>Ga0247727_10005188_pt1 | contig 26750 bp, 24 predicted proteins | sample WisWelCaveWW1625_FD_202498 | JGI IMG/M metagenome (GOLD analysis project Ga0247727, IMG submission 202498) | Biofilm microbial communities from Wishing Well Cave, Virginia, United States - WW16-25 | ecosystem: Environmental > Aquatic > Deep subsurface > Groundwater > Cave microbial mat | place...
CGTGGTCAGCCGTTCAAAAAAGAAATTTTTCGCGGGTTCACTAAAAATTTAACTGAAGTCGGATGGTTCAAACGATCATTCCAAACTTCGTAACGCCGAAGTACGCCCATTTTTATTTGTTGTCATAAAAAGTTGTTTCAAAGAACAAATTTGGTGCAAAATTAAGGTAGTAAACGTTCCCAGTCCTCATCCTGTAATTCGCCGCGCTTGGTGGAATGCACCAGTTGATAATCGCTGCTGCCATAACGATCAACGAAAACAAATTCGACGCCTTTTTCGATGCCGTAAAAAAGCCAGGTTTGATAGGGCCGTGAGGCGGCGTCGCCGGTGGCGCGCACCACTTGATCCGGCTCGCCGTAAAGAATAAAAATACGGCCACGATCGGTGCGCCAGCCTTCTTTGCTAAAAGCCTTGTAGTTTTCGTTGGCGGCCGCCACCCGGCGCAAATAATCGCTGCGTTTCATCGGCGGCCGATCCGGGCGACCCGCTTCCATTTTAGACCAAAAATTCCCCAAAAACTCGCGCTTGCCGCTGGCGGTCTGAATTTGCGCATACATTTTGCTTTCATCATTCTTCGCGATATATTTCGCCTGTTGAAATTCCACGTCCATTTCGGCGGCGGTCAAGCCGGACAACTCCGCAGCGGCAAACGATGAAGTAACCGGCGTCGTCGCCGGCGGCTGCAAATGCGGATTATACACAAAAAATGTTTTCTCGCTCCGCGCCAGCTCCTGGGCGCGATCATCTAAAATCAGCAGGCGATAAATATATTTCCCGGGCATCACGGCCGTGACATTCATCGAACCGGCCTCAATGCCGTTCTGCACGCCGTATTTCCGCGGCGCCCGGGTGCTCTCCTTGACCGTTTGCCCTTCGGCGCTGATGATCTGGCTCTTCACCGTGTAGGTGGCTTCCGAATTTAAATTATACAATTCGGCATAATTGAAGAGCATGGGATGGGTGGCAACGCCAAAAACCAACGCCGGGTTGGGCACCACTTCCAAACCGTTTTTGTAGAAAAGATCGTCTTTTTTATTCGACGCTTGCACCCGGCTGCACATTTGAATATCGCTGATCGTCATTGTCCCGGCAGACGGCTGCAGGGTGATTGTTAAACGCAGGCTGTCGCGGCGGGACAGCGCGAGCGAATCCATGGCCGTCACTTCCAGTGTGTACTCGCCATGCGGCACCACGAAACCGGCCTGGGTGGTAAATGGAAATTTATATGCGGCGCTGGCGGTGTCGCTGATGACAATCGGCAGAAACATGGCGCGGTTGATCACCGCCGTTTGGTTGGCATTATGCACCAGTCTCGTGTGCACTTTAATGCCCGCCGCATACTTGCCATCGGCAAAGGTAAAGTTGAGCGAGTTGGGATAAAAGCCATAATAAAGCTCCAAGTATGAGCTTTGCGCGTCATTGCGAAAACGCGCGTAATCCAGATTCAACACAAAAGCGCCGAGCGGGGCGAGGTTTTGCGCCGCCAGATTGCCGCTCAACAATGCGGCGAGAACTATACAGGATAGAGGCTTTTTCATGATCATTTTAGCTAAAACAGTTTTTGGATTAACGCGACAAAAGTGGGGTTGGCAAACGTCAATGCAATCAGCGCAATGGCCAGAAAAAGATTCAGCTTGAAATTGAGGCTTTTGAACTTCTCGTCTATTCGATCTTCCAAGCTCTTGAACTTCTCGTCGACGCCCTTGAATCTCTCGTCGACGACTTTGAATTTTTCGTCGACGACTTTAAATCCCTCTCGCATTTCTACGCTCAAACGCTTGATGGTCTCCTCTAAGCTCTTCTGTTTCGCATCAAATAACTCTCTCGTTATCGCCATTTCTTTCCCCGCGCTCTTCTGGGCTTCTTCAAAAATATCTCGTGTTACCAGCTCTTTCCTCAGCTCATCTTTGACCTCGATCTTGATCATCTCTTTTTTTTCAACTATTCCTTCTCGAGCTTTGGTGTCAATGACAACGATGGCGGATTCCATAGTTCTGGCGAAAATTTCCGCTTTTTGCTGTTCGCCAAACACCTCGAGCAATAAATTAAAGGTCTCGCGCGGCAGCGTGTAGGTTTGCATATCAGTAGTTTCCATATCGCACCCGGGAAGCGAATTTTTCAATGAAATCAGATGAAAAGTTTATACAAAGCTACACAACTTTTTCGGAAAAGTCAAGTTCGGAATTGCCGGGGAGGATTGTCCTTGGCATGACAACAAAAGAAAGGCTGCCCCGCAAACCGGGACAGCCTTTCTCGTTATACTGAGTGAAGCACTGCGGCCAAACTTAGAAACCAAACTTCACGGAGAACATCTTGTTGCTGTCAAAAAAATCCGTCTGGCGGTAGGCAAAATCCAGCGTCAGCGCGATGCCCGGGGCTTTGTAATTCAAACCAAAACCAAAGGTCGGGCCAAAGATGGAGTCATCAATCGCATTGCCGCTCAGATCCTGGCCGGCATCGGCGGAAAGCTCCAGCCCGCCGCGCGCGGCAAAGCCGACTTTATCGCCTTGATAGCTGAGTTCGGCGCCGCCGCGATAACCATCGAGACCGAGGTTATTGTTCGCGAAGGTGCCCGTGACCGCCCAATTCATGTTATCATTCATCTTGCGGTTGTAGGCGAGGCCAAGCTCCACCGAAGAGGGCAGCTCAAAAGTAGCAGCTTTGCTTTGATAGAACTGCTCCGGACGGTTGCCATTGGTTGCCGTACCCTCACGCAAGAGGCCGGATCCGTCAAATGTAACTTGCGGACCGATGTTCTTCATCGCCACGCCGAGGGCAAGGCCGTTCAGGCCGCCGACATTATGGTATTGCACACCCAGGTCGATGGCGAAACCGCTGCCGCTAACCCGGGCCATTTTCTCGGAAATGAGTTTGAGCGACGTGCCGAACGTAATGGCGTCGGTAAAGGCGCGGGAATAGGTCAAACCCATCGTCAAGAAAGTTGGGCTAAAGGTACGGCCGGAGGTATTTTCCGGATCGTCGTTCGTGGTGAGAGGCACATCACCGAAGTCCAACGCTTTCACGCTGAACCCGACCGTTCCAAAACCGGAGAAATTGATGCCGACCGCGCCATAGTTGACATTGATGTCAGCCAGATAGGTCATGCTTGAAAACATGCCTTCGGCTGCACCGTCATGGCGGGCCAAACCTGCCGGATTCCAGTAAATTGCATCGACGCCGCGGGTGGTCGCCAGGTTGGCGCCGCCCATGGCTAAGTCGCGCGCGCCGACCGGAATCAACAATTCCGTCGCGGCCGCGGTGCCGACTCGCTTATTCCTGCCTTCTTGCGCTGTGAGGCTGCTCACCATGACAGCCATCATCACGCCACTTAACAGGAAAGTGTAAAGAAAACGTTTTTTCATATTTGATTCTCCCGTTGCTTTAATTCGTGAATGATCCTGCATGGCTTAATAGATGTCGAGAACTTCTTGTTCTTGAATAACCGCCAGTTTCAACACCTTGGTTGCCGTGGTGCCGGAAGGCAAATTCGCCTCGATATGGGCGATGTACATGCCGCTGGCCACCGGGATGCCAATGCCATTAACTTAACCACTCGCGGCGGCAACGCGGTAGGGATTGCACAGTCGCGATTTTCTATGGAATTTTTCAATGTACTGATGATGTTTTGCCGACTTGTTGCCTTCTTCAATGGGCCAGCGCCAATGATAAAGTTTCTGAAAATCTTCATAGGGATATTTCTTCGCATCCAGCAAGGAGGTTGCCAAGACTTCCGTGACCTCGTTGTCCAAGTCGATACGAAGCAACCGTATCGGCAGGCATGGCGGAACCGTGGGATCGTCTTTATAGTGTTGTTTGGCGCTGTCGGTGATATGGAGTGTCACCACCTCGTCTTTTTTGCCGCTCTGCACATAATCGCCCCGCAAATCAGCGGCGGCGCCGAGAGATGTTCCATCAATGGTAACATTGGCGCCGACCAGGGGATCACCGGATTCCTTGTCGGTGACCCTGCCGCGCATCTTACCGTCTTGCGCGAACAACAAGGCCGGCAACAGGAACACGACGCAAAAAACTAATAAAGCTTTGCGCAACATGCTTCGCCTCCTAATGAGAGTGGATGTAATGAATTAAACGGTTTATTAGCAAACACACTTCTGCTCGTTGGGTGTAAACAACTTACATCCTAAAAAACAGCCAGCACGACATACGACGGCCAACAAAACAAATTTTTGCTCGGTAAAAATCAGGAAGGAAAAACAGACAGATGAAACGTGACCTAATAAATCTATTACGGATATCTTCTACAACCACTCGCCACAAGACACTCTATGGAACCACTCAAACACAATCCGCGAACAGACTGCAAAAGCAATTTTGTTTCAAGAAAACTGGTAGAGTAGGACGGAAAGGTTGACTGTGCAATTTTTTTCCGTAATGTGAAACATTTTGCATATTTGTAAGAAAAATTTCTCATCGTTTACGTTTGCGCAGATTAACACTCTTTTAGGTAATGTCAAAGTATTTATACAGCACCATTTATACGCTGAAAGATCATTGCACACCGGCGCCAATTGATCACTTATTTCCAGCTATTTACAACTGGCACACACATTGCTTGATTTGTAAAGTTAAATTAGTTTGGCTGAAAACAGGACACTCGCTGTAATGCCTTATTTATTGATGGGAAGACGTAGCGCAGACATCTTGTCTGCCCCCGTAAGCGGGGCGCTACTCCACCCGTATCTTAGGCATTACAGCAGCCTACATCTATCTTATCAGGCGTTATCAAATAGGATCGACCAATGCTGGCCCACAGAAAAATACTTGCCCACGTGCTCCTCGCGCTGATATGCGGTTTCGGCGGAAAAATTGCCGCCGGTACAGCCGGAGCGGTATCAGGATTTGTCCGCGATAGCGAAACCGGCAACCCGCTGCCCGGCGCCGCCGTGGTTATCGAAAACACCGGCTATGGAGCAACCGCGGACCAACACGGATTTTATGCCATCCGCAATTTACCCGTCGGCAGCTATATTCTCCGCGCCACGATGATTGGTTACATTCCCACCAAAGTCACCGAAGTTGAAGTCAAAACCGACCTGACGACGCCGGTCAACTTTGCCCTGACCGCGCGCGCGCTGCAGGTTGAGCAGGAGATCGTCGTTACCGCGCCGCGTATAAAAATATATAAGGATGAAATTGCCAGCGTGCATTATATCGGTGCGCAGAATCTGTCGCTGACACTCCCGGCGCAGACCTTTCAAGACGCGCTGCCGCTGGTGCCCGGTTTTGTTGCCAATCGCTTTCGCGGCGGTCGCGCTTCCAACACGCTTTATATGATCGACGGCCTGCCGGCCACAAGCATGCTCACGCGCGATCTCGCGTTCATGGTGCAAAATTCCGCCATTGCCGAAATGGTCGTGCAAACCGGCGGTTTCAGCGCCGAATATGGCAACGTCTCCGCCGGGCTGATCAACCTCGTCACCCGCGAAGGCCGCAATGAATTTGACGGCAGCGCCCGCGTTGCCACCGATGTCGTGGGAGCAAAAGAAAAAGGCTACGAAAATACGCGCCGCGCCGAGTTTGCCATCTCCGGCCCGCTCACGCTTGGCCTCGGCGGGCCGATCATCGAAACCAACTATCTCATTTCCGGCGGCCTGAATTTAAGCGACACGCCCCAGCAAAAAGCGCTGCGGCAGGTGTTTCGCTCACCGGTTTTGTCCAACTATGATGTGAACGTTAAATTTGCCGTGCGGACTTCCAAAAACATGTATCTGCGGCTGCAAACCCTGCTCTCCGATTATGACTGGCGCAAATATGACGCGCAATGGGAAGGCCGGCTCTCCGCGCTGCCCAAACGGCAAAATCGCAACCTCAGGCTCAGCGCCGCGCTCACGCACACGCTTAACGCTTCGACGTATTATCAACTCGATCTCGTGGGGATGACGCAACGCCGTCAGATTTTCGGTGATCCATCTCCCACAACGCCCTCCAATCTTATTGTGAGCAGCCCAGCGCTGGCCAGCGCTTGGCCCGGAACCACCGAGCCGTGGAATGAACAGAGCACGGAAAGGCAACTGACCGGACACTTCAGCTTCGTGCGCCAACTGCATCCGGCGCATCAATTCAAAGCCGGCCTCGAAGCGAATATCTATGATCTCCAGGTCAACCGCGCCCGCTATTTGCTCTGGCCGAACGTCGAAGATAAAACCAGTTATGTTTACAGTCGCTACAACGATGCGTTTCACCAATTTCCATTTACGATTGCGGGTTATTTCAATCATAAAATCGAAAAAAGAAATTTTATTGTTAATTTGGGTCTGCGCTATGAAGCGTTCTCGCCGCATGCCGGCAAAACCGCCGTGCTCGCCGCCGATTCCACGGATATTTTTACCGCCGGCAAAGCGCGCATGAAGCAAACGCTGGCGCCGCGGTTGAGCCTCGCCGTGCCGCTGGCCAGCAACGAGCATCTCTCATTTAATTATGGCTGGTTCTACGAGCTGCCGCCGTTGTATTATTTGTATCTGAATCGCAGCGGCAATCGGGAGGCGAGCCTGCCGTTGTTCGGCAATGCGGATTTGAAGCCGCTGCGTTCACGCGCCTGGGAAGTAACCTATCGCCGCGTCGTCTCGCCGCAGAGCATGTATTCGCTCACGTATTTTTATCGCAGCTTCGTCGATCTGCTCGATGCTTCGCCCTATGCCGTGCCGGCGAGCGATCAATTAAATACCAGCAAAACCATTTTGCGTTTTGAAAATCGCGCCCGCGCCTATACCAGCGGCTTGGAATTGGCTCTCAAACAAAATTTTGGTCACGGCGTCAACGGCGCTTTGATGTATACGTATTTATTGAGTTCCGGCACGGCTTCGTGGCCCGAAAGCAGCTTGCTCCGCCTCGCGCGCGGCGAGACCGCAACGGTTTCCCGCCGCACCCCGCTGGCGTGGGATCAACATCACACCATCAATTACAGTCTCGATTACTTGAGCCGGCAAGGCTGGCTCCTCAGCGTCTTCGGCAAAATCAACAGCCCGGCCAAGCTTACCGACTGGTTGACCGGCCAGCAAAATCAACTGGCGGTGCGCCACGAGTTAGATATTAAAATGGCGGCGCCCTTGCGCTGGGGCGCGCTGCGCTTTTCCCCGTTTATGGAAATTCACAATTTGCTGAATGGAAAATATATCACCCCCGGCGACGGCGGGCTGGATTTAAGCCAGCCCAATTCGCTGCTCCGCAATCAATTTGGCCGACAAATTTGGGTGGGAATTACCTATCGGTAGGTACAAAACGGTTTAAGCCTTTCGTCTTGAAAAGCATAAACCCGTTTCGCGCTGAGCCGCATTTAAAATCGCGGCGGGCAGCAGAATGAACCGGTGGGCTTCGTGGTCACAAAAGAAAACGGCCAGCCGTTAACCAGTGTGCAGTTCCTCAAGATTCCGCGGCGCCCTCGCCTGGCGAGAAACCCACAACACCAGAGCGCCGACAATACCTGCTGGAATCAGCACAAAAAAAGCCATGCTCACATAATACGCGTTGAGCACCTGATGGCTCGCGGCCGCAAAACACTTCGGGCACGCCGCGGTGCTGCCGGCGCATAGAAATACGCCTATGCCAATTCCCGCCAAGATTAAACCTGACTTGATTTTCATTTTAAAACTCCAAAGTGCCGAATGCAAGCTAATGGCGTTAACCGCTCGCTAAATTTAACTGAGATAGACCAGCCCATACAGCACCGGCCAAATTCCCACCACAAAAACCAATAGGCGCGGCACAACTCCAAGCCATTGTGTTGTGAGGCCGAATAACGTTGCTGCAACGCCCGTCCAAAGACGAGACCCAAAACCATCACTGCCGCGCACACGTGCAAGCCGTGTGCGCCGATCAGCGTGTAAAACGTCGCGCCGTAATTGCTGGAGGTGAATGTCAATCCGTAATTGAAGTTTAATTTTGTGCTGGAATTGAAAAGGATTCCTACGGAATGACATTTATAAAAAAATTTATTTCAATACGAAAGATACAACAACGGAAACAAAAAAATCCAAACGACGTCCACAAAGTGCCAGTACAGGCCGCAGTATTCGACGCGCGTTTGTTTATTGGGCCACAGCGTGCCTTTGGAAGCCATCACGAAGAGCGCGAGATTCGCGATGATGCCGCCGAGCACGTGCAAACCGTGCAGGCCGGTCATCGCAAAATAAAACGACCAGAACGTTCCGGCCATCGGCGTGAAGCCGTGGCTGATTTCGACGGTGTATTCGATCGCTTTGAAAACCATGAACAACAATCCGCCCAAAACCGTCAAGCCGAGATAAAGCTTCGCGCGTTGGCGATTTCCATCTTCCACCGCCGCGTGTGCGAGCACCATCGTCAAGCTGCTCGTCAACAGCACGACGGTGTTGACCGCGCCGATCGTGGTGCTGACGTGATGCGCCATTTCCGCCCACGCACCGGCACTGGCCATGCGATACAAAATGTACGAGCCGATCAACCTGCCGAACACCATGATTTCAGAAGCGAGAAACCACCAGATGCCCATTTTGCCGATCGGCAAGGCTTTTTCGTAGTAATTTTCCGTTGCGGCAACGCTGCTCATGTATGAATCTCCTTTTATTGAAAAAAACGTCAAAAGCTTTTGAACACGGATGGCGCGGATTACACGGATTCTCACGGATTTTATCAGTGTAAATCCGCGTTATCCGTGTTATCCGCGTTCAAAAAATTCATTGTTGATGCTGCGGCTGCCAATCTTCCTTCATCTCCGGCGCGCTGTAAATGTACGGGCCGTGATAAACGCTGGGCGCGACGTCAAAATTGCCGTGCGGCGGCGGGGAAGGCGCGGCCCATTCGAGAGTGTTGGCTTGCCACGGATTGCGGTCGGCAATTTTTCCTTTGAATATGCTTCAGAAGAAATTGACAATAAACGGAATTTGTGCGGCCATCAACAGAATCGCGGCAATCGTCGCGAGCTGGTGCAAACCTTGATGCGGTTTGAGAAAGTCATATTCAAAGGGATTGTAGAGACGGCGCATTTCGCCGCCGAGGCCGGCTTTGAACAGAGGAATGAAAACGAGATTGAAGAAAATCATGGTGAGGGCAAAATGAATTTTGCCCCACGTTTCGTTCATCATGCGGCCGAACATTTTCGGAAACCAGAAATAAAGTGCAGTGAAGCCGCCAAAGAATACCGCTGAGATCAACGTATAATGAAAATGCGCGACGACAAAATAGGTGTCGTGCAAATAAATATCCGTCGAGGCCGAGCCGAGAAAGATGCCGGTGAGACCGCCGACAATGAAAACCATCAATGTGCCCAGCGCAAAGAGCATCGGCGTCGCCAGACGGATCGCGCCTTTCCACAGCGTCGCAATCATCGCCAGCAAGATAATCGTGAACGGCACCGAAATCAAAATCGTGGTGATGCTGAACGGCATGGCGAGATCGAAATTCATGCCGCTGACGAACATGTGATGCGCCCACACGATGAAGCTCAAGAAACCGGCAACAATCGTCGAGTAGACGATGGCTTTATAACCAAAGATGGGCTTGCGCGAAAACACCGGCAAGACTTCCAAAACCGCGCCGATGCCGGGGAGCAGAACCACATAAACTTCCGGATGGCCGAAGAACCAGAAGAGATGCTGCCACAACAGCGGATCGCCGCCCTTTTGCACCGTGTAAAAGCTCGTGCCGACCGTGCGATCGAGCAAAAGCAAAACCGCACCGGCGATGAGCGGGCCGACGGACAACATGAAAATCACCGCGGCGGTGATCTGCATCCACACCATCAGCGGCAGGCGCATCATCTTCAAACCCACTGCGCGCATGCTTACGGTCGTGGTGAGAAAATTAATGCCGCCCATCAAGAACGAAGCGAACTCCAGCGCAAGACCGAGAATCCAAAGTGTGATGCCCCAATTGACGCCGGTGTAAATTGCATCGGCGGAAAGCGGCGGATACCCCGTCCAGCCCGCGGAAGCCGCGCCGCCGGGAACGAAGAACGACGCGATCATCACGAGCGAGGCGGTGAAGATCGTCCAGAAGGACATCATGTTCAGCCGCGGAAACGCCATGTCCGGCGCGCCGACCATGAGCGGAATCAAAAAAATTCCGAACGCGCCGAGCAAAATTGGCATGGCCACGAAGAACACCATGATCGTGCCGTGCATCGTGACGATGGCGTTGTAAAATTCCGGCGGCACGATGCCTTGAAACATCGTCGGTTCCGGAATCCAGCTCGTGCCGGGCACCGCGGTTTCCGGCCATGCGAGCTGCCAGCGCAGCAAGTACGCCAGCAGGCCGCCGACCAAAGCCATGAACATGCCGAGAAAAAGATATTGCTTGGCGATGACTTTGTGATCGACCGAGAAAATATATTTGCGCCAAAAACTCAACTGCTCTTCATGCGTTGCGTGTGCGGTAGATGACATGCAGTTTTCCTCCTCGAAGTTTTTGAATTATCAATTGACAATTATCAATTGACAATTGTCAATTATCAATTATCAATTATCAATTATCAATTATCAATTATCAATTATCAATTATCAATTATCAATTATCAATTATCAATTATCAATTATCAATTATCAATTATCAATTGTCAATTATCAATTATCAATTGTCAATTGTCAATTGTCAATTTACAATTGCCCAACATTAGTTGAATCAGCAACAGGCGCCTGTGGCGGCCAGCGCTCCTGAATCCACTTCGCATAATCTTCATTCGAATGCACGTGCAAGAAAGCGCGCATGGTGTAATGGCCGTAGCCACACAACTCGGCGCAACCGATTTCATAGTCACCGGTTTCTGTCGCCTCGAACCAAGCAGGGATTTTTCGTCCGGGGATGCAATCCTGTTTCAATCGCATCACCGGCACAAAAAAGCTGTGCAGCACGTCTTCGGAATTGAGCGTGAGGTCAACGACTTTTTTCACGGGCACGTGCAGCTCGTTTTCCAACGCGAGATCATCATCGGTGCCAAACGTGCCGTCCGGGCCGGGATAGGTGAAAATCCAATTGAATTGTTTGCCGGTGACGATGACTTTGATATCGCTCGCCGGCGTTTCGCCTTTGACTTTGCTCCACGCCTCGCCGCCCGCAAAATCGATTCCAAAATCCAGCACCAACACAATCGCCGCGGGCACGAGCACCCACGCGAGCTCGGACATTTTTTCGCCGGTGATAAACGCCGCGCGCCGCCCTTCTTTGCGGCAATAGCGAATGGCGAAATAAATAATCACCGCCTCGCCGAGAATGAAGCCGGCGCCGACGATGTAAAAAATCAGCCAGAACACGGAGTCGATATCTCCGCCAAAGGTCGAGATATTTTTCGGAAACCAATCGAATATGAATTTTCCTCCTCAGTGATTTGACAAGATATTTAGCAACTATTCAGGTCTATTTAAAGGCAAAACTATTTAGGGCAAAACGATTAACAGCTTAAAACATTTTTCTGTCTTCCGAATCTTGCGCTCTGCGCCATGCCCTCTGCGCCTTGCGCCGTTACTCGTCCTCAAATTTCTGCTTGCACTCCGGGCAAAAGCCGTGGGTGAAATCCGCTTCCGAATGTTTGCCGAGATAGTCCTCGAGCTTCGCCCAATCGCCAAAGTCGTCGCGGATTTTTTTGCAGGAGGCGCAAATGGGCACCAGACCTCGCAACGTTTTGATATTGACCAGCGCTTCCTGCAATTCAACGACGAGTTTTTCGCGTTCCGCTTCGGCGCGATTTCGTTCAAGGAAATAAATCTGCAGGCGTTTGATCAGCGGCCGGAAGATCAACACGGCCATCATGAAAAGAACGAACACCGTGATCAGCATCACCGTGCGTTCCAGTTTTTGCAGCCGCGCGATTCCCGTTTCGCACTCGAGCTGATATTGTTGCACCAGCGCGTCGAAATGGTGCAGGATATCCGCCGCCGCCGCGGCGAGAATATTTTGCAGATGGAGATTCTCGCGATTTAAACCGGCTTCGGGAGTTTGATCAAACGCGCGCGCCTCCGCCAAAAATTTTTGCACCTCTTCCTGCAATAAGTGCGGCGGCGCGAAATAAATGGCGCGCACCTCGGCGGAAGGCCGGCCGGGCAGATGCAATTCCGTATCGCCGTTGATTAAATCGTCGAATGAAGCCTGCATCAAATTGACGGCGCCCTGCAGTTCCTGCCGACAAATGCGGCGCTCGCTCGATGCCGGGCTGCTCGCCAGCCGCAGCGAATACAAAGCGATCCGCTGTGACAACATGCGCAGCCGTCCGGCGATATTGAGCACCGCGCCGTTGCCGCGCTCGGCGTTGATTTTTTCCTGCAGCACATAATCGGCGACCACGGCGATCAGCGCCAGCACGTTCAGCGCGAAAAGGTACCGGCGCGTCATGCTCGTGATAAAAGCGTCATCCCATTTTTTCATTTCGTTTGAATCAATTCAAGTGGATTTGCAGCGGCGGCGCGCCGAGCTGTTGACGGCGCATTTGCGATTGTTGCGCCAACTCCGCAATCGAACGGCGGCGCAGAATTTCTTTCATCTGCTCCTGCACTTCACTCCACACCAGATGCACAGCGCACCACGCATCGCGATAACACCAGCCGGGCCGGATCAAACATTTGTTCAGCGCCAATTTGCCCTCCGCGGCTTCGAGCACTTCCAGCAGGGTGATCTCTTCCGCGGGCCGCGCCAGCTCGATGCCGCCGCCGACGCCGCGATGCGACAGAATGAGATTCGATCTCGTCAACAACTGCACGATCTTGCGCAAAAAATTTTCGGGAATCTCTCCCTGCTGCGCAATATCGGAAATCTGCGCCATCGTGCCGTGCGGCTTGGCGGCCAACTGCAACATCGCGCGCACCGTGTATTCGCCCGTCATCGTTAATTGCAACATATTAGCCTCGACCGGAAAAGGGTGATCGTCACGTCACAGCAAAGAAGTAAAAAAAGACTGCTTTTGTCTTCTTAAAACACTAAAAGTATCCCAATTCTGTGCCACGCATGGGCAGGCTTGATTTTTATTAAGATGAAACGAAAGCGCCAAAATCATTTTTAGCAGTTTTGAGAAAACTGTGGCGAAAATTCCTATTTTTTAGAAAAATGCGTGGCCGGAATGATGTAACAGGATTGGCCGGCGCTAAAAATGGGGCTGTTGTGATTGGAACGCTTCTTGCGATATTGAACAGTTGGTGCTGAAAACTTAAAAAAAAATAAAAGCTTTTGAACACGGATTACACGGATGACGCGGATTTGCACGGATAAAAATCCGCGACAATCCATTTAATCCGCGTCATCCGCGTTCAAAGCTTTTGCTTTCAGGAGAACCTCATGCGCACGATTATCGAACCTTTCCGCATCAAAATGACGGAGCCGATCAAACACATCACCCGCGCCGATCGCATTGCGGCGCTGGCGCGGGCGCATCACAATGTCTTTTTGTTGGATGCGGAAGATTGCCCCATCGATCTGTTGACCGACAGCGGCACCGGCGCGATGTCCACCGAACAATGGGCCGCGTTGATGCTCTCCGATGAGAGTTATGCCGGCAGCCGCTCGTGGAAAAAATTTGCAGCGACGGTGCAACAGATCACCGGCATGAAGCACGTGTTTCCCACGCATCAAGGCCGCGCCGCCGAAGGCATTCTCGCGCAGACGCGCTTGCAGCCGGGCGACGTCATTCCCAACAACAGCCACTTCGATACGACGCGCGCCAACATCAAATTTGTGCAGGCGCACGCGGTGGATTTGCTCTGCAAAGAAGGCGCGGATACGGCCCTCGAAGCGCCGTTCAAAGGCAATATGGATATCGACAAGCTGGAGCGCTGCATCGCGGAGCACGGCGCCGGGAAAATTCCGTTTTGCATGATCACCGTGACCAACAACACCGGCGGCGGCCAGCCCGTGGCGATGGCGAATATTCGCGCGGTGAAAAGCGTGTTGCAAAAACACGGCATCCCTTTGGTGATCGACGCGTGCCGCTTCGCGGAGAATGCGTATTTCATTCACGAGCGCGAAACCGGCTATCGCGGCAAAGCGCTGCTGGAGATTGCGCAGGAAATGTTTTCGTATGCCGACGCCGCAACGATGAGCGCGAAGAAAGACGGCCTTGCGAACATCGGCGGTTTTCTGGTTTGCCAAAATGATCGCTGGGCCGAAGATTTTCGCAACGCGCTGATTTTGCGCGAAGGCTTTCCCACTTACGGCGGTTTGGCGGGCCGCGATTTGGAAGTGATTGCGGTGGGCTTGATGGAGGCGCTCGATTACGATTATCAAGTTTATCGCCACGCCACGGTGGAATACATGGGCAAGAAGCTGCTCAAGATCGGGATACCGCACGTGCGCCCCGTCGGCGGTCACGCGGTGTTTCTCGATGCGAAAGCGATGCTGCCGCACCTTCCGCTGCTGCACTATCCGGGCATCGGTTTGGTGAATGAGCTTTATATCGACGGCGGCATTCGCGGCGTCGAAATTGGCAGCGTGATGTTTGGCCGCTTCGACAAATCCGGCCGCGAGCTTCCTGCGCCGCTCGAGCTGGTGCGTCTCGCTTTCCCGCGCCGCGTTTATACGCAGAGCCATTTTGATTATGTCATCGAAGTGCTCACCGATGTCTGGAAAAATCGCCAGTCGATTCCGGGTTATCGGATTACGTATCAGCCGAAGTTTTTAAGGCATTTTTCGTGTCAGTTTGAGACGAGACGGGAGAAGGGGTGAGGAGTTTTACATTAGTAGTGTGACGGCTGAGAAAACCAAGCCGCCGAACCCAGCTTCCATTTGTATTTTTTAAAAAAGGTTTGGAAAATTGCTTCTGGAATCGTAAATTGACAAAAAGCTCATTTGTCACCCGACACGTAACAGGTTATAACGCTGTGATCGTCAGTTTCAAGCATAAAGGACTGGAAGCGCTTTACCATGATAACCAGACCAAGAGAGTTTCCCCAGCGCTCGTGAAACGGGTAAGGCAAATCTTGGCCTTGTTGGATACCGCCAAGACAGTGGATGACATGAATCTTCCGGGGTTAAGATTGCACGCCCTCAAAGGCGGCCTAAAAGGTTATCTTGCCGTTTCGGTCTCTGGAAATTGGCGCATCATCTTCCAGTTTGTTGAAGGCAAGGCATTTCACGTTGATTTGATCGATTATCATTAAGGATTAAAAATTATGGCAATGGCAAATCCGCCTCATCCGGGCGAAATTATCCGTGATCTTTGCATGACCCCGTTGGGGTTGACGGTAACGCAAGCGGCTCAGGGCTTAGGGGTAACCAGAAAAACTTTGTCACAACTTCTGAACGGACGGGCGGGACTTTCACCGGAAATGGCTGTCCGTCTATCGAAAGCCTTTGGCCGCAGCCCCGAGAGCTGGTTGGCGTTGCAAAGCCAATACGATCTCGCTCAGATCAGCCAGCGCGCCAAGAAAATCAAGATCAGGCCTTTCCATCCGCGCGCTGATTTGGATGGCTATGAAACTCCGGCCAGCCATGCCTTTGCATAGCCGGCACTTTCCAACTGCGCTATCCGGGCATCGGTTTGGTGAATGCGCTTTATCTCGACGGCGGCATTCGCGGCGTCGAAATCGGCAGCGTGATGTTTGGCCGCTTCGACAAATCCGGCCGCGAGCTTCCCACCCCGCTCGGGCTGGTGCGTCTCGCCTTCCCGCGCCGCGTTTATACGCAGAGCCATTTTGATTATGTCATCGAAGTGCTCACCGACGTCTGGAAAAATCGGCAGGCAATTCCGGGCTATCGGATCACGTATCAGCCGAAGTTTTTACGGCATTTTTCGTGTCAGTTTGAAGCGAGGCGGGAAAAGAATTGACGAAATCAATCGCTATATTTGAAACCCTGGTAAAATTTTTCTTGACAAAGCTTGGCATTTTTATTATCATAAATGCACAACACGGGTTTTTCTTTCCAATGAAATCAGCGAACATTACAGAGTCGAACTCAACTGCTTTGTGTTAATCTATCAAGGAATATTGCGGCTGCGTTGGCAAGCCATTAACGAAAGTCTGCGATGCATCATTTAAGCCAGTTTATGAAAAATTACAGAAGCTTTTGATCCGTAGAGCGAAGCAAATATTTTGCACTAAAATTCGTCGAATCAGATTGTTTTACCTAAAGCTAATTGCGATTGAAAATGTATTTTCTATCGTACAATCCAAATTAGCGAGCGATCTAAATTTGCAACAGATCACGGTAGCGATGAAAGTTTTGTTGTGACTGCGCGATGAACTCGTATCAAAGAAGAAACTTTCATGCGCGATTTGGAGCAGGGCTCGTACTGGCTTCGCGAACGTTTGTACCAAGATTGAAACATTCGTCCTGCACGCCGCCCTCCCAGCCTTCCTGGTTCGGTGAGAGCAAGTACGAACGTTCGTTTTACTAATTGAAAGTCAGGTGTGGACAAATGCACTACCTTTTGGCTTGAAGGGAGATCATCATGAAAAGGAACAAAAGGTTTTTAATGCTTTTTGTAGTAATAAACTTGGCAATTGTTTCATTGTGTTATCCGCAGCAAACCAAATCTACAGGTTCATCTTCAATTCGAGGTCTTCCTAATGGATTTACGGTTAAAAATTTTAGCATATCAATTTGGGGCTTAGAAAGAAATGAGGAGTTCGCTATCTACCATTTTATATGCCGAAAAACCGCATTGTCTACTCAAGATTTTCCTTTTAACTCCATTAGGGTTATTGATGATCATGGAGGTAGCTACGAGTCTAATTCGACTCAACACTTTTCTAATTCAGATCAGGCCGAATATTTTATCAAAAAAGTTCCTTTAGGATTTACATGGACTTTTTCTATAGCAGCAAAGATACCTGAGGCTGCTCCCATTCTAAAAATGGAATTGTTGATGACTCGCGCTTGGTCTCAAAAAACTTTAATAAAGACTATAAATTTTTCTGTATACAAAATTAAAAAAATTGATATTGAGAAAGAAATTTAGGCCATTGAGTTGAGGGGTCTAAAAAATATATCCATAGGCGAGCAAGTATATCAAGGCAAATATCTGAGATGGAATATCAGAAAAATCAGAAAAAAAATAGATCTTACGAATCGGGACAAAAATCCTGATGAAGTATTTTACAAAAAATGGCTCATCCCAATAGAAGCGGAAAATTTAGACTATACTCCCAATGGATTTAAATTGCATATTTTCTTTCAATTAAGCGATGGCACAGTAGCACCGCGTAGTCCTCCAGAATATGAAATATTTGATGACGGTATCTGTTATGTTGGTGCATCAAGTGATCCACATACGGGTGGTTACTTTTTCCCTGGAGATGTTGAGTACACAGAGCATTATCAAATACAAGCCGGATATGTAAATGAGGATGAGATACGTGGATTGTATATAGCATATTTGGATTATTATCACTTTGAACTGTTCAGCCGAAAGGAGAGAACACCTATACGAATTTTTTTTATTAATACTATCAAACAAGGAGGTTCTTATTTATCAGGGGAATTGTACTCACTCAAAATAACTCCAGATGCTTTTAGAGAGGGAACTTGGTACATTCCTTTAATTTCTGCCAAAATAGTAGGTGACATAAAATTTTTTGAAAGTGGAGGTGGTGTACCCCAAAAGGAACAAAGAGTTTATAATCGTCGTTTTTCCAAGACTAAGTCACGGTATATCTATTCGGAAATTAACCTAACTCATCCTTATCCCCCCGAAGTTGTTAACTTTGCTATTGAAGTGATATATTATAATCCCGATGGTAGTGTACTTGGTCAAGTAACCAATAATACATATGTGCAACCAGGCTGGAACAATAGTAACCATGTCAATCCTGCCTGGGGTTGGAGCGAACCAGGAAACTGGAAGCCAGGTACTTATAAAGTAGAATTTTATGTACAAGGTGAAATTGTTGCAAGCGAGTCATTTGAAATCTATTGAATTTATAGTCAAAATTTTGTACCTATCATTGAGCGACGAGTTCGTGATGGCTTCACGAACGTGAGTGCTCGTTATGAAAGTTTTGCCCCCCATTTTTAACGGCCACAATATTGGACTATTGTGAGTAGAGTGCCTATTAATCATGTCAGTCTTTATTAGCTATAATCATAATGATGGCGACTTTGCAGAACGACTCGCGTTGGAGCTTACTCGCCGAGATATCAAAGTATGGAAGGACTCGTGGCGCATAGGTGTAGGCGATTCTTTAATACAAAAAGTACAAGATGGACTCGAAGGTGCCCACTTTTTCTGTGTGATATTCTCCAAGAGTTCACTGGTCTCAGAATGGGTGAAACGTGAAATTACGGCAGGTTTACTGCGAGAGATCGAAGAACGTAAGGTTTTAATTCTGCCAATCGTGATTGATGACTGCAAATTGCCGCTGCTCGTTCGCGACAAATTTTATGCCGACTTTCGTGGTGATTTTGAAACTGGGCTTAAAAAGCTACTGGCAGTTATAGAACCACATTATCGAACAAAAGATTTTGGTCGAGCCTCGATTGATGATCGTTACTATGTAGACTATGGTGTTTTCGCCGAGGAGCACGACGGAAGCCTTATTTTAGAGCTTGATATTATTTCTTTCGATCTTGAGGAAACTTTTTCTATTCTAACCCAAGTTAGATTTGTGGGTACTCAGGCAGCAACGCTTGAAGCTCTTGGAATTAAATCTTGGCAGGAGGCAATTGATCTTGTCTTCGATGCATGTAAATCCGAGTTTACTGAACGACCGGCACGAATTGGCATATCAGCCGGAAAAAAGACTACAGCACACTTTACGCTTTCAGATAAAAACGGCACATTGCTTTTTGATGCATATTCTTCAATTAAACCTATTGGAAATCTAAAAAAAGGAGCAGTTGTTTTTAATGTGGGGGCGCTTTTTTCCCAAATAGATACAACTAGGCATTTTGCATGAATTGCTGTCATAGAAAATTTAAAAGTAAAATCTGGAAATAAAATAAAAATGGTAGCATGACATAACGCTGTATTTTAATGCAAACATAAATTCGTGGCGAAAGGCAACCACGCCCGCTAACTTTGCGTTAGCGAGTGTCGGTCTAACGTTCATCTGTCAGGAAAAATTCTCGTGCAGCGAATACAAAACCAGCTGATAGCGTGTTTGATGATCATTGCCGTTGTGCTGGGTAGCGCGATGCTCACGTCACCATCGCAGTTGCAAGCCCAGGCGCGCGTCTCTTTCCCAACTGCGGATAGCGGGCTGGTTTATGCGGATCTGTACGGCAAAGGCGAGCACGGCGTTGTGCTGGCGCACGGTGGGCGGTTCAACAAAAAAAGTTAGGCACCGCAAGCCAAGGCGCTAGTAGATCGATTCCAAATTAACGTAGCAATGGCAGTTGTCAATTTTATGTGTAATTTCCGTGCTGAAAGGAAAATTTCATTGAATGCTAATTTGGAATCACTCTACTAGTAGCAACAAACTTTTGCAATGCCTCAAACTGAACTCAACAAGCGTATCATCCGCCGCTTTATCGACGAAGTGGTCAACACCGGCAATGTCGATTTGCTCGCCGATCTCGTTTCGCCGGATTGCGTGGAGACGGACGGCAAGGTCCGCATCGTCAGTGGCGTCACCGGCATGGCCGAACACCTCAACGCCGTCCGCGCGATCTATTCGGATTTGTTCCTCACCATTGAACGTCTGGTGGCCGAAGGCGATTTGTCGAAAAAAATTGTGGCAAATTAGTAAATCCAGGCGTAAATTAAAACATGAAGCCGCGCGTTTACATCGAAACAACGATTCCAAGCTTTTACCATGAAGATCGCCAAGAAGCTTTCGTCGTGGCGCGCCGGCAATTGACGCGCGAATGGTGGGACAAACGCCGCCATCTCTAAGAACTATCATGAAAAAAGATATAACGCTCGAGCGCGTCTGGGACGCGCGCCGAAAAATTTATGCCCAATGCGGCAATGACCCGCAGCGGCTGGTTGAGTATTACATCGAACAGCAAAAACAGAATCCGCAGCGGTTCATGAAAAGAGCTCGCAAGGCGGGCAAAGGAAACGGGCGATATGTTAGAAAAGTTCAGCCTGTCACAGCAATTCACGCTGAGGTTGCGTAACGATCTCGTGAAAAAGACGAGGTTACTATCACGGGCGTGATCGTCATTGCAATTACTTTAGCAAACGCGCGTTTCTTTTCCCACCGCGGATAGCGGGCTGGTTTATGCCGACCTGTACGGCAAAAGCGAGTACGGCATCGTACTGGCGCATGGTGGGCATTTCAACAAAGCGAGTTGGGCGCCGCAGGCCAAGACACTGGCAGTGGCCGGATTCCGCAATGACTCAAGCTGAACTCAACAAGCAGATCATCCGCCGCTTTATCGACGAAGTGGTCAACACCGGGAATGTCGATTTGCTCGCCGATCTCGTCTCGCCGGATTGCGTTGAGACGGACGGGAAGGTCCGCATCGTCAGCGGCGTCACCGGCATGGCCGAACACCTCAACGCCGTCCGGGCGATCTATCCGGATCTGTTTCTCACCATTGAACGTCAGGTGGCTGAAGGCGAGTGGGTCGCCACGCAGATCACGGCGCGGGGCACCCATTCGCGCGAGTGGCTCGGCATGCCCCCCAGCGGGAAATTGCTGGTCTTCACCGGCGTCAATGTCGACCGGGTCGTCAACGGCAAGATCGTCGAACACGGCGGCGCGGCCAACATGCTGGCGCCGTTTCTCGAAGCGGGTTCTCTCAAGCCCGTCTCGCCATCGGCGCGGCAACGTTCATCAGTCAGGAAAAATTCTCGTGCAGCGAATACAGAACCTAATGGGTCAAAACAAAGGTTGTATTACTCAGATTTTGTGTTATATTATAAGCTGGCTCAAACGAATGTGCAGCTTACCAAATGTGGAGAATAGAAAATGAAATATACCGTCATGCTCAAGGAAGAAGATGGCCACATTCAGGCGACGGTACCGGCACTGCCTGAATGCATGGTCAAAGCCCCGACCCGTTCTGAAGCGCTCTCGACCATTCGCCAATCGATTGCTGAAATTATGAGCCGAATCGAAATTGTTCAAATCGAGGTCAGCGCGGAACCCAAGTCGGGCAGCCTGATTCATGAAACACCGTGGGAATGGTTCGGCGCATTCAAAAATGACCCCACCTGGGGTGAGTTGTTTGACGATATCGAACGCCGACGCTACGCCGACCAAAACTAAAGACGCTTATGTATTTATGGGATGCCAATATCTTGCGGCATTATGGTGAAGATCACCCAACTCTTCGCCTGTAGCTCACAAAAAATATCCCGACTTGATGATTGCTGCCATGGCTAAAGTCGGGAGACACGTCGTGGTGACGCGCAATCAAAAAGATTTTGCAAACCTGCTCCCGCCCCATCAGCTTGCCAATTGGATCGACAGCGAACCAGTTTGAGATCGCAATCCGTAAAAATCTCCACGCCGCAAAAAATCAGTCACTCATCCGTCGCTTTATCGACGAAGTGGTCAACACCGGGAACGTCGCTTTACTCGCCGACCTCATCTCGCCGGATGGCGTTGAGACGGACGGGAAGGTCTGCATCGTCACCGGCATGGCCGAACACCTCAATGCCGTCCGCGCGATCTATCCGGATCTGTTCCTCACCATTGAACGTCAGGTGGCCGAAGGCGAGTGGGTCGCCACGCAGATCACGGCGCGGGGCACCCATTCACGAGAGTGGCTCGGCATGCCTCCCAGCGGGAAAACGCTGGTCTTCACCGGCGTCAACGTCGACCGGGGCGTCAACGGCAAGATCGTCGAGCATGGCGGAGAGGCCAACATGCTGGAGCCGTTTCTCGAAGCCGGTTCTCTCCAGTCCGTCTCGCCATAGGCGCGGCAAGGTTCATCTGTCAAGAAAAATTCTCGTGCAGCGAATAAAAAATCAGGCGATAGCGAGTGCGATGGCCATCGCAGTTGTGCTTGGTGCAGCGATGCTCGTGTCGCCGCCGGAGTTGCAAGCACAAGAGCGCGTCTCTTTCCCAACCGCGGACAGCGGGCTGGTCTATGCCAATCTGTACGGAAAAGGCGAGCACGGCGTCGTGCTGGCGCATGGTGGACGGTTCAACAAGGAGGGTTGGGCGCCGCAGGCCAAGGCGCTGGCAGCGGCGGGCTTCCGCGTTCTCGCCATCGACTTTCGCGGCTACGGCCAATCGCGCGGGCCGGGCCAAGCCGATCCGTTGAGCGCGCCGCTGTATCTCGATGTTCTCGCGGCGGTTCGCTATCTGCGAAAAACCGGCGCCAAAACCGTGTCAGTGGTTGGGGGGAGCATGGGAGGCGGCGCTGCTGCTGAGGCCTCCATTGCGGCGGAGCCGGGCGAGATCGAGCGCCTCGTGTTACTGGCCGCCATGGCCGTTGACCGGCCCGAACAAATCAAAGGCCGGAAGCTGTTCATCGCCGCGCGCAACGATACCACAGCGAGCGGCACGCCGAGGCTTGTCAAGATTCGCGAACAATTTGAAAAAACGCCGGAGCCGAAGGAGCTAATAATATTAGAAGGTTTTGCCCACGCGCAGTTTCTTTTTCAAACGGAGCAGAGCGAGCGGCTCATGCGCGAGGTTCTGCGATTTCTATCGGCGCCGTAAGCAACTTTGTGGAAAATTCATATATCAGCGTTTCATCCATAAGACGCCACCAAGACATCAGCGCCATGCCGCAAACCATCCTTCGCCACCTCGGATTCAACCGATAAGTCCTTAAGCCCATATCCCATGGAACTCAATATCTTTTGCAACGTCGAGAAAGCGATGTCGTGCTTGCCATGCTCAATTCGCGACAGGCTTTGCGGTGCAATGCCGGCGCGTTCGGCGAGTTCTTTGCTTTTCATCCCGCGCCCCTTCCTTAATTGACTTATTCGCCGCCCGATTTTTTGGGCCTGCACTTCTGCCGCTTTCGCGAGATGCGCGCTATATGCCGAATCGGTAAGCACACGGATAGTGGACCACGGGATTTCAAGCTCACCATTTTCCGTCGGCACAATAATCTCATACGGATTAAAGCGCAATTTCTCCCAACGCGGTTGATCAATCTCGTTCGGCAGAATTTTACGAGATTCGATCTCAGCGGTTGTGCCATCCTCAAAGCGAACCCGGAAATGATTGGGATCGGCTTTGACGGAACAGATGCGCTGAAATCGCGGGCTGTCCCATTTCTTCATTCCATTTTTTGCGCTCATGGCGTATTTTCCCAGTTGCAACACCTTCATGTTTACCGCTTGCGGCAGTTGGATTCAGCATGATCAGAAAAATTTTAAGGCAGGAAATTGCTATGAAATCAACATCGGTTTCCGGCGCTTTAATTGGTGCGAAGGGCTAATCCCTTTTGCCCATTCGCTTTTAATTTTTGGATGGCAACCGTGGAAAGGCCAGTATAGCGCCTGATTTTTTCAATCGGCTCACCGCTTGCTATCATCATTCTGGCAATTTTTTCCATCCCTTTTTCCAGCCCTTGATTATACATTTGCTTTTTTTCTCTTTTGATGGCATTGACCAACATATTGACCTCCTTGGGATCATAAAAAGTATCTTCTAATCTTTTATAATCAGACTCATTGAGGCGACCGTGCAACGCCAACTGTCTGAACCAATTGAGAAACAAAGCCGCGGCCTGTTTGTCTCGCCGCTTTTTAAACAGCTTCGACAACTCTCGCTCCAGCAAAGCCAGATTATAATGCGCCTCCGCCAAAAACAGCGTCGAAACGATATTGCCAATCTTCAACAACTCAGCTTTGCTGAAAGCATTTTCGATAATCGGGAAATACTCGAAATGCAGCGTCTGCTTGCCCAACAATTCACTGCCTTCGATGAGCGCCGAGAGATTCACCGGCGCCGTCCAACGCCGCTCGCCATTGTAGAGCATGATCGGAAAAACCGGCGGCAATTTCTTCAAGTTTTTTTGCGCATCAACCAAATGCCGGTAAAAATCCACGACATAACCCAGTATCTGTAACGCCACAAAACGATCGGGAGTTGCCTTGAACTCCAGCAGGACCACGATGTAAAAATCTCGGCCGCGCAATTTGATTTTATAAATGAGATCGCTAAATCTGCTTTTGTACTGTTTGGAAACAAACGAATCTTTCATTAATTCGCATCGGGAGAAGTCCAAATCTTTCACCCAGGCTTCGTGCACGAAACCGGTGATTAACTGCCGAAAGATTTCCCGATTGGAAAAGAGCTTCTTGTAGCCGTGATCATCGAGGTTTTTCATCATTGCACAAAGCCGCTTTCGTTCACAGCCTGCGTCCTGGTTTTTCTCCTCATGTTGAAATATAATATAAAATTTCAAGAAATCAATCGTTGTTTTAAAAAAAACGCCGCCTGTTCGCACCATCAAACAAGCGGCGTCTCTTTTTCTGCTCCGATTTACGTTTTACGCATGACGCATTTACTTCCCATTGTGTCCATTTGACCTCGGACTTCGGACCCCAAACCATCCGACCCTCACTTCGCCATCAACATCTTCTTCGTCACCGTAAAGCTTCCGGCCTGAATGCGATAGTGATACACGCCGGTTGGCAGTTGGCGGCCGGCGTTGTCGCGGCCATCCCAAATCGCGGTGTGATAGCCCGCCGGTTGTTGCATGTCGACCAACTTGCGCACTTCCTGACCAAGCATGTTGTAAATCGACAACGTGACCCGCACGGCCTGCGGCAGTTGATACTGAATCTGCGTTGTGGGATTTCCCGCGAAGCGCGGAATCTGCGAGAAAGGATTCGGATAATTCTGGCTCAGATCAAACGTCTTCGGCGTCGCCACTTCGACCATGATCGGGCCGTGCGTGGTGACGTTGCCGCGCGTGTCGATGGCTTCCAATTTATAGTAATACCGACCACCAGCTTCGGCACTCGCATCGGCAAAACTGTAGTTGCCGTCGCGATTCGCCGGAATAAGTTTGTCATTCAACTTTGTGAACGCCGCGCTTTGATTTCTGCCGCGCAGCACGTTGAAACCGACGTTATTAATCTCGCTGCCGGTTTTCCAATTCAGCGTCACGCCGTTGCCGGTACCGACCTGCGCGGTGAAACTCGATAACTCCACCGGCACTTTGATGCTCCACACCGTGCGCGTCGTGTCTTCGAGATCGAAGACGATGGCCTCGACGGCATTGAACGCCAGCTCGCCGCGAAATTCAAACGTCTCGAAAATCGAGCCGGCGAATTTGCCATTCACATACCAGCGATAGCTCAACGGATCGCCGTCCGGATCTTTCGCGGTCACTTTCATGAGCAACGGCGTGCCCGGTTGCAGAATGGTCGTATCCGGCTTGCCCGGACGATTGCCGACCGGAATGCGGCTGAGAATCTGCGGCGCCTGATTGCGATTCAACACGTCGATCGCCACCAGCTCTTCATCAACGCCGCCGCGCGAGTCGTATACCATAAAACTCACTTCGTAACGGCCGGCGCCGGTCAGCTCCGTTTGCCACGTGAAGATGCGCGTGCCGAGCGAATCAAACACCGCGCCGAGCGGCAGATTTTTTACGCCGTAGCGAATCGGATCATTGTCCTGATCGGTCGCGCTCAACACAAACTCGATGCGGTCGCCTTCACGCGTTTGTTGATCGGGCACGTCCGCAAAAATCGGAAAATTGTTGTTCGAGGCGCCGGTCGCGTCAAACGTGAGCGATGGCATCGATGAGCCGACGACACTCGCTTGCGCTTTGTTCACGCCGCCTTTAATCGTCCACGCGATTTCCGCCATGCCCTTGCTGTTGGTCAACACCAGCGCATTCAGCGCGCCGCCCGGAAAGAAGCCGGTGTTCTGCGTCACCGCAAAATTAATTTGCGCGCCTTCCACCGGATTGCGCTTCTCATCATACGCCATGATTTGCAGCGGAAAATTCAGCGGCTTGTTGGCGGTGCCGCGCTGATTGTTCGTCCGCGCAATAGCTTCAATCGTCTTCACCGCACCGGCGCGACCAAACACCGTGAACGACAGCGGCGAATTGGCCAATGCCGCGCCGTTCGCATTCAACGCGGTGACGCGAATTTTGCGCGACCCAACTTCCGGACCAAACGTGATCTTCGTTGCCGCAAAACCGCCGCTCGCCGTCGTCACGTCGCGCGTCGTTGCATTGCCCACGCCGCCGGTGAGCGTGCCCGTGCCTTGAATCAATTCAAAAAACACATGCACGCCGTCCGCGCCGTTGCCACTGGCGTCGGTGACTTTCACGACCATCGCGGCGGGCATTTCTTGATTCACCGGGCCGCCTTCGCCATCACCACTAAACACCACGAGATTGCGCGCGACGCCCGACGCGGCGACCGCTTGAAAATCCAGCGGCGTGCCGTTCAAACCCGCAGTTTCGACACGCACCGTGTTGACGCCCGTGGTGTTGCCAAGTTGCCAATTCACCCGCGCGCGGCCCAGTTCGTCGCTACGCACGGCGACGCTGCTGCGGCCGTTGAGATTGCCGCCACCAAAATTCACCGTGAAATTCACCGTCGTGCCGAAAACCGGCCGCTTGTTCGCATCCGTGATGCGCACCGCGACCGGCAGCGGCAACACTTGTCCCGCGGTCGCTTGCTGATTGTTGCCGCCGACATATTCGAGATTTGCCGCGCTCGCATTCGTCGCCGTCGCCACGAACGTGATCGGCGAATTCGTCAAACCATTTGCCGAGAAGCGCATACGATTCTCACCCGCCGCTGCGCCGAGCACGTACGTCACGCTCGCGACGCCAGCGGAGTCCGTGAGAATCGGCGAGTTTCTGAAAAAGCGGCCGCCGCCGGCTTCGACGAGAATATCCACCGGCTGATTCGGCACGCCGTTGTTGAATTTATCCAACACATTCACCGCGATCAATTTCGGCAGCGCGGTGTTGACATTGCCGGTTTGATTTTGGCCGCTCACCATATT
>Ga0247727_10005189_pt1 | contig 26749 bp, 19 predicted proteins | sample WisWelCaveWW1625_FD_202498 | JGI IMG/M metagenome (GOLD analysis project Ga0247727, IMG submission 202498) | Biofilm microbial communities from Wishing Well Cave, Virginia, United States - WW16-25 | ecosystem: Environmental > Aquatic > Deep subsurface > Groundwater > Cave microbial mat | place...
TCTATTCCTATCTGGCCGAGGTGGCCGCGGAGGTGCGCGATCAGGGGGCCGGGCGCAAGGCCGCCGAGGCCGGCATCGCCGCCGCCGAGAAGGCCGTGGCGCTGGACAACGCTTCTGCCGAATACCACCGGGTGCTGGGCACCCTCTACGGGCAGGTGATTCCCGGCAACCTGGCCCTGGGGCTGAAGTACGGCCGCAAGAGCTCCGAAGTCTACCTCAGCCGTGGCATCGGCCGGTATTACCTGCCGCCCCTGTTCGGCGGCGGCGCCGAAGCCGCCTTGGAAGACCTTCGCAAGGCCATCGAGCTGGACCCCCAGTCCGACCAGGCCCAGTTGTGGCGGGGCCTAGCCCTGCGCAAGCTCAGCAAGAACGCCGAAGCACGCCAGGCCCTCCAGAAATCCTATTCCCGCGGCACTTCCCGCGACTATCGCGAGTGGACCTACCACCTCCGCCCTGGTGTCCGCTGGCACGATGGAAGGCCGGTTACCGCGCATGACGTCAAGTTCACGCTGGACCTCCTCGGCCATCCCGACGTGCATGAATATCTGTTCGATTCGGTGACCGTTCTCGACAATTTCACGGTTGCGATTCGGGGACAGCCCGGCTACCAGGACGATATCGTCTACTACCCGAAACACCTACTGGAGCGCCTCAATCCGAAGCAGTTCTGGGAGTGGGAGTTCTGGACGCGCCCGGTGGGCAACGGGCCCTATCGCTTCGTCCGGTATCTCCCCGAGACGATGATCGAATTCGAAGCCAATCCTGATTACTACCGCGGGAAACCCAAGGTCGAGCGGGTGGTGCTGAAGTTTGTCGGCAAGGCTGGGCTCACCGAACTCCTGAGCGGCAATGCAGACATCGTCCTGGGTGGCGACCCATCGCAAATTCCCCGAGTGGCGAACGATCCCCGCTTCCGGGTGTATCATTCCGTCGGCCCAAGCGCCTTTGCGATTTACTGGAAGTGCGACCATCCACTGTTCCGCGATGTCCGAGTGCGGCGGGCGCTCACGCTGGCGCTAGACCGGCGAGAGCTTCTGCGACTCCTCAACCTCCCGGACGATCTGCCTATCACCGACGGGGTTTTCACCGTCCGCCAATTGCGACGCCGCGAGATGCCCGAGCCGCTGCCGTACGACCCGACAGAAGCTCGCGCACTGCTCGAAGCAGCTGGTTGGCGCGGCCTGGGCGGGGATGGCGTCCGCGAGCGAGACGGGAGGAAGTTCCGCTTTACGGCAATCACCAGGAACACCGGTGGGTTTGACCAGTTAGCCGTTTACGTTCAGGCCATGCTGCGCCGGGTGGGCGTCCAGATGGATATCTAAATGATGGATGCGTCACTCATCTGGCGGAGGGTAGGCGCCGGCGATTTCGAGGCCGCTTTTCATAACCGCCAGCCCGGAACTGAGGCCCAGAAAAGGGATTTCGGCAGGAACACTCCAACCGGATATCGGAACCCTAAAGCTTTCGGGCTGACCGATCAGGTAGTCGCTACGGCCGACCCGAATGAGGTGGACCGAATCTATCGCGGGCTGACAGAAATCTTTCGGGCCGACCTGCCATTTACCCGTCTTGTCCCTGCGACGTCTAGCGACTTCGTCCACCGGCGGGTTCGCGGGCTGAGCACGCCGTTCCATGCCCACCCGGATACCTACATGGAGACCCTGTGGCTGGAGGATGGGAGCGCGCCATGACAGCCAACGAGAAGACCTTGCTCCATCGGAACACACGACGGCGATGGATGCTCGGGTGCGGCGGCTTACTCGGTCTCACCGCCGCCGGATGCGGCCGCGGTAAGGATCGGGTCTACTCTCGCGGCTCCACGGTGACCGTCGCCTATTGTTGTGGCAGAGAAGCTCTGAGCCCCTTGCAGGACCTGTCCGCCATGTTTCTCGTGTTCTCCCCCCTGGTCGCCTACGACCGCGAGCTCCGGGAGGATGTGCCACGCCTGGCCCAGAGGTGCGAACATTCTCCCGACTTCCGCGAGTGGACCTACTACCTGCGGCCTGGCGTCAAGTGGCATGACGGGGCGCCCGTCACGGCGCACGACGTCAAGTTCGGCTTGGATCTGCTAACCCATCCTGCGGTTATGTATTTTGGCCCCGATGAGGTCGAGTCCGTCGCCGTGCTGGATGACTCGACTGTCAGGGTTCGCATGGGAAACCTCATTCACGACGAGATGGGTTGCTTGCCGAAGCATCTGCTGGCGGATCTCGACCCTCACAAGATTGGGGATTGGGAGTTCTGGACACGCCCTGTAGGCAACGGTCCCTATCGCTTCGTGCGTTACGTGCCTGAGACGATGATGGAGTTTCGGGCCAACCCCGACTACTTCCGCGGCAAGCCCAGGATCGAGCGGGTGGTGCTGAAGTTCGCCGGCGAAGCCGGGCTGACCGAACTCCTGAGCGGGGGTGTGGATGCCCTGCCGGACGCCAACCCGGCGCACATCCCCAAGCTGGCGGTGGACCCGCGCTTCCGTGTGTACCACAACCCCTCCTCGTACGGCAGTGGGATCTATTGGCACTGTGCGCACCCGTTGTTCCGGGACCCCCGGGTTCGCCGTGCGCTCACCCTGGCGATCAACCGCCGGGAGCTCCTTCAGGTCCTCAACCTGCCCGACAACCTCCCCATCCTTGACGGGGTCTTCACACCTGCTCAGGTTCGGCGTGGGGAGCTGCCGGAGCCGTTGCCGTACGATCCGGCAGGAGCGCGTGCCTTGCTCGACGAGGCCGGCTGGCGCGACCGGGGTGGGGTGCGTGAGCGGGAGGGAAAGCTGTTTCGCTTTGCCGCCATTGTGGCTGCTCGCCCTGGATTCGACCAACTGGCGGTGTATGTCCAGGATCAGTTCCGTAGGGTAGGCGTTCGCATGGAGATCCAGGTTCTGGACAAGGGCGTCGTTGACGAGAGGATGAAGGCCGGGCAGTTCGAGGCTGCCTTGACGCTGTTCGCGGCCCGGTTCCTCGCGAGGTATTTCGGCAAGGACGCTCCGGCCGGCTACAGGAGCCCTGAGCTGGTCAAACTTCTCGATCAAATGATCGGCACTCCGGACCCGAATTCGACGGACCACATTTATCGCGCGCTCACGGAGATCCTTCGCGCGGACTTGCCGGTCACTTCCCTCGTCCCAAGAACCGGGACCTTCTTTGTGCACCGGCGCATCCAGGGGCTGAGCAGTCCCGGGCGGGCAGACCCGGTCCGGTTCATGGAGGATTTGTGGCTGGAGGATGGGAGCCAACAATGAACGTGCGGAAAATGGAGTCGCTGAGATCGATTGACCGGCGCGAATTCATGCAGGTGTGCGCTGGTTCTCTGGCGCTCGCCGCGGCCGGCTGCCGCCGCACCAACGATCGCGCCTACTCTCGCCCCTCCACGTTGATCGTGGCGCTCTCCGACAATTTCGATAGACCGCTGTGCCCCGATTACGCTGGCGAGTTTCTCGTGTTTCTTCCCCTGGTGAGGGAAAACGAGCTGAGTGGGGATCGACAGGGATGCCTCGCGACACGCTGGGAACACTCCGCGGATTACCTCGAGTGGACGTATCGCCTGCGCCCCGATGTCCGGTGGCACGACGGCAAGCCGGTAACCGTGGACGACGTCAAGTTCACGCTGGAGCTGCATTCGCGTCCCAACTCTCCCTACACGGAGGGCTCGCCACTCACCGAGTCCGTGTCGGTGCACGACGAATCGACCTTCACGGTTCGTGGAATCAACTGGTCGACGCGTGGCGGACTGGACTGGGTGGTGAGTATCCTCCCGAAGCATCTGCTGCAAAACCTCGATTATCAGAAGTTCTACGAGTGGGACTTCTGGCTGCGGCCGGTCGGCTGCGGTCCGTATCGTTACCTGCGAGATGTGCCTCAGGCGAGGGTGGAGCTGGAGGCCAACCCGGACTACTACAAGGGCAAGCCCAAGATCGCGCGAGTGGTGCTGAAGTTCGCAGGACAGTCCGGGCTGACCGAGCTCTTCAGCGGGAATGTGGACGCCATCGACTTAAACCCGGCGCAACTAACAAACATCGCGAACGACCCTCGGTTCCAGACGTACTGGGAGCCCAACTCCGGTCGATCTTGGGCGATCGTCTGGCAGAACAAGCATCCCATCTTTCGGGATCGGGAGGTCCGGCGCGCCTTGAGCTTGGCCATCAACCGGCGGGAACTCCTTCAAGTCCTCAACCTCCCCAGCCCGCTCTCGCTCGGCGACGGTGTCTACACGAGGCGTCAGTTTCAACGCGGCGAGATGTCCGAGCCGCGCTACGACCCGGCCGAAGCCAGGCGGCTGCTTGACGAAGCCGGCTGGCGCCAACCGAGTCGCGGCGGCACGCGGGAGCGGGGCGGATCTGAGTTTCGCTTCACCGCCCTGACGCTCGCCGAATCCCCGGGGGACCAGACGGCGCTCTACATTCAGGATCAGCTCCGTGACCTGGGCGTGCGCATGGAACTGCAGCGCCTCGAGCGCGGCGCCCTTCTCGACAGGTTGTTGAAAACGGGGCAATTCGAAGCAATCGTGAGCTTCCTCGTCCTCGGCGCCAGCCCCTTTGAACGGCTCTTCGGCGACCGGGGGCGCGTCGGCTATAGGAATCCACAACTGACGAGGCTCCTCGAGGTGGTGGGGATCACGGCGAATCCGGAGGCCGTGGACCAGGCGTATCGGGAGATGACGGACATCCTGCACACGGATCAGCCAGTCGCGTTCCTCTTCCGGGATGCCCACGCCCACATTGTCCACCGGCGCGTCAGAGGGCTCAGCGCTCCGTTTCGAACCCACCCGCTCCTGTTCACGGAAGATCTGTGGCTGGAGGAGGGGAACCAACAATGAACGTGCAGAAGATCGCGTCGCTGAGCCCGATCAACCGGCGCCGATTTGCGCAGATGTGCGCCGGGTCTCTGCCCCTCGCCGCAGCCGCATGCAGACGCAGTAAAGATCGCGCCTACTCTCGCGGCAACACCCTGATCGCGGCGGTCGACCCACACAATAATGATCGACCACTGACCCCGGATACGGAGGCCGAGTTTCTCGTGTATCTCCCGCTCGTCAGGATGGACGAACACGGGGAGCGACAGCCCTGTCTCGCCACCGACTGGAAACACTCAGCGGATTACCTCGAGTGGACGTATCGCCTGCGCCCCGGGGTCCGCTGGCACGACGGCCGGCCGGTCACCGTGGACGACGTCAAGTTCACGCACGACCTGCATTCGCGTCCCGACTCTCCCGTCTACCAGCTGCGGACCGAGTGCACGGTGCACGACGAATCCACCTTTACCGTGCGCGGCATCGGATGGACGCGGTGGGCGGGAGCCGACTCCTACATGAGCATGGTCCCGAAGCATTTGCTGAAGGACCTGGATTACCAGAAGTGGAACGAGTGGGACTTCTGGCTGCGGCCGGTCGGCAACGGTCCGTATCGGTACCTGCGGTACCAGCCCGGGACCATGGTGGAGCTCGAGGCCAACCCGGATTACTACAAGGGTAAGCCCAAGATCGAGCGAGTCGTGCTGAAGTTCACCGGACAAGCCGGACTGACCGAGTTGCTCAGTGGGAATGTGGACGCCATCCGAGAGAACAAGCAACCGCGAGCCGTCGCGAACGACTCGCGGTTCCAGACGTACTGGGAGCCCAACCCCGGTCGGACCTGGGCGATCATCTGGCAGAACGCGCATCCCCTCTTTCGAGATCGGGACGTCCGGCGCGCCTTGAGCCTGGCCATCAACCGGCGGGAGCTCGTGCAGGTCCTCAACCTCCCCAGCCAGCTCGCGCTCGTCGACGGTTTCTACACGGAGCCTCAGCTTCGACGCGGCGAGGGGTCCGAGCCTCGCTACGACCCCGCCGAGGCCAGGCGGCTGCTTGACGAAGCGGGCTGGCGCCAACGGAATCGCGACGGCATACGGGAGCAGGATGGCCGTGAGTTTCGGTTCACCGCCCTGACCCTGGCCGAATCCTCCGTGGCCCAGACGGCGCTCTACGTGCAGGATCAATTCCGGGATCTGGGCGTGCGCATGGACGTGCAGCCTCTCGACGGCGGTGTCATGTCGAACAGGAGAAACACGGGGAAATTCGAGGCCATGGTGTACTACTTCCCCTCCACCGACAACGGCCTTGATGTCTGCTGCGGCGAACGAGCCCACCTCATCGGCTATCGGAATCCACAACTGACGAGGCTCATCGAAGTCGCCAGGACCACGGCGGATCCGGAGGTGATAGAGGATGCCTATCGGGAGATGACGGATCTTTTGCGCCGAGATCAGCCCATCGCGTTCCTCTTCGGTTTTGGCACGGCTCACATCGTCCACCGGCGCGTTAAGGGGCTCAGCGTTCCCTCGCGAGCCGACCCGCTCCGGTGCACGGACGACCTGGGGCTGGAGGAGGAACGCTGATGGGCTGGTACGTTGTTAAGCGCCTGCTGCAGGCCATCCCGCTCCTCATCGGGATTGCCAGCATCACCTTTTTCATCGTGCACCTGGCGCCGGGCGATCCGATGGATGTCTATCTCGAGGAACGCTACCGGCGGGAGGTCGATCCTCAGGTCATCGAGCTCATCCGCAAAAAGTACGGGCTCGACCAGCCGCTCCCCGTGCAATACGTGAAGTGGATAGGAAACCTCGCCCGTGGCGACCTTGGGGAATCGTTCCGTTACCGCCGACCAGTCGCCAGCCTGATTGCCGAAAGAATTCCGTACACCCTTCAGCTTACCCTGTTGGCCCTGCTTCTTGACGCTCTGGTTGGGATTTCGCTGGGAATCACCTCGGCCGTGAAGCAATATTCCACGACGGACAAAGTCGTAACGCTGGGCTCGTTGGTCCTTTACTCCATTCCCGGGTTCTGGCTCGCGGTCATGCTGGTTCTGGTTTTTTCCGTGAACCTGGGGTGGCTTCCGACTTCACAGACGCGCTCGCTCGACTACGAACTTCTCTCTACTTCCGGAAAAATCGCGGACCGGCTGGGGCATCTTGTTCTGCCGGTTTTCGTTCTGGGGGTGGCCTCAGCGGCAGGCACCGCACGATACATGCGGAATCAATTGTTGGAGGTGCTCAGCGAGGAGTATGTGCTTGCGGCCCGCGCGCGCGGGCTCCCGGAAACCTCCGTCATCCTGAAGCACGCCCTGCGGAACGCGCTCATCCCCATCGTGACCCTTTACGGGTTGGCACTCCCCTTCCTGCTGGGCGGGGCCGTACTCATCGAGAAGGTCTTCGCCTGGCCGGGGATGGGCCTGCTCGCGGTGGAAGCCATTGGGGCACGCGATTATCCGATTATTCTGGCCACCAGCATGATGGCCGCCGTACTCGTGGTTCTCGGCAACCTTCTGGCCGACATTGCTTATGCGCTTGTGGACCCGAGAGTTTCCTTCGATGCCACAAGAAAAGCTTGAACTCGTGATTCTTCCGCTCGTGCCGCCGGTGGCTGCGGCGAAGGGCAGGAGTCCATTCAGCATCGCCCGCCGCCGGTTCACCGCCAACCGACTGGCCGTAGTGGCGCTGTGCGTGATCGTGGCGCTATATCTGGTCGCGATTTTTGCGCCCTTGCTCGCCCCCTACGACCCATCGGCGATCGAAGACGTGATGAAAACGCGGTACTTGCCTCCGTCGTGGGCGCACCCCTTTGGCGCCGATGAATTCGGGCGCGACCTCCTCAGCCGCGCGCTCTACGGCGCCAGGGTCTCTCTATCGGTTGGGCTGCTGGCCATGCTGGTCGCGGTCTTCGTCGGGACGACTTACGGTGCCATCGCTGGATATGCCGGCGGGTTTGTGGACAACCTGCTCATGCGGGTCGTGGACGTCGTCATCGCTTTCCCCAAGTTCTTCCTGATGCTGATCCTGGTCGGCATCTTCGAGGCCAACATCGGCGCGCTGATCTTGATCCTGGGTCTCACATCCTGGACGGACACCGCACGACTCGTTCGAGGAGAGATCTTGTCGCTCAAGAAACGCGAATTCGTGGAGGGTGCTCGTGCCATCGGACTTCCACATCGGCTGATCCTCTTCCGTCATCTGATACCAAATGCGATGGCATCAGTTCTGGTCAGCGCAACTCTGATGGTGGGGGGACTGATCGGCGCCGAAGCAGGGCTCTCCTTCCTTGGGATCGGCGTGCGCCCGCCGACGCCGTCCTGGGGCAACATGGTCAGCGCCGGACAAGACGCGCTGTTGGTTGCGTGGTGGATCGCGTTCTTCCCCGGCTGCCTGCTGGCACTGACGATCCTCTGTTTCAACCTTCTGGCTGATGGACTGAGAGATGCTCTTGACCCGAAGACGCTCATGCGGAGGTACGTCTAGTCCATGCTGCTGAGCGTCCAAAATCTCTCCACCTACTTCTTCCTTGAAGAGGGTGTGCTTCGAGCGGTAGATGGTGTCTCCTTTGAAATCGCAGAGAATGAGACCGTTGCTTTGGTTGGGGAATCCGGCTGCGGCAAGACCATCGTTGCGCTCTCGATCGTCAACTTGGTTTCTGCGCCCGGCCGGATCGTTCAGGGAAAAATTCTCCTCAACGGCGAAGACATACTGAATTTGCCCGCGGGGGGAATTCGCCAGATTCGCGGAAGACAGATCGGGATGGTCTTCCAGGAGCCGGGAGCCGCACTGAATCCTGTGTACACGATCGGATATCAGCTCCGCGAGGTTCTTCAACTGCACCAAGGCCTCTCGCGACGCGAGGCAGAACGGGAGGCGGTGAGGCTTCTGGCCGAAACTGGAATCGCGGAGCCAGAGCGACGGGCGAAGGCCTACCCGTTTGAGTTGTCAGGCGGAATGCGCCAGCGCGCTGTGATTGCGCTGGCGATCAGCGCTCGGCCCAAGCTCCTGATCGCAGATGAGCCGACGACGGCGCTGGATGTGACAGTACAAGCTGAGATTCTGGAACTGCTCAGGTATCTACAGGACCAGTACAAAATGGCGATCCTGCTCATCACTCACGATCTTGGAGTAGTGGCCGAAATGGCGCAGCACGTGCTCGTGATGTACACCGGCAAGCTCGTGGAGATGGCTCGGACGGACGCGCTCTTCCGGATTCCCAAGCACCCCTACACGCAGGGCTTGCTAAACGCCGTGCTGCGTCTCGGTGCCGGTCAGAAGGAGCCGCTGTGCGGAATCGCGGGCGCGGTGCCAGATTTTCTGAATTTGCCTTCTGGTTGTACGTTCCAGGGGCGGTGCCCGATTGGCGACAGCACCTGCACCACCGAATTCCCGCCGCTCCGCGAGATTGCTGCCGGCCGGAGGTGCGCGTGCTACAAGGTGCAAGGGGATTGATGCCGTGACGACCACCCCATCGACGTCTGCGGAAGGCTTGCTCTCCGTTTTCGGACTGAAAACTTATTTCCCATTCGGGAATCGGTGGTTCGGGAGGCGGCAGTGGATTCGTGCTGTGGACGGTGTCGACCTGATTTTGCGAAGCGGCGAAATATTGGGGCTAGTCGGCGAATCCGGCTGCGGAAAAACAACTCTCGGCAGATCGCTATTACGCTTGGTGGAACCCACCGCCGGAACGATTTGCTTGGACGGCAAAGATCTTCTGGCGCTCAAGGGGCGGGAGCTGCGCGCCATCCGTCGCCGGATGCAGCTCGTGTTTCAGGATCCCTATTCGTCACTCAGCCCGAGAAGGCAGATACGACAGCTCATCGCGGAACCCCTCCTCCTTCACCGCCTTGTATCGAAAGAGGAGATCGAAAAGACGGTGGCCGCCCTCCTCGGCGAAGTGGGTTTGGAACCCTATTTCATGCACCGCTACCCGCACGAGATGAGCGGAGGGCAGCGTCAGCGTATCGCGATCGCCAGGGCGCTCGCTGTCGGGCCACAGTTCATTGTTGCCGATGAACCGGTCTCGGCGCTCGACGTGTCCGTCCGCGCACAGATCCTGAACATCCTACTGGAGCTCCAGCGAAAGAAGGGCATCGCCATGCTGTTCATCTCGCATGATCTGAGCGTAGTGGAACGGATCGCCCACCGCATCGCCGTCATGTACATGGGCAAGATCGTCGAAGAAGGCGACGCCGGTCGGGTTATCGAATCCCCGTTGCATCCCTACACCCAGGCCCTTCTCTCTTCCGTGCCTATCGCAGATCCTGAAAAGAGAGGGAGGCGGATCCGCTTGACCGGAGACCTTCCTTCACCGATCAAACCAATCTCTGGGTGTCCATTCGCTTCTCGCTGCCCTGAGGTCCAGGACATCTGCCGCGAAGTGGCGCCGCCACTGGAGGCCAAGAGGGAAGGGCACGTGGCGGCCTGCCACTTCCGTTAGTAGGAGGCAAGGAGATCACAGCGGTTTTGCAGAATTCCCTTCGGTGCATGGGGCTATCTTATCGCAGGTCGACCACGGATGAACGCGGCAGGAACCACAGATGAACACGGATGAACACTGATAAACCCCCGTGACCGGCGGGCCGCCTTGTATTCATCTACTACGCCGCGAAGATTTCCACCTCATCCCCTCATCGCCTCATCTCCTCATCCGCCGGGGTTCGCCCCCTCGCCCCCTTCACCCCGGCGGCCCGCGACGGCGGGCAGCCGGTTTCGGTTGCGGCGCAGCCGCGCGGTGTTCATCTGTGGTTACAATAGCCCCGTGCCTTGCCTTTCCGCCTGCCTGCTGTTGTTGGCCGCCTCGAGCCCCTTGCTTGAACAGGCCCGCCGGGCCCGCGATGCCCAGGACCGGCCGGCCCTGGAGGCCGCCGCGGCCCGCGCCGCCCAAGCCGCCGAAAAACAGCCTCAGCACGTTAGGCTCCACTATGAAGCCGCCCTTATCTATTCCTATCTGGCCGAGGTGGCCGCGGAGGTGCGCGATCAGGGGGCCGGGCGCAAGGCCGCCGAGGCCGGCATCGCCGCCGCCGAGAAGGCCGTGGCGCTGGACAACGCCTCTGCCGAATACCACCGGGTGCTAGGCACCCTCTACGGCCAGGTGATTCCCGGCAACCTGGCCCTGGGGCTGAAGTACGGCCGCAAAACCATCGAGGAGCTGGACCGGGCCATTGCGCTCGACCCCAAGAGCTCCGAAGTCTACCTCAGCCGCGGCATCGGCCGGTATTACCTGCCGCCCCTGTTCGGCGGGGGCGCCGAAGCCGCTTTGGAAGACCTTCGCAAGGCCATCGAGCTGGACCCCAAGTCCGATCAGGCCCAGCTGTGGCGGGGCCTGGCCCTGCGCAAGCTCAGCAAGAACGCCGAAGCGCGTCAGGCCCTCCAGAAATCCCTGGATTTGAACCCACGCCGGGTGTGGACCCGCCAGCAGCTGGAGAAGACCCCGGCCCAATGACCGGCCCTTCGCGCCTCGCCTGGCTGGGCCTGGTTCTGCTGGCCGGTCTTAGCTACTTCCAGTATCCAGGGCGCCGCTACCTGGAGTCCGACACCCAGATCTACGCGCCGATGTTCGAGCGCTTCCGGGATCCTGGCCTGCTGGAGCGGGATCCCATGGTCACCCGAGCTCACACCGCCTTCAGTCTGTATGACGAGCTGGCCATGGCGGCGGCGCGGGTCACCGGTCTGGATTTCGAGCCCTCTCTCGGCTTGCTGCACGTGGCCGTTCGGGTGGCGCTGCTGGCGGGCATATTCCTCATGGCCCGCGCCATGGGTTTGTCGGAGTTGCTGGCGTTCGCCTGCGCCGGCGTGTATGCCCTGGGGGGCAGCGTGGCGGGGCCTTCGGTGCTGCTGGTGGAATACGAACCCGTGCCCCGCGCCTTTGCCCTGGCGCCGGTCCTGCTGGCCATCGGATTCATGGGACAGAACCGCCCCCTGGCCGCGTCGCTGGCCGCCTCGCTCGGCTTTCTGCTGCACCCCACCACCGCCGCCCCCTTCTGGACGATCTTCGTGATCCTGCTGTTCGTCCCCGATGATCCCGGCGAAATGAAACGCCGCCTCTGGGGCCTGGTCCCGCTGGCCGCCGCCATGCTGGCGCTGAAGCTGGCCGCCAGCCACCAGGCGGGCCTCACCGAACGGCAGGCCTTCCTGGCCTCCATCGACCCCGGCTGGGAGCAGCTGGTCCGGCTGCGCGCTCCGTACGTCTGGGTTTCGCTTTGGCCCCGGCTCTACTTCTGGCAGTACGGCCTGATGCTGGTGGCGGCCGGCGCCGCCTACTGGCGCCTGCGCCGCTTCCTGCAACCCGGCCTGCGGTTTTTTCTTCTCGGCCTCTGCGGCCTGGGCTTGGCCAGTCTTCCGGTCTCCTACCTCTTGCTCGAGAAGGTGAAGTGGGCCATGATGCCCCAGGCCCAGCCGCTGCGGACCATCCTGTTCCTGCAGCTGTTCACGCTGCTGCTGGCCCTGGTAATGGCGTTCGAGCTGGCCTGCCGCGAAGGACGCCCCGACGCCGCGCTCTGGTGGGCGGCGGTGGCGCTGGCCATCGGGGTGCAACCCCGCCTGTTGTTTGTCCTGCTCCCGCCGGCTCTCAGCTGGCTGAGCGGGTCGCGCTGGCGATGGGCCGGCTTGCCCGCCGCCGCGGCGGTGGCCTGGGGGAGGCCTTTCGGCCTGGTGATCTGGCGGGGCGATCCCCGCCGCGATCTGTTCCTGGTTCTCGCCTTGGGCCTGGCGTTCGCCCTGGCCGCCGCGCTCTACACCCGAAGCGCCCGCCGCGGCGGCGTGGCGGTGGTGATGGTAGTGCTGGCGGCTTTCTTCGCGGTGCCGGGCGAGTGGCGGCTTCTGAGTTCCAGCCGGCCCCGCAACCCTGACCTCGAGGCCCTGGCGGCTTGGGCCCGCGCCCACACCGACCCGGCCGCGGTCTTCCTGTTCGCCGACGCCGGGCGGTCGCTGGAACCGGGCGTGTTCCGGGCGCGTTCCGCCCGGGCCCTCTACGTCGATTGGAAGGGAGGCGGGCAGGTCAACTTCTTCCGCGAGTACTCCCGGCAGTGGTGGCAGCGCTGGCAGCAGACCCTTGCTGAGCCCTTCCGGCCCGAAGCGATGAGGGAGTACCGCCGGCTCGGCATCGACTATATTGTGATAAGTCCTAGAGACCGGTTCCCCGGCCCGCCTCCGGTTTTCGAGAACCCGCGGTACCTGGTGTACGCAGTCCACTAAAACGGAACGCATCTCCCCTGTGGCTACTTCTGATTTGCGCCCCGGTTCGCGTCGGCTACTAACAAGGCTGCTAGCAGATCGACTGGGGCGCGGAAGCTGGTTTGGCGCAAGCGGGCCAAAGCCGCCGGAAGATCCAGGAGTCCTTGAGTCGCGGCGTCCCGCAGGACACCCAGCGTCCCGATGGTTGGGATCCCGCGGTTTTCTGCTTCCCGGCGTCCCAGTCGTCCATCAAAAGCAACACGTTCGGAAGATGGGCCTTCGCCAGTGCGATTGCCGCCCGCGCTCCCGGATCTAGATCGGCCAACTCGGGCTCGACCGGAAACGACTTCGAAGGAACAACCTGGATCCAACTGGGGAGCCGGGTCGCCCACTCTGCCACGATCTTCGGCGCATCAGGATGCTGCAGCTCCTGCCACACTGGGTCCGGGATCAGCACCCACTGGTAAAGTCTCCGCAGTGCCACCTGCGCTTCAATCAGAACCAGGTAGTTCAGCGGTGAGGTGTCTGCGATGACCGCCATGGTTCGCGGAAACTTCGGCTCCGGTCGGCGTCGGTTTCCACATCCTGGGCGGTAAGAGGCAAATAGACACCATGCTCTTTCAGGAAGCCATCCACCTGCGTCCGGGTCTGGAAACCGAGCAACCGGCGCGCCTGACCTGTGGAGAGCTTGCCGGAGCGCACACCTTCGATGGCCAAAGCCTCGGTAGCTGCCCGTGACAGCCCCTGTGAATCGCTGGCGAACTGGTTCGCAATGTCTTCCGGCAGTTCCAGAGTGACGTGCATGAGGGTCTCCTACCCTTTGTTTAAAAGCTCAACCGCGATCCGAACTGGAACGCCCGGGGGCCGCCGGAGCCGAAGACCTGGTTGGTCCGGATGGTGGGCACGCCAAACCCGGCGGGGTCGTAGAGATTGCCGCCGAACCCGCCCAGGTTGGCGATGTTGAAGGCGTTGAAAACCTCGCCGAAAACGTTCAGCTTCCAGCGCTCGCCGATGCGGAAGATCTTGGCCACCCGAAAGTCCTGCGAGATGGAGCTGTCGCCGAACTGGAACTGATCCGGCAGCCGCACCGGGTTGATGAGCTGGTTGCGCGGGGTCCGCTTGCCGGCAGAATTGGTGTTGAACTCCCCGACCAGCCGCCGCAGGTCGTCGGGGCCGAGGGCGCGGTTGAACTGGCTGACGCCGGCGCCGGGGAGCCAAGAGGAGCCGGTGCCGTCCCCGTCCAGGTCGATGCCGACCAGACTGGGGTTGGAAGGAGCGGCGCTGGCCATCGACGAGATCGTCGAGACCTGAAAGCCCCAGGGCAGATCCACGATGGCGGAGGCGTTGAACACGTGGCGCGAGCCGTACTCGCCATAGCCGTCGAAGAAGCGGTCCTTGTTAATGATGGTCAGCACCGTGTTCTGGTTCTGCAAGGCGTAGGAGCCGGAAATCTGGTAGCGACGGGAAAACCGCTTTTCCACCTTGACCAGCATGCCGTGGTAATTAGACCGGGCGTGGGGAGAACGCACCTGGATCGGTCCGGTGGAGCACTGGGCCCGCACGTCCTGGGACTGGGCCCCGACGCAGGCCGGAATCACCGGTCCCCGGGCGCTGTCCCAGCGGTTGAAGTCGACGGTGGTGCCGAAGCTCCTCCGCAGAAACTGGCGGTTGACGAAATCGACTTGCAGCAGGGTGTCGCGGAACAGCTCCCGCTGCACTCCGATGTTGGCGTGAATCCCGTAGCTGGTGGGATAGTGAGTGGGAAAGATGGTGGCGAAGCCGGTGACCGATTTCTGGGCATCGACGCCGCGCACCGACAAGTCGGTCAAGTCAATGGGGAACAACCGCGCCAGGGTGGCTTCAAACTGCGGCGTCATCTGGAGAACATGCTTCAGCCGTAATTCCGTAGGCGTGGTCGTAAAGTTCAGGGGCGTGCCGACAGGAACCCCGGCGATGCCGGCAATGGAGTTGGTGAGCAGGGCGCCGGACACGTTGTTGCGTCCGTTGCCGCGCGGGCCGATGGCGTTGCGCTCGTTGAGCCGCTCCCAAAGGTAATTGGTGTCGTAGTAAACGCCGGAACCGCCACGAATCACCGTCTTGTTGTTCTTGCCCAGGTTCCAGGCGAAGCCCAGGGCCGGTCCGATGTTGTTCCAGTCGCGACGGGTGGGCCGCAGGTCCCCGATGATGGGCTGGAGGTACCTGGGCTTGTCGAGATCGTGATTGCCGAGGGTGGTTTCGGCTGACCAGGCCACCCCCAGATTCAGCGTGAACCGGGGATGGATTCTCCAGGCGTCCTGGACGAAGGCGCGCAGCCGGGTGCTGAACTTGGACTTGTCGCGCTGGAACGGGGCCGGCGAGAGGGGGCTGCCGTACCCGATGGTCATGGCCTGGTAGGGCAGCTCCTGCAAGTCCTGGAGAGTGCGGAAGGTGGAAGGCAAACTCATGCCCGGAGCCCGAAGCCGGGTCACTTCCGGCGACCAGACGGTGATGCAGGCCGGGTCGCAAAAGCCCCAGAAGCCTTCGGTGGTGTCCTTTTCGATCTCGCCGCCGAACTGCAGCCGGTGGCTGGAGCGTTGCCAGGTGGCATTGTTGACGAACTGCATGGTGTCGTAGTCGCGTCCCTGCGGGGCGTTCTGAGTATTGCCCATTACAAAGCCGGCCCCTGTGATGGCGACCTGCGGCCCGCCGACGCCGACGCATCCCGGGCAGTCCGACGGGGTCGGCAGCAGGTTGCGGTTCTTCCAGTACACGTAGGAGAAGCGGAAATCGTTCACCAGGGTCGGGCTGGGGGTGCTGGTGAGACCCACGATGAACTGGTCGGAATGGTTGGTGTTCACCAGCCAGTTGGAGGGCATGGGGGGCGGGGCGGCGTTGGCCCCGAAGGCCTTGTTCCCGTCATGGGTGAAACGGAAGAACAGGGAGTGCCGGTCGGCCATCCGCCAGTCCAGCCGCGCGCTGGCTTGATGGTTGGTGTAGGGGCTGGCGGTGATGTTGGCGAAGCTGGCCAGCGAGGAGGCGTTGGGCGTCACGGTGAAGACCGAGTCCTGGTTGTTGTGCTCGTAGTTGGCGAAGAAAAAGACTTTGTCTTTGCGAACCGGGCCCCCCATCCAAACGCCGGACTGGCGCCGCGCGAAAAACGGCTCCGGGTTGCGGGGATCCCGCGCCAGGCCCGGGTAGGCCGACAGGTTGTGATCCCGGTAGTAGAAATATCCTGTGCCGTGATAGTCGTTGCTGCCGCTGCGGGTGACGATGTTCACCGCCCCCACGCTGGTGATGCCGGTCGAGAGGTCGAAGTTGACCGACGAGAGCTGGAACTCCTGGACGACCTCCTGGGAGATGTTCTGGGAGGTGTTGCCGGTGGTGCGGTCGCGGATGTTGCCGCCGTCGGCGTTGATGGCGGTGCGCCCGGAGTCGCCGCCCAGCACCGTGACCGAGAACTGGGCGTTGTATTGCGCCAGGCTGGCGGTGTTGACGGTCACGCCCGGCTCCAGAGCGGCCAGTTGCAGGAAGCTGCGGCCATTGAGCGGCAGGCTCTCGATCTCGTGCCGCGTCACCACACCGTCGATTTTGTAGGTTTCGAAGGCCAGTTGCGAAGCCTGGCCCTCCACGGTGATGGCCTCGGTGGTGGAGCCGACCACCATCCGGAGGTCCACGGTGGCAGTGGATCCGGTCAATACCTCGGCCGGTCGCACCATGGGACGAAAGCCCGGCGCCTCGGCCCGCACCTCGTACTCGCCGGCTTGCAAGGAGGCGAAGCTGTACTCGCCGCGGTCGTTGGTGACCGTCCGGCGATCGAAGCCGGTGGACTTGTTGGTGGTCCGGACAGCGGCCTGGGGTATCAAGGCCCCGGTCTCGTCCTGGACGGTTCCGGCGATGGTGCCGGTGGGCGCCTGAGCCTGCAGAGACCCCGCAACAAGACACAGTGCAAACAACCGAACGTACGGAAATCCAGTCATGGTCTCGCCCCTCCCCCTCGATAGGGATCGTTTCATAGCCGGGGGGCCGGTGTCAAGGGGGGGCCTCAATAGCGAGAAGGCGATATCGAGCCCGATCTGGGTGGATTGAGCTGGCCCTGGCTGAGTCGTGCCCCTGGCGCGGCCTGCCTGTGTCATCCCGAGCGTAGCGAGGGATCTGCTTCTCGCCCCGCCGTAACAGCAGATCCCTCGCTGCGCTCGGGATGACAATCGCGGTTGCCGCCACTTTCATGTCGCGCACCCCCTCAAAAGGCAAGTCAAAAGGAGGCGACTCTCGAAGGCCGTCGCCACGGCAATGCTGCGAAGCGGGTTTTCACTTTCAAAATATGTACTTGAGGCCGAACTGTATCTGGCGCATGCTGATGGCGGTGGTACGGATGCGGCCGAAGTCCGGTACCGGATTGTTTGCGTTGCTGCCCCAGCCGGCCCCCGGGTTGCCGAGGACCGGATGATTGACGAAGTTGAAGGCCTCAAAGCGGAACTGGAGCCGGTGCCCTTCCAGGATGGGGAAGTTCTTGAGGGTGGAGAAATCCCAAAGAAATTGGGACGGTCCGAGCAGCCGGTTGCGGGCGATGTTGCCGAACGTTCCGGGCGCGGTGTAAAAGAAGGAGCGACGGTCGAGCCAGCGCTCGGTGCTGCGCTGGTCGCTGGGCAAATAAGGATGCCCGCCGTTGCTGTTCAGGCGGGGGTCGCCGAAACTGCCCGTTCCCGGCGCATCGTAACCGGCGGCAGTGTTGATGGGCCGCCCGTTCTGGATGGTGAGAATGGCGCCCACCTCCCAGCCCCCCACGACCTGGTTGACGCCGCCGCCGCGACCGGCGAACCGTTTTCCCCTTCCGAAGGGGAGCTCGACGATCGTGGAGGTGACGAAGCGGTGCGGGGTGTTGTATGCCGAATGGCCGTACTCGCAGTCCAGGCAGCGGTTGTCCTGCGGCGTGATGTCGGCGGTGGTGCCGCGAATGGCGCTGGTGTTATCCAGAGCCTTCGACCAGGTGTAGGCGAGCATGGCCGTGAGCCCGGACCTGGTGCGGGTCGTGAACTTGGCGCCCAGGCCGTTGTAGTTGCCGAAGCCTTCCCCGGTCACGATCTGCTGAAATCCGTAGTCGGGGTAGGGGCGGCGGAGAAGGATGTTGGTGGCGCCGGGAAGCGGCGCGTTCTTGTTCTGGAGTCCTTGCAGCCTGCGATGCAGTGAGCCGTTGTATCCGATCTCAAACGAGGTGTCGGGGCTGAGGCTTCTCTGGATGTTGAGCAGGTAGGTCATGGTGTAGCTGGTGGCGACGTGGGGATGCACGCCCCACAGATAGGCCGAGGGCACCTGCACCGGGAACTGGGTGGGGTCGAGGAAGTTCGTCCAACTGGTGTTGGGACGCTCGCCGGCCGAGCTGGCGACGCGGTCCAGCCGCCCCCCCATGCCGCGGTTCATGTCGAACCGGGAGTTGCCGCTCTCGGCCGAGTAGAAGAAGCCAAAGCCGGTGCGGAAGGACCACTTGTCGCTGGGGCTGTAGGCGAGTCCCAACCGCGGCGCAAAGTTGTTCCAGTCATTGTTGATGAGGCGGGCGCCCAGGCGGCCGTCGCGGAAGGCGGTGATTCCGGTATAGCGGAAATTCCTGCCTTCGTAGAAATCGCCGTTGCCGGCCCGCACCGCCACGGGATGGTGAGACCGGTTGGGATCATTGGCGACACCGGAGAGGAAAGGCACCACCGAGTTGACGCTGGTCCCGGTCTTATCCAGGTAGGGCTGAAAGAACTCGTAGCGCAGGCCGACGTTGAGGGTCCACCGGGGGGCGACGCGATAGACGTCGTCGATATAGAAGGCGAAGTTGCTGGCGCGGAACTGGGCCTGGGCCAGGGCGATGGCGGCCTCCGCTCTGGACAAGGTTCCGAGGAGGAAGTCGGCGGCCCCGTCGCGCGTGTACCTGCCGTCGTGGGTGAACCTGCCGCGGGCGAACTCGTTGCCGATCTGATCGTAGATGTCGAAGCGGTACTCGCCGCCGAACCTGAGGGAATGCTTGCCCGAGACCCACGAGAAGTTGTCGATCACCTGATAGATCTTGTCGTCGACCACGAAGGGGCCGTTGGCGCCGTTGCCGAAGGCGCTGTAGGCGGTGATGGAGATAGCCGGAATGCCCCAACTGGCCGGGGGATCGGTGCCCAGCGGCAGGCCCAGCTCCTTCACGACGTTGCGGACGCCGCCCAGCTCCTGGCCGATCTCGTTGTAGAAGGTATTGAAACCGAAACGAAACTCGTTGACCTTGGTGGCCGAGAGCACCCGGGTGTTGGAAACCATGTATTGTTTCGCCCGGGTGATCAGGGTGTCGCCGTTGAGCTTCAGGCCCTGGTTCAGACCTTGCTCGTCCATCCAACTGAAGCGGCCGAACCACTGGGAGTTGCTGCTTTCGTGAAAGTCGATGCGGCTGGTGATTTGGTCCTTGTCGATGGTGCTGCGGTTGGTCTTGGTGAAGTTGCGGTCCACGGCCACCTTCTGGATGTTGGGCTCCGGCCAGAACTCCAGCAGCTTCTTGGCGTTGGCGTCGAGCCGCGAGGCCGGGAGGATCTTTCCGGGGAACGGCTGTCCCGTGAGCGGGTCGTTGAGCACCGCCACCGAGGGCACCGCCGAGAAATCGCCGCCCCGCATGGCCGTGGTGGCGGTGGTGTAGAAAGCGGTGTTGCTGCGGCGTTCCTTGAATCCTTCAAAGTTACCGAGGAAGAACAGCCGATTGCGCTGGAGGGGCCCGCCGACGGTGGCGCCGTACTGATTCCATTTGAAGGGCAGCTTGGGCGGCGCAGTGCCGTCGAAGTCGTAGGAGCGGGCGTCGATCTTATCGTTGCGGTGGAACCAGTAGGCGGCCCCGTGCAGGTCGTTGGTGCCGGGCTTGGTGGAGACGTTGATCTGGCTGGCGGAGCGCCCGAACTCGGCCGGATAAATGCCGCTCTGGACCTTGAATTCCTGAAGGGCCTCCACCGACGGCAGCACCACGTACAGATTGAAGTTGACGTCGGTGTTGGCGATGCCGTCCAGGGTGTAGTTGTTCCAGGTTCCCCGCATGCCGGCCACGGAGATGTTCTGAGTGGCGCGGGTTCCGCCCTGGCGGCCGCCGGCCTGGCCCGGGGTCCCGAACCCGTAAGTGACGTTGGGGCTGAGAGAGACCAGCTGGAGGAAGTTGCGGCCATTGAGCGGAAGATCCACGATGCGGCGCTGCTCGATGACCGTGCCGACGGTGGCGTCTTCGGTGCTGAGCAGACCGGCGGTGACGGCCACCTCCACGACCTCGTTTACCTGACCTACCGTGAGAACGAAGTCGATGCGAGCCGACTGCTGCACCTGCAATTCAATGTTGCTTCTGACAGCGGCGCGGAAGCCGCCGGCCTCGACCTTGAGGGAGTACATTCCCGGCACCAGCGAAGGGAAGCGGTAAATGCCGACCTCGTTGGTCTGGGTGGTGCGCGAGGTGTTGGTGCCGGTGTTGGTGGCGATCACGGTGGCTTGCGGAACCACGGCGCCGGTCGGGTCCTTCACCTCACCGGAAATATCTCCAAAGGTTTGGCCGTACGTGAGAGCAGCCACGCAGACCAGCAAGAGAACGAGCTTGATTCTGACCGGGATCTCCATTGGGGGCACTCCTATACAGGTCAAGTATAAACCAACCATGGAGCGGCCTGCGGCCGCTCCCGGGACCAGAGCCCGTCATCCCGAGCGAAGCGAGGGATCTGCTGTTTTTCACGGATTGGCTGGCCAGCAGGTTTGGCAAAAAACAGATCCCTCGCTTCGCTCGGGATGACAGGTCCTGGCCGTGTCCCAGCCTGTTGTCAACCCTCCGGGAATGTCCAATCGACAGCGGTAACACAGGCATTCCTGCCTGTCGGGGCGGGCGCTTCCCGGTGTATGATACGCTCGGGTGCTGATGCCCTTCGAGCCGGGCCGGGCGAGGAAGCTGGTGGAGGAGCTGGCGGCGCAGCTGGCCGCCGACCCGGCGCTGGGCGCGGTGATCCACGCCATCCTCGACCGCTGCGACCGCGACGGCTCGTCGCCCAAGCAGATGCTGCTCGGTTGCGGCTCGGAGCAGGAGCGGGAAGCCGCCGTGCGGCTGCTGTCGGCTGCGGCGGTCAAACCCTCGGCGGATCGCGGCCGGGCGGTGATGCGGCTGGACCTGGCGCGGGCCGCGCAGAAACTGGCTGCCGAGGGTGGGCCGCCGCTGGAAAGCATCCTCTACGCCGCCGCCGGCCGTCCGCCAAGGAACCTGCGGGCGGAAAAGGAGGCCCTGGCGAACCGGGCGGCGGCCGCCGCCCTGGCCCTGGCGGCCCGGCAGGCGGGGTTGGCCGCCCGATTCCTCCAGGAGGCCGCTCCCTCTCTGGCCCGGGCGAAGGGCGAGCTGTTCGACCTGGCCGCCAGCCATGGCCTCGACCGCCTGTGCGAGGAACTGCGGCAAACGGCCTCCTGCCTGCATCTTGCCGAGACCAACGACCGGCCGGTCCGGCTGGCCAATTTCTCCCTGCGGGCCACCGGGTCCAGCAAAGGTTTGCGCCCCGGCGACGGGCGATACGAGCGCGTGGCCGACGCGCTGTTGCGCTATCTTGCCCCGCTGGCCGACTGGGTGAACGCGGAGTCGCCGCCGGATCCGGCATCGCGCCGCCGCCTGGCGCTCGAAGGCCTCCAGATCTTCCGCAACGAGAGCGCCGTCGACGTGCTCTGTTACGGACACCTGGTTCTCGAGAAGCGCGGCCGGAGGCTGGAGCAGGTGGCCATACACCGGGAACTCGGCGAGCCGGCGCGCCTGCTGTTGCTCCATTTGCGCGACGTCCGGGTCGCCGAGATCCGCGCCTCCCAGGTCCTCTCGGTCGAGAACGAGACCACCTTCAACGACTACGTAGACTGGATGCGCCGCCAGGGTGACGACCAGGTGGTGCTGTGCAGTCACGGGCAGGCCAATTGGGCCCTGGTGCGCCTGTTGCGCCTGCTGGCCGACGCCGCCCCCCGGGTGCCGCTGGTGCACTGGGGCGACCTGGACCGCTTCGGAGTCCTGATCCTGCGCAGCCTGCGCCGCCGCACCGGCCTGCCAGTGGACCCGCTGTGGATGGACCCCGCCACCTTCCAGCGCCTCTCCCACGCCGGTCTTCCCCTGCCGCCCGGCGAGCGGGAGGAGATCGATGCCTTGCTCCGACAATCACCGGCCGCGGTGGGCAGCGACTTGCTGGAGGCCATCCGCCGCGCCGGCGTTTGGGTGGAGCAGGAGGCGGTTGCCGAGAGGGTGTTGACGTCCGGATGAGGTCCGGTGCGCTACACTGAAGATCTTCGCCGCCCCCGCGCATGGCCGTCTCTCTGTTCCCGTTCGTAGAATCTCTGTGGCTGTACGGCGCCTTTACGGCCTTCGTGCTGCTGGTGCTGCTGCTCGACCTGGGGGTGTTCCACCGCCGGGCCCATGTGGTTTCGGTTCGCGAAGCCACCGCCTGGAGCCTGGCCTGGGTGGTGCTGTCCCTGTTCCTCAACCTGGTGCTCTACCAGTATGCCCGCTGGAAGTTTCGGGCCGACCCCCGGCTCACCAGCCTTCCGGGCTTCGACCCGGCGGCCGCCGCCACCCAGGTCTTCTGGGAATTCCTGGGCGGGTACGTCACCGAGTACTCCCTCTCGGTGGACAACATCTTCGTGTTCGTGGTGGTGTTCCGCTACTTCGCGGTTCCCGCCATGTATCAGCACCGGGTGTTGTTCTACGGCATCCTGGGGGCCCTGGTGTTCCGCGGTCTCTTCATCGCTGCCGGAGCCTTCCTGATCCGGTTCCACCTGGTAGTGATCGCGTTCGGCGTGTTCTTGATCATCACCGGAATTCGCATGATGTTCGTGCCCGAGAAGCCGCTGGAACCCCACCGCAACCCCATCATCCGCCTGTTCCGGCGGTTCATGCCGGTGACGGCCGAGATGGAGGGCCAGCGATTCTTCGTGCGCCGCCAGAAAGTGCCGCACGCCACCCCGCTGTTCATCGCCTTGCTGTTTCTGGAGGCCACCGACATCGTCTTCGCGGTCGATTCGGTGCCGGCCATCTTCGGCCTCACTCGCGAGCCGCTGATCGTGTTCACCTCCAACATCTGCGCCATCCTGGGGCTGCGCTCCATGTACTTCATGCTCAGCGGGGCCATGGCCCAGTTCCACGTCCTGAAATACGGACTGGCCATGGTGCTGGTGTTCGTGGGCCTGAAGATGACGGTGCTCGACTGGTGGTACGGGGGCAAGTTCCCCATCGGAACCTCGGTCGCGATCATCGGCGCCGTGATCGGGATTTCGGTGGTCCTGTCGCTGCTGTTCCCAGCCCGTGACGCCGCCGGGGGCGAAAAGCGCTAGGATCAAGACATGCCCCGGATTCCGGTGCGCGCCGCCTCGGCATCTTACGAAGTGGTGGTGGAGCGAGGAGCGCTGGAGCAGGCCGCCTCCCACCTGGGCCCGCTGGCCGCCCGCCGCTTGTTCCTGGTGACGACCGAGCCGGTGTGGAGCTGCCAGGGGGCGCGGCTGGAGCGCGGGCTGGCCGGCGCCGCCTTCACGCGCCTGGTGATGCCCGATGGCGAGGAACACAAGCGGCTGTCCACCATCGAGTCGCTGGCGGAACAAATGCAGGCCGCCGGGGCGGACCGCTCCGCCCTGGTGGCGGCCTTTGGCGGCGGCGTGGTGAACGACGCCGGCGGCTTCCTGGCCGCCGCCTACATGCGCGGCGTGGATGTGGTTCAAGTCCCCACCACCCTGCTGGCCCAGGTCGACGCCGCCATCGGCGGCAAGACCGGCGTCAACCTGGCCTCCGGCAAGAACCTGCTGGGCGCCTTCCACCAGCCCCGGCTGGTGCTGATCGACCCGGCCACCTTGGACACCCTGCCGGAGCGGGAGTACCGCGCCGGGCTCTACGAGGTGATCAAGTGCGCCGTCATCGCCAGCCGGGAGCTGTTCGAGCTGCTGGCCTCGCGGCGCGACCAGGTGCTGCGCCGGGCTCCGGAATTGGTGGATCGCCTGATCGCGGAGTCGGTGCGCATCAAGGCCGAAGTGGTCTCGGCCGACGAGCGCGAAGGAGACCTGCGGCGATTGCTCAACTTCGGCCACACCCTGGGCCACGCCCTGGAGGCCGAGACCTGCTACACCCGCCTGCTGCACGGCGAGGCGGTGGCCTTCGGGATGCGGGCCGCCGCGGCACTGGCCGAGAAGACCGGGTTGCTGCCGCCGGCGGAGGCCGCCGCCATCCGGGACCTGATAACCGCCTACGGACCGATACCCAGCTTGGATGGTCTGCGGGCCGAGGCCCTGCTGGCCCGCCTGGGCACGGACAAGAAGACCATCGGCGGCCGGGTTCACTTCGTTCTGCCCGACGGCATCGGCCGGGCGCGCGTAGTCGCGGACCTGGACCCCGGCCTGGTCCGCGCCGCCGCCGAGCAGGCCCTGGCGGAGCCGTGAGGGCTGCAGCCTCATGATCGAAGGAACCACTCCCGCCGGCGTATCGCCGGGCGACCCGGCCGCCGCCGCGCGCTACGTGCGGGAGATGTTCGGCCGGGTGGCCCCGCGCTACGACTTGCTCAACCACCTGCTCTCCTTCCAGGTCGACCGCTACTGGCGGAGCTTCGCCGTCAGCCAGGTGCGGCACATTGCGGCCCGCCCCGGGGCAAGGGTGCTGGACGTCTGCTGCGGCACCGGCGACCTGTTGCAGGCCCTCCACCGGGTCCACCAGGGACCGCTGTTCGGCAGCGACTTCTGCCGGCCCATGCTGGACGCCGCCCGCAGCAAGCTCGGCGCCGCCGCCCGGCTGATCGAAGCCGATGCCCTGGCGCTGCCGGTCCCGGCCGCCAGCTTCGACCTGGTCACGGTCGCGTTCGGCCTGCGAAACCTTGCCAGTTACAGCGGCGGCCTCCAGGAGATCTTCCGGGTGCTGCGGCCGGACGGCGCGCTGGCGGTGCTGGAGTTCTCCACGCCCCAGGGCCGCCTGCTAGGCCCCGCTTACGCTTTCTATTTCCGCCACCTGCTCCCCTGGATCGGCGGCACCATCAGCGGCGCCAGCCACGCCTACCGCTACCTGCAACAGTCGGTCGAGAAGTTCTTTATGCCCGAGGAGCTCTCGGCCGCCATCCTGGCCGCCGGGTTCCGCCATGTTCGCTACTGGCCGCTCACCGGCGGCGTTGCGGTGCTGCATGTGGCCGAGCGTTGATTCCGGGCCACGCTGGCAGCGCGTCACCCAGCGGATTCTCACCGTCTTGCTGGCCCTGGCGGGCTTCTACGTGATGGTGGAGTTCATCCAGCGCGCCATGCAGCCCCGCATAGAGCCGCTCAAGATCGCTCCCCGCCGCCTCAGCCCTGACTATTACGTATATCCTCCTAAGTCGTATGTGCGCAGCCTGGCTGACGCCCGCGCCCTGGCGGGCAAGCCCTTCTGGGTCCGGGATGGCTACCGCTGGACCTGCACCCCCGGCCCGGAAACCCTGCTGCCCATGGAAAAGCTGCTGGCCCGGAGAGCCATCCGGCGGCAGGGGCAGGTCTGGCTCCAGTTCGACCGCCAGGGCCGGCCCTGCTCGATTCCCATCTCGACCGGCGACTCCTTCTTCCTTGATGAGATCTTCCTGGTGCGCGACCCCCGCGAGGTTTACAAGGACTGGAAACCCGACACCTGGAGGAAGATCGAGCAGCATCGCGCCGAGCCCGGCATGACGGAGCACCAGATCAATTTCTCGGTGGGGTACGGCGCCCTGGTCCGCCAGCTCAGCCAGGATGGAGACGCCCGTCGCGTGGTCGACCACCTCGGCGGCCCGCAGAAGTTCCGTATCACCTATGAGTATGGGATAGCGAGGCAGGTGGAGGCCCTGCGGTAGGTCAAGGGATGGCCCGGAGCGGCCGGCGGGCCGCTCCGACCCCTGGAGTTTGGACGTTTCCGTAGGGTTGACAACAGGCTTGGACACGGCCAGGACCTGTCATCCCGAGCGCAGCGATTGTCATCCCGAGCGTAGCGAGGGATCTGCTTCTCGCCCCGCCGTATCGGGATAGGGGGGAGCCTCGCGGCTCCACCCCTCCCACACCACCGGACATGCGGGTCCGCATCCGGCGGTTCCGTGACTTGAGCCCTGCGGGCCGGAGGTTCGTGTCGCCTTTCGCCATGGGGGTTTCGCCGCTCCCAGGTTGCTTTCGGGCTTCACCCTATCCTCCCCCGGAAACTCCGCCCAAGCGGATTGGCTGGCGCAGGACCATCCATGAGAGCCGCGCACTACTATTCACGATCCCGGTTCGGGCCTTCGCTCCTTCCCGGTTTCCCGGGCTATACACGCTACTACGCCATACAAGATGAGCCTGAAAGGGGAGTTTGATTCCAATACGGTATGAGTCTGAGGTGCCGACAGGCGGTGAAGGTCTGGCAGTCTGCTGGATGCTTTCTCCTTTCTGGGATTCCCTGGGGTGCGCGGGGTAGGGGTGCCGGGGAAGGGGGCGGCCAGCCCCCTTCCGCACGGCCGCCGCGGTGGGGAGAAAGGGAAACCATGGTCGTCGTCGCGAGGCGCGCGTGGGAAAGTGGGAAACCTGCTTTTGGTTTTCCACCGTTTCCGCGGCCCCGTCATTTCCATAGCTCCCCGCTCGACTGAGCTTCACCTGCTCCCCACCCGAGACTTGGTCAGCAAGGCCAGCTTGGCCTTCTGCCTCCGCACGGCCGCCGCGGTGTCGCTTTCCCGCTTGGCCTGCCGCTCCAGCTTCTGGGCGGTGATGCCATCCTTCAAGCAGTGTTCCCAGCTGGGCAGCGAGATCAGCTTCTCGTACGGCGTCCGGTAGCTGTCGGCCGGGTAGACACGCCGCCGCCGGCCACGAGCCAGTACCCGGAT
>Ga0247727_10005190_pt1 | contig 26747 bp, 27 predicted proteins | sample WisWelCaveWW1625_FD_202498 | JGI IMG/M metagenome (GOLD analysis project Ga0247727, IMG submission 202498) | Biofilm microbial communities from Wishing Well Cave, Virginia, United States - WW16-25 | ecosystem: Environmental > Aquatic > Deep subsurface > Groundwater > Cave microbial mat | place...
CGTAGCCGGCCTCGCACCCAAAGATCAAATCGGAACATTCATGGGATTTGCATTTCTGCCGGTCGCGATCGGCTCCTTCGTGGGCGGCCCGCTGGGCGGCTGGCTGGTGCAAACCTATCTGCGCGACACGCTGCGCCCGGAAATGATGTGGTACATCACCGCCGCGATCGGCTTCGTTTCGACCGCATTGATGCTGGGCTATAATGCTTTGTTTGCCAAACGCATGGCTTGAGCGCGATACTGGTCCTTGAAGCCTATCTATCAAGATGAAAAATGGCCCCTCCGCGATTGCTTTTTTCCCCTGAAGTTTGTATCGTGCCATACAAGCCAAAGGGGAAAAATTTTATTGAAATAAGGAAGATCATCATGATTGCTGTTAAAGGAGTATTCGACGGAAAAAAAATCGAGCTGTTAGAGCCATTGCCAAAGAAGCACGCGCAAAAGAGATCCATGGTAATCGTCACTTTTTTGGAAGAAGAAAAAGTTCCACCTTCCACTCAAAGAGCGCTGCAAGAGCTTGTGCAAGGCAAGCTTTTGGATTTTGATGAGGTCGTGAGTGCAATTTAAGGTTACCCTGACTTTTGCACGCGCTTACAAAAGATTGCGCAAAAAAATATCGCAAATTGGATCACGATCTTTCGCGACTGCGGTCCCATCTGGCGTCAAATCCTCTCTCCGGCACTCCTCTTGGCTCCGGGCTTTATAAAATTCGCTGGGCAAGTTCGGATATAAGCAAAGGTAAGAGCGGCGCGTTTCGGATCATTTATTATTTTGCACTTCGTACAGATATCATCGCATTGCTGGATCTTTATGCAAAAAACGAACAAGAAAGCATACCTGTTTCGAAGGTGCGTAAAATTTTGGAAGATTATGTGAAAGGGAGCGCCTCATGAAAGCCCGGTGGAAAATTTCAGTATTGCTGGGGTTGATCGTTTGCCTTGTTGCTTGCAACAAAAAAGAAGAGGCCAAAGCCGCCAAAACCATCGGCGTCACTTTGCTCACGCGCGCGCACGAATTTTATCGCGACCTGGAGGAGAGCTTGCAAAAAGAGGCGGCGCAGCACGGTTTCGAATTGGTGATCACCACGGCGGAATTTGATTTGGGCAAACAAGCCGCACAGGTGGAAGATTTCATCGTGCGGCGCGTCGACGCCATCATCTTGTGCCCGGCGGATTCGCGCGGCATTGGCCCGGCGGTCAAGCAGGCAAATGCCGCCAACATTCCGGTGTTTACCGCGGACGTTGCGGCGCAAGAAGGCGAAGTCGTTTGCCACATCGCCTCCGATAATATTGCGGGCGGCCGGCTGGCCGGGGAATACCTCGCCAAACTTTTGAACGGCAAAGGCGAAATTGCGCTGATCAATCATCCTACCGTCACCTCGGTTTTAGATCGCGTGCAAGGCTTCAAAGAAGCGTTGGCGGCTTTTCCGGACCTCACCATCGTTGCCGACGTGAATGCCAACGGCGTGCGCGACAAGGCCATGCAGGCCGCCGCTGATATCTTGCAGGCGCACCCGAATTTGGACGGCGTGTTCGGCATCAACGATGATTCCGCGCTCGGCGCACTCGATGCCGTGCAACAATTTCAACGCGCGGGCATTGTGATCGTCGGTTATGATGGTACTCCGCTCGCGCTCGATGCCATCCGCAAAGATACGGCATTGAAGGCGGATGTGGTGCAACATCCGAAAAAAATCGGCACCATCCTGATTGCCAAGATCGCCGAATATTTTTCCGGCGCCTCCCTGCCCAAAGTCATTCCGGTGGAAGTTGGCCTTGTCGATCGCGCGACGCTGCAACCGTGATGGAAGTTCGCGGCTATTGTCATTGCGAGGCGTCTTTTCGCCGCAGCAATCTCGTCGCAATCAGAACAGATTAAAAAGGGGGTAAGAATTTAGCCGCCTGAATTCATTATGTCATTCTGGAAGAATCCTTTTAAGCATTTAGTAAAATGTCCAAATGCGAAGTGTTCCCAGTGCTGAAAAAGATTCTTTCAGAATGACAGTGCTAGGGAGATTCAACTTCAAACGTATAAACTCTCACAAAAAGGATTGCTTCGCCGGTGAAGCTGGCTCGTAATGACGGGGCTTTTAATTAGGGTGCTTTATCATAAACCCACTTCTGGAAATGCGCCACATTCACAAGCAGTTTCCCGGCGTGCGCGCGCTGGAGAATGTGAGCTTCGATTTGCGGCCGGGTGAGGTGCATTGCCTCGTGGGCGAAAACGGGGCGGGCAAATCCACACTGATAAAAATTCTCGCCGGCGCGCTGCGTCAGGATCAAGGCAGCATTCTCCTCGCCGGCCGCGAGCTGACGGAGCATTCGCCCGCACAAGCGCATCGCCTCGGCATCGGTATCATCTATCAAGATTTCAAATTAGTGCCGGAGCTGTCGGTGGCGGAAAATATCCTGCTGGGCCGCGAGCCGGTGCGGTTCTTTTCTTTTTGGGTTGATTTCAAAAAAATGCGCGCCCAAGCGGTTGCGCTGCTGGCGCAAATCGGAGAAAAAATCGAGGTGCGCGCCCGCGTGGCAACTCTCAGCGTAGCGCAACGGCAAATTGTGGAAATTGCCAAAGCGCTTTCACAACACGCGCGCATTCTGGTGCTGGACGAGCCTACGGCCGCGCTCACCGGAACCGAAACCAAAAATCTATTCACGCTTTTGCACAAGCTCAAGGCCGAAGGCGCGGGGATTATTTACATTTCGCATCGTCTCGAAGAAATTTTCGAAATCGGCGACCGTCTCACGGTTTTACGCGACGGCCAGGTCGTTCACACCGGAGAAGTCCGGGCCGCGGATCGCCGCCGGCTCATTCATTGGATGGTGGGACGCGAGCTGGAAAACGAATATCCCCGAATTGAACTGCAGCGCGGCCCGGCGCTTTTGCGCGTAGAAAATCTTTCTAACCAACATTTGCACGGCATCACTTTCACGCTGCATCAAGGCGAGATTCTTGGCCTTGCGGGTTTGGTGGGCGCGGGCCGCACGGAATTGGCGCGCGCCATTTTTGGCGCCGATGCGGTGCAGCAGGGCAAAATTTTTCTGGCGGAAAAAGAAATTCATCCGGCCTCGCCGCGCGCGGCCATTGCTTTGGGCCTGGGCTTGTTGACCGAAGATCGCAATCGCTACGGCTTGATTATGGCCATGAGCGTGCGCGAAAATATTTCCCTCGCCAATCTGCGCGCGGTTTGCCGCGGCGCGTTCATTCAAAAGAAAGAAGAGCGCAACATTGCCGGCCATTATGCCGGTGAATTGCGCATTAAGACGCCGAGTACGGAGCAAAAAGTCGAAACGTTGAGCGGCGGCAACCGGCAGAAAGTCGTGCTCGCACGCTGGCTGTTCACAAAATCGAAAGTGCTCATTTTTGACGAACCCACCGCCGGCATCGATGCCGGCGCGAAATATGAAATCTATCAACTGATCAATCAGCTCGCCCAAAACGGAATCGGCGTCATGATCATTTCCTCCGACCTGCCCGAGCTGCTCGGCATTTGCAGCCGCATCGCCGTCATGCGCGCGGGCCGGATGGCGGGCATTCTAACGCGTGCAGAGTTTTCCCAGGAAAGAATAATGGCGCTCGCAACCGGGACGGCGGAAGGCGTATAGCGGATTTGGAATGAATGAGTAGCTTCACCCCAATATTGTCATTCCGCAGGAATCAGACTGTGTGGAAACGTATTGGAGTTAGGGATTGCTTCGCTCCGCTCGCAATGACAAATTCGAGCGTTTTCACACAGTCTGAATCTTTTGAAGGACTTGGCAAAACCTCAATTTCAACGTGTCATCTTGTTGCTCAAAAAGATTCTTCCAGAATGACATAAGCCGGACGAGCCGGAACCAAAAAGAAGGCACACAAAATCGAAAGACCACAAAATAGTATTTTTTGTGTGATTTTATTTTTGTGTCCAAATTTTTTTGCTCTTTTTGCAAAGAGTTCACTTGTAATGGAATAAATAAAGAAACGTCTCTTCACACAAATAAAAAACGCGGTAAGTTGGCCATTCAACGGAATCTATCTTGAACAAACTCCTCCAGAAATTGAAAAAAATTTTCCGAACCCTAGTGAGCGACTTCGGCATCAGTTTGGGTTTGCTTTTCGAAATCCTGCTTTTTGCCCAGCTTTCACCGTATTTCTTTACCGCGGAAAATTTGCTCAACGTTTCATTGCAGACTTCCATGATTGCGATCATTGCCGTGGGCATGACGTTTGTCATCTTGACGGCGGGCATCGATCTCTCCGTCGGGGCGATGGTGGCCTTGAGCGGCGTGCTGGCAACCTCGGTTTTGAAAATCGACCTGCCGTTTCCCGCAGCTTTTGTGCTCGCGCTGCTCACGGCATTATTGCTCGGTGTGATTTCCGGCGGGCTTGCCGGCCTCTTGATCACCCGTTTCAAAATTACGCCGTTCATCGTTACGCTCGCGCTCATGACCATCTGGCGCGGCCTGGCTTACATCATCACCGCGGGCCGCCCGGTTTGGGGCTTGCCGGATTCCTTCAGTTTTTTGGGAAGCGGGCGGCTGCTGGCCGTTCCGGTCCCGGCGCTGATCATGCTCGCGATTTATATTGCTGCTTTTATTGTGTTGAATTACACGCGGCCGGGACGGCATGTTTATGCCGTGGGCGGCAATCAAGAAGCGGCGCATTTGGCCGGCATTCATACGAATCGGGTGCTGATGCAGGTTTATATTTTGTGCGGCACGCTGGCCGCGTTGAGCGGCATGCTGCTCGCGTCGCGCATGAATTCCGGGCAACCGAATGCCGGCTTGATGTATGAACTGGAGGTCATTGCGGCGGTAGTGGTTGGCGGCGCCAGCCTCTTCGGCGGCCGCGGCTCGATCGTGGGCACGTTTCTTGGCGCCATGTTGATCGGCGTGTTGCGCAATGGCTTGAACTTGTTGAACGTCAATTCTTACGTGCAAATGGTGGTGTTAGGCGTGGTCATTCTGCTGGCGGTGATGCTGGATCAACTGAGGAAATAAGAATGGCTTCTGTTGTCCATACTTCGCGGGCGTTTTTAGTTAGCCCAAAATAAAATTTAGCCCCCTCGTGAAGCGAATCTTCGGGGTTCAATAAAGCGACAACGTAACCTGTATCTAAAAACAATCGGTCACTATTCATGAGCCTGCTTTCTTCTGAGTTCCATAAAGATAATGATCGATTTCGCTGGCCCAATCTGCCGGTCCGGGTACTGTTCCGGTAAGCCGCTCGAGCACGTCCCAAGCAGATTCAGGCGCCGTCGTCTCGTCTTCGCCGGGTTGAATAATAATTTTCTGAAAACCCACCGAAAAAAAGATTGACTCCACCCAGCCGGATTTGTATATTCGGCAGTTTTCGTAGCCCTTGGAGGGCTAGACCTAATTGGTAAGGCGGCGGTCTTGAAAACCGCTGGGCTAAACCCCCTTGGGAGTTCGAGTCTCCCGCCCTCCGCATTGGAAACAAAAGGCAAACGGCAAAAAGAAAACAGCAAATTTCGGAGAGGTGCCTGAGTGGCCGAAAGGAGCCGCCTGCTAAGCGGTTGTAGTGCCAAAAGCGCTACCCAGGGTTCGAATCCCTGCCTCTCCGCAAAGGGCGTAGCGCATTAAACAGAGGCATCGCATGCAAGCCTACATGTTCAAACCGGCTTGAAATTTTTCGCGCTAATCAAACTCGAAGAGTCGAATGATAAAAGTTCGTTTCGCGCCCAGTCCTACCGGTTTTTTGCACATTGGCGGCGCGCGAACCGCGATCTTTAATTGGCTGTACGCCAAAAAACACGGCGGCAAGTTCTTTCTCAGAATCGAAGACACCGACTTCAAGCGCTCCGGCGAAGAGATGACGGTCGCGATTATCGATAGCCTGCGCTGGCTGGGTTTGGATTGGGACGGCGAGTTGGTGCGCCAATCCGAGCGCATTGAGATTTATCGGCAGCATGCACAGCGCTTACTCGAAAGCGGGCGTGCTTATCGCAGTTTTGTTCCAGAGGAAGAATTGGAAACTGCGCGCGCGCAGGCCAAGCTGGAAAAAAGAGATTTCCGCTATCGCGAAATTTTTATCCGCCCTTCGGTTGAAGAAGAACAAGAATTGCTCGCGAGCAACAAACCTTTTGCGCTCCGCCTGGAAGTTCCGCCGGGCAAAACCAGTTTCGACGATCTCGTGCACGGCGACGTTACATTCGACAACGCGGTCGTCGATGATTTCGTCATTCTGCGCTCGGAGGGTTTGCCGACCTATCATTTGGCCGTGGTGGTGGACGATCATGAAATGGGCATCACACACGTGCTGCGTGGCGATGATCATATCTCGAACACGCCCAAACAAATGAAGTTGTACGAGGCGTTCGACTGGCGCCCGCCCCAATTCGCACATGTGCCGCTGATTCTTGGGCCGGATAAAACGCGCTTGAGCAAACGCCACGGAGCAACGGCCGTGGGCGAATATGAGAAAAAAGGATTTTTGCCCGAAGCCCTGTTTAATTATCTCGCACTGTTGGGCTGGTCGCCCGGCGGCGATCGCGAAATTTTGCCTCGCGAAGAATTGCTTGCGCTCTTTGACACCCACGGTATTTCAAAAAGCAACGCCGTTTTTGACGAGAAGAAACTGGAATGGATGAACGGCCAGTACTTGAGCAGTCTGCCGGTTGCAACCTATGAAAACCGCATTGCCGAAGCCTTGATCGCAGCCGGCGTAATTTCCCGCACGGAATTGCGCCACGATTATTTGCGTGCGGTGATCGCATTGCTGAAAACGCGCCTGAAAACGATTCAAGAGTTTGTAACTTACGGCGCTTATTTCTTTCGCGATCCGGAAAATTATGAAGAAGCCGCGCGCACCAAGCATTGGAAAGACCCGCAAGTGCGCGTTTGGCTGGCGCAATTTGCAGACGAGCTGGAAAAGAACACGGCATTTAGCCCGGCAGAAACTGAAAGCTGCCTGCGTACATTGGCGGAAAAATTGGGCGTTGCCGCAGCTAAATTAATTCACGCAACCCGGCTTGCCGTCACCGGTTTCGGCGTCAGCCCAAGCTTGTTTGCAACCATGGCGGTTTTGGGAAAAGAAATCGTTGTCCATCGTTTGCGTCAAGCAATTTCCCAAATACCGGAACTGAACGCGGCTCAATAAACATTGGGGAGTCGTCCAACGGCAAGACATACGGCTCTGGACCGTAGAATCGGGGTTCAAATCCCTGCTCCCCAGCTTGGTGTAGGTCGTTAAATCGTGGATCGAAGATAGTGGGAAGCTTCCGATACGATCATCGATCTACGATTCACAATCTACAACAAAATGGCGCATTCGTCTAGTGGTCCAGGACGCTGGCCTCTCACGTCGGTAACACGGGTTCGAATCCCGTATGCGCCACTGGTTTTTATCACAGATGGAGAATAGGGATTGCAAAAGCCTTTCAATCTCCATCCATCCTCTGCGATTTTATAGAAAAGCCGGTATTGCTCAAAATTACCGTTTGACTTTTTCTGAAATTCTGATATATTGTTTTGTTAAACGCGCCCGTAGCTCAACTGGATAGAGCGCTTGGCTACGGACCAAGAGGCTGAGGGTTCAAGTCCTTCCGGGCGTACCAGATTTGGCTGAGTGGGAAAGACAAGAAATGAAAGTTTCTTGTCTTTTTTTTCAAATCATGACGCCGGCCTTGCAATGATTTTGGGAGAACCGCCTTGACGCACGAGCATTGGATGCAATACGCGCTTAAAGAAGCGGAGAAAGCTCTGGAAAAAGCCGAAGTTCCCATCGGTGCGGTGGTGGTGTATGAAGATTTGATCATTGGCAAAGGCCACAATCTCACGGAAACGCTGCAAGACGCCACGGCGCACGCCGAGATTCTTGCGATCACCGCCGCGGCGGCGCATCAAGCCAGTTGGCGATTGGAAGGCGCTACGCTTTATGCCACGGTAGAACCCTGCCCGATGTGCTGCGGAGCGACCTTGCTTGCGCGCATCGGCAAGGTCGTGTATGGCACGGACGACTCGCGTTTCGGCGGATGCGGCTCGATGCCGGGTGTGAATGTGATGGCCTCCAATCCTTTTGGTCCGGCGGTGCAAATCGTGCGCAATGTCAAACAGAATGAGTGCCAGCAGTTGCTCAAGCACTTTTTTCAAAAATTACGCGGGGGCAGTTCTTCAGAATAATTTTTTTGTTCCGGGGCAGTAGCTCAGCTGGGAGAGCGCCACGTTCGCAACGTGGAGGCCGGCGGTTCGATCCCGCTCTGCTCCACCAAGGTTTTAAAAAACGAAGATTGAAGTTAGATGGTTGGTGAGAGTTTAGCCGCCCGAAGTCAAAATGTCATTCTGGAAGAATCTTTTTAAGCATTTAGTAAAATGTCCAAATGCGAAATATTCCCGGTGCTGAAAAAGATTCTTTCAGAATGACAGCGCTAGGGGATTCAACTTCAAACGGCTAAACGCTTACGAAAAAAGCAATTTCGCGATCATCAATTCTCCATTCTCTATTTTCGACCAGGAGAGGTGGCTGAGCGGTCGAAAGCGGCGGTCTCGAAAACCGTTATCGGCTTTTACGGTCGATCGGGGGTTCGAATCCCCCCCTCTCCGCGTAAGCGCAGTAGATAGCTTAAGATTGGCGGCCATTGTCTGATGGCCTTTTTTATGCCATTAGGCAAACAAAGTAAGCGGATTGAACAGATTGCGCGGATAAAAATCCAGCCTTGCGCTTCATTTTATCCGTTTCATCCGCTCGATCCGTTTACCAAAACGTTTTAGCTCTGCAATCCGGAGAGGTGTCCGAGCGGCCGAAGGAACACGACTGGAAATCGTGTGTAGTGCCACAAGCGCTACCGTGGGTTCGAATCCCACCCTCTCCGCCCCGCGTTTTGTCCCACCGCAATTCTGGCCTCGTCTTTCACCTGCCAATTTTTTTTGCAAACGATTCCCGCATACGCTGAAACTATAGTGTAATTTTAGGAACACAGCAGGTCTTCAGCGCTTTTCTCCCAATTGGGAGTTTGTTCGCCAAGCAACACCTCGCTGTCACCCTGTAGGAACTTTTTAAGCACCAAGTACAAGCTTACAGCACTTTTCATTTGAATGTACATGATGCCATTCAAAAAGAATCTTGGGGCGCATCAATACTGTGCTCGTCCTTCACAAGGTTCCTTCTGAATGACAGGTTCACGCATCTGCAAATTGCTATAATGCTCAAAAAGATCCTTCCAGATGACAGGTTACTGGAAAGAAACTGCTTTGTCAGCTATTGGAGTCTAACTATGCCCTACACTGAACGCGCCAGGCTCTATCAGAAAATTGAAGCGCTGCGCGGGCGCCCGCTCGTGGTTTATGCAACCAGCTCGCGGCGAAATGCTGCCGGCCAAATTGACGCGGAGGCCGTTCCGCAATTTGCCAAACAATTGCTGGCCATTCCTAAAAATCAAGATCACCTCGACATTTTTCTCGCCAGCGAAAGCGGAGATGCTCTTGCCGCCGGGCGGATGATCAGCCTGCTGCGTGAACGATTCAAAAAAATCGGCGTGCTTTTGCCTTATTCTACCGGGGAGGCGGCGACTTTGTTTACGTTGGCAGCGGATGAAATTTTCATGCATCCCTTTGCCGCGCTGGCGCCGATCACTTCGTCGCTTTCCTTCGAAAAAAGAAATTTTAACCGGGGCTTGCAAGAAGATGAAGGGCGCTGGGACGTGGCAGAGGTGCGGCATTTTTTTGAGTTTGTGAAAATGGAAATCGGGGAAGCGCATGAAAGAAATGTGGAGCAGGCGCTTAAAACGATCTGTGCCGAAGCCGGCGCTCTGCCGTTGGGAGCTGCTCTGCGCCGGGCCCGGTCGGTTCTTGCTTTGAGTGAAAAATTGCTCAACCGTCATCTCCACGACAAGAGCCGCGTGGGCATGATTGCCGCTGCCATGAACAGTGCTTTCTCCGAAAACTGTCATGCTTTGGGGCGGCAGGAGGTGCAAGAACTCGGCTTGCCGGTAATCCCTTCCTCCGAAGAGTTGGAAGATCTGCTCTGGCAGATTTGGCAGGATGTGGAAGAAGAAATGAAATGCAACAAACCTTTCGACGCTCTGGAGTTGATTTTCCGCAACAGCGAAGCTGCGGCTTTGATCAGTCCGGTCATGCAAGTGCAATGGCCGGCACATGCTCCGGCAGAGATGGCGCCGCAGATTTACGGCAATGTTTTGCCGCAAGTGAAAATCGCGCCGGCGCCTTCCGTTGATTATAATTTGTTGCAGGCGACGCTGGAAAGCGTGCGCTGTAAAAGCGAATTTCGCACCCACGGAAAAATCAGCGCGGCGCGCAAACCGGATATGAGCCTCGCTACCGGTAATGTGCGCATTTCTGCGGGATGGAAATTTTCCAAAAGCCTGGAAGCGCCGGCAAAAAATGGATAAGCGGAATCAGGATAAAAACTTCCTCCCAAAAATGACTTGCCTTTGTAGCACTCAATCCCTATGTTGCTTTTTGAAAAAATTGCAGTGAAATTAAAATTTCCGAGTTTGGGTGCTCATCTTGTCCCGCCCAAAGTTTCGGAGAAGCATGAAAATGGCCAAGACCCGCGCGATCAGAGCATGCCCAACCCCGCCAGGGCCGGAAGGCAGCAACGGTAAGCAACGCAATGATGTGCCGCGGGTTCTCTTGGCCTATTTTATAGCCGTGCCTGCGCTACGTGATGTGGAGTCGTAATGTCCTACCTGGTTTTGGCCCGAAAGTGGCGGCCCAAGCAATTTACCGAGGTCGTCGCGCAACAGCACGTTACCCGCACGCTCGAAAATGCCATTCAACAAAATCGTTTGGCCTCGGCCTATTTGTTTGCCGGTCCGCGCGGGGTGGGCAAAACGACGATGGCGCGCTTGCTGGCCAAGGCGGTGAATTGCGAAAACGGGCCCACGCCCGTGCCGTGCGACCATTGCTGCAACTGCGTCGAAATCGCCGGCGGCCGCAGCCTCGATGTTATCGAAATCGACGGCGCTTCCAATCGCGGCATCGATGAAGTGCGCAGTCTGCGTGAAAACGCCCGCTTTGTTCCGGCCAAATCCGTCAAAAAGATTTACATCATCGACGAAGTGCACATGCTGACGGAGGCGGCGTTCAATGCTTTGCTCAAAATTATCGAAGAACCCCCGTCGCACATTCTGTTCATTTTTGCCACCACCGAAATTCATAAAGTTCCTGCCACGATTCTTTCGCGCTGCCAGCGTTTTGATTTTCGCCGCGTGCCGCTGCCGGAAATTGTCGGCCAGCTTGCGATGATTTGCCAAAATGAAGGCGTGCAAGTGGAAGAGGCCGCGCTGTATTTAATCGCCCGGCGCGCCGAAGGCAGCATGCGCGACAGCCAAAGCTTGCTCGATCAAGTGATTTCCTTTTGCGGCAGTCGCATTGACCAACAGGAAGTTTCGAAACTGTTTGGCTTGATCGAGCAGGAATTATTTTTCGAATGTACCGACGCGGCGAGGCAGCGCGACTATCGCCAGGCGCTCATGCTCGGCGAAAAAATTCATAGCTCGGGCGTGCATCTCGGGGAATTTTTCGAGCGCCTGGCCGAGCATTTGAGCAATATTTTGACGATCAAGCTCACGGATGACGTGGCGCAGTTGGTTGGGCTTGAAAGTTATAACGAGCGCTATCGCAAAACCGCAGCCGTGTTGAGTGAAATTGAGTTGCTACAGCATTTGCAAATCGCCACGGAAGCGCAAGCGAAGCTGGCGCGCACTTCCAACCCCCGCATTCTTTTGGAAATGACGCTGCTGAAGCTGGTGTCGGTGGGTGCGCCGCAAGCCGTGCAGACGAGCGCCGGCTCGAACGGCAATCCGCAGCCGGTTCCGCCCAAATCGGCAGTTTCAGAACGAACCGTGCCAACCGCTTCCGCGCCGTCTCCGATTAAAGTCGATGGCATCGCGTTGATTCCGCAAGTAAGCGCCAAAATCGCGGCGAACGATGCGGCTGCGGCCAAGACGGAATCCGGCAACGGTTTGGGCTCGTCGGGATTGTTTTCGCGTTTGCAGAACGTGCCGGTGGTCAGAACCAAAGAAGCGCTGTCGCCGCTGGCCGCGAATATAACGGATGCCAAAACCGCTTTGCAGGCGATTCAATCACACTGGCCCGCCATTCTGGAGCAGATCAAAGCGCAAAGAATTTCTCTGGGCTCGTTTTTGGAAGAGGGCTTTCCCACGAGCATCGTGGAAGGCACGCTGGAAATCTGTTTCGGCAGCGGCGACGGCTTTCACATCAACACCGTCAATCATCAGAAGACTTTTATTCAACAAATCATCCAACACGAAACCGGTTATTCGCTTCGCCTGATCTGTAAAAAAGGAGAGATGGGCAACCGGCAGGCAACGAGTGAAGTGCGTGCGAATGCTGCTGCTGCTGCAGCCCCGGTTGCAAGCGGCACGGATCATCCCGCAGAGATCAGCGCGCCGCAACGCGGCATTAAAACCGTGGAAGAATTGTTTCAAAATTATCCGTCGGTCAAAAAATTTGTGGAAGCCGTAGACGGCGAGCTCATTCGCCGCCACGCATGAAAGGCACAGGAGTGATGAAAAACTATGACACCGTTTCCGAAGCCATTTAATCGCCAAACTGAACGTCCATTGATTTCATAGCAGGAGAGCAGAGCATGAGCCGGCTCGGCATGAGTGATATTTTAAAACAGTTGCAAAAAGTTCAGGAAGAAATTTTCCAAACGCAGGAGAGCCTCGGCAAGCTGCGCGTGGAAGGCGCCTCCGGCGGCGGCATGATTACCGCCGTCGCGAACGGCAAACAGGAAATTTTATCCGTGAAGATGGAAAAGAGCGTCGTCGACCCGAACGACGTGGAATTGCTGGAAGACTTGATCGTGGCCGCCGTCAACCAGGCTTTATTGCGCGCGCGCGAGCAGGCGAGCGCGCAAATGAACAAGGCGGCGGGCGGCATGCTGGGCAATCTGCCGGGCGGCATAAAAATTCCGGGATTATAAACGGCGCGCCATGCAATATCTTTCCGGCACGGTTGAAACGGCGATCGTCGAGTTGTCGAAATTGCCCGGCATCGGGCGAAAAACCGCGCAACGCCTGGCGTTTTATTTGTTGAAAATCCAGCGCGGCGAAGTGGAGGCGCTGGCAGCAGCCCTGGTGGCATTGAAGGAAAAAGTGCTGGCCTGTTCGCGCTGTTTTAATCTCACCGATACCGACCCATGTATGATTTGCACCAATGCCAGGCGCGACCAAAGTATTTTGTGCGTGGTCGAAGAAGCGAATGACGTTTTGGCTTTGGAAAAAACCGGCGAGTTTCGCGGCTTGTATCACGTGCTAGGCGGCGCGCTTTCGCCGCTGGACGGCATCGGGCCGGAGCAGTTGCGCATTCGTGAATTGCTGGTGCGCGTGCAGAACGGCGCGGCCGAAGTGATTCTCGCTACCAATCCCAACACCGAAGGCGAGGCCACGGCGATTTATTTGTCGAATTTGCTCAAGCCGCTGGGCGTGAAAGTGACGCGCCTCGCGCGAGGCTTGCCCGTCGGCGGCGATTTGGAATTTACCGACGAAGTGACGCTGGCGCGCGCGCTGTCGGGCCGCGTGGTCTGGTAAACGCAATTATTCAGGAGCACCATTTAAATAAACTACTCATTTCCCTAAACCGCTAACCAACGCGAATGAACGCTAATTCTTTTTAATTCGCGTTTATTTGCGTCTATTCGCGGTTTAGATATGGGAAAGTTATTTAAGCGACGCTCCTCAGTGTCATTCCTTCAGAACGCACGAGCTGAGACATGAGCCTTCCCAACCAATTGACCCTCTTGCGCATCGCGCTGACACCGGTGGTGGTGGTCACGCTCTACTTTGAAACTCTGGCTTTTCGCATTGCCGCGCTCGCCTTTTTTCTACTCGCCGCGCTCACGGATTGGTACGATGGCCGGCTCGCGCGCAAATTGAATTACGTTTCCAAGCTCGGCAATTTCCTCGATCCGCTTGCGGATAAAATTCTCGTGCTCTCCACTTTTTTCGCCTTGGCTTATTATGGCATCGTGGCCATGTGGATGGTCATCGCCATCACCGCTCGTGACCTCGTTATTACTTTGTTGCGCCTGTATGCCGATTGGAAGCGCCGGCCGGTCGTCACCAGCGCTTCGGCCAAATGGAAAACCGCCAGCCAAATGGCCGCTATTTATCTCATTCTGCTTTATTTGATTCTGCGCGCCGCCTTGCCCAATACTGCCGGCCCGGGCTGGGGAACGTGGGGCGAGTGGGACGGCGGCCTGTCTGTGATGATGCAAGCAGTGACCTGGATTACGATTGCAACGGCGGCGCAATATTTATTTGAGAATCGCCAGCACGTGCGCAGTTTGGCGCTCGCCTGCGTTCGAGTTATTGCGCCCGGCAAACTGGCCAAATAAGTTGCCCGTCCGCGCAGAAATTATCCCCCGGCTCATCGCAACCGTTTTGGGCTTAGGCTATTTACCCCTCGCACCGGGCACGGCCGGCAGTCTCGTCGCTGCCCTTGCATTTCTTTTCCTGCCGGCTTATCTTCCTTCGATTGTTTTTAGCCTCGCTTTGCTCGCGCTCTTCTTCATTGCGGTTTGGTCGGCAGAAGTTGTGGCCAAAACCGAAAACCGGCACGATCCTTCGCAGGTTGTGATCGATGAAGTTGTAGGCATGGCCGTGTCCGTGGCTTTTTTGCCCTGGACCTTTTCCAGCATTGCAACGGGTTTTGTTTTGTTTCGAATTTTCGACATCACCAAGCCCTTTCCCGCGCGGCGCAGCGAAAGATTGCCCGGCGGCTGGGGCATCGTGATGGACGACGTGGTGGCGGGAGTTTATGCGAACCTGGTTTTGCGCGTGTTCATGTCATATACGGGTTTATTGAAATAGGCGGCGAAAGAACAGAACCTGCCGCTCAATCCCAAACCAACGCGCAGGCATGTGCGGCTGCTTGAGGTATGAGCGTGATTTTTACAAAAATTGTTTTTACTGAGAGATTGCAAATGAACCAAACAATCACAATTACGCTTTCCGAAAAGGCACTAGAACGCGCGACCAACCTGGCCAGCGTTGTCGCGCGCCCACTTGAAAAAGTTTTGGCGGAGGCCTTGGAGATCGCTTTGCCGGATATTGGGTCTGAAGTTTTACCGCCTGTAAGTATCTTGTCAGATGAAGAGGTGTTGGCCCTGTCTCACGCGCGCATGGAACCAAGTGAAGACACGCTGTTGTCGCGGTTTTTGGAGAAGCAGCAAGCAGGCAGTCTAAACAAAGAAGAGGGAGATGCGCTCAACAGTTTATTTCAAACTTATCTCCGGTTATGGTTGCGTCAATCCGAGGCTTTGGTCGAAGCAGTTAAACGAGGTCTGCGAAAGCCATTATCTCAAACCGTGTGAAATATGATCACCGCTGCTTTGCGCGAAAAAATTCGCTTTCAAGCAAGCAATCGCTGCGGCTATTGTTTGGCACTGCAGGAATTTGTTTTAAATGTTTTGGAGATCGATCATATCATACCTGTTGCGGCGAGTGGTAGTGATGACGAGGATAATCTGTGGCTCGCTTGTCGAGCGTGCAACAACGCCAAAGGCGTTAAGACAGAAAATTTTGATCCGCTCACTGTACGCCGCGTTTCTCTTTTCAACCCTCGCCATCAAAGTTGGCATGAACATTTCCGTTGGAGCGCATCCGGCATTGAAATAATTGGAAGCACCCCTATTGGCCGGGCAACGGTGGTTGCCCTTGATTTGAATAATGTGATTTCTTTGCTGGTGCGCCGTAATTGGGTGAGCGCCGGCTGGCATCCGCCAAAAGATTGAAGGAGATTTGATTGATGGCTCATCATAGTGATGCAGAGCTTTGGCAGATTGCGGGCAATACCATGAATGAAGAACAACAAACTCAATTAGAATCCCTTGCCGGGTTGCAAAAAAGCAGGTCATTGACCAAGAGTGAAGCAATCAAGCTGCAGGGGTTAATGGAAGCAGCGCGACATACCATGCTGCGCAAAGCGGAAGCCTATCGTTTGTTGGCTCGTCGTGGGTATAAAGTCTTCCAAGCTGGAACTCTATCGGATTAAGTGCGGTGCCTGTTCCACCTAGCTTGCGCCGCCTGATTTCTGAACGAGATCAGAGGCGTTGTGCATATTATTTGACCACGGAGGAAAACTGTGGTTTACGCATGCACGTCGATCACATCCTCCCGGAAATCGAGGGTGGCCCGACGACGATAGATAATCTCTGCTCGATTTGTTTCTCCTGCAATGTTTCCAAAGGCGCTAAACAAACGGGTAAAGATCCGGAAACGACACAAGAGGTTTCTTTATTTCATCCCTTGCGCTCGCGCTGGCAAGAACATTTTGGCTGAGATGAAAACCGAACACAAATCATTGACTTAACTTCTGTTGGAAGAGCGACTATAATTGTTTTGCAGCTCAATAATGAGACGGTGGTACGCGCTCGCCGTCGTTGGGTGAACGCGGGCTGGCATCCGCCGGAGTTGGAAGAGTGAACGGCGGAATATGGGAGCAAACACATCGCCTTGACGCCAAGCAGTTGGGAGAAGCGTGAGTGGAAAAACTAGAGTTTGAATGGAACCCAGAGAAAGCCGCGAAGAATCTCCGAGTTCATAAAATTTCGTTCGATGAGGCAGCTACGGTTTTTAGTGATCCACTGAGTAAGACAGTCTATGATCCTTCTCACTCTTTGGATGAAGACCGTTATATCACCATCGGTACTTCTTATCGTTCGAGAGCACTAATGCTTGCTCACACCGAGAGAAACAATCGTATTCGCATCATTAGCGCACGAGAACTAACTTCTAAAGAAAGACATGACTATGAAACCGGTAACACTTTCTGAAATGGATGATGATCTTCGTCCGGAATACGATATGGCAGAATTGTTGAAAGGCGCCGTCGTCGGGAAATATGCTGAGAGATACAAAGCCGGAACGAATTTGGTGCTTCTCGATCCGGACGTGGCCAGCTTTTTTGCGAACGAAGACGCCGTCAATGAGGCTCTGCGTCTTGTCATCCAATTGACAAAAATTCAAGCCAAAGCCCAGCCACAAGCCGCGTAGAAATGCCGCGCCAAACATTGGGGAGAGGAAGATGGTTCCGTCAAATGTCGTAGTGAGCTGGAAGAAGACTTTCCGTTTTAGTTCAATAACACTGCCATTGAGATTAATCTGATATCCTTTGTCTATGAACCCAATCTGGCGGAATGGATTGATTTTCGAATTAGGAGACAAAAATGACCAGCTATATCAGCGATGAAAAGCTCGTTGAGCAAAGAGTAACCTACACGTTGATGAAAGACGGCAAATTCTATCTCATCGAAAATGTGCCCGCGCGTGTGAATCCGGCAACCGGCGAGCAGTTTTTTGCTCCGCACACGGTTGAGCGGTTACAGCAGCTCATCTTGAAACCGCAACAAGCTGCTCGCATCATTCAAACGCCGGTGTATGAGTTTGCCTAAACAAAACCATTTCACTACTTCAAAAATACCCCGAGGCGATGAGCGAATATCAGTATTATGAATTTCAGGCAATAGACCGCCCTTTTACGGAAGAAGAACGCGCGGAAATAGGTACGTGGTCTAGTCGAACCACTCCAACTTCCACCCATGCCATCTTCATGTACAATTATGGCGACTTTCCTCACGAGGTGAAAAAGGTCGTTGAAAAATATTTTGACGCCATGCTGTACTTGACGAATTGGGGGACTAAACGTCTGATGTTCCGTCTGCCACGCACAATGGTTGATACGAAAACCTTGCAGCCTTTTTGCTCTTTTGAAGGCGTAAGGCTCTCTAATACCAAGCATCATCTGATTCTTGATATGTGTTTCGACGACGAGGAAGGAGGAGGCTGGGTGGACGGCGAAGGCTGGTTGTCATCCCTCATCACACTTCGCAATGATCTGATCAACGGCGATCTGCGCACGTTGTATCTCGCGTGGCTTCATTCGATCAAACAGGAATACGACCTCAAAGCTAGCTTGCAAGAGCTTGAGCCGCCCGTCCCCGAGGGGTTACGAAATTTGACCGCATCGCTGAAGAGCTTCATTGATTTTTTCGAGATCGACCGCGATTTGATTTCAGCGGCATCACAAGCAAGCAATAAGAAACAAAGCGAAAGTAGAACTATCGGCGAGTTATTGAACGCAGCAAAAAAGCTTGCCGATCAGAGGAAACAAAAGCACAGACAAAAAGAGCGGCAAGAGAGAATCAAGAGAATCACTGAACTTACAAAGCAGGAACCGGAATTGTGGAAGAAAGTATTCCAGCTCATCGCGCTCCGGCAACCGAAAGCCTATGATCAAGCCGTGGATATTCTCAAACAACTGCGCGAGGTTTCTGAACACCTCGAACAAGTCGATCGGTTCAATGCCACGATAGAACAAATCCACCAGGACAATAGCAGCCTTTCTGGATTGAAGTCACGACTCAATCGTGCCGGCCTGGCCAGTAAATCTAGTGCCCGACGGTAGCGGTTTTTGCAGTTCAGTAATAGGTTCGGTGGCGTTGCTGGCCGCAGTAGAGTAGGCGCAGATTGTCATTCGCTGGAAGATCGAAGGTAAAAACAGTTTTTCGCACAGTGATGATAGCAGATGATTAAGCACAAGGAGTAACAATGGAAACAACGTTGCAAAGAACCCAAATAGTCAACCATCAGTTGTATGCTCTACTTGAAAAGCTCCCCGCGAACAAAATTGAGGAGTTGCTGGATTTCGGCGCTTTTCTGCTATCGCGCATGCAGGCCCAGCCGAAACTGCAGCAGCTTGGCGATCGCTTTGCCGGCGTTTGGCAAGACGAGCGTTCCGCCGAAGAAATTATCGCTGGTATCCGCAGCCACAGGATTGAGGTTGAAGCTAGAGAAACATTATGACTTATATCCTCGACACCAATACTTGTATCTTTTGGCTCAAGGATGTTGGCAATGTCCGGCAACAGGTTAATGCGCATGCCGAGGACAGAATCACAACCAATATCGTCAGCTTGGCGGAGTTATATTACGGCGTCGAGAAATCGGCTGAGCAACATCGCCAACATAATCGCGAAAAGCTGGAAGAGTTGATCGCCGTGATTGGATACGCACCCTTTTCTGCAGCCGCTGCACAATTTTTCGGAGAGCACAAAGCCTCCCTTCGTAAACTCGGCCAGCCGATTGCCGATTTGGATTTGATGATTGCGGCCGTCGCGCTGGCTGAACAAGCCGTTTTGGTGACAGACAATCTAAAACATTTCGAGAGAATACCAGGGTTGCAGTTAGAGAATTGGAAATAAAGTGATTTATTGACTTGGTCAGGAGAGTTCAACAAGAAGAGGAGTTTGATCATGCCTGAAACTACTTTCAGCATAAAAGGCCACAATGACAACAAAATCCGAATAGAGCCAAACTCAATCCGAGCAGAGGGAGGCCCTGAGTATCCTAGGCTTATTATCCTAGCTACTTTCGATTTAAAACCGGTGCGGGGAAATAATTCTGGAGAAGAGGTACACTTTGTAATCTTGAATACTCGCTGCAGCCTTTTTCTTCATGATCATCGGTTTAAAGTGGCTGACACAACAACAAACATTGGAGATAGAAAGATTAATTGCGCCACTAACATGAGTCGCAATATAGAATTTTCATTCGATCATCAGCGAATGAAGGCAATCGAAGCAAAACGAAGTAACAATGCTAAAGTCAAGCTCGCTTTCGAATTCTTTTTGGGGCTTTATGAACAAAATAATTTGGCAGATTTTCAATCTGCTACCGCAGAAATCGCTTTTGAAATACCCAAATCCCATTGGGTAGAGACTATCCTACCCGCTCTTGGTTTAGGACAGTACTTCATTGTCGAGATACCTTACGGCCAGAAAGTCATCCAAGAAGCTTGGGATTATTTAGAGAAAGCGGAAAAATCTTTTTGGGCATGGGATAGCAAGAGCGTCTATGCCAATTGCCGTGAGCTTGGAACGCTTCTCGATAAAAGCATAAAAGAAAAACTCGGCATAAATCGATTCGCTGTGGGCTTGTTGTGGTCAAAAGCTTATGAAAAGTTCAATGACTTGGCGTCGTTAGATTTGCATCTGGAAGATTTAAGAAAGTCTTCGAGATACTCTCCAGAAGAAATAAAGATCTCTAAAGCAGATGCCGAACACTTACTCCTTCGAAGTAAATGCTTGATTAAATATGCTGAAGAACTCATGAGAAATTGAACCCGGCTTTTTCATCGCTGGATTCGACAGATATATACTGAATGCTGTCCCATGAACCCAATACTCCAAAACTCCAGCAACCCAATTTGCTAACCTTGAGGAATAGCTTTCGTGTCACTCCATAATCGCATCTTAGTCACCAGCGCCCTGCCTTATGCCAACGGCCCGGTGCATCTCGGCCATCTCGCCGGCGCGTATTTGCCGGCGGATATTTACGTGCGCTACCAACGCCTGCAACAGCGCGACGTGTTTTTTGTCTGCGGCACGGATGAACACGGCGTGGCCATCACCATTGCCGCGGAAAAACAAGGCAAAACGCCGAGAGAATTTGCCGATCATTATTATGAAGTGATCCGCAAAGCCTTTGCCGCCGCCGGAATCAATTTCGACATTTTTTCGCGGACGACTGAGCCGGTGCATTATCCGCAGTCGCAGGAATTTTTTTTGACGATGTACAAAAAAAAGCTGCTGGTTGAAAAGACCATCAAGCAATTTTATTGCGTGAACGATCAGCGCTTTTTGGCGGATCGCTACGTCGAAGGCACCTGCCCGCATTGCGGCGCGCCCGGCGCGCGTGGCGATCAATGCGAAACCTGCGGCAAATGGATCGATCAAATCACGCTCAAAGATCCGAAGTGCATGATTTGCGGCGCGCCGCCCGAAATCCGCGAGACTAAGCACATGTTTATCCCGCTGGGCCGTTTTCAAGAGCAAATCAAAAACTGGCTCGATACCAAAACGCATTGGCGCGACAACGTGCGCAATTTCTGCTATGGCTGGATCAAAGAAGGCTTGGAAGATCGCGCCATCACGCGCGATTTGAGCTGGGGTGTGCCCGTGCCGCTGCCGGGCTATGAGAATAAAGTTTTGTACGTTTGGTTCGATGCGCCCATCGGCTACATTTCCGCGACGCGCGTGCTGGCGCAGCAACTGGGCAAGCCCGAGTTGTGGAAAGAATATTGGATGAATCCCAATACCAAATTGGTGCACTTCATCGGCAAAGATAATATCGTATTTCACGCCATGGTGTGGCCGGCGATGCTGATGGCGCAGGACGGCTACATTTTGCCCAGCGACATTCCCGCCAACGAGTTTTTGAATTTGGAAGGAAAGAAGTTTTCCACCAGCCGCAATTTCGCCGTATGGCTGCATGAATATTTGGAGCGGTTTCCGCCCGACCCCCTGCGTTATGCGCTCGCGGCCAACATGCCGGAAACCAAAGACGCCGACTTTTCGTGGAAGGAATTTCAAACGCGCAACAACAGCGAACTCGCGGACATTCTGGGCAATTTCGTCAATCGCACGCTGACTTTCGTGCACAAGAATTTTGATAACCTCGTTCCCGAAGCGAGCGCATTGCACGATGCCGACCGCGCCATGCTCGACGCCCTGCAATCCCATCCGCACAAAATAGCGGAAGCGTACGAAGGTTATGAATTTCGTCGCGCGACCAAATTGTTAATGGACCTCGCGCGCGACGGCAACAAGTATTTCAACGACGAACAACCCTGGCGCACGCTGAAAAGCGATCGCAACCGTTGCGCCACCACGATGAATATTTGCCTGCGGGTGTGCAAAGCGCTCGCCGTGTTGATGAGCCCGACGCTGCCTTTTTCAGCGGAACGTTTGATCAAAATGCTCAATCTGTTGCACGAAAATAAACCGATTAATTGGCTGCAAACTGCGGCCGAACCGTTCAATACGAATCACAAACTGGGCGCCTCGGAAATTTTGTTCACAAAAATCGAAGACGAGCACATCGCCCCCGAATTGGAAAAACTCGAGAAAGCATTGCGCGCCATGAATCCTGAAACCACTTCTGCGCCGGCCGCTCCGGCAATTGAGCTTCCCCAAGAGGCTGTTCCGCAAAAGCCGCTCATCAGTTATGAAACCTTTCAGCAAATAGATTTTCGCGTAGCTGAAATTCTCGCCGCGGAAAAAGTTGAAAAAGCCGACAAGCTTTTGAAGCTGAAAATCCGCGTGGGACAAGAGGAGCGGCAATTGGTGGCAGGCATTGCCAAACACTACGCGCCCGAAGCTTTGGTCGGAAAAAAAATCGTCATCGTCGCCAACTTGCAGTCCGCCAAAATCCGCGGCATTGAATCACAGGGCATGATTCTCGCGGCTTCGACCGAAGACGGCGCATTGAGCATTATTGCGCCGGAGCGCGAGATTGCGAGCGGGGCGGTGGTGAAGTGAAGCGGACTTGAAAGCGTGGGAAGCGGTGCACTGGAGATGTGGTGAAGGGGGGGAGAAAAAACTGTCACCCCATCACGATTCTCCCCTTCTCCGATTCTCCTCCTTCTCCCGTTCTTTTTTATCATTCATATAGAGACAAATGGCAAACGCAGCAATTGAAACCCAACCCACGCTCATCGACACCCACGCACATTTGCAGCTCGAGCATTTCGATGCCGACCGCGAAGAAGTGATCCGGCGCGCGACAGAAGCAGGCGTGGCTGTGATCATTTGCGTTGCGACCGATATGGCTTCGAGCCGGCAGGCCATTGTTCTGGCTGAAAAATACCCGAGCGTTTTCGCGGCAGTGGGCATTCATCCCACGGATTGCGGTCCGGCAGGCGACAAAGATTTTTTTGAAATCGCGGAATTGGCGCGCCATGCCAAAGTCGTTGCCATCGGCGAAATCGGGTTGGATTATTATTGGAAGAACGTCGATCCCGCCACACAAGCGGCCGCGTTCGTGCGGCAATTGGAATTGGCGCAGAAGCTCGGCAAGCCGGTGATCATTCACAATCGCGAAGCGGGTGCAGATATTTTGAAAATTTTGCGTGAAGCCCGCCTCATACAACTGCGCGGCGTGTTTCATTGCTTTTCTGAGAACACCGATTATGCCGAAGACGTATTGGCCTTGGGTTGTCACATTTCTTTCACCGGCAATCTCACTTATAAAAAATCAACTCTGCCTGCAATTGCTGAAAAAATTTCGCTCGAACGCTTGCTGCTGGAAACCGATTGCCCGTTCATGTCGCCCGTGCCGCATCGCGGCAAACGCAACGAACCGGCTTTCACCGTTGCCGTTGCAGAAAAGCTCGCCATCCTCAAAAACATTACGCTCGCCGAGGTTTGCCGTCATACCTCTCAAAACGCTGCTGCGCTCTTTAAATTGCCGAATGGATTGTAGAAAAAGATTCCTCCTGAATGACATGGTCATTTACTCCTTTTACTTTCTTAAACAGCAATCATGCCGTGAACTGGCCACGCGATTTTCAACCCAAAAGATCTTTGGGGCAAAATTTTCTGCTCGATGAAAACGTTCTCCGAAAAATCGTGCGCGCTATTGCTCCGCAGCCCGGAGATCATTTTATCGAAATCGGCCCGGGCTTCGGGGCACTGACCAAATATTTGCTTGCAGCCGGCAGCCGCTGCACCGCAATTGAGATTGATCAACGTCTCATTCCGCATTTGCAGCAAGAATTTGGCAAACCTCCAAATTTTGCTCTCGTGCACGCAGATTTTCGTGAAATCGATCTCAAGCCTTTTGCGAAAGATAAAAAACTGCGTATCGTTGGCAACATTCCTTATCATATCACCAGCCACCTCGTTTTCACCGCTTTTTCGCAAAGAGAAATTTTGCAGGACATGATTTTGACCGTGCAGCGTGAAGTCGCCGAACGCATCGTGGCCGCGCCCGGCGGCAAAGAATACGGCATCATGTCCGTTATCAGCCAGACTTTTGCGCAAGCGGAATTGTTGTTCGTAATTTCGCCGCATGTCTTTCGTCCCAAGCCGGAAGTCGATTCCGCCGTGGTGCGCTGGCGCTTTCAGCCGCCGCCGGTGCCGATTCGTGACGCAACATTTTATGTTGCGATGGTTAAAACCATTTTCGGCCAGCGCCGCAAAACTTTGCGACGCAGCTTGAGCAAACTGGCGAGCGCCGAGGTTCTCGAAAAAATCAATTTCCTCGATCTCCAGCGCCGGCCGGAAACGCTAACCATTGCCGAAATGATTCAACTCGCCAATTTTTTCCCAGACTCGCAGCGGAATGAAATGGCATATTTGGGAAGTGGGGAATTGAGGAGGTAATCTCCTTTCAATGTTTAGTCCGTCTCGAGGTATTTATTTCAACCCCAACGATTTGGACACCGGTCTGCTTGTTTTCCGAACTATGAAGAAGGCTCAATTCATCCGGCCGCTTTTGTTTCCCTTTGCGCTTGGCATGGCATTGGGATCGACATGGGCGCAGCAGCCAGTTACGGCGGATCAGCGTCCCGCTGCTTTCGTCTATGTCAAAGCAGCCCGGCAACAAGTAGAAGTCAAATGCGCCGGACAACAAGACTGGAGCCGGATTCAAAAGTTCGCGCGTCTGTTTCCAGGAGATTCGTTGAAAATTCCGGCGCGAGTGAAAATTCTTTTGGGCGACGGCTCTTCAGCCTGGAAGGAGCTTACCGGCCCAAGCGTGATCATCATTCAGAAGCAGGAAAAGAGCGAGAGCAGGTTGCCGCGTTTCGTTGAGAATCTTTTGGTCATGTTTCTCAAAGACCCGCATCGGCGCGTCTCCAAAGAAGGCGTGCGGAATACGGAGACATTGCTTCTCACGATGCCGGATACGGTGTTTGCTTTTGCCCTGCCGGATACTTTGCGTTGGATAAAAAATGTGCCGTGGTGGACGATCTATCGCGTGCAAATAACTCGCAATCACGAAATCCTATCAGATACTCTTGTCAGAGGCAACACTTTCAGATTGAATACGAGTACGAAGCGCTGGCAGCAGCCGGGGAACTACCGAGTCAAAGTCAGTTTGCAGCAAAGCCCCTTGCTGGGCACAGAAGCGGATAGCTCCGTCATTCACGTACTGCAAGCAAGTCAAACTGCGCAGACGAAAGGCCAATTAGAGAAGCTGAAAAAACGCCTTGAACAAAGAGGCCGGAGCGAAGATTATTTTAAGCTGGCCGATTTCTGTTTGGCGGAAAGACTGAATCTGGAATTGGAACATTATCTCATTGCCATGGCCAAAAAATTTCCGGAGAATCCGGAACCGAAAATCATGCTGTATTCTTATTATGCCGCTTTTTTGCCGGAGCAAGTGGCGGAGCGATGGGTTATGAATCAGCTCGATGAACTCCGATAAGAGTTGATTGCCAATTCTTTTTGCCGCGCTATAAACATTTGCTTGTCTTGTCGCCGGGAGATTTGTATTTTGTTCAAGCAATTTTAACGATGGAGACCTATCATGAGCTTGCAGGAAATCCTGGCCGATATTCATGCGTTAGAAGAAGAATTGTTGCGTTTCGAGCGCAAGTTTGGCATTCGTTCCGAAACATTTTATGCCGCATATCAAAGCGGCGAAGAGCCGCAAGAGGAAGCCTGGGTTCTCGATTTCGGTGAATGGGCCAGCATCTATCGTACCTGGCTGGCGCGCCAAGCCGAGTATCGCAACGAGCTACAACGCCTGCAACGACAAGCCCCGAGCATTGCGGGATTGATTCGAGTAGCAGCGGCATGAACAATCCTTTGCAAAGTACGCATCCCCATCATAAGCACATTCCGCCCGACCTAAAGCATCATCGCGTTCCTGCGCCTGACATGAGTTTTGTGCAACCCAATTTGCCGGTACTCATCAGAGAAATCGAAGTTCTTTTATCAGAAATTCAATCTCAGGGTTGACAAATCCCGCCACAACGGCATGGTGGCGCTGGTCGAATGCATGCTCGCGTTGAGTTGCTCATTTGCTCATCTCAAGGTTCATCCATGTCATCCCCAAAAAACAATGTAGATATCTTGAAGCTTTTGAAAGAGAATTTTCTCGTTGCCATTCTTTCGGCGCTGATTTTGGGCGACGGCGCTTGCGGCAAATTCTATTGGCCTTCCGAAATGCAAACTTTGGATTGGCGCTTCAAGTTTCGCGGCGAGATTCCGGCTGATCCACGCCTCGTGTTGATCGATATCGATGATGAAAGCTCTGCACTCCGCCCGCCGTGGAATTTGGTCGAGCTGGAAAAATTGTTGCTTCCGATTCTCGAGCGCCATCCGGCTGCGGTCGGGATAGATTTGCGGTTCTATGGCCATCCCCAAAACTTTGAGGGCGATTTGCAAGCGTTTGTCGATAGCCTCGCCCACTTCTCCGTGCCCATCGTTCTGGCTGTGGCATTTGCGGATAGCCAATATCATGAAGTGAAGCTACAATCCTTTCCGCCCAATATCTCTTTCGGCTCGGCCACGTTGATCGATCCCTATTATCCTGAACCCGATCACGTGGTCCGGCGCGCGCAATTGTTCAATGGCAATGATCGCGAGGGCCAGCCGGTTTATGCTTTTGCACTGCAACTGTTGGCCGCAGCGAAAGGCATTGACCCCATGCAAAGCCTGGCCGAGCTGGCAGCTTCCGGACTGAGCGGGTCGCCGCAGAAGTATCACTGGATCAGTTATGCCAACAATTACCGCCATGCCGATCAAAAGCAGTTGCGCCAAGCTGATCAACTGCTTGACAAATTCACTTCCATTCAAGCGAAGGAGCTTTTGGAACGAGGCCATGCCTCAGAATGGAGAACGCGTTTAGCCAGGCAGATTCATGATTCAACCATTGTTTTGGTGGGCGCAACTTATGAAAAGAACGCTCCCACCGAAGACTGGTTTCACACCCCGCTGTCGTGGAAGGAAAACATCAGCGGTGTCGTCGTTCA
>Ga0247727_10005191_pt1 | contig 26739 bp, 19 predicted proteins | sample WisWelCaveWW1625_FD_202498 | JGI IMG/M metagenome (GOLD analysis project Ga0247727, IMG submission 202498) | Biofilm microbial communities from Wishing Well Cave, Virginia, United States - WW16-25 | ecosystem: Environmental > Aquatic > Deep subsurface > Groundwater > Cave microbial mat | place...
CCTCGGTGCTGCGCCAGGACACCGAGCTCCCCTTCGGCAAGATCGTCGTGTACACGGATGGAAAGGCCGGCTGGATGCAGGGCCCGCAAGGCCAGATGCCGCTTCCCGCCGCCCAGTTGCAACAGGCCCGCGGCGAGATGTTTCGGATCAACGAAACCTTGCTGCTGAGCGATCGCGACCCGGCGCGCGCCATCAACTGGGTGAAGAAGGCGAAGGTGGGAGAGCGCGAGGCCGACGTCATCGAGATCAGCGCCAAGGACGGCCCGCAGGTCCGGCTTTTCATTGACGCCGCCTCCGGCCAGCTTCTCAAGAAGGAGTATCGCGGCGAGGCGCTCGCCGGCGCCCCCGCCCAAGTCGAGGAGCTCTACGAGGATTTCCGCGAGGTCTCCGGCCTGCGCGTCCCCTTCAAGACCGTGATCTGGCAGAACGAGAAGAGGTTTGCGGAGAACCAGATCACCGAGCTGCAGTACAACACCGGGTTGAAGGCCGAGGATCTCGCCAAGCCTTAATCACCCATGGGCGCGAGCAAGCCCCTCATCGGAATTCCCGCCCGCTGGCAACGCCATGAGACCGGCGACTGGCAGAAGAGCCGCTGGTATCTGCAGCCGACCTATTTCGAGGCGGTGAAGGCGGCCGGAGGACTGCCGGTCATGATCCCTCTGATCCCGGATTCCGTGCCTGAAATCTTCCAGCGCCTCGACGGGGCGCTGTTATCCGGCTCCGACGGCGACGTGGACCCGGCGCGCTACGGCGCCCATCGGCACCAAGCGGTGGAGTTCGTGGTCCCCGAGCGCGACCAGACCGACTTCCGCCTGCTCCAGGAAGCGGACCAAGCCGGCCGGCCCGTCCTGGGCATCTGCTATGGCATGCAGTCGATGAATGTCCATTACGGCGGCTCGCTGATCCAGCACCTTCCCGAGACCATCGCCACCGGCATCCAGCACGGCGAGCACTCCACCCGCCACCTGGTCGCTGTCGAGCTGGGCTCGCTGCTGGCTGAGCTGGCCGGGGCCGGTCCCCATTCCGTGAACAGCACCCACCACCAGGCGGTAGATCGGGTCGCCCCGCCGTTTCGGGTCACCGCGCGGGCGCCGGACGGCGTCATCGAGGCCATGGAGGCCAACCGCGACGGCCGGTTTCTGATGGCCGTCCAGTGGCATCCCGAGCGGATCTTCTCCGAGAGCGCCCTGAGCATGGCGGTGCTGCGGCGTTTCATCGAGGCCTGCCGATGAGCCTCGCCCCGGTCATCCTTCTCACCCTGGCCGGCCTGCCGCTGGCCGCCCAAACCTCGCAGCAGAAGGGCCGCCAGCTCGTCGAGGAGTGCCTGAAGGCGGTCGGGGGAAAGGCTTTTCTCGAGATGCGCGACCGCATCCAGACCGGCCGCGCTTACCAGTTCTCACAGGAGCAGCTTCGCGCGCTGGCCGTGGTCACTTCCTACGTCAAGTACGATCCCCAGCCCGCCGCGGCCGGGCCCGACTGGTTGGGCGTCCGGGAGCGGCGGGACTTCGGCAAGGACCGGTCCTACGGCGCCCTGTTCGCGGATGGGAAAGGGTACGAAATCACCTTCCGCGGCGCCCGGCCGTTTCCGGAAAGCTACATGGCCCAATACCGCGACCGCCTGCGCCGCGACGTCTTCTACCTGCTCAAATATCGTCTCGAAGAGCCCGGCATGGTCTTCGAGTCGCTGGGAACCGAGATCGTCGACCTGCAGCCCACCGACGCGGTGCGCATCACCGACGCCGACAACCACTCCGCCACCGTGTACCTGCTCCGCTCCTCTCGCCTGCCCATCCGCCAGGAACACACGCGCCGGGACACCAAGACGCGGGAAGTGATCCGCGAGGTGGGGCACTACTCGAAATACCGGACCGTCGCCGGGGTGCAGCTTCCCTGGTCCACTTTAGTGGTCCGCGACAACGAGAAAATCTCCGAGATGTTCGTGGAAACGATGGAGATCAACCGCGGCCTGGAGGACTCGCTGTTCACGCTCCAGAAGGGGATCAAGGTTTTGCCGGAGCTGAAGTAGGCGGCCCCTTGAGGTGGACGTCGGAGCCCTTTTCAACGGGTTTCGGCGAGCGTGTACTCAAAGTCGTACGAATGCTTTCCCTCAGCGATCTTGATCTCCATCTTGCCCGCAAGCCCCACCAGTTGACCAGCGCCAGAGTCGGGCACCACAGTGACACTCAGTTGCGGTGCGCCGCGCGCCATAGTGCCACTGTGCTGGAGGACAAAGGAGCCTCTCCGGCCATGCAGCGTTCCGCTGACCCGCTCGAATGCAACGTAACCCGCCGAGCCCTTGACGCCGGTGGCGGCGGTCAGCATCTCTCCCTTGCTGGTAGCTTCGAGATCGCCTTGGAACTGTTTGTCGATTAACATCCTGCCGAGGGTTGCGCCCTCGGCTTTGTCCTCCGTCGCCTGAGGGTTCAGCTTTACTTCGAACGTTCCACTTGCCCGAGTGGTCATGACCGCCGCCCTCTGGACTGCGCTTGAAATCCGCGAATGGTTCTGTGTAAATGCCGAGGAGCCAAAGCCAAGGGATAGGCAGATACCGGCGATGAAACCAGCTCCGGCGCGAGATCGGTTCCTCATGGTTGCTCCGGTCATGGTAGCACCAAACCGGTTCTGGGACCAGGCCTGCAGCGGAGAGTTTGAAAAGTGCTAAGCTATTGAATTAGCAAAGGTACTCGATGCTGCGAACGTGGCGGAACTGGCAGACGCACCAGACTTAGGATCTGGCGGGGGCAACCTCATGGGAGTTCGACCCTCCCCGTTCGCACCACCCAGTTCCACCCTTAGGTTCTTGAAGTTCACGCCTGAGTCAAAGCAGACAAAGAAGTTTTTCTTGGCGGGCTTGGCGAGTTCCCCACCAGTCGGAGCGGCACACCTGGTCGGGTAGCTCGATGAAGGTGTGGCGGGCGTAGATGTCGGAGAAGGGTGGCTGGAAGGCGAAGGGGAGCCCGCCAAGGGGTGTCAAAGGAACGGGTCCTCGGATCATAGCAAGGCCAGCGCGATGGGATTTGCTGGCGATGAGTCATGCGGGACGCCGGGCGAGAGCAACCAGCGACGTTCCGATCCGGGGCTTGTAACGCAACGTCCGGGACTGCTCCAGGGCCAACCCCAGACGAAGCGCGAGAGGAGCGGGCCAGGGAGGCAGGGCCAGGTGGCGCCGGTAGATCGCGGCGGGGGAATCATCAGCCCGGCCGCGAGAGCGGGCGCGCCGCCTTCGCAGCAGAGGAACCAGCCAGGAACCCCACCACAGAATGCGCTCAACCACCAGACCGCTGTCCACGAACGCTCGCCGCAAGGCATCGGGAAGATACCTCCGCCGATGGCCCTGGACGGAGTCGAATTCCGAGAATAGTTCGGGAAGCGCTGGGACGCTCACCACCGCGACGCCGCCCGGGCTGGTGAGGCGGGCCAGTCTTGCCACGGCCCCGCGGTCGTCGTCCAGGTGCTCGATCACATCTAGCGCCAGCACCGCGTCGTAGGGCTCGGCATCCGGCGGAAGCGGCTGGGTCAGGTCGGCCTCCAAGAGCCGACGCCCGGGCCGGTCGAGAAGTTCCAGAGCCCGGCGGGAGACATCCAGGCCCACGGCCCGATAGCCGCGGCGCTCCAGAGCAGCCAGATTCAGCCCCCATCCGCAGCCAACATCCAGCACGCGCGCCGGCGGCCGGACGCTCATTCTCTCCAAAAGGGCTACCGCCAGTCTGGCGCGAGCCTGAAACCACGGGTGCCGGGCGATCAAGACGGACAACTGGACCAGAATGTCTTCCGGCATGTTCTGGTCCGGGCGACCGATCGACCACCGAACGATCATTCCACCTGCCCCGGGCTGCGGCGGAATCCGAGGGCCGTACTCACGATCCAGCGCGGGCGCAACTTCACCTCGCTGTAGATCCGCGCCAGGTATTCACCCATGACCCCAAGAATGAGCAGTTGCACGCCGCCGAGAAAGAGCATCGAGACAATCCCCCCTGCCCATCCGGGGATGTCCTTAGCCGTTTGGCCCATGAAGCTGACGCCGGAAAACCTCCAGATCAGGACAAAGATGACCCCGAGAAGGGACAGCCCGACGATGGAAAGACCCAGCCAGGTGGCCACTCGAAGCGGGAAGGTGGAGAAGGCGAAGATGCCGTCGAGCGCCAGGCGCAACAGCTTGCGGAAAGGATATTTCGTGCGGCCCGCGGCGCGGGCGTCTCGCTCGTAAGGGATCCCGATCTGACGAAAGCCGGACCAGGCGCGCATGCCCCGCAGGAAGATGTTCCGTTCCGGCATGCTGCGCAACACCTCCACCACACGCCGATCCAGCAGGCAAAAATCGCCGGAATCCAAAGGGACCGGGATATCCGCGATGGTATGCAACAGCCAGTAGAAGGAGCGGTAAGCGGCGCGCTTCAGGATATTCTCTTTTCGGCTCCGGCGCACGGCGAAGACAACCTCGTAGCCTTCTCGCCAGCGCCCCAGGCAGGCGACAAGAAGGTCCGGGGGATCCTGCAGATCCGCGTCCATGACGGCGACGGCGTCCCCGCTCGCGTAGGAGAGCCCGGCAGAAATAGCCGCCTGGTGGCCGAAGTTCCGGGAGAGGCCGACCAGCTTGACGCGGGAGTCCTGTTGGTGCATCTCAGAAAGTGTCTGGAGGGTTCGGTCGGTGGAACCGTCGTCGACGAACACCACCTCCCAGGCAACGTTGAGCCGATCGAGCGCCTCCAGCAGTCGCTGGCGGAGAATGGGCAGAACTTCCTCCTCGTTGAAACAAGGGATGATGACGCTCAATTGCGCATGGGAGCCAGGCTCAGTCATGGGGAACTGGCCTCGGAACCTGCGGGAAAGAGACGGATCGATGCGCGTTGTTTCACTCTATCGGCTCGGGTCCAGACGGACTGGCGCTCTATCGCGCGTCAAGGCCATCCGCCTCCCCCCTTGCTTCAGTCTACTGCACGCCGCTGGCGCAGAAAAGTCTTTCGCAACTATCCGGTTGCCCGGAGAAGCAAGGGGCCGTCCTGCCCGCTACGGCTTCCACCTTCACTCACGACTATGACTGTAGTCAACCCGGAAAAGGCCCCTGGCGGAAGAGACGTAGGCATCCCCGCCTTTTGATCCAGCGCGATTGCTCGCAGCCAGGGGCCGACATAGTGCTTGGCGACTCGCTTCTTTGTTTTCAGATCGATCACATCGACCATGTTGGTGAGCCCGCTGCCGGTCAGCAGCAGGTTGCGTGCTGCATCTACAGCCAACGCGCGAACGCCAAAAACCGTGCCGATCCGGCCCTTGAACTCGAGCGTTTGCGCATCGAACCTCAACACATCCGAATGCAAGGGAGACGGGACGAGCAATTCCTGTTGATCGTGTCCTCATTCTCCCCGGGTTGGCGGGCAGGCCATCCGGCCTCCGAAGCGATGATGACGGTGTCGGTATGTCTGTCCATCGCGATAGTGCAATCGCCCTTCGAGAGGTTCAGCCCAGGCACGGACTTCTTCACGGCGAGGGTCGTTGCGTCCAGCACCAGGAGGCTGCGGATTGACCGGTTGAAAACGTACAGCTCGAGTTCAGGTCGATTGAAGGCGAAATACTGAGCCCCCCCAGTTTCTGTTTCAGACTTCCGGGGCGCTTGATCGAACGCGCCGATATTGTAAGCCAGCAAGTGATCGCTGGGCGAATTCATCGGTCCAGTAAGCAAGACAGCCCAGAATCAGGCCCCTCGCCGGCGCTGTGCTTTCATTTGCGCCTCCAGGAATTGTCTCGACCGCCATTGTGCTGGCCTCCGCTTCGGGTGTACAATCCCTGTGAGATCCCACGGCCAGGGGGGGCTACTCGGCCGGGGAAGGGGAAATGTATATGCTGCTCGGAAAATGCAGGTCGCAGGGGATAGCGTCGGCGGTTGCTTTCTTGCTTCTGCTCGCCGCTGCCTTGATGGCGCAGGAAACCTCTGGTAACATCACAGGATCGGTCACCGACCCGACCGGCGCCATAGTTCCCGGCGCTCACGTTGAGATCTCCGGCCCGGCGCTGGTTCGCACGCTTCAGCTCGTCGCCGACACTTCCGGCAGCTTTTCGGTCCCCAGGTTGCCGCCGGGGGTTTACATCGTTTCGGCGACCAGCGTCGGATTCCGCATCACCAGGCAGGCCGGCGTGATCGTCTCGGTGGGCCGGACCGTGCCGGTGTCCATCAAGCTCGAAGTGGGCGGGGTCACCGAGACCGTGCAGGTCGAGGCCAGCGCTACCCAACTGGACACCACCGCCATCGCCGCCACCACCAACGTGACCGTGGAATTCTTCGAGCGCATGCCGAAGTCGCGCGGCTTCGATTCGCTGATCCAGCTCGCCCCGGGTACGCGCAACGAGCCCAAAAGCGGTCAGTACCAGATCGACGGCGCCAGCGGCTCCGAAAATGCCTGGATCATCGACGGCGTCGAGCGCTCCAACATCCGCACCGGCACGCTGGGGGCCAGCGCGAGCCTCCCCTACGAGTTCGTGCAGGAGGTCGAGGTCAAGAGCAGCGGCTTTGAGGCGCAATACCCGGCCACCACCGGCGGCGTGATCAACGCCGTCACCCGGAGCGGCGGCAACGATTTCCACGGCCAAGCCGGCCTGTACTTCGACAACGACGCGCTCCGCGCGCGGCCTCGCGAGACGCTCCGTCTCAGCCCGCTCGATACCTCGCAGAACACGGTCGAGTACTTCCGCAACCAGCGCGATCCCTACCGAACCCTGGGCCCCGTGATCTCGCTCGGCGGGCCGATCCTGCGCGACAAGGCCTGGTTCTTCGCCGGCTGGTCACCGATCTTCAGCCGCACCACGCGCGTCACCACGCTGTTCGACGATCCCACTAAGACGCCGCGACAGTGGAAAACCCGCTCCCGGCGCGATTACCTCACCGGCAAGGCCGACTACGCGCCGTTGTCCAGGTTACGCAGCTTCGTGAGTTACCAGTACTCGCCGGGCCGGTCCAACGGCAGCCTCCCGGCGCAGGACGGCACCAGCCGCTCCACCACCCCGTTCACGCAGCTCGGCTCGCGCTCCCCGGCCGCCACCTATGGCTGGTCGGCCACCTACACCCCCACCGCCAAGATGGTGATCAACTACCACGGCGGGTACGTCTACACGAATACCAAGAGCTACGGGGTCCCCAGCGGCATCTTCTACAGCTACATCAACTCCAACCTGCAGGTCGCCGGCGTGCCCGACCACCTCCGGGCGGCCGCCGGCAGTTTCACCCCCAGCACCAATCAGACCCTGTTCGACAAGCAGAACCGGCAGGTTCACTACCTGGACGTGGACTACGTGGCCAGCGGCTGGGGGCAGCACACTCTGAAGGGCGGCTACTCCCTCAATCGGCTGGCCAACGACGTGTTCAACGGCTATCCCAACGGCTTCTTCCGCTTCGGCTGGAACCAGACCTACACCGGCATCACCGTGCCCGGAACGGTCCGCGGAGCCTACGGCTACTACATGAACCGCGTGCAAGGCACCCGGGGCAAAGTGTCCAGCAACAACGAAGGTTTCTACCTCCAGGACAACTGGCGGATCCGCCGCCGGCTGATGCTGAACCTGGGCGTGCGCGCCGACCGCGAGTTCGTTCCCTCGTTTCGGACCGACTCCGGACAGACGCCGCGGGCCATCGAGTGGGGCTTGGGCCAAAAACTCGCCCCCCGCCTGGGCTTCTCCTGGGACCTGCTCGGCAACACCAAGTGGTTGCTCCGGGCCAGTTACGGCCGTTTGTTCGATCAGTTCAAGTACGAGCTTCCCCGCGGCAGCTTCGGGGGCGACACCTGGCTGGATTATGTGTATCCGCTCGACGATCCGGACATCCTCAAGATCAGCCTGAACAATACGCCCGGCCGGTTGTTCGAGACCGTGGACTGGCGCATCACCTCCAACGATCCGGACGACTTCCGCGTCGATCCCAGCCTGGACCCGATGCGCAAACACTACTACAACCTGCAGACGGACTACCAGGTGAGCGACACCACCGTGCTTTCCGTGCGCTATACGCGCAACCGCCTGGACCGCACCATCGAGGACGTAGGCCTGCTCACGGCGCGCGGCGAGGCCTATTTCATCGCCAACCCCGGCTTCGGCGTGGTCGCCGACCCGCGGAGGTTCCCCGCCGGGGTTCCCACCTGTCCCGCGGCCGTCCTCAACTACGACGCGGCCGAGTTCCGCCTCGACCGCCGCTTCTCGCGCAGTTTCCTGTATTCGGTTAGCTATACCTACAGCCGCCTGTGGGGCAACTACAGCGGCCTTTCCAGCTCGGATGAAAACGGCCGCAACTCCCCGAACGTGGACCGCACGTTCGACTTGCCCTGGGAGAAGTACAACGCCCAGGGGCAGCCCGTGCTGGGCCTGTTGGCCACGGACCGCCCGCACACCTTCAAGCTGTTCGGATCCTACAGCATCCGGTCGGCCGCTGGCTCGACGACCCTGTCGCCGATCATCGTAGCCTTCACGGGCACGCCGCTTTCCACCGAGGTCGGCGTCATCAGTCTGCCCATCCTGGTCAACAACCGCGGCGATCTGGGCCGCACGCCGGCGTTCACCAACACCGACCTGCAGATCTCGCACGAGTTCCGGATCCCCCGGCTGGAAGGCCGGCGCCTGCGCCTGCAGGGCGACCTGTTCAATCTGCTCAACCAGCGCTCCATCTCCAACCGCTTCGTCCGCTACAACCACGGCAGCGACGGCAACCTGCAGTTCCCCGTCCAGGCCGACGTCTTTAAGGGCTTCGACTACAAGACGCTGATGACGGCCCAGCGCAAGCGCGTCGATCCGCGCTTCGGACTGGCCAGCGCCTGGCAGGGCGAGCGGCTGGTCCGTTTGGCGATCCACTTCGTATTCTGAAGGAAGTCGTCACTCGGGGAAGAATTCCTCGTCGAGGATCTGGTCTAGCCGGGGCCGCCAGTGGCTCGCCGGGGCCGCTCATCAGGCCGGCCATCCCAGGTCCGGTGTACAATCAACCGAGGCTCGCTCAGGCATGCTGTTGCCCCTCACTCCCCTGCGCTTCCTGCACCGCGCCGCCGGCGAGTTTGGCGGCAAGACCGGCGTGGTCTGCGGCGAGAGCCGGTTCACCTATCTCGAGTTCGCCGATCGCGTCCACCGGCTGACCGGCGCGCTGAAGAAAGGAGGAATCGGCCCCGGAGACCGCGTGGCTTTCCTCAGCTTCAACTGCCACCGGCTGCTGGAAGCCTACTACGGGGCGCCGCAGGCGGGAGCCATCTTGCTGCCCCTGAACGTGAGGCTGGCGCCCGAGGAACAGGGGGCCATCCTGAATCACTCCGGGGCCCGGGCGGTGTTCTTCGCTCTGGAATTCCTTCCGGCGGTCGAGAAGTTTCGTCAGAGCGCGCCGGGCGTTCAATGGTACGTGCCGCTCGATCCTTGCCCGGCCGGCGCCTGGGCCGACCGACGATCCTATGACGAGTTGGTAGCCGGCGCCGCGCCCGGGCCGGCCGACTACAGGCCTGTCGACGAGAACTCGATCGCCGAAATCTTCTACACCAGCGGATCGACCGGCCGTCCCAAAGGCGTCATGCTCAGCCACCGGACTCTTTATCTGCACGCCCTGTACGTGCTGGCCGGCCTGGGGGCCAACGAAGCCGGGGTCGAGCTGCACACCATCCCGCTGTTTCACGCCAACGGCTGGGGACGCGCCCATACGCCCACCTTCATCGGCGCGCGGCACGTCATGTGCAAGCGCTTCGATCCGCAGTGGGTGCTGGAGACGATCCAGCGCGAACGGGTGACCACCTTCTCGATGGTCCCCACCATGGCCACCGCCTTGATCCATTTTCCCGGGCTGAGGCAGTACGACCTCTCCAGCCTCCACTTCGTCAATCTGGGCGGCGCCCCCAGCGCTCCCGCTCTGGTGAAGGCCGTCGAGCAGGCCCTCGGCTGCCGCGCCTACGCCGGCTACGGGCTGACCGAGACTTCCCCGGTGCTGTGCACCGCCCAGGTCAAGAACGGGCTGGCCGGCCTTCCCGACGACGAGCGGATCCAGCGGCAGGCCATGACCGGCTTCCCCATTCCCGGCGTCGAGATGCGCGTCGTCGACGCGGAGGGCCGCGACGTTGCCCGGGACCTGGCCGCCATCGGCGAGAGGGTTCTGGCCAGCCACCCGGCCGTCTACGAGTCCGCGGTGGTCGGAGTTCCGGACCAGAAGTGGGGCGAAGTTCCCAAAGCCTTCGTCAGCCTGCAGCCGGGCGCGGCCGCCACCGAGGCGGAGCTGAAAGACTTCGTGCGCCAGCGACTGGCCGGGTTCAAGGTCCCCAAATCCGTCGAATTCCTGGATGCGCTGCCCAAGGGCTCCACCGGCAAGATCCTGAAACGGTCGCTGCGCGACCCCTATTGGGCGGGGATGGAGAAACGCGTCCACGGGTGAGCCGGTGGGCCCTCAATCCCATGCTGGACGAGCTTTGGGAGGGAATGTGGAGGGCGGGGCTGGTCCTGCTCGGCAGCCAGGTGCGTGAGCAATATGGACTGGCCACGCCGATTTTCATCGACCTGCGGCACCGGCTCTACGACGACGTGGCGCTGCTCGAGCGAACCGGCCGGGCGCTGCACGCCAAGATCGCGGCGCTGGTGAGCGAGCCGGGGCCGCCCCAGCAAGTATTGGGAATACCCGACACGGCCACTCCCCTGGCCCTGGCCGCCGCCATGGCCTCTCTCGGCTCTCCCACGCCGCTTCTCTACAGCCAGCTCCGCAAGCGTCCGGCCGCTTATCCCGGCGGCGCCTCCGGCGTCAGCGCCTTCATGGGAACCTACCGCCCCGGCCGGGAGCTCACCTTGATCGACGACGTGATGGCCTCCGGCCGGTCCAAGCTGTGGGCCATCGAGCAATTGGCCAAGGAAGGCATCCCGGTCGCCCGCGTCCTGGTCGTGGTGGACCGCCAGCAAGGCGGCGACCGGATCCTGGCCGACCGCGGCTACCCCGTCTACAGCCTCTGCACCATCACCGAGCTGCTGGACTACTTCGTCCGCGCCGGCAAGGTGGAGCCGTCGACGGCTCGCGTGGCCCTCGACTACCTCCATGCCAGGCAATTCCGCTGATCCGCCGCGCCGGCCCGAGAAGTGGACCGCCGCGGCGCTGGCGCTCCTCGGCCTGGTCTTCGCCTGGCGGAGCATCGCCACGCACCGGACTTTCAATGAGACCGCCGACGAAGCCGTCCACATCGCCTGCGGGCTCGAAGTTTGGCAGAACGGCCGCTACACGCTGGAGCCGCAGCATCCGCCGCTGGCTCGCGCGATTCTGGCCCTGCCGCCTTTCCTGGCCGGCCTGCGTCACCAGGACCGCGAGCTGGTCTGGAGCGACCGCGAGTTCTACTGGCGGGCGCTGAGCCTGGCCCGCTCGGCTAACCTGGTCTTCCTGCCGTTCCTGCTCTTTTGCGTCTACCGATGGGGCCGCGACCTGCATGGCGCCCTGGCCGGCGTGGCCGCCGCCGCCCTGGTCAGTTTCTCGCCCAGCTTGCTGGCGCACGCCTCGCTGGCCACGCTGGATTTTGGCGCGGCGACCACTCAGTTCGCTTCGGCATACTACTTCTGGCGTTGGAGCCGCGAGCCCACGCTTCGCCGCTTGCCGGCGGCGGCGGTAACCTTCGGGATCGCCACGCTGACCAAGTTCAGCGCGCTGCTGTTTCTGCCGCTTCTGGCCGGGGCGTTTTTCCTGCTCGCCCGCCGGGAACGCTCCGCGGCACAACTTCGACCTCGCGCGGCCCTCCGGCTTGCCGTCATCTTCCTGGCGGCGCTCGCCGCGGTGGTGTGGGCCGGATACGGCTTCGAGTTCGGACCGCTGCCGCCAGTCGAGGTTGCCGCCCCAGCCGGGACAGCGGCGGAACGACTCCAGCTTGCCGCGCACAGCCTTCTGGGCCCGAGAAGCGTTCCCGCGCCCCGGCTTCTCGCCGGCGTCCTGGATGTGGTGGGACACAACGCCCAGGGGCATTCCTGCTACCTGCTCGGCCGCCTGGGCCAGTTCGGTTGGTGGTACTACTTTCCCGTCGCCCTGGCGGTGAAAACCACGCTGCCGCTGCTGGTGGCGGCCGCAATCGGGCTGGCGGTCTCCCGAGGGCTGATGGCCACCGTGGCGGTCGTCGTGATCCTGAGCGCCGCCATGCCCGGCAATATCAACCTGGGGATCCGGCACGTGCTGGTTCTGTATCCGTTCTTCGGCCTGCTGGCATCGGGAATCTTCGCGGCGGCCGAGCGGCGGCGCTGGCTGGCGGCCACGGGCCTGGCCCTGGCCTCCTGGCACGCCGTGGAGTCGGCGGCTGCCCATCCCGACTACCTGGCCTACTTCAACCAGATCGCCCGCGGGCGGGAGCACCGGTTCCTGCTGGACAGCAACCTCGACTGGGGCCAGGATCTCGAGCGCCTTCGCCGCTACCTCGAACGGAACCGGATCGGCGAGATCCAACTGAGCTACTTTGGCCGGATTCAACCGGAGCGGCTGGGGCTGGCTGGCGTTCGGCCCTTGCCCGCCGACAGTCCGCCCGCCGGATGGGTAGCGGTCAGCCGGGCCCACATCGCCGGCCTGGCGCTCGAGAAGGGAACCAATCTCGGGTGGCTCGAGGCGCACGCGCCCGCGGCGCGGATCGGCAAATCGATTCTGGTGTTCCATTTTCCCAGGTAGCTACTACTATGAGCCTGCGCCGGCCGCGAGGCGGCCTTGCCTTGCGGTATACTTCGGCCCATGAGATTCCCTGCACTGGTGTTGTGTCTTTCCCTCGCCGCATTCGGTCAGGAACAGCAAGAAGAAGCGCGGCGTCCCGACGACCCCATGTCCGCGGCCACCTTCAGCGGGCTGCGGCTGCGCTCGATCGGCCCGGCCTTCACCTCGGGACGGATCGTGAGCTTCGCCGTCCACCCGGAGGACTCCAACCACTACTTCGTGGCCGCCGCTTCGGGCGGCGTCTGGCGGACCACCAACAACGGCACGTCCTGGACTCCGGTCTTCGACAGCCAGGGATCCTACTCGATCGGGGTGGTGACCCTGGATCCCAAGAATCCCTCCGTGGTCTGGGTCGGCACGGGCGAGAACAATAACCAGCGCAGCGTCTCTTACGGCGACGGCGTCTACAAGAGCGAAGACGGCGGCCGGACCTGGCGCCACATGGGCCTGCGCAAGTCCGAGCACATCGCCCGTATCCTGATCGACCCGCGCGACTCGAGCGTCGTCTACGTCGCCGCGCCGGGACCTCTCTGGATGGGCGGCGGCGATCGCGGCCTGTTCAAATCCACCGACGGCGGCAAGAACTGGACCAGCCTGATCAAGGTCGGCGAATACACCGGCGTCGCCGACGTGATCATGGACCCGCGCAATCCGGACCTCCTGCTCGCCTCCACCCACCAGCGCCAGCGTCGCTATTACACCCTGATTCACGGCGGGCCGGAGAGCGCGCTTTGGCGCTCGACCGACGCCGGCAAGACCTGGAACCGCGTCACCGGCGGCCTCCCCACGGCCGAGCTCGGCCGGATCGGGCTGGCTTACGCGCCGTCGAATCCCAGCATCCTCTACGCCCAGGTCGAGGCCGGCGAGGGCCGCGGCGGACTCTACCGCTCCGCCGACAACGGCGTCACCTGGGAGCGCCGCAACAACTCGGATTCACAAGGACAGTACTACGCGCGGGTGGTCGTCGATCCCGCCAGCCCCGACCGGGTCTACGTGATGAACGTCAATATCATGGTGTCGAACGACGGGGGCCGCACCGTCGCGCAGCTCCCCAGCCGCAACAAGCACGTCGACAATCACGATATCTGGATCGATCCGAAAAACAACAGCCATTACCTGGTCGGCTGCGACGGCGGGGTCTACGAAACCTTCGACAAGGGCGAGAGCTGGATCTTCAAGGCCAACCTGCCGATCCCGCAGTTCTACGACATCACGGTCGACGATGCCGCGCCGTTCTACAACGTCTACGGCGGCACCCAGGACAACTTCAGCTTCGGCTGCCCCTCCCGCACCAAGAATGCCCACGGCATAGCCAATTCCGACTGCTTCGTCACCAACGGCGGCGACGGCTTCCACACCCGGGTCGATCCCAAGGACCCCACATCGTCTACGCCACCCTGCAAAACGGCGGCTTAGTCCGCTTCGACCGGCGCACCGGCGAGCGCGTGGCCATCAAGCCGCAGCCGGGGAAGGACGACCCGCCCTTGCGCTGGAACTGGGATTCGCCGCTCCTCATCAGCCCCCACTCGAACACGCGGCTCTACTTCGGCGCGCAGCGGCTCTACCGCAGCGACGACCGAGGCGAAAGCTGGCGGGCGGTGAGCCCCGACCTCACCCGGCAGCTCGACCGCAACAAGCTCCCGGTCATGGGCAAGGTCTGGGGACCCGACGCCGTGCAGAAGCACGTCTCGACGGCGCTTTACGGCAATCTCTCGGCGATCGCGGAATCCCCCAAGCAGGAGGGGCTGATCTACGCCGGCGCCGACGACGGCCTCCTGCAGGTGACCGAGGACGGCGGCAAGACCTGGCGCAAGATCGACAAGATCGCCAACGTGCCCGAGGACTCCTACGTCGCGCGCCTGGTCGCCTCGCAGCACGACGCCGGCACGGTCTACGTGGTCTTCGAGAACCACCAGAACGGCGACTTCAAGCCTTATCTGCTGAAGAGCGCGGACCGAGGCCGGACCTGGGTGTCGCTCTCCGGCAACCTGCCCGAGAATGGGCCGGCGTGGGCCCTGGCCGAGGATCACCTCAATCCCAAACTGTTGTTCGCCGGAACCGAGTTCGGGCTCTACTTTACGCCCATCGGCGGGGAGAAATGGATCAAGCTCGGCGGCGGGATGCCCGTCGTACAGGTGCGCGACCTGGCCATCCAGAAGCGCGAGAACGACCTGGTGGTGGGAACCTTCGGCCGCGGCTTCTATATTCTCGATGACTACACGCCGCTCAGAGCGGCCACGGCCGAGATGCTCAAGCAGGAAGCGGCGGTGTTTCCGGTGAAGAACGCGCTGTCCTACATTCCGGCGGCGCCGCTGGGCGGAGGCGGCAAGGGAATGCAGGGCGAGGCGTTCTACACGGCGCCCAATCCGCCGTTCGGAGCCATCCTCACCTATCACCTGAGGGACGGCCTGCGCAGCAAACGGCAGGCGCGCCAGCAGCGCGAGCGCGAGGCGTCGCGCAAGGGTGAAACGCCGCCTTATCCGACCCCCGAGGAGTTGCGCGCCGAAGCCGAGGAAGAGGCGCCGGCGATAGTCATCACCATCAGCGACGCCGCGGGCAAAGCTGTGCGCCGCCTGGACGCCGCGGCGGGGCGCGGGATGCAGCGCGTCGCCTGGGACCTGCGGGGTCCGGCGCCCACCCCCGGCCCCGCCATTCCTGTAGGCTTGGGCGGCGCTGGCTTCGGCGGCGGGGCGCCTGGTGGCTTCGCCGGCCGGGGTGGCGGCGGGGGACGCGGCGGGCCCGGCGGCGGAGCAGGAGCGGCCGGTGGCGGTGAAGAAAGAGGCGGCGGTGAAGGACGCGGCGCCGGCGGCGACGACGACCCGGCCGGCGGAGGCTTCGGTTTCCGCACCCCAAGCGGCGCGCTGGTCGCACCCGGCAAGTACACCGTGACCTTGGCCAAGCGCATCGACGGCGTGGTGACACCGCTGCCCGGCTCGCACACCTTCGAGGTTGTGCCGGAGGGAGTCTCCACCCGCGAGGACCGCCTGGCCCTGGCCGACTTTCAAGAGAAGCTGGCCCGGCTGCAGAAGGCCCAGGCCTCGGCCGAGCAGTTCGCCACCGAGGCCCGCACCCGCCTCGAAGCGATCAAGCGCGCCATCGACGCCACGCCGGCGCTCCCGCCCAAGCTGCGGGAGGAGGCGCGGAGCCTGGAGAAGCGCTTGGCCGAGATCACCCGCTCCCTGCGCGGCGATTCGGTGATGCGCGCCCGCAACGAGCCCACGCCGGCGTCGATCTCGGAGCGCGTCTCCTCGGCCGCCGGGTCGTTGCGGCAGAGCACCAGCCGCCCGACCAAGACGGCGATGGAGAGCTACCAGATCGCCTCCGACGAGCTGGCCGGTGAGATTCCCAAGCTGCGCCGTCTGGTGGAGACCGATATCCGCGCGCTCGAGAAGCAGCTCGACGCCGCCGGGGCGCCCCCGACGCCGGGGCGGCTGCCGGAGTGGAGAAAGTAGTGAAACCCCTTCGCGTCAGACTTCTCACACTCTTTCTGGTTGCCCTGACCGCCTTCGCGGCGGACGCGAACTGGCCGCAGTTCCGTGGGCCCTCGGCCAGCGGCATCGGCGGCGGATCCCCCCCTCTCGAATGGAACGGCGAATCGGGCAAAAACATCCGCTGGAAGACGGAAATCCCCGGGCTGGGCCACTCCAGTCCGGTCATCTGGGGCGACCGCATCTTCCTCACCAGCGCGATCCCCGCGGCCGGCGAGCCAGCCCTCCGGCTCGGCCTGTACGGCGACATCAAGCCGGTCGAAGGGGAGGGAGAGCAGAGTTTCCGCGTCTTTTGCCTGGACCGCAAGTCGGGCAAGATCCTGTGGGAGCGCGCGGCCGCCAGCGGCCAGCCCAAGATCAAGCGCCACCCGAAATCCACGCACGCCAACCCCACCCCCGCTACCGACGGCAAGCACCTGGTGGTGTTCTTCGGCTCGGAAGGATTGTATATTTACGACCTGAACGGCAAGCTGCTATGGAAGAAGGACTTCGGGGTCCTGGATTCCGGCTACTTCGTGGCCCCCACGGCGCAGTGGGGATTTTCGAGCTCGCCGGTCATTATTGACGACATGGTCCTGATCCAGGCCGACGTTCAGAAGGACTCGTTCCTGGCGGCTTTCGACGTCCGAACGGGGAAGGAGCTGTGGCGCGCCTCCCGGGCCGACGTTCCGACCTTCGGCAGTCCGGCGGTCGCGCCCTACACCGCGGCGGGCGAGCGCGCGCGGCAGGTGGTCGTCAACGGGTGGAAGCACATCGGCGGGTACGACTTGCGGACCGGGAAGGAACTGTGGCGGCTGCGCGGCGGCGGCGACATCCCCGTTCCCACGCCGGTGTTCCTGGACGGGCTCATTGTCATCACCAATGCTCATGGACAAGGGCGGCCCATCTACGCCATCCGCACCGACGCCGCCGGGGACATCTCGGAGAGCCGCGCCGGCATCGCCTGGTCGCAGGATCGCGCCGGCAATTACATGCAGACCCCGCTGCTCGACGGCGGCCGCGGTTACTTCTGCTACGACAACGGCGTGCTGACCGTTTACCAACTGGCCACCGGCGGGCGGCTCTACCAGCAGCGCCTGGGCTCCGGCAAGTCGGGCTTCACCAGCTCCCCGGTGGCCGCCGCCGGCCGTTTGTACATCACCAATGAAGACGGCCACACGTACGTGCTGGCCTTGGGCCCCGAGTACAAGCTGCTCGCCGAAAACGACCTCGGCGAAACCGTGATGGGCACGGCCGCCATCGCCGACGGCGTCTTGTACCTGCGCGGCAGAAGGCATCTGTTCGCGATCGCCGGCCAGCCGTAGGCTCAGAACTCACTCCGTCTCCTGACCGCCCGCGGCAAGCTCACCTTCTGGGGAAGCCCCGGTTCGGCAGACTGAGCTGCGCCCGCAGGGAGCGGATCTCGGGGCGCCCAGCTCACCGCGGAAAGCCGTCGGCGGAGGGCTGTCCGCTATAATCAACGATAGGGAGGCTTGCGGAGATGACCCGGATCAGCGCGCTCTGGACAGCAGCGGTGATGTCCGCCCACGTCTTGATGGCCGCCGGCAGCGTCGATCTCTTCCAGGCGGTGCGGAACAATGACCTGGCCGCTCTCCGGACCGCCATCGCCGTCCAGGCGGACCTGAACGTCCGCGACCGCCGCGGGGCCACGCCGCTGGTGCAGGCGGCGTCGTTCGGCAGCGCGGAGGCGATGAAGCTGCTGCTGGACGCCGGCGCCGACGTCAATGCCCGCAGCGGCTTTGGCGCCACGGCCCTGGTGCGAGCGGCTGGGGATCCGGAGAAGACGCGGCTGCTTGTCGCCCGCGGCGCGGAAGTGAATGTTCGCACCCAGCAGGGCCGGACGCCGCTGATCGTCGCCGCCTCTCACGACGGGGCGGTCGAGACGGTGCGGTTGCTGCTGGACAAGGGCGCCGACCTCCGGGCTGCCGACAATCTTGGCTGGACAGCGCTGGAAGCGGCGGCCTACGCCGGCGACGCGGATACGGTCCGACTCTTGCTTCAGCGCGGGGCTGACCCGGATCGGGCGGACAAGTCGGGGTCCACAGCCTTGATGAGCGCGGCCGCCAGCGGCAACGTGGCCATGATCCGCCTGCTGCTGGCCAAGGGGGCGAGAGTGAACGCCGCCAACACTTCGGGCGACAGGGTCCGGCATGGCGAGATCGCGCTGAAACTTTTGACGCCCTTGATGTATGCGGCGCCGCATAGCCGCGCGGAGGCGCTCGGTGAGCTCCTCGGCGCCGGCGCGGAAGTGAATGCCCGCGACGCGCGCAGGATGACGCCGCTCATGCTCGCCGTCGCCTCCGAGACACAGGACCCGGCGGTAGTGGGCCTGCTGCTGGCCCGAGGGGCGGAAGCGAACCTGGCCAGCCAGGTTGGGGAAACGGCGCTCGACTGGGCGAGGAAGTTCGGCCACCCGGCGGTGATCGGGGCTCTGGAGAAGGCCGGCGCCAGAGCCGGCGCGGCGTTCCAGGCGCCCGAGCGGAAAGGCGACCCCCCGGCTGGCGCGCGCGAGGCCATCGAGCGAAGCATGACGCTGCTGCAAAAGTCGGGCGCTGAGTTTTTCCGGCAAAGCGCCTGTGTCGGGTGCCATCACCAGAACCTCATCCAGATGGCGACCGCGGCGGCCCGCGGGGCCGGAGTCCGCGTTGACGAGGCGGCGGCGAAGGAGACGGTGCAAGCAGTCAGAAGCCAGTGGGAGGCGCTGCAGGAGGGGCTCCTGCAGCGGCTGGACGGCCCGGCCAATCCGGATTTGCAAGTGTTCTCGGCCCTCGGGATGGCCGCCGAGCGAGAGCCTCCCGACCCCGTCCTGGAAGCCCTGGCAGCGAGCGTGGCGGGCAAGCAACAACGGGATGGGGGCTGGAAGTTAGACGGCGTCCCGCGCGCGCCGCTCGAGGAGAGCAACATCGCCCGGACGGCGATGTCGGCGCGAACGCTTCAGGTCTACGGCCCGCCGGGGCGCAAGGCGGAGTTCCACCAGAGGATCGCCCGGGCCCGCGGCTGGCTCGAACAGTGCTCGCCCGGAACGACCGACGACCACGTCTGGCATTTGCTGGGTCTCGACTGGACCGGCTCGAGCCGAGCCAAAGTCCAGGCGGCGAAAGCTCTGCTCCAACTGCAGCGCTCCGACGGCGGTTGGGCGCAGAACCTACACCTGGCCAGCGACCCGTATGGAACGGGGACGGCGTTGTGGGCTCTGCACGCGGCGGGCGCGCTGAAGCCGGGCGACGCTGCCTACCGGCGGGGAGTAAAGTTTCTGCTGAGCACGCAATTCGGGGACGGCTCCTGGTACGTGCGCAGCCGCGCCCCGAAATTCCAGCCTTACTTCGAGAGCGGATTCCCCTTCGGCGACGACCAGTGGATCTCCTCGGCGGCCACCGCCTGGGCGGTGATGGCGCTGGCCCCGGCCGCCGGCGCGCCGTGAGGCTGGGGGCTGCTGAGGCAGCAGGCGAGACGATCATTTGCGACTAAACCGGCCGCGTCATCTGCTAGCGATCCAGGAGTTCCGGGCAAGGCCCACCCCTACCATGCCACCAGGCGGGCGACATCCACCTCGGGTCGTTGTCGGGACCAAAGAGTCTGGGGCAGTTGACTCTAGAAGTTTTTTCTTATAAGATGAAACCTTGGGGGTTCCTGGACTTCCACAATGCGCGTGGCGAGAACGAAATCCATCGTTGGCTCAATGAGATACCGCTGGCGGCAAAGCTAAGATCAATGCCCGCCTGGTTGCCCTGCAAGGGTTTGCTGTGTTCCCGGAGCAGTTCATTAGCAAGTATCAAGGGTGGCCTGAGATCTTCGAGCTTCGCATCGTGCATGCCCGCGTACAGTACCGGCCGCTCGGGTTCTACGGCCCCGCACGAAAGCAATTCTCACTCTTGATTGGCGGAGTTGAAAAGGGGAAATTGCCGGCACGGTTATTGGAGGCGGCGAATGGGCGCAAGGAATTGGCTCTCACTAACCCAGCAGCGAGACTCAGGCCCCATGACTTCAGTTAGCCAGCAATTGCTACAGAGCTTCGGCGATCGGACCTATCGCCATATGTTTGTTCGGGAACGCGTGCGGACCTCCGTAGCGCTTCAAATCCGAGCGGTTAGAGAACAACGGAATAACATGACTCAGAAAGAATTGGGGGAGGCGATCGGCATGGCCCAAACCTGGGTCTCAAAGCTGGAGAACCCGGACTACGGGAAGATGACCGTGGCTACCTTGTTGCGTCTGGCCGAGGCTTTTGATACGGACCTTGAAATCAAGTTTCGGCCCTTCTCTCGGATGCTGGAGGCTGTCCCCATCACACCCGACTATTATGTAGTTCCCAGCTTCGAGGAGGAGTTTGGGCAAGCGCAGTGCTCCGCTGAAGAGAATGAACGATTGGAGACTGTAGCAAGAAGTGATCGGAATAGATCAATACGAAGGCCAAACAGCGCCCGCTCCAAGCGATAGCGTCCTGACGCGTCGGCCACTACCGTTCCGGCTGTCCGCCCCGGCCATCTGCCGTTCCTGTTAGAATGAATCTTCGGAGGACGATTTCAGATTCATGCCTGACCAGACACGGATGGCCCGGCCTCTGCAGCAGGTGGATCCCCAGGTCTACGAGGCGATCCAGAACGAGACGATCCGCCAGCACACCCATCTCGAGCTGATCGCCAGCGAGAACTTCGTCTCCGAGGCGGTGCTCGAGGCGGCCGGATCGATCTTCACCAACAAGTACGCCGAGGGGTATCCGGGCAAGCGGTATTACGGCGGGTGCGAGCACGTCGATCAGGTTGAGGAGCTGGTCCGCCAGCGGGCCAAGCAGCTTTTCGGCGCCGAGCACGTGAACGCGCAGCCCCACTCGGGCTCCACCGCCAACATGGCCGCCTATTCGGCCGTGCTCCAGCCCGGCGACACGATCCTGGGTATGAACCTGGCCCACGGCGGACATCTCACCCATGGGCACCACCTGAACTTCTCGGGCAAGACGTACAAGGTGATCCCCTATGGGGTCCGGCGCGACACCGAGATCATCGACTACGATGAGTTGGCCGGTCTGGCCCGCGAGCACAAGCCGAAGATGATCATCGCCGGGGGCAGCGCTTATTCCCGGACCATCGACTTCGCCCGCTTCCGCGAGATCGCCGACTCGGTGGAAGCGCTTTTCCTGGTGGACATGGCTCATTTCGCCGGACTCGTGGCGGCCGGGATTCATCCCAATCCCTGCCAGTGGGCCGACATCGTGACCACCACGACCCACAAGACGCTGCGCGGGCCCCGCTCGGGCCTGATCCTGAGCCGGGAGCGTTTCGCCAAGGCGATCGACGCCAGCGTGTTCCCCGGGGCGCAAGGCGGACCGCTGGTCCACATCGTCGCGGCCAAGGCCGTCTGCTTGCGCGAGGCCATGCAGCCCGAGTTCGTGAGCTATCAGGAGCAGGTGGTCACCAACGCTAGAGCCCTGGCCGAGAGCCTGGCCGGGGAAGGCTTCCACGTGATTTCGGGCGGTACCGACACGCATGTCCTGCTGGTGGACGTCTTCCGGCAGGGGGTGCGGGGCAAGGAGGCGGAGGCGGCCCTGCATCGCGCCCACATTACCGCGAACAAGAACGCCATCCCCTTCGACGTCAACCCGCCTCTGAACCCGAGCGGGATCCGGCTGGGGAGCCCGGCAGTGACCACTCGCGGATTGCGGGAGCCGGAGATGCGCCAGACCGGCTCGCTGATCGCGCAGGTTCTGCGCAGCCCGGCCGATGAGTCGGTCATCGAGGCCGTCAAGCGCCGCGTGCTGGAGATGGTTGAGCGGTTTCCGCTGTATGGGTGGAAGCAACAGGCGGTCGGCGCGCGCTATTAGGACCGCTCTCTGGCGGTCGCGGCTCGGTAATCATGGTAGTCGGCCTGGATGTACGCCGCTCCGACGCGTTCGGCGTCGGAACTTACATCAAGAACCTCCTGCGCGTTTTCGCGCGCCGCGGGCCGGAGCACCAATACATCCTCGTGGGACACAGCGCCCAGGCCCGGTCCTTCGCCGACCTGCCCGCCAATTTCCGCTTCGTGGTCTCGGAGAAGAATTACGCGACCCTGGACAACCATCTGCGGTTCCAGTTCCTGTTGCGGAGCCTGTCGCCGGACGTCTTCCACGTCCCCCATCGCGCGGTCCCCTACTTCCTGCCGGGCCCTTACGTGGCCACGGTCCACGATCTGGACAAGCTGCTGTTCCCCGAGCCCTCGGGCTCCCGCTGGAAGGGAGAGATTCGCCGGCACGTCCTGCGGCGGGGGCTGATGCGGGCCCGCCGCATCATGACCGTCTCGGAGGCCACCCGGCACGACTTGACCAGCCTGCTGGGCATCCCGGCCGAGCGCACCGAGGTGATCCACAACGCCATCGACGAGCATTTCACCGTCTTCGACAGCGAGGAGGATCGGCGGCGGGCGCTCGAGCGCTACCAGGTCGACTACCCGTTTCTGCTTTACGCCGGCAACATCCAGCCGCAGAAGAACCTGACCCGCCTGGTGGAGGCCTTCGCCGTCATTCACGCCGAGCTCGACCGGCACCCCCGCTACCAGCGCCTGCGCCTGATTATCATCGGCGACGATCTGGCGGCGCATCCGGACCTGAGACGATCGGTGATCCGCAGCCGCATGCAGCACAGCGTCCGCTTTCTGGGCTTCGTCCCCGTCGAGACGCTGCGCATCTTCTACCGCAGCGCCGAGGCCTTCGTGTTTCCGTCGCTCTATGAGGGCTTTGGGCTGCCTCCGCTCGAAGCAATGGCCCAGGGAACGCCGGTGGTTACTTCCAACATTTCCGCGCTGCCGGAGGTCGTTGGCGACGCGGCGCTGCTGGTGAACCCGGAGAACGTCTTCGACATCGCCCGCGGCATCCGCCAAGTCCTTCTGGACGAAGAGTTGCGGGGGCTGCTGCGACGCCGCGGAGCGCGCCAGGTCCGGCAGTTCAGTTGGGACCGGGCCGCCGAGCGCGTACTGGCCGTATACCGGGAGGCGCTTGCCTTGGAGCCTCCTGCCTCCCGGTTGGCTGCGACCACCTAAGCGGTAGTCCTATGCACACCGATCGGTCAAACATATACCCGAAGCGCCGTTTTATCCACAGTATTTTAACCGGCCCGTGGCTGGAAGTTATTGAATCCTAAGACAATAGAGTTGTGCATAAGGGCGGCCGAGCAACAAAAAAACATTTGACACCGACTCGTCAAGGGCGTATCTTGGTCCCGGTTCCAAGAGGTTTGAGGAGCAGTAAGCCTCGGGAACGGTAGCGAACCTGGAACGTTGATCCGCCGGAAGGATCGAGAGATAAGACCGGCGGGGAGCGAAGGGAGATCGGGCCGGGCTCGGAGGCAGACCTTAACCGGGTTGAGTTTTCTGAGGCGTTGATCGCTTAAGGGCGTAAGAACCCGGAGGCGGGAGCCGAGGGAGATGCGACGCGGGAAGCCGTGGGGCTGGAGACGGCGCAACGGGGCTCGAAGCGATGATGCCGGACCGGCGGTGATCGATGCCGGGACGGGGGAGCGAGAGCAGAGCGGGCGCCGGAAACGGTCGAACGGTTCGCTGAAGGGCTAGGCCGGGAACGGCGACCCTGTGGTGGCTGGCGTAACGAACCAGTCGTTGCGGGCGAGCGAAAGGCCGGCCTGAAGCGAGGGTCTCGACTGTCCGCAGGCTGCGACTGGGCCCTGGACGTTGAAATTCCAGTCCTCGAAAGGGGGCGGGAAGGGAGTCCAGGGACACCGGACGGCCGGGATGGTTGCGCGCTGCCGACCGTGCTAGCCGGGGCGGGAGCGGGCTGCGACTTGGGTCACTTGGAACCATTTTTCTTTTCGGCCCGCGTTTGACGGCTTCCCACGCGGCTTCCTATAATCAAAAGTTCAGGGTTATCCCGTCTTCCACACCCATGGTTCAGGCGACCCAACTGCGGCCGGGAATGGTCATCCGCTTCAACAAAGAGCTGTTCTCCATCTTCAGCGTGAACCACCGCACGCCGGGCAACCTGCGCGGCTTCGTGCAGGCGCGCATGCGCAGCCTGCGCAGCGGCTCCATGGTCGAGCACCGGTTCTCCTCCGAGGACCGCATCGAGAAGGCCCAGCTCGACGAGCACGAGATGGAGTACCTTTACCAAGACGGCCAGTTTTACTACTTCATGAACACGGCCACCTACGAGCAGGTCCACCTCACCAGGGAACTGCTGGGGGACGCGGTGGACTATTTGGCGCCCAACCTGAAGGTCCACGTCGAGTTCTACGAGGGCAAGCCGCTCAGCGTCGAGTTGCCGGCCACGGTGGATCTGAAGGTTGTGGAAACCGAGCCGGCGCTGAAAGGGGCCTCCGTCTCCAACGTCACCAAGCCGGCCAAGCTGGAGACGGGTCTGGTGGTTCAGGTGCCGCCGTTCATCTCCCCTGGCGAAGTGATCCGGGTCAACACCGCGGAAGGGACCTACCAGGAGCGGGCCGGCTAGTGGCCGGCTCTCAATCCGAAAAGACCGCTCGCAGCGCCTGATCGGCGGTGAACATGCAGCGACCGTTGTGGCCGCACATGGGCACGGTCACCAGGCGGTGGCTGGCCGAGAGCCGGCTCTTGACGTAATTCCAGTAGGCAAGGCCGCGCTCCAGGCGGGTGGATCCCTGGGCCATGGCCGCGCAGGAGGAGTCGAATCCGCCGATCGGCAGCGTGTCCAGGGCGCCTAGCAGGTAGGTCACCTCGCGCGAAGCGAGCTGGGAGCGGAGGTCCTTCTCCTCGAGGGAAGCAGTGTATCCGGAGCGCTTCTCGAGCCCGTAGCGCCAGCGGTTGTAACCTTCGCACTTGGCGGCGTCGGCGAAAGCCGTGAAGCCGCCGGCGCAGTCGCCTTTCTCCGTACACTTGGCGCCCGCCGCCGGGCGCACCGATTCCAGGTACAGATAGCTGGAGGGGTTGGAGACGACATAGTGAATGGGAACGGGAAGCGACGTCGGCCCGCGCCCGGCCGCCGCGTACCGGTTGCCGAACTGCCCGCCGGCGGAGTGGCCGGCCAGCACGATGCGCTTCAGGTTCGGGAAGACCTCGCGATTGGCCAGCATTTCCAGCAGCCGGTCGATCAAGTCGTAAGAGTGGACCGGGCTGTCATCGGCGGCACGCTCGCCGGCGACCCAGCCGTTGCAGTTCCACCCGATTTCTCCCGGCTCCAGGGCGTCTTTGCAGCGGAGCCCGTCGTTGCCGGCAAAGCGGGGCGCCAGGACCAGCGTGTCGCTCAGGCGTCCGGCGAGAAAGGTGGAGGCCAGGGCGGTGGAGAAATAGTGGTCGGCGTTCCGGCCCGAGCCGTGGATCATGATGTAGGCCAGCCGGAGGCCCTGGTTCGGCCGGGTGAGGGCGAAGGAACGGTAGACGGCGACAAAGCGGCCGTCCGCCCCCAGGTGGACCGGCTCCCGGCACGCCACGGTCGCCTCGGTGCAAGGGGCCACTTGCGCCGCGGTCAGAGTCGCAAACAACAGGGGGAGAGCCAGCTTGCGTAGCAGCATGAGCCGATCCTAGCAGACGCTGGACCGCTCCCTACGGCCGGTTACCAGGATAAGCCTGGCTGATCTTGTGAACATGTCCATCGTCAATCGCGGTTGTAGATCCTGACCCGGAACAGCGGCTTGGCCTTTTCGGCCGGCTCCATCTGGTAAGCCTGCTCGGTCTTGGCCCGGTCATAGTCGCGCCACAGCCAGGCGAGCGCCTCGGGCAGCTCGGCGTTGCCCTGCGCGGTGCTATGGGTTCCGCTGCCGAAACTGAAGTGGAAGTCGTATTCCTTGAGCTTCAGCGAATTCGCCAACTGGATGTTCTGCAGCGGCCAGCTCCCGTGATCGTTCTCCAGGTCCTCGGAGCCGTCGTCCAGCCAGACGCGGATGTTCCGCTTCGGCTCCTTGCGCACCTTGTTCGGGTAGACGTTGCCGCCTTCCAGGTTCTCCCGGGGGTCGGGCTGGCCGAACCGCCACTGGATGCTGGTGAAGCTGCCGATCCGCGACAGGACCCGGCTGAACTGGTCGGGTTGCTGCCAGGCCACGTTAAACGCGCAGATGCCGCCCGAGGACTGGCCGGCGATGCCGCGGCTGTACCCGTCGCGGCGAACGTTGTATTTCGCCTGGACTTCAGCCAGGATCTCGTCCCGGAGGAAGCGAGCGTAGCGGTCCGTGACCGTGTCGTACTGGATGCTCCGCATTCGCCGCTCGCCGATCAGCCCCGGGGCGATCAGAACCTGAATCATCACCGGGATCTTTTTCCGCTCAATCAGGTTGTCGGTGACGGCCAGGAGCCGCGTCGCGCCGTCGCGCTGGGTGAAGCCCTGCCCGTCCTGCCAGACCATGAGGGCGGCGGGAACGGCCGGGTTGTACTGCGCGGGCGTGTAGATCCAGTAGTCGCTCAGCATCCCGTCGTAGATGGCGCTGCGATGAACGAGCTTTTCCGAAAGCTTCCCTTCGGCAACGCCGGGTTTCGGATACGAGTCGGGTCCGTAGGCCGAGACGTCGGTCCGGCCGCCCATCCGGACGCCGTCGACCAGGTAGTGGAAGTTGTGCGAGGTTTCCGTCTGGAGGGTCCCGGCGTGGAACCAGAGGTTGCCACCGGGAACTCGCTGCAGGACGGCGATAGGCTGGCCATCCACGTAGAGCG
>Ga0247727_10005192_pt1 | contig 26731 bp, 28 predicted proteins | sample WisWelCaveWW1625_FD_202498 | JGI IMG/M metagenome (GOLD analysis project Ga0247727, IMG submission 202498) | Biofilm microbial communities from Wishing Well Cave, Virginia, United States - WW16-25 | ecosystem: Environmental > Aquatic > Deep subsurface > Groundwater > Cave microbial mat | place...
ACGGTTGGTAAAAAACGCCTGCGCAGGTAGACGATCTTCTTGCCAGCCGGAGTCGTCAGCTCGGCGGTGGCAACGCGAAAATAGCGGCTGGTCTCGGAAAACATTTTCACCTCAGATGAGTTTGAGTGAAGCGCCGATGGTGGCGAGGTTGCCGGCTAAATTGGCCGTGCCCAAAACCTCTTTGGCAATTTGATGCGCCATGAACAGATTATAGCCGGGGTGGAGCAGTCGCAGATCCGCGGTGCTCAACACCTGCAGGCTCAGCTCGAGCTTGGCGCGAATGGGATTCAGCAACGTGTCATAAGCTTCTTCCGTAATGCTGAAGCCGGTGAGGCGCACCGGCACGACGCGCTGCGGGCCCCAAACGAAAACGATCAGCGGCGCTTCGGGCGGAATGATTTCTAAAATGCCGGCCTGGGCGAGAAGCGCATTGCCGATGATGGTCGCGCTTTTCGGATAGAGCATCAGCTCCAGCGCTGCGAGCGCCGGAGAGATTCCGGAGGCCACGGCCAAAGGATCGCTGCGTTCCAGTTGATCTACCGCATCGATCTCGATGCTGAGGGTGATCGTTTCTTTGGGCGGGCCGGTGAGCCTAAACGCCTCGCCGCGATCGCTGCCTTCGCCTCCGCCGGTGGCGCGCGCTTCCAGCCGCCGGGTCAGCGTATCCGGATTGTATTGAAACAGAATCGCGTTGGGAATCGGAATGATCGGATTGATTCCCACGAGCGCGCCTTTGATGATCCGCGGTGAGCCGGGGAAGGTGGTTGGCATTAGGGCTGCTCCTTTTTAATCTCAAAATTCATGGCAACCAAGTATGGCAAAATTGCTTTTTCTCAGAGATGCATCGCCTCCGAGCGGTCGCCGCTTTCCCCGGCGAGACCCTGCACCTGCAGTGTCCGCGACAGACTCTCGGGATTAAACTGCAAAGTAATCGTGCGTTGCAGCCTGCCGCTGTCCTGGTCTAACAAGACGATAGCCCAGCGCATCACGCGCGGGGAGTTGGGAAATGTGGACATGAGTTAATATCTTTCTCATCATTCTAAAAGTTTGTTTAGCTTGGTGTCTTTTTCACATCGACCCAAATCTCAACCAACTTACCATTTTCATCAAGACCGCAGATAACACAACTAAGACACCGGACTCGTTTTGTTGCTTTCCGATCTCCGAGTCGTATTAAGAGACGATTTTGTTCGTCAGAATAGATATACTTCAAAGGACCAACTCCTCCAGGACCAATGCCGTGCTCATCGAAGGCATCAGTGCAGATCAAAGCTGCTTCATGATCGACAGATGGAATAACAAGTTTTCGTCGTTCCCATTGCTCGGCATTCGTGTAAGCATCGAGTCCTATCAACACATGCTCATCCGGACCAAAAGAAAGCGTAAGAGTATCAATAGAAATTCTATGCATTGATGGAGGTATGCTTCCTGCTGGACCGATGATCAAGTTATACTCTCTCGGCAAATATTGAGAATTCGCTACAAGCGGAGATTGGGTAAGCAGTGGTTGAAAATGAAGATTTGACATGATGATGATCACCTATATAAGAAATGCAAAACCGTTTGATCCGATTCACGAAGCACAACTTCTAAAGCATACTCCGTTCCATTCCTGAACATTTGTATTGTATATCGAAACGCTCCGGCTACTCCCTGGGGATCAGCAGAACGTGGACCAAAACGAATTGCCAGCTTGAGAATATGATGTGGAACACGGCGTGCCGGATCTGCCATCCGTGCGGCAGTGGTTCCAGTAAAGTTTAGAGGGCCTCGGAACCGAATGGCGCGATAAATTCCTCGGATAGCAGTGGCGACACTACGGCTGAGGGTTCTGATGGCTGTGCGGAGACCAGCCGCGCCCGCTGCAGAAGCAGCGCCTCGGCCTGCTCCCCCAGCAACGCCTCGCGTTAAACCACGTCCCAATCCTCTTCCAAGACCTGCAATGCCGCCAGCTAAAATATCAATTGGGTCAATCAACGGCGACTCAAGGCCTGGCTCTTCAATACTAACGAATGTGCCATTCAGATCGTAAATTCTATATACCGATCCCCGCGTACGAAAGCCTACCACGACTTGTGTATCTTCGTCGTCAAAGATAGGAACTGAGTCTTTAGGAACTCCAGGAGGCAACATCCAAAACTCGCCGTCTACGGAATCCGTCTCTGGAGCACTTGTTTCAGGTTCGTCTGCGCTCGCTAAACGGCATTCTTGCTTTTCATAATCATAAACGACATCACCTCCACTTTGACCGATGCTGCTAATCTCTTCGGCAGTACACATCTCCTGACGTTGAATCAAACCAGCATGACTCAAGCTTACGTTAAAGGCGTGCTGCTGGCTTGAATTTGTCAATCGCTGTTTTAGCATTCCGTCTTCAGTTTTCACTTCAGATGCGGATTGCGGAAAGGAGTCAGCTATTTGTCTGGCCTGGCGTTCCAAAGGACTATTTGCAGAATCAATTGCCAAGTTTCCGCGCGGCGGCGTATGTTTACCTGCCTGTTGCACCACGTGCGTCAACTCGTGCCTCATCAATTGCCTACCTTCGATTGTGCTTGGTTTATACTGTCCGATTCCAAACACCACATCACGGCCCACAGTGTATGCCAACGCATTTACCACCCGCGCCGACTCCGTCGCTCTCGAATCCGTATGGACTCGCACTTTGCTGAAATCATGCCCGAAACGCGGCTCCATAAATGCACGCGTGTTCGAATCCAGCGGCTGGCCCGGCGAGTGCAGCACGTCATGCACAATGGGCGACACGGTCGTTAGTTCGGCATCATTTGCGGCGCGGCGTTGCAGGCGTGTCTTGCGGCATTCTTCGCATTCGCCATCCAATCCCGCCGAGCCGCCGCAGACGCATTTGCGTTGCAGAAGGCCACTCATCACAGGCGTGAACGAGGGAGCTGGCGCGGTTTTCGCCTGGGTTTGCAATCGCATGCTCATTGGTTCAATCCTCCATACACAGCTTGAGCCACCTGCGCGCCGATCATAGCCGGTTTCGCATCCGGTGCGAGATCAATTACTCCGGCATCCATGCGTGAAAAGTCGCCTCCTTGTGCCAACAATCGAGTCGTGTCGCCATCGACAAACAACCGTGTCAGTTCTCGCTGTAGGGCTTCACTGATTAGATAGCGATCGCCATGAGCAAAGCCGTGCAGCACGAGTTCGTCGATATGGAGTTCAATATACATTAGTTGTCCAGCAAAACACGAATTGATAACTGTGTCACAGATAACTGCCTACTGACTTACTGAATACTTTTACCCCACCCACCCTCTCACCTCCGCATCCGTCAACGACTTCTCCATCTTGCCATATTCGCTACGGGCGGCGCGCAGAATATGTGGCATACGTACCGGCTCGTTGGCATCCGCCGCCAGAAACGCGGCGTTCAAAGCGATGTTGCGAATGTTGCCGCCCGGCACATTGAGCTGCGCCAGCTTGTTGATGTCCATACCTTCGGTCGGCGTGGCAGGCGGAAAGATACGTCGCCAGATCTCCGCGCGCTGACCCGCATCGGGAAACGGAAATTGCACGATGAAACGAATGCGGCGCATGAACGCGGAATCGAGCGCTTGTTTCATGTTCGTAGTGAGAATCGCCAAGCCGCGATAAGCTTCCATGCGCTGTAGCAGATAACCAATCTCGATGTTCGCATAACGGTCATGGCTGTCCTTGACTTCGCTGCGCTTGCCGAACAAGGCCTCGGCTTCGTCAAACAAGAGAATGGCGCCGCCTTCTTCAGCGGCATCAAAGACGCGCCGCAAATTTTTCTCGGTCTCGCCGATGTATTTGTTGACCACCTGGCTAAGGTCGATACGGTAAAGATCGAGCCGCAATTGTTTGGCCAGCACCTCGGCGGCCATGGTCTTGCCAGTGCCGCTGGCGCCGGCAAACAACACGCTGATGCCCAGTCCTCGTGTCCCCTTGTTGACAAAGCCCCAGGTTTCATAAACCTTGGCGCGCTGCCGAACGTGTGCAGCAACCTCGTGCAGCGTTCTAATCTGCTGCTCGGGTAAGACCAAATCATCCCAGTCTACTACCGGCTCAAGGTGTTGCGCCAAATTTTCCAGGCGCGGGCGAGTATACTGCCGGCAGGCTTCCCAGAGCGAAGCGGGAAATTTTGGATCGAGCACGGAGAATGGCGGATCGTTCGGATCGATTTTCGGTCCGCTTTCGTCGAGCTTGGCCATGGCCTCGGCGCAGATTGACTGTATAGTCTGCGCGCTCAAGCTGAACTGGGAAGCCATCGCTTCAACGTGACCGTTCAACACCGGGGCTGCCGCGCCCAGCATGCTTTTCCAAAGATTTCTCTGCTCGGTTGCCGTCGGCCGCGGAACATCGAAGGCGAGCACTTTGCGTTGCAAGGTGAATCGACGCTCGTGACTCATTACAATCATGGGACACACGAGACCATCCAGTGCGCGATTAATTGCGCCGCGGCGGGCAACGTCGCTCAAATCAACTTCTTCGCAATCGAGCAATAGCGCACTTTGATACAACGCAGCTTCACGCTCCCACAGCCGGATGAAGGCTTCGAGCTCACTCGGGGCAGTCGGAAGCACCCGGGCGGGCATGGAGCGTAGAATGAAACCCAGTTGGGCGCAACCCGCAGCGGCAATGGCGCGTTTTCCGGAAACTTCCTCTCCGCACAATTGCACCACCGGCAGCTCAGAAATTTTTGTCGCGTCTTTCCAAGCTTTGGCCAATTGATCCGCAATCTTTTGCTGCGAAGGCAAAAGTGTCATGGGTGAATGTACCGGCTCCGTCAACTCTGCCAGTCGATCATCAAGATGCGGCGTACCGGCAAGATAATGCAAGATACGCTCATCAATGCGCAACGGGCTGAGGGTAAGCGATTCGCCGGCGCCAACGTCGATCAGCCGCCAGCGGCGCAACGTCGCAGCCGGGGTAATCGCGCTCCAATAGGCTTCAGGCAAAGCAGCCAGCGCCAAGCTAAATGTCGGATAAGGGCGTTGCGGATCGCCGCTCGCTTCCATGCACAAGGCTGCGAAAGAAGCCTCCAGTTCCATGCCGGCGCATAAAAGTAAAACATTTCTTTCAAAAGAAGAAAGCCCAAATTTCTGACAAAGGGTCTCCAGCGCAGCCGGCGCCGGCATATCGGCGCTTGCTTCCTGCAATGACTGTTGTAATTTCTTGTCTTCTTTTGCTTCACGGCGACCTGAGCGAGGGCTTTCCGCATGCCGCTCTAGCAAAGCTCGCACGCTCGCCAGAGCGGCTGACAGATAACTTTGATTGGCTTCCTGCCAATTCATATTTTTTTCGGATGCGCTCATGGAGTTCTTAAACGGTTATGCTGTTGCTCAACTCGCTGCGGTCGCGATCAAACGTAAAGCCGCTCGCTTCAACGTTCGTGACCGCCACCTCATAGGTACCCTGGCCGTTTCGAACAAGAAAACTGGCGATGCCGGTGGCGATGGTTTCGGCGCTCTTATTCTCCGTTCGGCCATCGGGCAGCTTCCAACTTATCGAAACCATTGCGTCCTTGATCTTGTTTCGGTTTTCGTCTTGAACAAAAATCTTGGCGCGCACGTTGAAAGCTCCGTTTTTCTCTTCACCGCTCAATCCTATTCTGGTGACGCGCAGCGCAGTACCCGAGGCATTTATACTTTTGCTGAGGATGCTGTTTTCCGGATCGAATACAAATGCAGTCTTCGTAATGCTGATGATCTGCAGCGTATACGTTCCTGCACCGCCGGAGGTGTTGAATCTGGCAATGCCTTCGGTGTTTGTTCTGTCTTGCACGGGATTGGCCGGGCCTTGTGGCCGTGTCCACGTTGCAGAGACGTCCGCGCCCGCCACTGGCCGGTCGTTTTCATCAACAACGAAAACCTTGGCCTCCACCGTGACTGCGTTGCCATCACGCCTTGACGAGGGGATGATCTTCTTGACTCGCATGCTAGTGCCTGGAATCGGGATTGGCCCTGGCGTTGGCTCCACCCTCAAGTCGATACGCGGCTCCGTGAATTCTCCAGTCACTCGATCCGCATCCATGATGGTTTCGGCGCCATCCACCTGTAGGCGAACCAGATACTCTGCCGGCTTGACCTTCTCGATGGGAATCTTGACGACGATCGTTTCGGAGCTTTCCGGATCGGTGGGTTCGCTCCGCGATTTCGCATCAAAACTGTAAGCCCGTGCCGAACGGCCCTCAGGCGCATCGAATTCGTTCAACAGCAGCGCCACCCGCTGCGCTTTGCCGACGTGCGGGTCAAGCTTCGCGGTCACTTCCACGTAGCTTTTGCCGTCAACTGGGTCCACTTTCACGTCAGAAACATCGATTTCGTATTCTTCATCGCTATTTTTTTTTATGGTCGGACGCAAGACGAATGCTGCCACATTAGACTCAAACCCCTTATGGCCCACAGGCGGCACGCCGGGAAAGTTGTCTTCGGGTCGTGGCGGCAATCCGCTCATGGGAATATCATGAACAACCTGCACGCCTTGCACGCCAGCACGCAGCACCTCGGCCAGCAACGACGCGAGATCAAGGTTAAGCTGGGTATCGCTGACTTCTTGGGCGGGTACGCGTACTATCTGTCCGGCGATTCTCACCTGAGTGATTTCGCCGCGGAGTTGTTTACCTTGAATGAGGAGTGTGCTATCCGCAAGAACAGGCTGGCCGGCTCCTTCTGCCGGCATCACTTGCTCGATGGTCGGATGGCGGAACGGCACGACGTAAACGTTGCGAAAGCGCACCGGCAGCGTTGCCCGCGGCGATTCTTCGCTCTCGATCAAGACGAGAGTGCCTTGATAAACCACGGAGAGGTGATACGGCGTCTGCAAAAATACGGACCAGAGCTTGGACAACTCTTCGAGCGAGAGGGCGCCGGGCGTGAATTTAACCAGCTCGATTTCGTCCGCGAGGTTCGACCGCGCCAAGAAACCAAGCTCCGGATCGATAATCGTATCACGAATCATTTGGCGCGTAAGAACTGGCCGCGAATGTACGGCGCGCACCGCGCTGCCGAGCATTCGTTGCGGTTCCAACTGCGTCTCGTTGCCGTAGAACGTCAGCAAATAGTGGAGGTCCAGCGCGACGCGCGGGCGTTGCACCAATTCTCCATTCGGGCGGCGGGTGGGTAAATCAGCGTTGCGCCAGGCAGCATTGGGCGTAACTTGAAAAAGATAAATGTTGACGCGTGCTCCGGGTGTACCGTTTTCGGGGCTGTCGGGCCGGGCAGTTGTAACGGTGGCGCCGGGCACGTCAGCTCCAACGGCGCCCTGCAAGGTTTTACGGAGGCTTGCCGTCACCGTGGCAATCGCCAGAAAATTACTCATCACTGCCCTCGATTGCGCTGTTTCAGATAATCTTCCAAGGAAAGCATCGGCGCAGGCCGCGGGTGCTTCTGCTGCGGCACGAAAGGCACAGGCGGCGCTACCGCACGCACTTCGATTCGGCCGATGTTCACTCGAATGGTTGGGCCAGACTCGGCTTTTTCCGCCGACTTTGAAGTGGTAGAAATTTCCGGTTTGACCCGCTGCGTGATCGACGGCTGAAGAAATTTGTTTGGAGCTGATTTATCTCTCGTTGCCGACGTTTGGGGAGTGGCAAACGCTTCGCGCTTCTTATGCACTGAAGGCTGCGCAATAGAGGCTGGATTCGATCCGGCTTTTGTTGCCGGCTGGCTGGGAACAGCAAGCGCTTCCACCCTCACCGGCTGCGGCTTGAACTGCTGCAGGACATTGCTTACCGGAGCCGGCTCGCCGGTTTTTGGATTGACGATTCGCTGGGTTATCAGAGAGCGGGGAGCGGGTTCAATCGCCGATTGTAATCGCGGCTCGGAAGTTTTTAGGCGGAGAGAGCCGGCCATTTCATCGGAGCGGGGCTCGTCGCTCGGACTCCCTTCAAAGCGTTCCGGCAAGATCGAACTATCAGCATGGGACAGCGGCCTCATCTGAGGCGGTCTTGATGAAATAATATCAGAGTCGGTTTCGGCGAGTTGCTTATCGCCGTCAACCATGCTCTGATCAATAGAATTCCCGGATGACGGGTCCCAGGCGGAAGGCAGCGGTGCAAAAATCGACGCCACCCGCGGCTGAATGGTCTCGGTGAGATTAAGCCCCCGCGCTGCGAGATTGCCTAGAAAATCGCTCATGCTTTTACCATTTCCAGATAAAACTGTCGTCGTCGCGGACTCATGGTCAAGACGTCCACCTCGCGCCAGCCGTAGGCAGAGGCGAGCACATGTACCTCGCGCAGCATGCGATAAGCCCACGCCTCGATCTCGCTCCAAAAGAAGGAGACGATGTCAAAAATCATCTGCCATAGATGGCCACAAGCAGGGCATGAAAGCTTGAGTTGCACCTCGGCTTGGGGGTCGGCCTCGGACATCCGTTGCATAATCGCGGTCACAACGGCTTCGGGCAATTGACCGGCGGACTTTTCTTCGCCGTTACAATGCGCTGTCACCAAACAGCGCTCGAGCAATCGAATGCCATCGGCCGCGAGGTCTTTCTGTTCGGCGAGAGCAACGAGGTCGAAGCTGTTGGGCAAGCGGAAGCGAACCTCATAATCGGCGACGTTCAGTGCAAGCGCTTCCTTCGAATCGGGCACGGCAGGCGCCCGGACGTCGGCCACACCGAACATCAGCTCCAAGCGCTCACTACAGTTCGGGCATGTCGCCACGCTGATCAATTGCGCGCCGAAGCACCACTCTCGCAGCGTCAGCAAGAAAAGGTCGCGTTGGCCAATGCTGAGCTGCGCCAATTTTTCCGCCGGCGTGTCGGGACAAGCCGCAGCCAGCAGCAAGAGGGCGCGTTGCGCCGGAGTTTGCGCCATGCCGTGCTCCCACACGGCCAGCAGTTCCGCAGCAGAAAGAGGACGCATGCGAGCTTATGCAGGTTCCGTGAACGTCGGCTCGCTCAGCTCGGGCGTTTCAGGGTCGCGCTCCCAGCCCTCGTTCTCGAGCTTGAGCATTTGAATCGCCACGGCGTTGGCGTTGGCGTCGAGATCCGGCAGCGCCTGAAATTCCGAGACCCAGCATCGATAAATCCTGTAGCGGATTGCCAACTGGCCGGCCTCGTTGTAGACTTCGATGATGACATTTTTGCGGAAATCTTTGAGCGAGATCTCCGCGCCGAAACCCGAGCCGAAATTCCACACCTTGTTGGCCCACTTTTCAAACTCCGAGTCGTGGCTTACGCCCCGTTCGAGAGTGATGGCCTCATACTTCGTCCTCCCGGGCGATTTATGGCTCGTGCTCGGGTCTCCGCCTTCCCGGTGCTCGACCATTTCGGTCGTGCGCTTCAGGGCGCTCACCTTGCTGACGCCAGCCACCGGAATCGTGCTTCCTTCCCAGAAGACGCGGAATTTGAAATTCTTATACGGATCGAAACGCGCTGCATTGACGCTGAACTGTGCCATAGATTTTATCCTTGTTCTGTTTGGTACTGGATGCTGGCTTTTTGCTCGCAACCTGCAACTTGCCCGTTTCCCTTTTCGCGTAGCGCTGTTCTCTTTGCGCCTTGCTCTTTGCCCTCTGCTCTTTGCCCTCTGCCCCTTGCTACGTCTCCACCTGTCCCGCCATCTGCTGAATCTTGATGATGACGAACTCTGCCGGCTTGAGAGGCGCGAAGCCGACTAAAATATTCACGATGCCCAGATTGATATCATTCTGGGTCGTAGTTTCCTTATCGCATTTGACAAAGTAGGCTTCGCTGCGGGTCTTTCCCTGAAACGCGCCTTGTCGAAACAAATTCTGCATGAAGGCGCCGACGTTCAAGCGAATCTGCGCCCACAGCGGCTCGTCGTTCGGCTCGAAGACCACCCACTGCGTGCCGCGATAGAGGCTTTCTTCAATAAAAAGAGCCAGACGGCGAACGGGAATATATTTCCATTCCGAAGCAAGACGATCATCGCCCTCCCGCGTACGCGATCCCCAAACCACCCGGCCGGCAGCCGGCATGGTTCGCAAGCAGTTGACGCCGAGCGGATTCAACTCGCCGTTCTCCGGATCAGTCAGCGGCACGGTGAGCTGAGGCACTCCTATCAAACTCGCCTCCAAACCAGCCGGGGCCTTCCACACGCCGCGCTGCGTATCGGTGCGCGCGAAGATGCCGGCCACGGCGCCGCAAGGAACGAAGTCTTCCATCTGATTGTCTCGCAAAGGGTTCGGTTGTTTGAGACGAGGGAAAAAGAGCGCAGCATAATTGCTGGCTGCGCCCACCTCGGTGCCAATTCCGCTCTTGGCGCTTTCCTTGTCCGTCCAACCACTGGGCGCATCGATCAGGAACATGGCTCGACGCTCCTTGCAATAGGTGATGGCGCTATCGATCAAGCTGTCTTCAATATCGCCGCCAAGAATGTGCGAAGGAATGCAAAGGAGGTTAAAGAGATCAGTTTTCTTGAGGGCGTAGAGACCCTGCTTGTTCTGCTGCATGCCGCTACCGGTGAAGTCGTCTATGGTTAGCACCACGCCATCCGAAGCCTTGTCCGTATCAGCGACTTTGGAATTGGTTGGAGGGGTGTTGTCGCCCCAGACATCTTGTCCCGACTGTGGATCGGGGTGTGTGGTTGGACGCGTTGTCGGCAAAGCCCCTTGCACCCGCATCAGTTTGGATTGATCCAGCAATACCTTGTCAGCCTGTCGTGCGTGCCCGGCAGTTATCGAAAGATTACGAAATTCCTCAATCTGACCGGTCTTGCCGTCCCTGATGAAGAGGTTAAACAAGCTGTCCGGAGCTTCGCTGGGGAGCGTATCGCGCGTCTTATGATCGACACGGGCACGCAGATTATTGCCCCAACTACCGGGATAAGCCGCTTCGAGTGAAAGCCCATTGGCAACCAATTTAGCCTTTGCGGGTTTTGCGTTAGTCCCTTCTTCGGCGTGATAAAGCCGCACAATGATTGCCTGGCTGCCGCCGTTCAAGTAAAAATCGCGAACCGCATAGCTCATCGGACTATCCAGCCCTAGCCCGCCAAAGACGCGCTCAAAGTCACCGAAGTTGTTGATCGTAACAGGGTCGTCTACTGGTCCACGCATGGCGCGGCCAATAAAGGCCGTGATCGAAGTCGCCACGCCCGTAATCGTGCGTACTCCGCTGGGAATTTCTTCAATGTAAACGCCCGGATAGGTAGGTGTGACAGGCATTGGAAATCCTCCTGGTCAGTTTGCAATTACATCTAGTCCTTGCTTTTATCGGCTTCAAGCCGATCGTTTGATCATTTCTTTCGATTTAACCAGCGCCAGGTCTTTTCCATGACGCTCATTTCACCCGCTGTAGAATCGTGCACCTTCAAATGGTAGACATGTTGATGCTTTGCGATGACGCCTTCCTCCTGCAACAATCTCAGCGCCTGTTCCACTATCTCCCGCTCTTCCCCCACCCACCATCGGGCGATGCCTCTTGCGCTGTCTTTGGCCTGCGGGTGGTCACGGAGGTAATTCAAAATGGCGATCGCCGCACGATTTACACGGTGATTGTTTTTCGTCTTCTTCAAGATCGGCGAATGCAAATCGTTTTTTGAAATGTCATCATTGGGCAATAATGACCGGCATAAGCACGCATCAAAGGTGTGATTTTGAACTTTAAAACGCCTCGATCAAAATTGCGCTTTAGCAAGCTATGCGCCAAGGTGGTTAGTCCTTATGAAGGTCCGCTAACATCCTGAATTTCTTATAAAGAAATTCTGTAGGACTTTATTGCTATTGAAAGATGAGGCCTTAACGCCTCACCGCAGAGGTTTTGTAATACGAAAACTTAATCTTTTATGTCGATGAAAGCCGGTGAGGTGATTTTGCCTCAAGCGAGGCGCTAATGCCTCGGCAAAGATCGTAACGCGACTTTTAAGTCGCAAGCCAGAATGAGAGAACGAAAACTCATCCTACAAAAATATTCACAGGCATGATAGTTTCTTTGGGGAAATGATAAGGCAGGAAGATTACGACCGAAATCGGAAATGGGAGGATCTAGTCGGATTACTGTTGGAAGCGTTTGGCTATAATCCCATATTTTTTGAGCAACTGGCCAAGGCTTTTGCGGTGAACTCCCGCCCGTCGCGCCGCAGCACTAAGATTGCCGTGTGTTTGCACGAGAAGATTCTGCAAATACGCGCGATGGCAGCAAGCCAGCGCCTCTTTTCGCACTTCGGCAAGGGGGCGGATTGGTTCTGACAACGTCTCGACACCGGAAGTGTTACAACACGGCTGATTCATCAGACCGAGCGTGAGCCACTCTTGAATTTTATTTTCCAGTTCGCGTACATTGCCCGGCCACGGATAAGCGAGCCAGCCCTGCAAGAGATCGCCCGGAATCAACGTTTCTTCCTCTGCATCGTGGGTGTAGCGCCGGAGAAAATATTGCACAAGCGGCGGAACGTCCGCTTTGCGCTCCCGCAATGGCGGCAGGTACAAGGGCACTACACTCAACCGGTAGTAGAGATCTTTGCGGAAGGTCTTGCCCTCAACGGCTTTGCTCAGATCAAGATTAGACGCTGCCATTACCCGTACATTAACTGCTGAATACTTTGATTGGCCAAGGGGTTTGCATTGACGCTCTTGCAAAAAGCGTAAGAATTTCGACTGGACCGGAAGCGGCAAGGCTTCCACTTCGTCAAGAAAGAGTGTGCCGCCATCCGCCTCTTGAATCAAGCCTTTGCAGGCATTGCTTGCGCCAGTGTAGGCGCCGCGCGCATGACCAAACAACTCGTTCTCTACTAGATTCTCCGGTATCGTGCCACAGTCTACGGTAATAAACGGTTGGCCGGAACGCGTTCCAAGATAATGAATGGCGCGGGCGATCAACTCTTTGCCGGTGCCGGTTTCGCCAATGATGAGTACTGTGGATGTGGAGGCCGCCAGTTGCGGCAGTCGCTGCATAATCTCGCGCATCGGCCGGCTCTTAGCAATGATCTGGCTCTCTCCCATTTCTGCGCGAAGCTTTTCTTGTAAGATTTGCAGGCGATCGAGAGTGATAATCTTTTGAAGAAGTGCGTCCACAGTTGGACCGGACAGTTCTTCGTCCTCTCCACACAAGAGAATGTCATCGACGCCGAAGGGGGGAATACCCTCGCCTGATAGTGGATGCGACCGCGGGAGAATGGCAATCACACTGGCTTGCGGATGTAAGCGGGCAAGTTTCTCGAACAACTGAGGCGCGGGTGAGGTTATGAAACGTAACGGGACAATAAGGAGATGCGGGACGGGAACGGCTTTCGTGTTGGAACGGATTTCGATATCCGAGGCGGTCAACACATTGAAACTGCCGTCTCGCGGCAATCCTCGATCAATAGCGCTGGCAAGGTCCTCTTGTTCAGCGACCACCACTATCTGGCGCATTGGTTTTCCCCAAAACAATCTTAAAGCAATGCCACCGACAAAGTCCGGTTAAAATAATTTGTCTAGACCATTGAATGTGTGAATTAGGTCGAAGAAGCTGCGAACAAAGATCCCCCTAAAATCTGCCAAACAATGAGACCACTATCCACTTATGTTTAAGATTGACTACCTTTATCAATGCCCACTAAAACACAATCCGCCAGCAGCATTATCTCTCTTACTTTAGACAAGAGCTGAACGATTATATCCCGTCATGACTTTCTTTCTATTGCAAAGGCATTCCCCTCTTCGCCACAGCATGGGCCTGAAACCCGTTGATTTAGCGAGATGTAGTTGAAAGGTTGAATGTCCGCACGCTGATGAAAATATCTGGAAAATTATTTGGTGAATTTTTTTGAAAAAGTCAAGATAAACTTGTTACGGTGGTAAAATTATTGCCCGTGAAATCGGCAATCGCAAGTGGTCGTATTTCTTGAGGCGGCCTCGGTCTGAGGTGATGAGATTCCCGGCTTAGTATCGATGCTCAAGAAATTCGTGAACGCCCCTTAGTGCAACATTTCGTAATTACCATGACGAATTTTTTAACTCACCCCAAGCCCCCTTCTCTTTGCAAGAGAAGTTGGAGAGTTCTTGCCGATAAATCCGCGGCAACACTATGTCCGTGCGCGACTGAAAGCAGATGAGCGCATCATTGCAGAGAATCGATATTTCTTCAGCCGCTTCAAACATTTGGAATTGCCACATCTGCAACTCGACTGCCGCATTGAAAAAACAGCTGCCACAGAATTTCGAGTCAGCGTCAAAGCTGACTGCTTCGTCAAAAATCTGGCGCTGCCAGCGCCGCCATCGGTAACGGCCATCTCGGATAATTATTTTGATCTGGATGCCAATGGCGAAATGACGATCGTGATAACCGGGTTTCCCGAACAAAGAACACTTAGAGTGGAAGATTTGAATTGGAAGTGGCTTTCGTAACCATTCGGCTCGATTGAAATCTTTGAAGCCCGAAATTCTTTACAAACAGGACAAGCCTTCTGCCCACAGAAAACGAACTCCCACAGAATCGAAATCAAAAAATAATTTCTGCGGGACTTTCAATTCAGTGGGCTGTTTTTCTTGTCAGCTTTAGCCCCGACCGTTACCGGTTCGCTGTATGGCGTTTTAAAATCGGTGGTGACATTTTCCAACATCGCGGCGTCGTCTTCATCTTTGCTGGCGACGGTCAAACGCGGTCATCGACAGGCCCGTGCCTTCGACAAAATGCGCCAACAGTTGTTTGGTGGATTGATAGAGCGACAACCCTTTGCCCGAACTTTTGAGAAAACCAAAACGCTCTTCCAAGAGCGCGTACACGCGCGTGTTCTCGACGTACCTAAAAAGAAAAAAACCGCCACAGCCGCAAATCTTCTCGGCGGTACCCCACTTTGCAATTCTCTGCTTGCTTGATGATGCCTTTTTTTGCCGTATCGCCTCAACCTTTGGGTTGATGGTGAGTGATTTTGTTTGCTTGCACAAAACAAAATAACCTCAACACCTCCGCCTCCAAAAGGTTTTTTATTTTTGCAAAATCGCTCGGTTTAGGTTCAATATTTTTTTCACCGCCGCTGCCAATTGAATATAGCCGGTTGGGCGCTCACCTCGGGCAAATAGGTGCCATCTACCTTATCAGGTCTCACGTACTTCACGAGAAAATCAACCACCCAGCGCCGCTCGCTGCGGTTTGGGCTGATTTGCTCGTTCCGCTCCACCCGCCACACCGCGCCTTCCACCGGATCAAGCGCACCGTGAAAGCCGTAAACATTTAACGAGCGCATCGCCTCTTCGATGCCGAGCGGGCTGCCGCGATGGAGGAGTTTAGGAGTAATAAAATCTCCGATAGAAGTTCTTTGAATAAGCTCGTCATAGATGCGGCGGTCGGCGCCAACCATAAGATCGAAAATCACAAACGGCTCGTGCTGCAAGTTGTAGCGAGTGCCGTGCGCCTGCATGAGCCACTCGCCGCAAAAACGTTCTCCATCTTTGAGGGTCGCCAAAAAGCGATGTTGGTTTTCATAAACCCATTCTCCAAAGCGCCAGTGCTGCTCGTAAGGCGAGGACGAGGCGAGATAGCCGGCGCGAGTCAGCGGATAAATCGCGCCATCGATCCGCGCCACACCGACGTTAGAGCCGTCGAGTTTTTCCTGGACGATGATCACGTCGTGGCGGTCGCGCGGTTTTTGTGTGGCAATGCGCGCCTGGCCTTCGTGGCATTTATGGTCGCCAGGCCCCATGCGGCTTCCCGGCAGATGCGGGATGGTGCCGTAGCTTTTAATGCCGAGCGGCTTGCGTGGGAGATCAGTTGACATTTGTTTTCCCGGTTGGTTGTTTCAAGTATAGAGAACTTCAATTCCAAAAGCAAAGCAGTTTTGGGGCATATAAAATTGTTTGATCTGCATTTTGAGAGTAAACGGATTTAGCGGATTGAGCGGATAAAAAAAGATTGACTGCCTTGGCTGAGATTAGTATATTGCGACGTTTTGCAAGGGAGGGCTAGACCTAACTGGTAAGGCGGCGGTCTTGAAAACCGCTGGGCTAATCACCCTTGGGGGTTCAAATCCCTCGCCCTCCGCTTGTTTGTTAGTGGTTCACTGTCAGTCGTTTGTTGTTTCAGGCTGCCAGCCACGAGCCACTGACAATCAACAATGAACAATTTCGGAGAGGTGCCTGAGTGGCCGAAAGGAGCCGCCTGCTAAGCGGTTGTAGGGACAAAATCTCTACCCAGGGTTCGAATCCCTGCCTCTCCGCTCTTGCATAGCACAAAGAGCAAAGCGCACAGCGTAGATCATGCTTTGCGCTCTGCGCCATGCGCTCTGCTGAACTCTCTCAACTTTCAGAGGCTGACTCAATTACGCATGGTCTCAGTACGTTTTGCGCCAAGCCCCACCGGTTTTTTGCACATTGGTGGCGCGCGCACCGCAATTTTCAACTGGCTCTTTGCCAAAAAACACGGCGGCACGTTTTACCTGCGCATCGAGGATACCGATCAGGCGCGCTCCGGCGAGGAGATGACGCAGGCGATTCTCGACAGTCTGCGCTGGCTCGGTGTTGATTGGCAGGGTGAGCCGATTCGCCAATCGTCGCGCTTTCCGGAATATCGAAAACATGTCGAGCAATTGCTCGGTGAGGGCAAAGCGTACCGGTGTTTTTGTTCACCCGAGGAATTGGCTGCGGCTCGTGAAAAGGCGCAAGCAGAAAAGAAAAATTTCCGCTACGACAGCAAGTGCCGGCATTTGAGCGCCGAAGAGTCGGAGCGAAGAGCGAAAAGTGAAGAGCGTTTCGCAATTCGCTTCATCGTGCCGCAAGATGGCGCGACAAATTTCGCGGACCACGTTCACGGTGAGGTGTCCTTTGAAAACAACACGCTCGATGATTTTGTCATTCTGCGCTCGGATGGATTGCCGACTTATCATCTCGCTGTAGTGATCGACGATCATGCCATGGGCATCACTCACATCATTCGCGGCGACGATCATATTTCGAACACACCAAAGCAAGTCTTGCTCTATCGCGCTTTTGGTTGGGAGATGCCGGTCTTCGCGCACGTGCCTTTGATTCTCGGTCCCGACAAGAGCCGGTTGAGCAAGCGCCATGGCGCAACTGCAGTTGGTGAATACCAGCGCAAGGGAATTTTGCCAGAGGCGCTGTTTAATTTTCTGGCGTTGCTCGGCTGGTCGCCGGGTGATGATCGTGAAGTCATCAGTCGCGAAGAGTTGATTCAGTTCTTTGATTTGAAGGACATCTCCTCACGCAATGCGGTGTTCGACGAAAAGAAATTGCAGTGGATGAACAGCCAGTATCTCGCGCAGACGTCGACTGAAAAGCTGGCGCCGTTGGTTGCCGATGCGTTCGTCGAAGCAAGTGTTCTAACCCGCGACTGGATTTCGGCTCATCAAAATTACTTTTCAAAAGTCGTGGAATTGCTGAAAGGTCGAATGCGAGTAATGCCGGAGTTCGTGGAATTTGGCAGCTACTTCTTTCACGAGCCGGTTGAGTTTGAAGCCGCGGCGCGCGTGAAGCATTGGAAGACGCCGGAAGGTGCAGAATACTTGAACACACTGGCCGAACGGTTGCAGGGTCTCAAAGAGTTTACCCTTGAAAACACCGAAGCAACGTTTCGCGCGTATGCCGAGGAAATCGGACAAACTGCCGGCAAGTTGATTCATCCGGCTCGTCTCGCATTAACCGGATTTGGCGTTAGCCCCGGACTATTCGAAGTCATGGTGTTGCTTGGAAAGAAAAAAGTCATTGCGCGGTTAAAGAAGGCGGCGGGAATGATCGTGAAACCGGCAAGTGTCGTTGTATAAAAAGTAATGCGTGATCTGTAATACGTAAAACTTATTACGCATTACGTTTTACTTACTTAGAACTGGGGAGTCGTCTAGTGGCAGGACATACGGCTCTGGACCGTAGAACCGGGGTTCGAATCCCTGCTCCCCAGCAAAGAAGTCGATCCGGTAGTGTCGTGATCGACTTCTTCTTTTTAAAGCTTTTACTTCCCTGGTTCATAGACTTCAGTCGACGGAAAGAATGCATACCATCCGAACCAATAGGCGAGATGCCCCGGCAACCTGAACAGCTCTTTGTGATCAGCGATGCGAACAAGCTTTTCCTCTTCGATTAACCATTCATCATCGCCGTTATCGATCAAATTGCCGTTTTCTTTCTTTGCCACAAAACGGTGGCCTTTGGTTTCATAGGCTCTTGCGGAAAGCCGCTTCGCGTCGGAAATCAATACAATCTCTTCATTCGCCACACGATCATGGGCTATCGGCATGTTGCGCAATGCGCGTAGTGGATATGCTTTCGACGTGCCGCCAATGATGATGCCATAAATCCAATCTTTTGCCTTCAATCGTTTGTCGCGCCAGGCAACCGGAAACATCGTTTCATCGCTGGCAAAATATTCCGCATAAGCAGCGCCCTCTGCATAGTTCCGTTGAAAGCCGGTTTCTTTATCAAGCACCAGCGTTGTTGGATGCAATCGCCGCCATTCTCCCCACGTGGTACGCACGACGTACAATCGTTTTAGTTTAATGCCGCGCCCGACCATCTGCCCGATGACCGGTTCGCCATGCAAGCTTGACCATAAGCTGTTCGTCCGTCGATCGTACATCAGCTTGTTGCTGCGATAGAGCAGGCCCGATGATCCGAAGTCATAAGCGACGCCCTCCACGGTGGTCTCATAGAGCACGGCAGCGCCGCAGAGCGTGCAATAACTCAGCGATACCGGCGTGCCGCCAATTACCGCATTCAACATTTCATGCCAATTCATGATGCGCAGAGGATACGCATGGTAAATGCCATTCACGCCGACGCCGAAGATCTCATCTTGCTCGTCGAGATAACGTGCTGCCGCGGCTGGTATCATCGACGGGTTGTCGAGCGCTGGAATTCCATCTTTTCTGACTCCGCCCCAAACCACTTCGTCGAGACGGATGGTGCGAGCCGCGGTTGGGCTCAAGAATTCCTGAAACGCGGGATCAATTTTTCCGAAGATCTTGGATTTGAAAATCGGATAGACGCGATGCGGTTCGATATTTTGCTTTCCCAGCCATTCCATCCATGCCGGCCAAGCCACGCCGAAACTTTGTCCAGTCAGCTCTCGCAGGATTTTCTCTATTCCTGGCAACTCGTGCCGGAAGAATAACGCCTCGACCAATGCCGGCGCAACGCCTATATTTTTCATTGCCGCCAGCGTATTGATCGACCGGTAGCGCACCTCGGCATCTTGATGAAACAAGTTAATCATGCTTTCGAGAACGGCTTCGTCTGCTGGCGATTGATGGTTGTCCCCTTGGCGCTGAAGCAGCGAAGGAGTTATATTTTCTTGCCCGAGAAGCATTGAGGCAAGGCAGAAGAGATGAACAAAAACCGCCCTGTGGCGCATTCTGACGCTCCTGAGCACAATGTAATCTCAATTCTTCGTCATGGCCGCTTTTGAAACTTGAGCGCGCATGGTTTGATCTAACGCTATCTTTGCAACAGCGCCGACACAAATAATAATCCAAATCGGGACTGCGGCGTGTGATGTTTTTGCAAAAGGTTAAATTTACAAAGAGCTTGCTGGGGCAATTTTTATCATTGACTCTGAATTTGGCTTTTTATATCATTATGCCCGACAGCCATGCGCACGCAAGCACCTCAAATCACGTTCAGCCCGAATTGGATCATCAAACCGCCTGCAAGCAGGTTCCGGGCACTACGCATCTGTACCGGCGGTGTGAGCATTCTATGGAATAATTCAGCCCCTTTTAATCTTTTAACTTTTAAGAATAAGGAGATGGGCAATGAATGTTCTCAAAGTTGCAGAGGGGCCGCCGACCATTGTCTCGCCGACGACGACAGTACTGGAGACCGTCGAAGCCATGGTGAGAAATCGTGTAGGCGCCGCGGCGGTGATCGATCACGGCACGCTGGTTGGGATTTTCAGCGAGCGCGATGTCATGACGCGGGTGGTGCTCCCGCAGAAATCGGCGAGCACAATTTTGGTTGCCGAAGTCATGAGCGCACCGGTGCAGACCATTACGGCGGATCTCAGCGGTCACGACGCGTTGGGTATCATGATCGAGAATCATATCCGCCACCTGCCCATCGTCGATGAGAAAGGAAAAATTTTGGGCATGCTGTCGATTCGCAATCTCCTGCAACGACGGGTGGAAGACTTGGCCGACGAGGTCACTTCGATGGACTCTTACATGACTGCCGATGGCATCGGCGGATAATCAGACGGATTTATGAATCAATACAAGGTGACCGGCAACAAAAAAATCAAACTCAAAAAGTTTGATGCTGAAGATACAAGCGGCGTAGAAAATCGCGAACAGGCGGATCAGGAGACTGAGCAGCTCGTGCAAAAAATCGCCGACCATCAAATGCGTCTCTTCGTCGATGGCACACAGGCGTTGCTGGTCATATTGCAGGGCATGGATGGCTCCGGTAAAGATGGCACCGTTCGTCGAGTATTTGGACGGGTGAATCCGGCGGGCGTTTTCGCCTACAGTTTCAAACAGCCAACGCCGCTTGAGTTGCGGCATGATTTCCTCTGGCGGGTGCATCAGCAAGTACCGGCGTGTGGGATGATCGGCGTGTTCAATCGCTCTTACTATGAAGATGTTCTCATCGTGCGGGTGCATCAAGATGGGTTATTGCCGGAGCGATTGAGGGGGCAAAAAGATTTTTGGGAATGGCGGTTTGAAGCGATCAAAAATTTTGAAAAGATGCTCGTCCGCGAACGCGTGCACGTTTTGAAATTCTTTCTGCACATTTCCAAAGAGGAGCAACGCCGCCGATTTATTGACCGGCAACAAACGCCTGCCAAGCAGTGGAAATTCACGAGCGGCGATTTGCATGAAAGGAGCTTTTGGGACGATTATCAAAAGGCTTATGAAGATGCGTTGCACCACACCAGCACCGAATACGCGCCGTGGTACATCGTGCCCTCCGACAAGAAATGGTACCGCAACTGGGTGATTGCCTCCACCATCGCCAATACCCTCGGCAAGCTCGATCTCCATCCGCCCAAGATAGAAGACGAAGCATTGTTGAAAGTCAAAATCGAATGAAGGCGTGTTTTGCGACCGTTCCCCCCGCTCACTACCTGCATCCCAAAACACTTTTCTATCTATAGATCCGATTTCATCACCCAATAAATCTTATGTTGAACAATCAGGCATATCGGGTTGTTTGGAATTTTGCGCTTGCCTTTGCTATTGGGCTTCTCATGATAATGTTTGCCGTCGGCGTTCTTGCCGTTTTGATGGACGCCGGTGCTTTATAGGTGACTTACCGAGTCAAACTTAGGATAGAATTCTGATAAGCTCACCCCGTCCCACCTTCTTAAAAAGCTATGGACACGGGGCGGGGCAGAAATGAAATCCCACAGAAAAGACTCTTGATTCTTTTTATTTCTGTGGGAGTTCTACTTCTGTGGGCGAAGGTTTTTTATGTTAATCAAAGAGCTTCTGATTTCAGTCTGCCTCAAAGATGTGGTCGGGGTAAATCACATCGATAAATCTACTCCGGGAATTCTTACACAATTCTGCATCGTGCCGATATGATTATCAAAGGATGAAATTTGAAAATGGAGATGTTGATTCTGACGGCGTGAAAATATTTTATCCAGATAGAACTCTATCCAAAAGATTGCGGGGTATTTGAATTCTCGATAAACCATCAAAGGGGGCTGATGGTTAACCGGTTATTTCATCATAGAGCTTCTCAAATCGGCGAGCGATGTGCGGGCTGCGCTTCTTGAGGTTCTTCTCGATTTTCCGAAATGATTTTTCCTGGAAAAGCCTTTTAGGTTTTTTTGAATAATACTTGTCGGCGAGACAGATTATTTTTTCCTCGATGGATATCGGCATGAAGTCGCGATCCGGCAGAGGCAAATCCTGCTTGTTCACATCTTCGCGCGTAAGGCCGACGCCGGTGTGACGCTCGCAAATGAGCGCGTGCCGGGGAGAGCCCTCGTCCTCCAAAATTTTTCTTCCGATGATGCCGTGCCGAATGTACGGCTCTGATCCTACGCACATTATTTCCGGGGAGTGGCAGCGAAAGATGCCGATGTCGTGAAGCATCGCCGCCTCTTCGATAAACTCCACATCGACCTTTGCCCTGGGATGCTTTTTGACATAGCGTTGCGCCAACTCCAAAGCCTTGGCGGTGACCAGCACGCTGTGCGTGACGAGAATGCGATAAAGCTCGCTCTTGGGATCATAGTATTTCTCTATGATGGCGAGAGGATTCATCGAAAAATTTTTCGCGCGGTGTAATTGCTTTTTCTCGGAAGATGCAGAGGAAAGCAAACCGGAAATAACACCAAATCGCGGAGTGGCGGCCTGCGCCATGCTTGCAAAATTATTCTGAATGATTTCCATGCGTTCTCCTGGTTTCGCGAACATCCAGCCTCCCTTGCATTGTAACCGAATATAGCCTAGATGCGTAGCCGGAAACCCTGCTTGTCATTCTGAGCGAAGCGAAGAATCTCTTTATTCATTGGATTCTGAGACCCTTCGCTTCGCTCAGGGTGACAGAAATAGACTTTCCGCCACACTTCTAATAAGAATTTGTGATTGGAATATAAACAGACGCGGCAGGATTTCAAAAAGGAATTTCTCAGCCTTCGATCGAACTTTTACGATCATTAAGAATTAAATCCAGAACTTTTTTAGCCTATCCTCCCGTTTTAATAAAAAACTGTGGACACGGGGCGAGACAGAAAAGAAATCCCACAGATAAGCCGTTTCAATTTGCTTTTTTCTGTGGGAGTTCTACTTCTGTGGGCGAAAGTTTTTTGGCGCAGGTATCAGTATTCGAGATACTCGATCTTCTTAATGAGTTGCTCTCGCGAGATCGATCGGTTGTTGTAAGCGTCGATGGCATTTTTTTGCACTCGACAGACAAGCTCTCGCGGGCGGTCTTCCGGCGCATCGCGCAAATCAGCCGCCACGATAATCCATTCGTCGCGCTGTAAGCGGCGCAGCGTATGGCCATAGTCTGCAATAATTTCTGAAAGGCGAGTCCGCAAGTTATCGTATTTGGTTTTCCACGTGCCTCGCGCGCGTTTCGACGCGGCTTGTAACTCGACAACTTTTCGTTCGATGTCTAACATCTCATCGGTATCCGGCATCGGGGTTTTCAGAAACCATGCGCTGTGATCGCCAAGACTTGTTCGCAGCAAAAACAAAGCGCCCAAACCTTCGAGATAAATCGGGCGGGTTTCACCATCAAATTCGGTCAAGCGCTGGTTCTTGCCGCGTAATGCGGTATCAACGATGCGCGCCATCACGTCCAAATCAGAGTCATCGTCGCCGCCGGGAAGCTCGCGATACTGCATTCGTTTGTTGAAATCAGCTTCGGCCATTGTGCCGCTGCGCCTTGCGATGATGTCGGCTTTGCGCGCTGCGGCAAAAATCTCACGCGCGGTCGTGGCAGTCGCTGTTCCGTTGATGACCGGCGATGTGAAGATAACATTCGCATCGCCATGAACGTAAACAGCGACTCGCTCGTTGTTTTCGATCTGGCCGATGGCGTCCGCGTAGTTCGCAAAAAAGCTTTGCAGATTCTCGCGAATATCTTTGCGATCGATTCGTTGTCGCGCGCTCACTTTGCTGCGCGACGATCTCGGCGCGCGTGGTTCCGAAACGTTAACGCCTTCTCCCTGCGGCGCTCCGGTGATGATCTCGAACGCGAAAGAATTGTTGGGCACTTGAAAGAGCACCCCATAGCCGGGCATGTAAATGCCGCGGCTGCTTTCCCCGCCAAAATGAAATGAAGGGGTGGATCGATCAAACAGCCGATCTAAAATGGCCTCCATGATTTCGAGATCTCGCTGCATGCGGCTGGTGTCGAAGGCGGCTGCGCGAGTGGTCTGCGCCTGGCCGGCTGTCGAGATAAGAAGCAGGCAAGCAATCAGCGTCATTAAAATTGGTTTTCTCATGGCTCAATGTAGTCTTGCCCCCTTGTGGGGCATTGTTAAAACTCAGAGCGTAATAGCCATAACAGTCGCCCACAAGGGGCGAAGGCTACTGTCGTTTAATGGTTACTGTTCCGGCTGATAAGTCGTCGTGCGAATCAATGAATTCAAAACTTCATTCGTATGTTGAAACCGCGTGTCGTTCCACTCTTGAGCCTGCTCCAACCCGCGCCCGACGAGCAAAAGATCGTTCTGGCGCTGACGATGAACCTCTTGGGCAAACTGCGTCAGGTTGCGCACCATTTCTTGTCGTTGTTGTTCGCGATTAGCGAGCATGACTTGGTTGATCAGCTCCAGATTCTGCTCGCGAAGTTGGTTGATGATGGTCGAGTCAATGTCTTGACGGACTTCAGAGCGGGGCAGCAAGCTCACACGCACGTTCATGTCATTGCCTTTTCTGGTCAATTCGAGATTCAACACAGCCGCGAGCAGCAGCACGGCGACGGCAGCGGTTGATAAACCCGCGACCAGTTTCTTGCCGAGCGACTCGCTTGCAGGCCAGATGAGATGACGTAATCGGCTCAAGAAGCCCGATGGTTGGTTGACGAAAACGAGATTGGCCTCAGGCTCTTCATCCGGCCAGCCGCGCAGCAGAACGCTCGTCTTGCTCAATTCTTCATACTCTCGCCGGCACGATTCACAAATTTTAAGATGCTCTTTCAGCCGGACTTCGTCTTCGGCGTTCAGCTCGTTGTACAAAAAATCCATGAACAGAATTTTGTAATCATCACATCTCATATTGAAAACTCTCCTGATCGAACTGCCATTGCGTGAGAATCTTTCGCAATGCTGTTAAACCATAATACATTCGAGATTTTGCGGTATTCAACGGAATGCCGAGCGCCTCGGCGATCTCCGTAAACTTCAATCCTTGATATTCTTTCATGATCACGACTTCGCGCTGTTCTTCGGGAATTTGTTGGAGTGCCCGCGCGAGAATGTCGCGAAGCTCCTTGCGGCTGACGATGTTATCGGGGCTGGCGCCTTCGTCGGCAACCGGCAGGAGGTCGCGCGCGTTTTGCTGATCAGAATTTTCCTGCATGCTTTCCAGCGAGTAGGTTTTTCGTCTTCGGCGTTTTTTTATCTCATCGCGGCAAAGGTTGACGGCGATTTGATAAAGCCACGTGGAAAATCGCGCATGATCCTTCAAATGCGGCAAATTGCGATGTGCTTTGATGAAAGTCTGCTGAGTGATTTCTCTCGCATCTTCAGGATCGCCCAGGTAGCGCAGGACGAAATTGTAGATCGGTTTTTGCCAACGCCAAACGAGCGTGTTAAAGGCATTCACCTGGCCATGTTCGCAAAATTGCTTGATTAGCGCGCCGTCATTCATGCAGTGCTCTTAAAGTACGTCCATCAGTCATAGAGATAGACGACAGACGAAGAGAAAAGGTTTTGAAGAATTTGACCGTCCCGCAAAAAGGTCATTGACAAGACCAGTGTGATTTTCATATCTTGATTCGTCACGAAATAAAAATTCGGAGAAAAGCATGAACTGGTGGAACTACATTACCGTTGACCCCAATGTCTGTCATGGGAAGGCCTGCATGAAAGGCACACGGGTTCTGGTATCAGTTATTCTAGATAACGTAGCTGCGGGGCTGACGATTGATGAGATAATACAAAGTTATCCATCATTGACTCGTGAAGCCGTACAAGCCGCGATAAGCTATGCAGCCGAGCTTACTCGCGAACGTGTCGTGGCTATTCCAGCATAGTTCCGCGCAATGAAATTCAAGATCGATGAAAATTTGCCAATCGAAGCTGCGGAGATGTTGCGGCAGGCAGGCCATGATGTGCTCACCGTCTTTGACCAGAATATGAGTGGTGAAGCAGATGCCCAAATCGCTTTAGTCTGCCAGAGTGAAGGGCGAGTCATTGTTTCGCTGGATTTGGACTTTGCAGATATTCGAACATACCCACCAAGAGATTTTGCCGGTCTAATTGTGTTACGGCTAAAACAACAAGATAAAATTCACGTGCTTTGGATTTTCGAGCGCCTGCTGAAAGCCTTGTCGAGCGAGCCAGTAGAGAAACGTTTATGGATTGTTGACGAAAATAGGATTAGGATTCGAGAATGAATTGCCGCGTTCCCGCGAGCCTTGGAACGCGGCCTGGTCTTGGAAAAAATGTGAGAACGGGAAGTACTTTTTCTTTTTGGTAAAGCACTATCTGATGCACTATCTGAAAAAGAAAAACTTGACTTTTCTACAAAATTTTCGCATATACCAGCCAACAAATTGCCATCTCATTTTGTATCCCACCAACGGGCGATGGCTTTCTCTTGCAGATGGTTTTCTTCAAGGGGGATGGCGTTCTGATTGTGGAATTTATCTTGAAGCTGGAAAGAAGCGATTACTGCTTTTATCAAGCTGAATGACGATGTTGAGGGTAACCTCAAACCATTTCTTGATTTTCTCTTTCCGGTTTATGCGACAAGATTCTGTCGCATAAACCGGATGGCACAGATCAGAATTCAAAGGGGCATGTGCAGTATTTTGGAACCTTTGGAAGCATCGAATTGCAATTTGTCAAATTGGTTTATGCGACAGAATCAGAGTGATTTCTGTCGCGTTTTCCAAATTCTTTTAGGACGCCTACTGTCGGTCATACGGTGTTAGCCCGCTCGTTGTATGCAAAGGCATCGCCCATTTTTCGGTCAAGCCGTCGTATTCGGAATATAATTCCTGCTTAGAAAGGAGACAACTATGACGTGAAGACATGATCTTCCTACGCAAGCTGCTACAACCTAATCAACTAATCTATCCACCACAACTAACAGGAAGATTTTTTATGAAAAGACTCTCATCGTACATCGTACTGGTCCTTGTGGGACTGATTTTCTTAGGGGCGACGGAGGCTTCCGCTCAAGAGAAGATGAAGAAAGAGGCAGTCCTTTGGGCTGCTGAAGATC
>Ga0247727_10005193_pt1 | contig 26729 bp, 24 predicted proteins | sample WisWelCaveWW1625_FD_202498 | JGI IMG/M metagenome (GOLD analysis project Ga0247727, IMG submission 202498) | Biofilm microbial communities from Wishing Well Cave, Virginia, United States - WW16-25 | ecosystem: Environmental > Aquatic > Deep subsurface > Groundwater > Cave microbial mat | place...
AATACTCGCGCATGAATGCCCCCTCGGGACTCCATGCTACATGCTAAAAGCAAATCGGCTAAAGCCGATGGCTTATATCCCAGCTCTTGGGAAGTCAAACAACACGCCTTGCTTCGCATCCACGACAGCGAGCTTTTCGCTGCGGCGGCCAAAGACATGGCGCTTCAGTTCCCGCAGTTGGTGGTATACGCGCTCCAGTTGCTCTTTGAGGTGCGCGTTCTCTCCGTTCAGAGTGGTGACTCGTTCGTGGAGTTCCGTGTTCGCGTGAAACAAGTCTTCATACGACGGAACGCGGGCTACCGAAGCGGAACGCATGCATCGCTTTTATCACAGCGTCGGGTGTGCGTAAATTCCTTTCTTCGCTTGCTCGCGCAATGCAATCCGCGAAAGATCCATGCCGTGCAACAACCACTGCAAATCCACCCCCGTGACTTCCTCGCAGCCTTCTCGCTCTTCGATGCGGAATGTTCCCTGCTCGAGACGCTTGTACCACAAGCCGTATCCGTCTCCGTCCCAATACAAGATCTTCACCCGGTCCCGCCTCCGGCTGAAAAACACAAACAAACCTCCCGACAACACGCTGCGCTGCAAAAACGTCTCCACCAACGCCGCCAGACGATCAAAACCCCGCCGCATGTCCGTCGCCTGCGTGAACAAGTACACCGAAACGTCCCCGGGAATCGTCAGCACGACAGCGCCTCCACAACGCGTTGCAGCGTCTCCACCGCACAGCTCGCGGGCACCCGCAGCTTCACCCCGTTCGGAAGCTCCACCTCCATGCGCACGCTATCGCCCACCGGCACAAAGGTCCCCGACTCCGGCAACGCCTCCCGAAGTCGGCTCCGCCACGTGTAAAACGCATCCGCCGACAAACCCCGCTGCTCACAAAACACCTTCGCCGGCAATTCGCTCGCCACGCATTCCGCGATCACCCCACGCCAATAAGCGCGGGCTTGCTCTCTTCGCTTGCCCATCCCATCTCCTCCAAAAAATCAGGACAAGCTCACCCTAGGCGGAATTAAAAACTTCGTCACGATGGGAAAGAAAGGACGCTTACGGCATTTTGCGTGCGCGCCTGGTGGAAGCAGCTCGGGCGAAAGCCCGTCGGGGAGAGCTGCGCATTCCCGTTCCTATCGGCTTCGTGTGGGATCGCGACGGCGGTGCACACTTCGACCCGGACCTTCGGATTCAGGAAGTCGTCCGGCTCGTCTTCCGCAAGTTCGAGGAACTCGGGAGTGCGCGGCAGGTGCTGCTTTGGATGCGCAACGAGCGGATCCACTTTCCACGTCCTTCGGATGGAAAGCGCCTGGTCTCCTTGGAGTGGACACGGGCTCGCTATCGCAACGTGATCGCACTCCTGAATGTATCGGACCCGGTTCCTTGGACACAAGTTTAGGTTAAGCGGCCTCGCGTAGGCCGCTTAACCTAAACTTGTGTCCAAGGAACCGGGTCCGATACAGCGGCCTCTCTCCTTCCGCTTGCCCATCCTTATACCCCTCCCAAATCCGAATGGGCTCACCCTACGCCAAAATCAAAAACCCAACACGATGGGCAGGGGAGGACACTTACAGAAGTTACGCTAGGTCAACCGAAGTTTTCCCGGACAGCAGTGATAATAGATTTGTATTTCAGCCGTGCTTCTTGCAATACTCCCGTCGTGAACCCTCATATCAACTGGCGCAAAAACGGCAGCGCGGGGCAAAGCCGAATTCCTTCCGGGGTCTGCACGTCCTTGCGGCCGGCGGCGGAAATTTGAAAGGCCTCGGCGTCTGGAAAACGCTCTTTTAAATAACGCAACCCCTTGTGCAGCGGTTCATCGCGCCACTTGCACTCGATAAAGCGAATGGGACGGCGCCCTTCGGAAATCACGAAATCGACTTCGCGCCCAGCGACGTCGCGGAAATAGCGCAGCTCGAGGTCGCGCCCCTGCGCATCCTGCTGCCAGTGGACCCATTTGAGCAGGTGCGCGGCGACCAAATTTTCAAAACGCGCGCCCGCGTCCGGCACCAGCGACCAGTCTAGGTGATAGTGCTTTCGTTCCTTTTTCACGGCGCGCAGTTTTGGACTACCAAAGGGAGCAATGCGGAAAAGAGCGAACAGCCGCTCCAAGATTTCGAGCCAGTGGCTAACGGTTTTATGGCTGACTTGCAGATCCTCGCGCAGCGCATTGATCGACAAGGGAGAGCCTACGAGCGCAGGCAGGCGCAGCACGAGCAGCTCCAGGGTGCCAATATCGAGCACGCGCTCGATGCCCTCGAGTTCTTCTCGCACGAGCAAGCTGCGGTATTCGCGCGACCAGCGCCGGGCCTCAACGGCGGAACCGCTGAGAAAGGGCTCGGGAAATCCGCCCAATTGGAGCAGATCCGAAAAATCGCCGGCACGAGTGAGTCCCAGTTCCGCCACGGAAAAAGGGTGCAGGCGCAACAGGTGATAGCGGCCCTGGAGCGAATCGCCGCCGTAACGGTAGAAATCGAGTCGCGCACTCCCGGTCACGAGGATTTGCTGGGTTTTCAGTTTGTTGTCGTAAATCCCTTTGAGAAAGTTCCGCCAAGCGCGGTATTTGTGAATTTCATCAAAGACCCAGAGAGGACTCACGGGCAGCTCGCGCTTCAAGATCTGTTCCCGGTGCTCCGCGACATCCCAATTGAGGTAGCCTTTTTTCGAATGCAGAATTTGGCGCGCGAGCGTCGTCTTCCCCACCTGCCGGGGACCGGCGACGAAGACCATTTTTTTCCGCAGATCCTTGCAAACTTGAGGAGCCAGGTAACGGGCCGCCGCAGCCATGGCCCCAGGTTACGAGTATTTTCGACCTATGTCAAAAATACTCGCGTGTATTTTTGACAAGCCGCGGCCGGCTTGTGAGGTGCATTACGCAAAGTAATTGAGTGCTTCGGCCGCGCCAGCGACGAGCACCTGCGAGCCACTGAAGTCGTGGAGCTTCCACTCGGGCTTGCGAACGATTTGAAGCCCGCGCTTGCAGGGGAGCATGGGCGCGAATTTTTTCCAGTTGGGCGACACCTCGGAGTCGGACAGCTTAACCTCGACAGGTAACCATGGTTTGCCATCTCGAGTCACCAGGAAGTCGATTTCCTCTCGTTCCTTGTTGCGCAGGTAATAGAGATCGAACACCCCTTCGCCGGTGTCTGTCCAATAGTGGCAGGTTTTCAAGAGGTGGTGGCCGACCAGGTTCTCGAAGCGTGCCGCCTTGTTCTGGATAACCGAGTAATCCCAGAGATAGACCTTGCCATCACGCTTGAGAGCGCGCGGGATGCGCCTGCTGTACGGCTTGACCTCGAAGATGTAGTAGACCGCCTTCAGATAGGCCAGCCAGCGCCTGAGGATATCGAAACTGATCTCCATGTCCTCCGTGATGCTCTTGGGGCTGAAGATCGAACCTACGCGTTCGGGAAGGAGGGTAGCCAGCAGTTCGACGCGTCCCAGATCGGGCAGTCGGCTGATGTCGCGTAGGTCCTCACGAATCACGGCTTGGCTATGGACCTGCCTCCACCTCCCGGCATACCGCGCATCCTGCTTCAGAAACGGTTCAGGAAAGGGACCATAGATCATGAAGTCATCCAAATGCTTGAGGCCGCTCTCCTTGGTCTGCAAGGCTCGGATGAAAAGCGCTTCCAGCATGTCATTCGGACGCAAGACGTCTTTGTAGCCCAATTCTCGCATGCTGAACGGGTGGAGACGAAATGGGAAATAGCGTCCCATCATGCTGTCACTGCCGCGACGGTAGATGTCCAGTCGCGCGCTGCCGGTCACGAGGATGTCGCAGGGCTGTTCAAGCGTGTCATACAGGCCCTTCAGATTGCGCTTCCAGAACCGTTCCTTGTGGATTTCGTCCAGGACCAGGAGAGGAACGATCTTCCCCTTTTTCGGCGGGATGATGGTCGAAGGCGATTTGACCCACGAACGCCGGAACTCGGCATCGTCCCAGTTGAAGTAGCGCCCTTTGGAACGATCCTTGAGCAGCATCTTGGCGAAGGTTGTCTTCCCACATTGACGGGGTCCCGACACCATCGCGATTTTGTGATCGTCGAAGCAGAATTCTTCGACGGCGTTCTGCAAGTGCCGGTGTCGCATTTCGACCATAATACGGTCTAGCCTCACTATGGTCAAGACTCGCGGATCCTGACCATAGTGTGGTCACACCGCAGCATAGTCGATATGGCGTGCATCAGGGCTGTCCCAACGTTCGACGGGTGTTTCCGTGTAACTGTCGGATGTAACGTTGGAAAGCATGCTTTTGACGGTGTTGACGATTTCGAGTTCAGAGGTGCCATCGTCCCCCTCGGCGTAGACGCCGGAGGTTCGGACGATGCATACGGGGAAGCCATCGTTAAAAAGCGGCTCCACCTCTCGCGCAGCCTGTACGAAATCCTACAAATTCTGAGCCTCAACCTCTTCGAAAACGCTGCTCTCAGGCTAGTCGATGAGCTCGTTGCAGACGGCAAGACGCACTTCAGCTTCGCTGAGGCCCAACAGCACCTCGGTCGATCACCAGCAGCCACCGGCAACTTGCTGCAACGCATGCTCGCCGCCGGCCTGATCGATCGTGTTCGCCGGGGGCACTACGTGATCCGTCCCTTCGGCGTACTGGGCACACCCTCGGTTGCCGAAGAAGTTGCCTTGGCGGTGGGCGCCGCTTTTGACGGCATCCCCCATCGCATGGCTTACCGCACTGCGCTGGACGAACACGACCTCACGGTTCATTCCGCTCGCTCTATTTACGTCGCGACGCCTAGTCGAATCCGTATCAAGACCTTGTCCGGTAGGCCCCTGCACATCGTTCGGGAACCCGAATCCAAAATCCGCATCGGCGCCATTGTGCGCGGTTCATCCTGGGTTTCCGGTCTTGAACGCGCGCTGCTGGATGCCGCCATGCGACCCAAGCTGGTGAGCGGCGCCGCGGTGCTGGCGGAAGCAATTGCTACAGCGAGTCGCCGAGTCGATCCTGCAACCCTGACCCAGTTCGCACAAGACCTCGCTTGGGCGGCGGCACTGCGCCGGATTGGATCGATCGCGGATACGCTCGAAGTCGATGGTTTGGCGGGCCGGCTGCACCCCCTCGAGCTACCGACCGCCGACCTCGACCTCGAGCCTGGGAGAAACATGCCTCGCCGTTTTCGAGATGCTCGCTGGCGCGTTCGTTGGCCACAACTACCCGCTGAAATTGCGAATGTGGCGAAACAATGATTGCCAAAGCGCAAATCATCCGGCGCGCTGCGCAAGACAGTGTCCCCGCAAGGACCGTTGAACGGGACTACGTCTTGGCCCATGTCGTCGCCGGCATTGCAACGCTGGGAGACGACACGGGTCTCGTGCTGAAGGGTGGGACGGCACCCTTCCGAAATCACAAAATCTGGTTCGCGAACTCAACTCTCATCGATGCGCGCCGCGAGCACCTGCGCGAGGCGAGCCGAGTCGCGGCGCAGGTGGATGGTTTTGCCGCGCGCGACGTGCACGAGACCGCGCGCGACGCCCTTCGGTTTGTGGACGTCCTTAATGTGTGCGATGTGGACGTCGGCGCGCGCAGCGCGGCGGTGTTTGGAAAAATGTACGGCCAGCTCGCAGGCATCCAAGATCGATGCCTGCGGCACATCGCCGCGGCCCAGCGCGCGCAGGACGACGTGGCTGCCCGCTTCTCCCTCGAGGTGAAAGAAAAGGTCGTTGCCGTGGGCGAGGCGCGTGGTTAAAAGATCGTTGCCCTCGGCGCTGCGCCCGACCCAGATTTCAAGACCGTCGGAACTGCGGTAGCGCCGCGGGCGCAGGCGCACCGGGAGATCAGCGTGGGAAGAACGCGTTTCTTTTACAGGTCGGCGCGCTGTTTGCTTCTTTGTGTGCGCGAGCAAACGTGCAACGGCGGGCCGCGCAGCAAAGGTGGCGAAAACAGCCGACGCCGTCTCAGGGGCCTTGGTTGAAGTAACGGGTTCCGTCTCGAGGTCGCGCGGCTCCACCTCTTCCGCCGCCACATCACGCAGTTCGGCGAGCCCGGCTGCTAGGCCGCGGAGCTCGCCGAATTCCCTCTCCAAGTTACGCAACTCGGCGAGCTCCGCTTCCAGCTCGAGACGACGTTGCGCGGCCTTTTGTTTCTGAGCTTCCGCTTTGCGCGCGCGGCGGAAAAGTTGCGCGAGGTTTTCCTGAGGCGAGAGCGCCGGGTCGAGGGGAATGGCCACCTCTGTACCGCTCGCGTAATCTTGCGCGCGCACTTCGCGCGCGCGGGGTTTCACGCTGGACAGAACGCCCTTTAACAGTTCGCCCCATTTTTGATATTGCGCCGCGCGCGCCGTTTCTTCGCTCTCCGCGCTGATGCGACTCAGTGCGCGCTCGACGTGTTGCCGGCGCCGTGCGAGCGCTCGCTCGAGCTCGCGGCTTTGGGCGGCCCGCTCCTGATCGACCTCCGCGTGAGCGTACTCCGCTTCGATCGCCGCGAGTAATTGTGTCTCCGGCACGTTGACGAAACGATCTTCACCTTCCGGGCGCTGTGCCGCCGGCGGATCTACCCACGCTTCACCGCAGCGCAGCTCCGCGCGCGTCTCGCCCAAAGGGCGCAGAGAGGCGATCAGGCGCCCGGCAGCGTCCAAGAGGTAAAGATTGCTGCGCGCGCCCATGAGGAGGAGACGCAGTTCACAGGCAGCACCGCGTGCGGCCAAATGCAGAGAGAGGTGGCGATCATTCCCGATGAGCTTCGCCGCTGCGAGCCGCGCGTCCAACGCGTGTGCCTTCAAATACTGAACGAGCGCACCCGGCTGCTCGGTCGCGCGCGGGCGCTCCGGCAACACGGAAATGCGGGCACTCTTTGGATCGCAGGAGAAAAATAGATAAACGCGGCGACCCCGTGCGCTCTCGCTTCCGCCCACCCAGCACTCAAGCACAAGGTTGCGCGCCGAGAGCGCGCGCACTTCCTGCACGCGCGCGCCCAGCAACTCGGCCTCACACGCCGCCGCCGCCCGCCGCAATTCGCACAAAGAGAGCACGGCAACCCCTTAACCCAGCTGATTCATAGCGCGCCCGCCATCAAAAGTGCTTCATCAAGTATCCGGTTCAGCGCTGACAAGCGGGGCAGAAGTGTGTGCCGCGCTGGGCGACCACTGCGCGGCGGATCGGCGTGCGGCAGGTCGCACAGGCTTCTCCCGCGCGCGCGTAGACGAGACGTCCCCGCTGATAGCGCCCGCGGCGTCCGTCCGGTGCAATGAAATCGCTGATGCTGGAACCTCCCGTGGCGATCGAACGTTTCAACACGTGACGGAGCGCGCCGACCAGTGCAGCGCACTCCTGCTTGGTTACGCGCGCCGCGGACCGCGAGGGCCGCACGCGCGCCAGGTGCAACGCTTCGTCGGCGTAGATGTTGCCGACTCCCGCCACCACCGCCTGATCCAACAACAGCGCCTTAATCGAAGTGTGTCGGCCGCGCGTTGCTGCAAACAAATCTTTTCCGCGCAGCACGAGGGCGTCGACGCCCAGGCGCTCGAGCCGCTCGTGGCTTTCACCCGGCGCGAGCCATAGAAGCTTTCCGAATCTGCGCACGTCGCGAAAGTACACGCGGGGACCGGCATCCTGAAACACAAGTTGCAAATGCGTATGGGTATCCGGCCGGAAATGGCGCTGTGCTTTCGGGGGCAGCGCCGCGGCGGCGGTTGCAGATAACAGACGCAGGCTCGGCACGTCTCCGGAAAACAACTGACCCGTCATGCCGAGGTGCAGGACGAGGCTGCTCTTATCGTCGAGCCGCGCGAGCAAATACTTGCCGCGCCGCTCGATCTCAACCACCGCGCGCCCGCGCAGTCGGCGCTTCAAAAGCGTTGGCGGCGTCAAAAAGACGTAACTCGCGGGAGAGGTGCGCACGCCGGCGATGCGGCGGCCGACGAGCCGCGCGGCGATACGCCGCCGCGTCACTTCAACTTCGGGCAATTCCGGCATGTTCATACACTCATCTTCTGAGGCGGCGAGTGCGCGCAGCCGATCAGTATCTGATTTGTATCTGAATGCTCTGGCAGGGGTAGCTGTCTTTGCGGGAAGCAAAGGACAGCTACCCCTGCCAGAGCATTCAGATACAAATCAGATACTGATCGGCTGCGCGCACTCGCCGCCTCAGAAGATGGGCAAATCGTCGAAGTCGAACCAGCCTTCCATTTCGCTCGGAACTTCCGCCTCCGGCAGCTCTACACGTCCCGGGACCGGTGCGGCTTTCTGAGAACGCGAGAGCAGCGTGTGGCTCGGCGATTTGGAATAGAGCGTCTCGCGCGCGTTGGAATAGACGCTGGGAACTTTGGGAAGTGCAGGCGCGTAGAGCAGGTATTGCGACTCCGGCGTGACCAGCTCCGCCAAAGGCACTTCCGCCGGCGTCGGCTCTGTCACCTGCTCTTCTCCCTGCCCGAGCAATTTCTTGGCTTCGGGGCTGTCGATGGGCAAGGTATACCGTGAACCGGGCTCCGCGAGCGGATCGATGGGCCGCCCGTAGCCGGGGAACTCAGGACGCGCCGGCAGGCGGGATTCACCCGTAATCGGCGGCAACCCCTGCCCCGCACCCCACTGTGCGGTAATGCCGCCCTTTCTCTCAGTGAAGCTAGTGCCCAGTGCACCGGTAGGTGCACTGTGGAAGCGCACATTATTCGATTGGGAGGTGATATCCGACATGCCGTTGTTGAAATGGTGGACTTCGAGCCGCCCGCGGCTGCTCGGCTGACCCAGTGCGGTGTAGCCCGTGACGCCATTGTTATAGGTGTGCAGCGAGTGGCTACCCATGTTCACGCTGCTTCCCGACAATCCGTCGCTCCAGGTGTGCAAGGTAACGTTGCCGTAACTCTGGCTGCTGCCGATGGTGCCGTCGTCGCAGATATAGCTCGTGAAACCCGTGTTGGTGCCGACCGCCATGCACTCGGCAGCAGCGGGTGCGGCGGCGCCGCCGATCCAACTGAAAAGAAAAAGCCAGCGACTGAAATCCTTTACGCCGAAAGCTCCCGGGGTGATTCCCACCTTGCGCTCACTCACTGCGACTTCGGCTGTGACAGGCCCTGCCATACTTTCTTTCTTTCTTCTCTTCTTCTGCTCTCTTCTCTCGGCCGACCTCGTCGCCTTGTGTAACGGGGCGCAGCATCCGTCCAGCTATTTTAGTGTGCCACATACCCGCCATAAAAAGCTCGACGAAAAACCGACCGACCTGGGCTACTTGACCCGAAAACCTTTTGAAATAAACAAGTTACACGCCAGGCTGCGGCTTTACGGAACAGCATTCAGGCCGAGAGATCCGCGCCCGAGCAAGGGGAAGACATCCCGCGCCAAAAGCTCAACGGCTTCTTGGATGGGCATTCCGCGCACGTCCAGGGTCACGCCGCCGGCTCCGCGGCGCGCCAAGTTCGCGAGACATTCGGCGGCGCGCGCCGGCCCCCCGAAAACGTGGTGGGTTTCCACATCCCCGAAGCGTTGGGCCGCGGCGCCCGCACTCACGAGGGCGCGCTGCGCGGCGGCATCGCTCTCTCCCAACACGGCGACGGAGAACACGTCGATCCGAAAAGGTTTACGCGCGCAGCCGAAACGCTTGATCTCCGCTAAGCCGGATTCCAATGCCTGAGGCAAGGGACAATTCCAGCCGTCGGCCTCGCGCGCCGCGAGTTCCAACATGCGCGGGCGCTGCGCGGCCAATACGATCGGGATCGGATGTGGCGGACGCGGATAAACGCGCAGACCTCGCGCGCGCGCAAAGCGGCCCGCAAAATCAGCTGGATCGTCGCGCAGCGCGGTGCGCAAAACAGCGAGTGTCTCCGCCACGTGGGCCACGCGTTCGGAGGGCGAGAGCACCGGAAAACCAAACTGCGCACAGGTATCGAAGTAGGTGAAACCGCCGGCGCCCAGACCGAGAGTGAGGCGGTCAGGCGCCAGCGTCGCCAGCGTCGCCGCCGCTTTGACGAGCCAGAGCGGTTGGCGCAAAGGCGTGGAGAGCACGAGTGTGCCCACGCCGATGCGCTGTGTCACCGCAGCGACGGCGGAGAGCACCGTCCAACATTCGAGCACGCCGGCCTGCGGCCGGCCTTGATTGAGCCAATGATCCGGAACCCACAACTCGTCGAAACGCGCCGTTTCCGCCGCACGCGCCGCCGCGAGCACGTCGGTGAATTGCGTGCCGTGCAACGGCAGGATGAGACCGATGTGCAGAGATCTTTGATCCGACAACTTTCGGTGCTCCCTCCGATGGGCGTTTGGAGAGGGTCGCAGCTCCTCGCAGGGTTGTTTAGCTCGTCGCTGCGAACCTCTCCAAACACCCATCGCAGGGAGAGTCGCGCGAACTTTCCATCCCATAGGGGGTCGTAACTTTGTCGGACGGCGCGATGCTTCCATCAAACGCCCTGGACGATTAAACGCAACGAGAGCGCGGTCAACACCGCGCGGTAGAGCCACAAAAAGCCGCGCTCGCTCATACGATCGAGCAAGTGGCTCCCGACCCAAGTTCCAGCGATGACCGCCACGCACAAAACCAGCAGAAGTTGTGCGTGAGCGGCGAACGCAAAACCCGCCCAGCCAAAGAGCAGGATTTTTGAACCGTGGGTCGCGATCTGGCAGGCAGCCTGGGTTCCGATCACCACCTGGCGCGGCAACCCCAGGTGCAAGAAGAACGGCGCCAAGAGCGGCCCCGTCGCACCCACACTGGGCCCGAGAAAGCCAACCGCGCCGCCGAGCACAAGAAGGCGTTTGCGTGGCGGTGTGCCTTCGGATGCACGCCCGAGCCGCAACCAGACGCGCGCGGGAATCCAAGTAACGGCGAGAACGAAAGCGCCGATCCAAAGCCGTGCCAGCGATACCGGCAACGCCTGAGCCGCCGCCAAACCCAAATATCCAGCCGGCAGCAGCAAGGCGCTGAAGAGCGCGCAAAAATCCCAGCGCACGTGTCGCCTCTGGATCCACGTGCGCGAACCGTTCGAGAACAACTGCACCACAGCGTGCAGAGGAATCGCAACCAAGGGTTCCAAAAACAAGAGCATTACCGCGAGCAGAGCGGTCCCGCCCGCCAAACCAATCACACCTGAAAGCATGGAGGTTAAAAACGCGGTACCCGCAAGCAGCGTGAATTCGAGGGGCGGCAAGCGATCAGAGTCGCGGAGTTTCGCGCCGCGACAGCCACTCAAGCAGCGCCTGCACGGCGTCCACGTTGGCCAAGCGCCGCGCCGCCGCCGTGAGTGCGTCGGGACTCCCGACGCGGAACGTCACGCCGAGGCCGGTGAGCATGCGGAAGGCGTCTTCGTCGGTCTCGTCATCTCCAACGTACACCACGCGCACGCGCTCCGACCAATCGACGCTGTAGCGCTCGCGCAGTACGTGCAACACAGCGCGCCCCTTGTCCCAACCGATAGGCGGCCGCGCTTCCACGGCCGCGTGGGCCGGGCGCGCCTGGAAACCGAAGTGATGGACGATCGACCGCACTTCTTCCGCCAGGGCTTCGCGCAGTGCACCGGGTACGTTCCGGTAGTGAAACGTCAGCGTGTGTCCCTTCTCTTCTACCCAGGCGCCGTCGCTGGCGATGGCGGAAAGTTTCTGGGCCAACTCCTGCGTACGCACGCGGTAGTGCACCAGGTCTTCGTGATGAAACTCGGGAATGCCGCCGCCAGCGATCTCGAGGCCGTGATTACCCACGTACAGCAAATCGGGAATATTCACCATGCGCCGGATGTCGGACTGGGCGCGACCACTCACGATGGCGATATCGATATTCGGGCGCGCGGTGCAGGCTTCGAGGGCCGCGCGCATCCGGCTCGAGAGTACGGCGTCGCGCGGGTGATCGCAGAGCGGCGTCAGTGTACCGTCGTAATCCAGAAACAGCGCCAGGCGTTTCCCGTGCAAGGCGTCGGCGAGCCAGCGCTCGAAATCCGCGTCGCTCGGCGGTTCGAGGTGTGCGCGGCGCGATAGCGCCGCGTCCAAAAAGCGCTGCACCCATACGTCGATGCTCTCCGCCCGCTCGCGGTGTCGCAGCGCCGCCATGCGCGAGCGCCGCTCCGTCTCTTCCATGGTGAGGGCGCGGTGAATCGCCTCCGCCGTTCCCTCGATGTCGTAGGGATTCACGAGCAGGGCCTCGTGCATGGTCTCGCTCGCGCCGGCCATGCGCGAGAGGACCAACACGCCCGATTCCTTGACCTGACACGCGACGAATTCCTTGGCCACCAAGTTCATGCCGTCGCGCAGCGGCGTCACCAAGCCGACCTCGGCATCGCGGTACAGCGCGGCCAGCCGATCCGGGTTGAAAGAGCGATAGAGGTAACGGATGGGGGACCACGTGGCGGTCGCGAAGCGACCGTTGACGCGTCCGACCAGCTCGTCGATCTCGCGTTTGAGATCGCGGTATTCCACCACTTGCGAGCGGCTGGGTACCGCCAACTGCAAGAGAACGATGTTCTCTCGGTGGCGGGGATGCAGCTCGAGCAGGCGCTCGAAGGCGCGGATGCGCTCCGGAATCCCCTTCGTGTAGTCGAGGCGGTCGACGCCGAGCACGATGCGTTCGCTCTGCGCCTCCGGCGCGGGAGGCGCAGCCAGCGCCCGTTTTTCGAACTGCTCGAATTCGATCCCGATGGGGAAATTGCCCACCTGAACGGTGCGATCGCCGTATTCGACCAACATGTGCTCGCGATCCACGCGCACACCGAGCCGGCGCTCGGCACAATCGAGGAAATTCTGCGCATAACCGTGGACGTGAAACCCGACCAAGTCGGCGGCGAGCACTCCGCGCAGGAGCTCGCGATCCCAGGGCAGCAACCGGAAGATGTCGTAGGGAGGAAAGGGAATGTGCAGAAAAAAACCAATGCGCGCGTCGGGCCGCTGCTCGCGCAGACGCTGCGACGCCAACATCAGATGGTAGTCGTGGACCCAGATGAGATCGACGCCCTCCGCTTCCGCAGCAGCCGCAGCAGCGAAGCGGGCGTTGACCTTTTCGTACGTCGAAAAATCGCGCTGATCGAAACGCGTGCGCTCGGGAAATGAATGAAAAAGCGGCCACAGTGTCCGATTCGAAAAACCGTGGTAATAACGCGTGACATCGGCTTCGCTCAAAAGCACGGGACAAACACGGTAGGGCTTGCTTGCTGCTGAAACGTGCTCGCCGGGTTTGAGCTCCGCTCCCGGCCAGCCGACCCAGGTCCCACCGCGTTTACGCAGGGTGGGCTCGAGCGCCGCGACCAAGCCACCCGCCGAGTGCCGGCGCTCGAGACCGCGCGGCCCCCGGTGCACCGTGAAGGGCAGACGGTTGCTCACGACCAGGATCGGGCGCGCTGTCGAAGTTGTGTCGGTTTGCGCCTCGCTCATTGTTGTTCGCTCGCTGCGTTCGAGAAACAACAGTGTAGCGGGCTTCCGGCGTGCGTCCCACGCAGCGGCGTAAACGCGGTAAGCTGATGACCGTGACGCGGATCACTCATAACGACGCCCAAACGGACTTGCGCGCAAAGCGCAGCCCTACTTTAGAGAATGGCCAGCGCTGGTGGCGGACACTGTACGTCCTAGCCCGCCTTTCCCACCGGTGGCCTCTCCAGTGGAGAGGCCACTCTCTCCACTGGAAAAAGCTACCTACTGCGGCGGCGCATCTCCGCGGTCTGGCATTCCTGCTCGGCTTACTCATCGGTACGGCAGCCTCGGCGGATGAAGCGCGCGTCATCCTGCTTTCCTGGGACGGCGTGCGTCACGATTATCTGGACCGCGCCGAATTTCCGGCTCTTGCGCGCGTGCAGCGCCAGGGTGCGCGCGCCGAGCGGTTGATTCCCGTTTTTCCCTCCTCCACTTTTCCCAACCACGTCTCGCTGGCCACGGGTACCTGGCCGGACCGCCACGGCATTGTGGACAACGTTTTCCGCGACCACGAGCGCGGCATTTTCGATTACAGCAACAACGCGAATTGGATCACAGCGGAACCGCTGTGGGTCGCCGCCGAGCGCCAGGCAGTGCGCAGCGCTCTCTATTTTTGGGTCGGCTCCGAAAGCGATTGGAATGGTACGGGAACCCACTTCCGCGTGCGGCCCTTCGACGCCGGCGTATCCGAGAATAAAAAAGTGGAACAGATCATCGTGTGGCTCGATCTGCCGGCTGCGGAGCGCCCTCGCCTCATCATGAGCTGGTGGCACGGCGCGGATAAAGCCGGGCACCGCTTCGGCCCCGACAGCCCGCGCATCGTGCGCGCCATACAGGAGCAGGACCGCGAGCTCGCGCGCCTGCTGGCGGCCCTCGATGCGCGCCGGGCCTGGTCCGACACAACGCTGCTCATTGTGAGCGATCACGGCATGACGCATGCCACACACATTTTGAATCTCAAGGATTCCCTACACGAGCAGGAATTGCGCGCCGACGTTCTACAGTCCGCCGGTTCAGCCCATATCTTTCTTAAAGATCCAGTCGATGCAAAGCGCGCCGTCGTGTTTCTGAACTCTCTCGACGGCGTGCGCGCCTATCCACGGGATGCGATCCCGGAGCACCTGCGAGTACATCATCCTTCGCGCACGGGTGATATCGTCGCGCTTGCGACACCGCCACTGCGCTTCGGCAGTTTGCGCAGCCCCAAAATGCTCATCTCGCGCGCTGCCATGGCAATCGGTTCACCGCAAGGCGCGCACGGCTACGATCCCCGTCACCCCGATATGGCTGGAATTCTGCTGGCGATCGGCCGCGGGGTTGCGCCGGGCACCCGCCTACCCGCGGCGCACGTCATCGACGTCGCGCCCACTGCCGCGCGGTTACTCGGCATCGAGCCCCCGCACGACGCTGAAGGCGAAGCCCTCGCCGGCATCGGCGCGCCGCAAGAAAAAAGCCATTAATGGACCAAAACATAAGCAGCAAGCACGAATAAGTTCACAAATTTCGAACAAAAATTGACAGGCCGGTCCGAGATGGCTTTTTCCGCCAAAAAAATCGTTTTGCACTGCCGGAAACCTTAAGAGTACAGTTCATCCCTGCTGAATCATCCGACGCAATCGAAGCGATACGAAATGTAATTAAACAAAATATTGATCCGAAGTAGAGACTTTCACAAACAAGCGTCGTGCTGTTCTGTGAGAGTACGCAGGACGTAACTCAGGGCAATGCCCGAGTAAGCTTCCTAAACACAGCGGATTCTTCAACAACGGCCAAGGGAATACTCGGCGTCGCACTCGTCGCTTTGCCGGAGCAAGCCTCGGCTCTGAAAAACCGCGCGAGATGCCAGAGCCGGGCGCGCATTCGGTGTTCACGGCCGCCACCGAACTGCCGTTAGAAAGAAGACCAAACTACGCACGCCAGTGCCAACCGCCGTCTCGGACGGCTGACAGAGGAATTCCATGAGCGATCCCTTGCTCGAACTCGCGCGCTTTGGACAGAGCCTGTGGTACGACAACATCCGCCGCGGCCTCATCACCTCCGGCGAGCTACAGGAGCTCGTGGAGCGCGGCGGCATCGTCGGCGTCACCTCCAACCCCTCCATTTTCGAGAAAGCCATCGCGGGCAGTCCCGATTATGACCAGGCGCTGAAAGCCCTGGTGCGACAAGGCGTCGGCGACGCCAAGGCGATCTATGAAAAGCTGGCGATCGCCGACATCCAACTCGCCGCCGACGTGCTGTACCCGGTCTACGCGCGCAGCGAGGGCAAGGACGGCTACGTGAGTTTGGAAGTATCCCCCTATCTCACGACCAATACGCAGGGCACACTCGTCGAAGCCAGGCGCCTGCACGCGGCGATCGGGCGCGACAATCTCATGATCAAAGTGCCCGCGACGCCGGAAGGCCTGCCCGCCATCCGCCGACTCATCGCCGAAGGCATCAACGTCAACGTCACGCTGATCTTTTCACTCGACGCCTATGCCGCGGTGGCCGACGCCTATCTCGCGGGTCTCGAAGACCGGCTGCAGGCGGGCAAGCACGTCGATCGCGTGGCCAGTGTGGCGAGCTTCTTCATCAGCCGCATCGATGCAGCCGTCGACGCGGCCCTCGGTGCGCGTCTCGACCAGACTCACATGGAAAAAGAGCGCACCGCGCTCAAATCGCTGATCGGTCAGATCGCCATCGCCAACGCCCGCTTGTCCTACGCGCGTTTTCAAGAGCTGCTCGCAAGCGAGCGCTGGCGCGCGCTCGCCGCACACGGAGCGCGGCCGCAACGCTTGCTCTGGGCCAGCACGGGGACGAAAAATCCGAAGTACAGCCAAACACTCTACGTCGACGAATTGATCGGACCGGACACCGTGAACACGGTTCCCGTCGAGACCTATCAGGCCTTCAAGACGAGCGGGCGGCCGCGGGCGGCGCTCGTCGAAGACGGCGCTGTCAAAGTGCAGCGCGCTCGCGAACAGTTTCAAATACTGGAAGCGGCCGGCATCTCCTTCCGTGCGGTTACGGATCAACTGCTGGCGGCCGGCGTACAGAGTTTTTCCGATGCCTTCGACAAGTTGCTCGCCGCTGTGGAGAGCAAGCGCCAGACACTGTTGAGTGGACAGCTCGCACAACAACGCAACTCTCTGGGCGCGGTGGCCGACGGCGTGCGCGCGATCCTTGAGGAGTGGCGGCGCAGCGGCAAAGCCCGGCGTCTGTGGGAAGGCGACTCTTCACTGTGGTCGAGCACGAACGAAGATCGCTGGCTCGGCTGGCTTCACGTCGCGGAAGGACAGAGCGAAAATCTGGAACCGCTCGCGCGCATCGTCGGCGACGTGCGGAAGGCCGGCTTCCGCCAGATCGCGCTGCTCGGCATGGGCGGCTCCAGCCTGTGCCCGGAAGTGCTGCGCCAAACCTTCGGCTCCGCTGAAAGTGCCCCCGAGCTCTGCGTCCTCGATTCCATGGTGCCCGCCCAGATCCAAGCCTTCGAGGCGCGCCTCGACCTCGCGCACACGCTCTTCATCGTCGCTTCGAAATCGGGCACGACCAGCGAGCCCAATCTATTGATGGAGTATTTCGCGCAGCGCCTGCGGGCGACGAGCGGCCGCAATCAGGTCGGTTCCCACTTCATCGCCATCACCGATCCCGGCACGCTGCTGCACAAGCGGGCCAAGGCTGGACACTTCCGGCACATCGTCTTCGGCGTGCAGACGATCGGCGGGCGCTACTCTGCTCTCTCTAACTTCGGCCTGCTGCCGGCGGCGCTGCTCGGCATCGATGTCGCGGATTTTCTCGCGCGAACAGAGATCATGATCCACTCTTGCGCACCCTGCGTGCCGCCGGAGATCAATCCGGGCGTGGCGCTCGGCGCCGTGCTGGGCCATTGCGCGCGACAGGGACGCGACAAACTTACTCTCGTCACTTCACCCCGACTGACTGCCTTCGGCACCTGGCTCGAACAATTGATCGCGGAATCTACCGGCAAGCAGAGCACGGGCATCATCCCCGTCGACGGCGAACTGCTGGGAACACCCGACGTCTACGGCGACGATCGCTTATTCGTTTACGCCGGATTGCGCGGCGACGCCCGGCCGGAACAGCAGGCAGCGCTGGCGGAGATCGAGCGCGCCGGTCACCCGATCGTCACGCTCGAAATCGACGACCTGCGCGATCTGGGACAAGCCTTCTTCCGCTGGGAGCTGGCGACGGCCGTCGCGGGTTCGATCCTCGGCGTCAACGCCTTCGACCAACCCGACGTCGAGACCGCCAAGGTCGCCGCACGCGAGCTCTTGGCAGCCTTCGAAAGAGACGGTGCACTGCCCGAGGAAAACCCCGTCTGCACGGACGGAGACCTGCGCCTGTTTACCGACGTGAAAAATTTGGAAGCGCTGCGCGGCGGCGGAGCGCGGCTGTCGCTCGCCAGTCTGTTGCGCGCTCACCTCGCGCGCATCGGAACAGGCGATTATTTCGCCATCAACGCCTTCTTGGAAATGAGTCCGCCCGTCGTTTCGGAGTTGCAGGCGATCCGCCGCAGCGTGCGCGACACGCGGCGTGCGGCCACCACGCTCGGCTTCGGCCCGCGCTTCCTGCACTCGACCGGTCAATTGCACAAAGGTGGGCCCAACTCGGGCGTCTTCCTTCAGATCACCGCCGATGACGCCGAGGACATCCCTATCCCGGGGCAGCGCGCGAGTTTCGGCGTTTTGAAACAGGCGCAGGCCCTGGGCGACTTCAACGTTTTGGCGCAGCGTGGGCGGCGAATCGTCCGTATTCACCTCCGCTCCGACGTTGCGAGCGGTCTCGCGCAATTGCGCGAGGCAATCGAAGAAGCGCTGAGTTCCTAGCCCGGATGATTCATGAAGCGCCGTAGCGAGACCGCGGAGATGCTCGAAATGGTGGACGATTTCAGCGTTCGGCACCGGAGGCTGACTTCCCAGTACGTCGAGGAGGCAAACGCTGAAATCGTTCACCAGGTCGGGCAGATACGCGGTCGCAGTAGGTGCTTCATGAATCATCCGGGCTAAGAGCCTGGCTCAAGATGAGGCATGACACGCAAGCGCGCGTCCAGCACCGACGCAGGAGAAGGCCATGAATCACTCCCCGAACACCGAGGAACTCTGCATCAACGCGATTCGCACGCTGGCGATGGACGCCGTGCAGGCTGCCAATTCGGGACATCCCGGCACAGCGATGGCGCTGGCACCCGTCACCTACTGCCTGTGGCAGGAATTCCTACGCTTCGATCCGCAGGATCCAATTTGGCCGAACCGCGACCGCTTCGTGCTCTCCGCCGGCCACGCTTCCATGCTGCTCTACGCCATGCTCCATTTGACGGGTGTACGAGCGGTCAATTCCAAATACGAGCAACTCGGGCATCCCTCGGTTAGCTTGGAAGACATCATGCACTTCCGTCAACTCGGCAGCCGCTGTCCCGGCCATCCCGAGTACCGCTGGACCTCCGGCGTCGAAACGACAACGGGACCGTTGGGCCAGGGCATCGCGACCAGCGTCGGCATGGCCATCGGCAGCCGCTGGATGGCGGATCACTTCAATCGCCCTGACTTCGAAATGTTCGACTATGACACCTACGCCCTGTGCGGCGACGGCTGTCTGATGGAAGGTGTTTCCAGCGAGGCGGCCTCGCTGGCCGGGCACCTACGCCTTGCCAACCTGTGCTGGATCTACGACAACAACAAGATCACAATCGAAGGTCATACGGACTTTGCCTTCACGGAAGACGTCGCCGCGCGCTTTATCGCCTACGGCTGGAACGTCGCGCGCGTCGGCGACGCCAATAACTTGAACGCGCTGCGCCACGCTTTCAAAACGTTCAGGAACACCCATGATCGCCCGACGCTCATCATCGTCGACAGCCACATCGCCTATGGCTCACCGAACAAACAAGACACCAGTGCCGCCCACGGCGAGCCGCTCGGCGAAGAAGAAGTACGCATCACTAAGCGCAACTACCGCTGGCCCGAAGACAAAACTTTCTTCGTGCCCGAGGACGTGCGCGAACACTTCAAGAACGGCATGGGCGACCGCGGTCGGGAGTTGCGCGAAGCGTGGCTCGCACAATTCAACGCTTACCGCGCGCAATATCCGGAACTGGCGGAACAGCTCTACCGCATGCATCACCGCCAGCTCCCGAGCGATTGGCACGCCGATCTGCCCAGCTTCCCCGCGAGCACGAAAGGGATCGCCGGCCGGGACGCATCGGCGGCGGTGCAGAATGCCGTCGCCAAACGCGTGCCCTGGCTGATCGGAGGCTCCGCCGACCTCGCGCCATCGACCAAGACGCGCCTTACCTTTTCCGAGGCCGGAGAGTTCAGTGCCGATACGCCCGGGGGCCGCAATCTCCACTTCGGCGTGCGCGAGCACGCGATGGGTGCGATCTTAAACGGGCTCTCGCTGGCCAAGCTGCGCCCCTTCGGCTCGGGCTTCTTGATCTTCAGCGATTACGCCCGGCCGGCGATCCGGCTCTCCGCCCTGATGGAGATTCCCGTGATCCACATTTTCACTCACGATTCCATCGATCTGGGCGAAGACGGCCCCACGCACCAGCCGATTGAACACCTGGCCTCGTTGCGCGCGATTCCGGGCCTTATCACCCTGCGCCCCGCCGACGCTAACGAAGTCGCCGAGGCCTGGCGCTTCATCACGGAGCTGCGCCACGAGCCCGTCGCCTTGGTGCTGACACGCCAGGCGGTTCCTACTCTCGATCGCTCGCAATACGCCCCCGCTTCCGGCCTCGCGCGCGGCGCCTATATCCTGATCGATGCGGAAGCTGGAGATCCCGACGTGATTCTGATCGGCACTGGCAGTGAAGTGTCCCTGTGCGTGGCCGCCCGTGAAAAACTTCTGAGCGAGGGCATCGACGCCCGCATCGTCAGTATGCCGTCCTGGGAGTTGTTCGAGAAACAGAGTTCAGAATATCGCGAACTCGTCCTACCACTGGAGATCGGCGCCCGCGTCTCCGTGGAAAAAGCCAGCACCTTGGGCTGGGAGCGCTACGTCGGACTGCAGGGGTGTAGCATCGGTATGCGTACCTTCGGCGCTTCGGCGCCGTTGGCAGAATTGCACAAGAAATTCGGTTTCACGGTGGATCACATCGTGAAGGCCGCGCTGGAGCAGGTGCAAAAACACGACCGCTTCTGATTTTGAACGCGCCTTGCGCCCCAGGCGCGCGGCGCGCAAGCCCGGATGATTCATGAAGCGCCGTAGCGAGACCGCGGAGATGCTCGAAATGGTGGACGATTTCAGCGTTCGGCACCGGAGGCTGACTTCCCAGTACGTCGAGGAGCCGAACCTTAAAATTGTTCGCCAGGTCGGACAGATACGTGGTCGCAGTAGGCGCATCATGAATCATCCGGGCGAGTGAAAGGATCCGTCATGCAGATGGGAATGATCGGACTGGGCCGCATGGGCGCCAACATGGTGCGCCGACTCATGCGCGGCGGACACCAGTGCGTCGTCTTCGACATGAACCCCGAGGCCGTGGAACAACTCGCCGATGAAGGCGCCGTTGGCGCGGAGTCACTGGAGGATCTAGCCGCCAAACTCACGCCGCCGCGCGCCGTGTGGATGATGGTACCCTGCGGCGATCCCACGGAAGTCACGCTGAACGCACTCGCCGGTGTGCTGGCCGCGGGAGACACCATCATCGACGGCGGCAATTCCTTCTACAAGGATGACGTGCGGCGCGCCCGCCTCCTCGCCACCCACAAGCTCCACTACGTCGACGTGGGCACCAGCGGCGGCGTCTGGGGTCTCGAGCGCGGTTACTGCCTCATGATCGGAGCGGAGCAGCGGATCGCCGAGCACCTCGATCCTCTGTTCAAGACACTGGCGCCGGGGCGCGGCGACATCGCGCGCACACCCGGCCGCGGGCACCTCTCCGGCACCGCCGAAGAGGGTTACCTGCACTGCGGCCCGCCGGGCGCCGGGCACTTCGTCAAGATGATCCACAACGGCATTGAGTACGGCATCATGCAGGCCTATGCCGAGGGCTTCGACATCTTAAAAAACGCCGACTCGCAGGAGCGCAAGGAGGAACACCGCTTTCACATGAACCTCGCGGATATCTCCGAAGTGTGGCGCCGCGGTAGCGTGATCGGTTCCTGGCTGCTCGATCTCATCGCCATCTCGCTCGCCGAAAGTCCCGAGCTGGAAGAATTCACCGGCCACGTCCCCGATTCGGGTGAAGGCCGCTGGACGGTCGAGACCGCCGTGGAATCCGCCGTGCCGGCGGACGTACTCACAGCTGCGCTTTACACGCGCTTCCGCTCGCGGCAATCGCACACCTTCGCCGAAAAAATTCTTTCCGCCATGCGCAAACAGTTCGGCGGTCACTCAGAGAAGTAGTCCGCGAACGACAAGTCTGGCGATGGGAGGGTTTATTAAGATGAGATCTGAAGCCTGCGATCGCGACGGCACACCTCGCAGCCTGTCGAACAACACGCTGGAACCGGCACCCTGCACCCTCGTGATCTTCGGCGGCTGCGGCGACCTTTCCCAGCGCAAGCTCCTGCCCGCCCTCTACAATCTGTGCGTCGACGGCGTCCTGCCCGAGCGCTTCGCCGCCGTCGGTTTTGCGCGGCGCGATAAGAACGACGAAAGCTTCCGGGCTTTCGCCCGCGAAGGGCTCGAGAAGTATTCGCGCCGAGGTGCGGCTCCGGAAGCTTGGTCCCCATTTGAGCACAAGCTCTTCTACCACAAGGGCGATCTCGACAAGCCGGAAGCCTACCGCACGCTGAAGCAACGCCTGGAGGAGATCGAGCTCGAAGCGGGTCTGCCCGGCAACCGGATCTTCTACCTCTCGGTGCCCCCCAGCATGTTTGCCACCTGTGTCGAACAACTGCGCGCGGCCGGCCTCACGGGATCGACCACACCGGGCCGACCCTTCACGCGCGTCATCGTCGAGAAACCGATCGGTCACGATCTAGCGAGCGCCCAGCAAATCAACGCAACCGTTTCGCAAGTCTTCGACGAGGAACAGGTCTACCGCATCGACCACTACCTCGGAAAGGAGACCGTCCAAAACATCATGGTGATGCGCTTCGGAAATTCCATCTTCGAACCGCTGTGGAACCAGAAGCACATCGACCATGTTCAAATCACGGTGGCGGAGACAGAGGGCGTGGGCTCGCGCGCGGGCTACTACGAGGAATCCGGCGCCCTGCGCGACATGGTGCAGAACCACATCCTCCAGCTCGTGTGCCTGACCGCCATGGAGCCGCCTTGGGCGCTGCTCGCCGACGTCGTGCGCGACCACAAGCTCGAGGTGCTGAAGTGCCTGCGCCCGATCACGAGCAAGGACATCGAGTGTTTCGCCGTGCGCGCCCAGTACGACGCCGGTTATCACCGGGAGATCGCCGTCCCAGGCTATCGCCGCGAAGAAGGTGTGCGCTCCGATTCGACGACGGAAACCTTCGTGGCCTTGAAGCTCTTCATCGACAACTGGCGCTGGGCGAGCGTGCCCTTCTATATCCGCACCGGCAAGCGCCTGCCCAAACGAGCGAGCGAGATCTCGGTTCAATTCAAAGAAGTGCCGCACATGCTGTTCAACGCGGATCCGACCGCGCCCATCGAGCCCAATGTGTTCACGCTGCGCGTGCAACCGGATGAGGGGCTCTCGCTGCGCATGTCCGCCAAGGTGCCGGGCTCCAAGGTGCGCGTCTCACCGGTCAAGATGGATTTTGCCTACGCATCCGCTTTCGGAGAACAATCGCCCGAAGCCTACGAGCGCCTGCTGCTCGACGTGATGGCGGGCGACGCCACCCACTTCATGCGGCGGGACGCCGTCGAGGCCTCCTGGGCCCTGGTCGATCCTATCCTGAAGGCGTGGGAGCAGAGCCAACAGCGCTGGCTGCCCGCCTACGCCGCGGGGACCTGGGGACCGGTAGAGGCAGATCGTCTCATCGAAGCCGACGGGCGGCGCTGGATCAACCCGTGAGCGCCGCGCGCCCGCCCAGCCTCGGTTCGTTGTGCACGGACAACGCACGAGACAAGACAACCCCCATCCACCTCAGTCGCACGTGCCCGCAATATCAAACGTGATGCGGGACTACGCTGCAGCCTCGATCCACAGCGACTTGCGCGTCTTTGCCGACGCGGAATCGCTGAGCCGTGCCGCGGCGGATTTGTTCGCGCGCGCGGCGTCCACCGCCGTGGCGGCGCGCGGTGTTTTCCGCGTGGCTCTCGCAGGCGGCGGAACACCCAAGCAGCTCTATACACTGCTGGCGCGGACGCCCTACCGCGAAGGTGTGCCGTGGTCCGCGGTGGAATTCTTCTGGGGCGACGAACGCCCCGTCTCTCCTGCGCACTCCGATTCGAACTTCGGCATGGCCCACGCCGCGCTGCTCACACCTCTCGGCATTGCCAAAGACCGCATTCACCGTATGCAGGGCGAGTGCCCGGATCTCGACGACGCCGCCGAGGCCTATCAAACCGAAATGGCGCACGCCTTCGGTGTATCTGCGGATGCTAAACCTCCGGCGTTCGATCTAATCTTGCTCGGGATGGGAGCCGACGGTCACACCGCCTCGCTGTTTCCACACAGTGAAGCCTTGGCTGAGAAAGAACGCTGGGTGGTCGCGAACCGCGTGGCAGCTCTGAAGACCGCACGCCTCACGTTGACCTATCCGGTTTTGAATCGCGCCCGCCGGGTGCTGTTCTTGGTAACCGGTGGCGACAAGGCCAAAGCCCTGGCCGCCGTGCGTGAGGGTCTTCTGAATATCGCGCAGTTCCCTGCTCAGGGAGTGCAGCCTGCAGGCGGAGAGCTGCTCTGGTTCGTGAACCGCGCCGCGGCTGCGGAGTTGAAACATCTCTCTTGCGCGGCGGAAACAGGTCGCGACCGCTTCCCCTCACAACCCACGCAGCCGACAACCGACGAGGAAGCACAATGATCTTGGCCGGCGACGTCGGCGGCACCAAGGCCGTACTGGCGCTCTTTGAGATCAAGGACGGCCGCTGCCGGCGTGCGAGTGAAGAAGTTGTGTACGCGAGCCGCGACGCAGCCTCGCTGGAAGAATTGGTCGAACGCTTTCTGCACGGCTTTCCCAATACGCCGCTTGCAGCCGCTTGCTTTGGTGTGGCCGGCACCCTCGTGGAAGGGAAGGCCGATGCCGTCAACCTTCCCTGGTGCATCACTGAGGCCAATCTGGCCCGGGTGGCCCACGTTTCCCGCATCAAATTGCTCAATGATCTAGAAGCAGCGGCCTACGGTATGCTGCAACTCCCAACCGACGAATTCGCCGTCTTGAATCCCGGCATTGCGCGCCGCGGTAACGCCGCCGTGATCGCCGCCGGCACGGGCCTCGGCGAAGCACTCCTCATCTGGAACGGAAAACACCACCTGGCCATTTCCTCGGAAGGTGGTCACGCCAGTTTCTCTCCGCGCAACGAAGAAGAAATCGAACTCCTGCGCCACCTACAGAAGCAATTCGGTGATCACGTGAGCTGGGAACGCGTGGTCTCCGGCCCGGGCCAATGGAACATCTACCATTTTTTGCGCGAGACCGGTTCCGAAGCCGAACCTGCTTGGCTGGCACGAAACATTGAAACCGGTGACGCCAGCGCGGCGATCAGCGAGGCGGGGATCTCCGGTCGCGACCCGGTGTGCGCGCGCGCCGTCGAGCTCTTCGCTTCTTTGTACGGAGCCGAGGCTTCCAACCTCGCGTTGAAAGCGCTCACCATCGGTGGCATCTACATCGGCGGAGGCATCGCGCCGAAAATCCTCCCCGCGCTGAAACAAAACGACCGTTTCCTGCGCGCATTCACGGACAAGGGCCGCTTCTCGAAACTCCTGCGCGAGATTCCCATCAAGGTAGCCCTCAACCCGCGCGCCCCCCTGCTCGGCGCCGCCGCCTATGCTGCGGAACGGCTCCTCTAAGAACTGCGGGACGGTGTCTGAGGGATACAAGCAAATAACACGGCCAACCTAGGGAATTCCCAACTAAAAAGCCTGGTCGGAAACGATCTTGCCCCATCCAAAATGCCTTTGAGCAGCCAGGAGTCCTTTCCAGGATGATTTAGGAATAGAATGAGAGTAAGGTTCGAATATATACCGCAAGTGACTTGAGAATCGCTCAGCTGGCCAATGCGCAGTAGAACGATGCTCCTAGCGAAAGGAATGGTTGATGAACAAACGATGCGGCGCTCATAAAGTTCTTTCTCTCGTTGGGATCGCGATCAGCTTCGCCATTTCTGCCTGCAACCCCAGTGAAGAGCGAGCACAAAACGCGCAGGTCCTCTATCGCGCGATCAACACACCGTGTGGCGGAACGTTGATCGAGACGGGCTCCCGTGAAAGTGTCGATTATACGTTCACCGGGTACGAGCCAGACTTTCAACTCGCCATGCTGGATGCCAACGCGCGCTTTTACGATCCAGACCTCTGTCAGTTTTCCGGTGTCGATCCTGTCGATAAGCCGGGCAACGCGTACAAATACGCCGCCAACAATCCACTTCGGTTTGTCGATCCAGATGGACGGGATGACCGACGAGCAGTTCCAGAGAACATAAAAGCACAAATAGGTTTTCGCGCGAAGCTACTAGTGAAAATGGAGAAACGTTATGCTTTGCTCCTGAGTATGGCTAACCAGCGGCGTACCTTATGGAGTATCAACACGCCTCTGAGTGACGAACAACATCACTTTATCAGGAACTTTCCCCTTTTGGAGTACCGGAATTTGAGTGGTGTCGGTACGCTTGGTTTCTATCGGGATCCGAAAATAAGCGAAGGATATTTTGGGGTAGGCGTAAATATCGGTATGTCAGGTAGTAGTTCCACGATTGTATTTGGACAATTTCCACTGGGTGGACAACTCCGCGAGGTGAAAAAGGTTGAACCTGGCTTATCAGATCCGCTCGCGCTAGAAAGTCATGGAGCGCAAGTCGTAGGACCTGTTGGCTCCTTTTTCGAATTCACCGCAAGTATCCAAGGTCCTGGTGGAGCCTTGAAAGAACTCACTGCTACATGGCAAGGGCGCCACGTCACGATGAGCCCCAACAGCGTTGGGCTGTACGAGCAGGATAGCTTTGATGATCCCTTTCGAGCGACATGGAGTGGCGGTGTGTATGCTGGGTTGATGGCGAGAAATCTCTTTGATGAAAGGCGAGAATTTTCTGCCATCGCTGGCGCGGGAGGAAGTTTGAAATGGGGGATTGGACCCTTCGCAGGCAGTTTGGATGTCTACCCGCTCGGGATAGAGGGATCACTAACCGATAAAAAATTGAACTTCTTTCCACAGTTCCGTTTTAGAGCCAGTTTCCGCCCATAAATATTGGTAATGAACTCCCTCCGCGCAGCACTACTGTCCGGTTAATAATCGAACAGAGTCAACTGGTTAGCGAGAGAGGGGTGGGAGGTTGCGGGATCGGATCCCGTAAGTACCTGATCTAGCGGCATTCGTTCAAAA
>Ga0247727_10005194_pt1 | contig 26729 bp, 25 predicted proteins | sample WisWelCaveWW1625_FD_202498 | JGI IMG/M metagenome (GOLD analysis project Ga0247727, IMG submission 202498) | Biofilm microbial communities from Wishing Well Cave, Virginia, United States - WW16-25 | ecosystem: Environmental > Aquatic > Deep subsurface > Groundwater > Cave microbial mat | place...
CAAATTCTCTTTGCACATGACTTCGATAACTTTCCACTGTGTCATCGGCTAGATTCCCAGGTTGCACTTTTGACTCTGCAAACCATAATCTCTGCCCACCTTCATCATACATAAGGTTTGCGTCACTATACATATCCCTCCAGAGTAAAAGTCCTTGTTCTGGTAATGCAATCAATATACTGTAGAGATCTTCAAATAAAGACGCTGGTATCGTCTGCTGCCTGAGGTGACGAAGAGCTAATCCTTCCTTCCATTCTGTAACGATACCGACATTCTCTTTACCTTCCGTAATAAAGCCATATACTTCTGGTATATATTCTTTTACTTTGCTCTCTCTCAACCTTCTATTATCAAGGTACTCCCGTTCAGCTATAACTCGTCTCTCTTGTGGATAATTGAAGCTAGCATTTTTCTCACGGACGATCTTTGCACACACGATGCCATAAGGAGTGTTCGTTAATTTATACGCATACTTTTCCTCACCGCCAAATTCCCTCATCGTTGAAAATGGGTAGTCTGAAACATCAAATAGTTTTTTAGCACCTTCCAAAGAGCTCATAAATTTGAATAAAGCAGCTTGATATTAGTGCCTAAATATCCTATAATACGCGCTATGACTGAAATGGACACGCTCTATCCCATCGTCGGCAACCCATTAAATAAGAGCAGATGGCACGTATATAATAGACCATACTCTGAATATATAGTTGATGCAGACGTATTAAATGAACCTCGTGTAAGAAAAGCTTTTGAACGACTCGCCACTCTTCGCCGTCCTGTCATGCTCGATCTTTGCGCCCCGACTCATACCTTGCAAGACTTCTATAACAGCACGTCAGTACAGTCATTTAAGGCAGCGGCCGTATCCGTTCAGGAGGATCCAAGTAAGCAGGTGAACGAAAAAATAGGATTAACAAATATTATCGCAAACCTGGCAGCACCCGATTATATTCAAAAACTTGAAAGATGGCTTGGTCGAGATATGCTAGATTTTACAACTGCTTTTCCAGTCGGAGCTTTTTATAACTTAAATAATACTTGGAATTTTTACTTTGAGATCACCCAATGGCTCTTAACGCACACGAATCCTGATCAGGGAGCAATACTTTTAGAAACTCCCCCACCTGCGGTTTTTGCGGAACGAAATATGCCTATCGACCGTTGGTTACAGTTTTTAGCTGGTAATAATATATATGTCAACTATTTATCAAGTCATTACGCAAGTGATACAAGTTCGAGTGGTCTTCTTTTCCTTCAGCGAACGCCCGCAAGCGCTGGACTCCGATGTGCAAAATAGCATAACGCTTCTTAAGATGTTGTCGAGGGAAGGGAGATTGTGAAGAGCGAAGAAGATGATTGAATAGAAATTTATTTATGATTTTACTGGTCGGCCATTTACGCCAAGCATTACTGCACATTTTTGCCAATGAAGTCCTAGGCCTAACGCTACATCATGTGTGGAACCCCACATCCCAAGTAGACCGTTTATTTCTTCTTCTGAACGACCATCAGGATTATCAATCATAGCCTGTGCGAAGATCGTAAATTTTTCACAGGATCCGAGGTCTAGTTGGAATATAATTCCAGCGGTTTGTTCAGCATTAACAGGTTGTCTTTTTTGACGAAACTTGACTAAATCAACCTTACCACCTTTCATCCAAACTGGTTTTTCTCCTGCCATATAATATGTATTATATACTATAGGACCTATAGTATCAGTTACTGCTCATTAAGAGGAAGGTAGTAATAACTAAAAACTCATCGGTGAGAAATATAAACCTATAGTATAATAGCTTATGTCTCAGGAAGCTTTTCGTACATTAGGCATTCCCCCATCCGCATGGAAAATCAGTCCTACTGATAAATTTAAAGACACAATCGTCTTTGGCGACACACGTTCAAAAAGATACGACACTAGTCTGAGTGGGTATCTGAGAACCTTTGATCACGCTTACAATTCTTTTCCTGACACGTTCCGCCGACTCCAATTGCAGAACGAACCGTGCGTGGTCGATGCCATGGACTCTTGGGGAGACGCAAATTATGATATGTTTCAGAGATTACAAAAAGGCCGATTTATCATCGTTGGCAGGTCAGACAAACGGCCCCCCGAATATAGAGATGCCATTGAAGCGATCGCCGGCAGCATAAACGATGTTGACACATGGTTAGAGCTGTACAAGAGTACGGGTGGGTTTAATACAATCGACCTCTTTATGTCGAGGCCATTTGGTGGATATTCCAACGTATCAAAAGATTTTTCAATAGCACGATCGATGATCTATCTTTCATACCGGCTACTAAAGCCAGGCGGAGAAGCCATCTTTCAAATCCCCAGTTTTGGACATTTTTTCTACCCACAACGCCGAGCGGATGTGTATAGGGACAAATCACTGCAATGGATGGAAGAGATGGAAGAATCCGGATTGGCGCGTGGACATTTGGTCGAAGTTGATGAACAAACGAGTATTTTATATATGCAAAAATTCCGCGACGAAGCAAATCTTGAAATATGTCAAAAAATATTTGGCGACCTCTAGCAGAAGGTGTCAAAAATTAAAATCCTATAGTATAATATACTATTATGGGAGAAAGAATTCACGCTAACTACAACACGGCAACAGAAAAACATCCGGTCTGCCCGAGTGCCGAAAGCTATTGGCAGGACTATTTGGTCGATAGATTACTCGAAGGCAATAATCCAGTAGGTGTAAAATATGCAATCGCCACACCCAATATCCCTGTGAGAAGGGCGGACGGTAACGCGATCGAAAAAGCTAATGGAAATCGTACTCTTCTGGTTTGTAAAGGAGATTATGCAGGATATCTCGCTTTTAGACTTGCACAAACTCATTATGTAGAGGCTGCGATTAGGAACGGCTATCTGGACCAATACCTCATATCAGAACTTAACGCCAAACAGGTTCAAGCCGTTGCCTTGCGTCCTTTTAACCCAGTTAATTTAAATTTTACCGACCTTGGTGATTTGATGACATTTTTAAGGGAAAATAATGCATGGGAAACAGCGGCTCTAGAAGTAGAAAGAGCTATCGAAAGAAAGCGGGATATGGAAAAACATGCCGGAATAGAATTATTTGTAGACCTGGCAGAGATTACAGGGGTAAAAATTGACCGAAGAAAATTCGTTCAAAACGCTGGATATTAAAATGAGGCCACTGCTTGCACACTGGGTCCCCCATTCGCTCTTCAAGCTACGGAGGGGTAAAAGCTTACGTGTATTGTTTATAATCCATTGTTTTTTTGTAACGTTTCATTACAATAGTTTCATGCTTACAAAAAATGATGTTGAAATACTGAAAGAGATATTTGTGACAAAAGAGGAATTTCACAGAGAAATAGATAAAGTCAGATCTGAAATGAAGCAAAATACTGAATCTATTTTATTTGAGATTAGAGACATGGTTAAATTAATGGGACAATATATGCATCGAACTGAAACTCTGGAACATCAATTTCAAGCTCATCTCGCCGATCACAAAAGTCTTTAACTCTTCATTTTTGCTCGGCGCCCAAAAATGGGTTGCTGAAAGCAAGGCGAAAGGTGCGGCGAACATTCAGTTCCCCACACCCAACATGGAACTCTAGCGTAGACCATAGGCCTACTAGAGTTCGCACCTCTCGGGCAATTCATGAGCTAGCCGAAACTAAGGCAGTCATTTGAATACGAAGGCCTCTTTTCGTAAGTGCAAGTGCCACATCTGTGGACGTCCTATTCTGTTAGAAGTGAAATACAGATTAACCCTCTGAAGCTCAATTAGCCGAGCGAAGGAGGGTTTTTTTTGGCATAAAATCGATTGATTCCCAAAAATCCATTCGGTAAACTGCATCTACCTATGTTAACCAAAAGAGATCTCATGCTTATAAAAGAGACACTGAGAGATGAATTTGTCACGAAGGATGAGTTCCGTGAACTAAAAAGTGAACTTCGAGATGACATCGTCACGTTTAAGGACCAGATTCTTACCGAAATCCAAAATCTCCGTGTCGATGTGGCTGTTCTCACCGGTTATCGTGATATGATCGAAGATCACGAGACTCGTATCGGCACTCTCGAGAAACAAATTCTGGCCTAAAATATAACCGTAGTTTACTCCAGGAAGTCTTTGAGTTTTCTTGCGCGGGTTGGATGTTTGAGTTTTCGTATAGCCTTGGCCTCAATCTGACGAATACGCTCGCGCGTAACTCGGAATTCACGCCCAACTTCTTCAAGTGTCTTTGGCTTTCCATCCTCGAGTCCAAAACGCATAATAAGTACTTTTCTTTCGCGGGGAGACAGCGTGTCCAGCACCTTACCAAGGGCATCTTTCAGGAGTTCACGACTTACTTTGTCATACATCGTCGGCTGATTCTGGTCTGCTACAAACTGCTCGAGTGTTGCTTCTTTGTCGTCGCCGACTGGAGTTGAGAGGGATTTTGGCTGTTGGCTAATTTTCATAAGATTCTCCACTTCGTCGACCGTCATAATCATCTCTTTGGCCACCTCTTTGATAGATGGCTCACGGCCTAATTTTTGTGTCAAACGGCGCTGTGTCTTGTAGTAGCGGTTTATATGATCTACCATGTGGACCGGAATACGGATGGTACGGGACTGATCAGCTATCGCACGAGTTATGGCTTGGCGTATCCACCATGTGGCATAAGTCGAAAATTTATAGCCGCGTCTCCAGTCGTATTTTTCAACACCTCGTATAAGTCCGCGGTTCCCCTCCTGAATAAGATCAAGAAAAGAGAGTCTGCGGCCTAGATATTTTTTGGCGATTGATACAACAAGTCTGAGGTTGGCGCGAATGAGTTTTTCTTTGGCATTCATATCTTCCTTCTCATATTTTTTGGCCAGATCAATCTCTTGATCGAAAGACAACAAAGGCGTCTTGCCGATCTCTTTCAAGTACATCTTGATGGGATCCAAAGATTCGCCGTGTTTAAGAACGACCAGCTGTTCCAGTTCCCGTTCAATTTCTTCGGCGGTTTTTTTGGCTTCAGACTCTTCACGGTTAGACACGGTTTCGAAGATATCGATCCCTTTACGAAGCGCCTTATCGAAGAATTCATCAATCTCGGTTATATGCTTTTCGGGATCCTGATATATGAGTAGGATGTCATCCTGCACCAAAAATCCATCTTCTTCGCCTTGTTTGAGAAGATCGGACAAGGTTTTAGGAAAGCGGTTTTTCAGCATGTATCCTCATATTCTATACTGAGATGATGTTTTTTTCTACTCTATTTAGCTCCAGTAAGGCTTCAGACAGTGCTTTTTTGTCTGCTTCTGTAAGCTCATCAGCCATGCCGAAGGCCGCAACACGGCGCTTTAGAGCATAGCGTTTGATCTCCCGGCCTAGGTGACTGGCGGAAAGATCAGCGGCGTCCGTCTCGCCTGAGGCAAACAAGTATAGTTCATCGGCGACCGCCTGTAGTTCTGCCGGTAAATACTGAATAAACACATTTATATCAAATCTTTTTGTTTGATCGGTTTGAAAATCAAGATACGCCAAAAGTAGTTTTTGGTGGGAGGCAAGGGAAAAATCGTCTGGTTTTATAATTTCAAAAAGCTCCTCTGAAAGTTTGTATCCGGGTGTATCCTGAAGAAGTAGGCTAATAAGATGCTTTTCGATAAGTTTACTCCTATCGCCTTCCTTGGTTTCTGCAGAATAAATCGCTTTTGGCCTTGAAAAACGCGTTTTTTTTTCTTTCAGACGACGAGCAATAAGCTCAAGACTATTCATCTCAATATCAAGCTTCTGTGCAAGAAGGCGGAAATAATGAGTACGGATGATTGGGTTACGGATCCGGTCAAGAACGGGAACCAGATTATCGGCAAATTTTTTTTTGGCAAACGGATCTGTTGTTGGATATCGTTTTTCATAAATACTAAACAGAAAATCGTAGACCGGCACGGCCTGGAATAATGCTTTCTTAAAACGCACTGCGTCAGTACGAACCGCCTCATCGGGATCTTTTGCGTAGTCGAAAGTCGCGATCTTTAGCTCAAACTCCAGATCCTCGGCAAGCTCTATGCCTTTGATCATCGCATCTATCCCCGCCTCATCAGTATCAAGCGCAAGTGTGACCGTATTCGTATATCGACGAAGAAGCATAAGCTGATCCATAGTGAGAGCAGATCCCTTTATTGCCACCACATTAGTCACCCCGTGTTCGAAGGGGTTTATCATGTCAAACTCGCCCTCCACAATATAGACATTGTTCTCTTTTTTTATTCCCTCTTTGGCAAGGTTTATACCAAACAATGTTTCCCGTTTATGATATAGAATGGTTTCTGGAGTATTAATATATTTTGCTCCCGACCCCTCACCTTCCAAGACACGTCCAGAAAACCCGACAACCAGTCCCTTGAGATCTTTTAGTGGAAACATGAGCCTACCGCGGAATCGGTCGTAAAACCCACCCCGCTCACGTGTCACCACAAGGCCTGCAGCAATTATTTCTCTTTCGGTAAATTTCTTTTTCTTTAAAAATTTAGTCAAGGAATCCCACGAAGACGGAGCATACCCCAAACTAAATGTTTTTATGATGGAATCGCTCATTCCCCGCCCATGCAGATATTCAAGTGCCTTTTCGCCGAATGTAGTATTCGTGAGGACATAGGTAAAGTACTCAGATGCTATAGCATTTAAGGAGAAAAGCCGTTCACGCTCGTTGGCAGCTTTGTCATCAATCGCGCCTGTTGGGAGCTTAACCCCGTATTTATGAGTAAGCTCTTTGACTACTTCGTAGAATGTGGAGTTCTCCCACTTCATCATAAATTTTATTACGTCTCCCCCTTCATGACAACTCCCGAAACAGTGCCATATCTGCCGGTCCGGAGAGACAACGAATGAAGGATTTTTTTCGTTGTGAAACGGACAAATTGCCTTAAAATTCCGTCCTGCTTTTTTTAAGGTAATGTATGAACCAATAAATTCGACGATATTGATACGCTTTTTCAGTTCTTCTACGACCTCGTGCATGGCTACATTATACAACCTATTGTTTTTTCCCTAAAATTCCTATTATAATGAAGTTAATGCTCTATATTTTTATTGATAAAAACAGGATCAAACTGCTTCTTCTTAAAAAGTCCATGCTTGGACAGTATGACACGGTTTTTTTTGAAAAAGAATACGAAGCCGATCTTCTGACCGACGGTAAGCCCGTTAATATTGACCACGTCGCCTCAGCGATAAAAGAGGCGCTCCAGAGTGTCAACGAACCAAAACTTGTGGAAAAAGAAATTATCCTCATCCTACCTCAGTCGAGCTTTCATTATCTGCGTTTTGATGTGCCGGCCGATGTTGCGTCGGGTGCCCTCGCTTCGTTTGTGAAGGATAAAGCGAAAGCAAACCTGCATGTTAACCTGGATGACTGTCTATCTGAATATTTTGCCGTAGATCGTGATAAAGAAAAACAAATCAACTTTTATGCCATACCGACAGACACCATATCTAAGTTTCGCGAGGCGCTGACACTTATTGACCTGAAGCTATCACTCATCCTTCCGGAGACACTTGCTTACTACAAACTAATCGAAAAGACGTTGCGAAAAGAGAAAAAAGAGTTCATCTGGTATGTAGTCTACGAAAAAAATTATGTCCTCGGATATCTCTACGACACCTTTGGACTTGCATCCGAGGAAAAATGGACTGTACCACTTGCGGAAGGTGCTGATATTGAAGCGATACTCAGGGAAAAAGCACAAAGTTATGAAGCGGCCGGAATGAAACTGAATCGTCTTATTTTGTCGGGATCTTCATCGGAGACTGTAAGACAGGACACGTTTACTAAATCAATCGGTGTGTGGACCAATCCAATCAAACGGATCATCTCCAATTTTTATCAGGAATACCTCAAAATGCTCGTAAGCGAAGAAGCAAAGCCGTTTCCAGTCTTAAGCTACGATGTGTCTCTGGGTTCATTTATATTTACCCATGAAAACAAAAATTTCTCCTTTTTAAAACCGACTACCCGTTTTATGAAAGCCCCGTCCTTCAAGCTCCCCGCCACATCAATTCGTAAAAAAGAGCTCCTTATTTTCATTGGCTCTTTTGCCATATCGTTCCTTTTCTTTATTCTCATTTCAAAGAGCAAACTAAGTCTCCCTAACATTTCGTTGCCAATGGCAAAAGCAACCCCAACTGCGTCCCCTATAAAAGTTCCACCATCACCATCGCCTGTTCCCTCATTTAAAAAGGAAGATCTCAAACTGAAGGTCTTAAATGGTTCGGGAACAGCCGGGAAAGCGACCGAAGTCAAAGACATATTGGTTGAAAGCGGATATGGCGAGATTCTGACCGGAAACGCTGATAATTTTGACTTTGCTAAAACGGAAATACAGGTTAAGGCCGACAAGAAAGCTGCGGGATCAACGCTGACAGCAGATCTAAAAACACACGTCACATCGCCAACAATCACTACACTTGACGACTCAGAAGCGGCTGATGTGGTAATCATTATTGGCACCGACTTTAAATAGCTAATGGCTTATTGCTAATAGCCATTGGCCATTTGCTATGAGCTAACGTATAATTGCACTATGCCTTCTGATGATCCGTTTGAAAGACTGAAAGCCCTACTTCTTTTTATATTCGCAGTTGTCGTTTCAAGTGCATATATCCTTATCCTCATTATTGGATTTGGATTTATCGCCATTCTCCTCCTCCTTCATTTTTTGCTGAAATTCTTAGGTTTTAAATAAGGAAATTTTCGTATAAGCTATAATATAGCCTCATATGGAAACCACAGCCGAAGAACTTAATAAACGGGTGACGAGTATTCTGGCAAGAGCCAAGCTGCCGGGAAAAAAAGATGAACTCGCACGCGCTGAAAAAGAAACCTACGACACTGCCTTTTGGCAGGATCCGGAAAGGGCTCGCGACACCATGAAGCGAATAGCATTCCTCAAAAAAGAAATCGATGACATGGAAATGATGCAACTTTTGATTGAGGAAAACGAACTGGCCGAAGCCGAAAAACTCATTAGGCGGTATGAGATACTCTTATTTTTGAGCGGCAAATATGATCAGGGTGATGCAATTTTTGCTATCCATGCCGGCCAGGGCGGAACTGAAGCGATGGACTGGTCCGAAATGCTTTTCAGAATGTACACGCGCTATTTTGAGAGAAAAGGCTGGAAATTCGAAGAGATTGAGCGAGTCCCCGGCGACGAAGCGGGTATCAAATCGACAACGTTAAATGTGTATGGTCCTTTTGCATATGGCTATTTAAAAGCTGAGGCAGGTGTACACCGTTTGGTACGCCAATCGCCCTTTAATGCCGATAAACTCCGCCAAACATCCTTTTCGTTGGTCGAAGTCGTCCCTATTATCGAAAAAAATGATATAGAAATAAAAGAAGATGAAATCGAATGGCAATTTTTTAGAGCCGGCGGACACGGAGGACAAAACGTGAATAAAGTTGCGACCGCAGTGCGCCTCACCCATAAACCGACTGGAATCACGGTCTCAGCACAAACAGAAAGACAGCAAATGCAAAACCGTGAGAACGCATTGAAACTCCTGCGCGGAAAACTCTGGCAGATACGCGAACAAGAGACAAAAAGCGAGACTCAGTCTTTTAAAAAAGAAACGATGGCTTCTTGGGGCAGACAAATACGATCATATGTTCTTCATCCCTACAAACTCATAAAAGATCTTCGCACTGATCATGAAGAAACAAACACCGATAGTATCTTAGACGGAGATCTGGATGCCTTTATCGAAGCCTACTTGAAAAAAAATTCGTAACATGTTATTCTCTTCATTAATATGACACCTGAAGAAGATAATCTTATTCGAGACTTTGACTCTGCCGTCCCTTCAAGTACTTTTCCTCTTGCTGTTTTTGCTGGGCTTCTTGTGGTCGTTGTGGTTCTCGGAGGCGGTATTGGATTTGCGCTGTCAACACTTCAAAAAAACGGCGGCTCTTCAAATCAGACATCGAATGCGCCGGCCAAAGAAACAGCTGGTATTTCAGATAAAAAAACCTTTAAAGATAACGCTGAAGGCATCGTGAAAGAAGGCGGTTTAGAAGGTGAAGGATCGTTTCATCTACAACGGCCAGGAGGTGCATCACAAAACGTATACCTTACTTCCTCTACTGTTGATCTATCTGTATACATTGGTAAGAAAGTCCGCGTCTGGGGCCAAACATTTGAAGCACAAAAAGCAGGCTGGTTTATGGATGTAGGCTTAGTCGAAACTCTGTAATTCTTCTCTCATTTCTTGTATGATTAACGTATGATCCTTTTTGACAACGTTACGAAACGATATCCTCTCGGAAATATCGCGCTTCAAAATGCCTCGTTTGAAATAAAAGATCACGAATATGTATTTCTCGTTGGAGCTTCGGGAGCAGGTAAAACTACTATTTTAAAGCTACTCATGCGCGAAATGCTCCCCACTGAAGGAACTGTCACGATCAACGACCTGGAAATAAGTTCGCCTCAATTTAAAACGATTGAAACCTTACGTCGATCAATTGGGATGATTTTTCAAGATTTCAAAGTTCTCCCCGATAAAAATGTCTTTGAAAATATCGCAGTCAGCCTGAAGATCATGAATGCAACGAAAACGCGCATTAAGGACGATCTGGCGGAGGCACTTTCACTCGTTGGACTGTCTGAAAAAAGCCTCATGTTTCCGGCCCAACTTTCGGCAGGTGAGTTGCAACGCGTAGCTATAGCCCGGGCAATTGTCGGTGATCGGGATATTATTTTAGCGGACGAACCGACAGGAAATCTCGATCCAAAAACAACGTGGGAAATCATGAAAATATTTAAAAAACTGGAAGGGAAAAAAACCATCATCATAGCAACACACAATACCGATGTCGTAAATAGTCTTAAAAAACGAGTCATCATTTTAGAACAAGGAAAAATCATTAAGGATATTAAAAAAGGAGGATATGACCTATGAATGATATTTTAACCTCGATACGACGCACACCATATCAGTCGCTTGCGGCTTTTCTTGTTTTGTTCTTTACTTTGTTTCTCTCGATGGTTCTTTTTGTATCGATAAGTTTTCTCCAGGGTCTTTTGCAGTACGTGGATACCCGCCCCCAGGTGACCGCTTATTTTCAGGTGAAAACACCGGAGTCGGAAATATTCAAAGTACGAGACGAACTTACCGCTTCGAAGAAAGTATTATCCCTTGAATATGTATCCAAACAAAAGGCATACGAGATCTATAAGTCTTTAAATAAAGATAATCCCCTACTTCTTGAGATGGTCTCCTCAGATATTTTGCCGCCATCGCTTGAGATTTACGCGCTTCAACCAGAATACCTACCCCAGATTGCTGAATATCTTAAAAAACAGCCATCGGTCGAAGAGGTCAACTTTCAGAAGGATATTATCGACCGTTTGCTGACCCTTACTCAGATCTTGCGCACTACATCTTCGGTTTTCTTTGCCTATCTTCTTCTTATGGGTATTATCGTACTCACCGCAACAAGCATGTTCAAAATCGCCCTAAAACGGGATGAGATTGAGCTGATGCGTCTTCTTGGCGCAACTGCATGGTACATACGAAAACCGTTCCTTATGGAAGGCGCTTTCCTTGGCTTTCTGGCCGCTACATTCTCGTTTGGCCTGCTATTTGGCATACTGATGTACCTCAACACGTTCTTAACGAGCTATCTTCACGGCATTCCAAACCTGAGCTTGTCTATCATGTCATTGTCACTCGTCGTCTGGCCACTGAATCCGCTTTTTATGGGGATCACCTTTGCCATCGCGGCCGTTTTCGGCATTGGCATTGCCGCAATCGCCAACCTCCTGGCAACCGAAAAGTATCTGAAATAAACCACTCCAACAATCTAACTTGAATGGTATAGACCCGCAAATAATTTACCTAGACAGTTAAAACTCATTCAGCAATATCAAAAACCAGCCGAGATACAAATGAACTTTGCGGATATAACTTCAGACTCACTCATTGAGAAAATGGGAACCCATTACTTCGAAAAAGCCTCCGCTCTTCTTGGGCCCCGAAAGATATGAAAGCATAAAAGCGCAACTCCAACGGACTGCATGTTGATAATCTTATAATAGTTATATCCTTCGGTTTCGCTATAATGAAAGGATGCGGAAAAAAATCCTCGCAATCGTATCTATTTTTTTTGTCTGCGTTATGGTCGTCATTCTTAAGATGTCCTCGGCATATGCACTCGACTGTGTTGATATAACTGATGCAAAACAGAAGGAAAACTGCCTTGTTGGGGCAATCAATAAAACGCAGGCTACACGAAACAGCCTTACCTCAGAGATCCAGTACATGAATAATCAGATCGCCCTTACTGAACTGCGTATTGTACAAACGGAACAAAAAATAATAGAGACAGAGAAAGAAATAAATTTACTAACCAGCCGCATCGAAGGGCTCGACACCTCGCTCGATTATCTTTCTAAACTTCTTCTTCGCCGTATCGTCACGGGATACAAAAAAAATACTCTCGACTTCTTTAATGTCCTCTTAAATAGTGGCGATGCAGATGATCTCATCAATCGCGCAAAATATCTAAAGACTGCTCAAAACACTAATCAGCGTTTACTGGTACAAGTACAAGAGACGAAGTTGAACTTTGAGGAACAGAAAAAAATACGGGAAAACAAAAAAATAGAACTAGCAGCACTTACCGATACGCTCAATAACCAAAAAGCTTCCCTTGATTCACAAAAAGTCCAAAAACAGAAGCTCTTGGCCGATACACAAAATGACGAGTCAACCTATCAAAGACTATTGTCCCAAGCTCGTGCCCAACTTGCGGGATTTAAAACATTTGTCCAGAGTAGCGGTATCGGCATCATAGGCGCGAATCAATTCGGGTCTGGTTCGGATGGGAACTATTATTCACAGCGCGATGCCCGTTGGGCCTCAAACGATATCGGGTATTCAAATGAAAGTATCCTTGACGTAGGTTGTCTTCTGACTTCTATCTCAATGGTCGCTAAAAAATATGGAGCAAATCTTACACCTGCCGATATCGCCGGAGATGTAAGTAGATTTTTCGGTTCAACAGCATATATGAAACTCCCGTGGCCCGGCGTTGCTGGGAAGAGTTATACGTATGTATCGGATATCGATGGAGAACTTTCAAATGGTAACTATGTAATCGTGGGGGTTGGAGGGTGCGCTAATGGCGGCAGTCATTTTGTTGTTCTTACAAAAAAAGAAGGCGACGGATATATCATGCATGATCCAATCTACGGACCTGATAAAAACTTTTACGATCACTACTCCAACATCTGCACCTCCGCCGCTTTCAAATAAATATTTCGCTTATAGTCCGTTGTTCTTTTGATCTAGCTTTTCTATTTTCACAGTATGTATAAAGTGATTGTTTTACTTATTATCTTCCTGATATCTGCAATTCCTCTTTCTGGCGCAGTGTATCTGAACGAAGTACTTATCGATCCTCAACAATCGATAGAACTAATAAATACCGCGACTGGTGAAGCCGATATCTCCAAATGGTATCTCGATGACTCGGGTGGTGCAACCTTCTTTAGTGTACCCGAACATACGTCTATCCCCAGCAATGCATGTATCGTTTTCACTTCTGATTTTAACCTCAACAAATCATCATCTGATACGGTACGCCTCTTCGACTCGACTGCCGCTCCGACCGAAAACGGTTTCACTCTCATTGATTCGTTTAGCTATAAAGCCGGAGCCGGACCGGGACTTTCCTATGCCAGACTTCCTGATGGTGACGGAACGTGGTCAACAAGCTCAGCGTCAATCGGCAAACGAAACGACAACAATACATCTTGTCTTGCAGAGCCTACCTCGGCACCAACCATCATTCTTACTCAAACACCAACCCAGCCTGATAATATTCTTTTAAGCGAGATCATGATACGACCGCAAGGCGATGAACACGAATGGGTGGAACTCTATAACAACAATGATCATTCTGTCACTCTCATCGATTGGTATATAGATGATGTTTCGAATTCCGGCGCGTCTCCTAAAAAATTTTCGGCTAATTTAGCGTCTTATCAATACAAAATAATCGAGCTTTCTTCAGACATCTTTAATAACACTGAAGACAGCGCACGGTTGTTGAATGGAGCACAAAATGAAATAGACAGCACGGAATATGGCGACCTTCGAGCATATGGAAGTTTCGGAAGACAGAACATTGTCGGTTCATTCTGCACTATGAATCCAACGAAAGAGTCTGTAAACACTGACTGCCTACCCAATGTGTCTTCCGCTCTTTCTCCACCAACGAAAGTTCCTACCCCTTCGTTTATTCCTTCACCAACTGCTCGTCCAATACTTCCGACGGTACATACGAGCACCGTGAGTAAAACGTTTAAGGGATCTATACTGGGAACGGCAAACTCTGCGCCTTCTAAAGTTTTCGAATTTAATTCGTGGCCAGATATCGTGAAGGCGTTGACATTTTTTGGCTTTGTGGCATCCCTCCTTTCAGCCGGATCAATTCTTCTAAAATTAAAATAGGTGCCCGTTTGATGTATAGTAATAGTAATGGGAAAAATTACCGCATTTTTTCACAATCTTTTCATTCCAAAAGAGAGCAATAATTTCCGGGCAAAAGCACTGCATCCAGATTTCTTAAGCTCGTATTTGGTATTGGCAATCGTCCTGACATTTACTTTTAAACTACTCGGAAACGGTGCACATAATGTGCTTGGATTTGCGACAGATATCTCAACTGAAAAACTACTGACACTCACGAACACTGAACGAACGAAAAGCGAACTACCACCTCTTGCCTATAACACAGCGCTTTCTGCGGCAGCTGCAAAAAAAGCTGAAGATATGTTTATAAGTAACTACTGGTCACACTTTGGCCCAAATGGTGAGACGCCGTGGAATTTTATCCTCGCCTCAGGGTATAGGTATGAATACGCCGGAGAAAACCTCGCAAAAAACTTTCTTTTTTCTGATGGCGTGGTAACCGCGTGGATGAACTCACCGACCCATCGAGAAAACATACTAAGGCAAGATTACACTGATGTTGGTTTCGCCATAAAAAACGGTCTTTTAAATGGGGAGGAAACCACACTTGTCGTACAGATGTTCGGAAAACCACTAGCTCAAGTTGATGGTGTTTCCAAGGCACCGGTCGTAACCTCGGGAGTACCTCATGAGTCCTCTCCACTTCCTGTATTTGCGACAACGTATAAGATTCAACTCGCATTTCTTGTCTTTCTTATCCTTGTGCTCATTTTTGATTTCTATTTTGCTTTCCGTTCTAACGTAACGCGAATTTCAGGCCGAAATATCGCTCACATTATCTTTATCGGATTTATAATAATTGGCATTTATATGCTTACGAAAGGAGTTATCTTATAAAAAAAGAACTTCTTAAACATCTTGGCGATTATTTATTTCTGGTAACTGCAGGAGTTGTGTTTGTCACCGCTCTATCTATCCTGAAAGGCCAGAGGCTTCTTGAATTTATTGTACTTCTTATATTCGTTTCGATTTATATTCTCTGGGGCATCTATCATCATATTATCCGGAATGATATCCACCTGAAAATTGTGTTAGAATATATATTTATTGGCTTTACGGTGCTGTTTTTGTTAAAAATTCTTATCTTACCTTTTTAACCTATGAAGGGAGTTATATTGGCAGGCGGACTGGGCACTCGACTATATCCATTAACCTACGCGACAAACAAACATCTTCTTCCGGTTTATAACAAACCCATGATCTACTATCCTATACAAACGCTCGTACGAGCGGGCATTACTGAAGTTCTCATTGTCGTTTCTGGACCCCACTCGGGACATTTTATTCATGTTCTCAAAAACGGTAAAGAATTCGGCATCAATCATTTGGAATTTGCATATCAGGAAAAACCAAACGGCGGTATAGCTGATGCGCTTGCTTTGGCCGAAAACTTTGCCGATGACGATCCTATTGCAGTTATCTTGGGAGATAATACCACTGACGCGGACATTTCTGGAGCGGTTCACTCTTTCAAAGGCGGCGCGCTTGTCTATCTTAAACAGGTCCCCGATCCCAAGCGATTTGGCATCGCTCGATTCGACGAAAACGATAAATCAAAGATCGTTGAAATACTTGAAAAACCCAAAGATCCTCCATCAAATTATGCTGTTACTGGACTCTATATGTACGATAACCGCGTCTTTGATTTTATAAAACAGTGCAACCCGAACTTTGCCGGACGCAACGAGCTTGAGATTACCGAAGTAAACAACTTCTACATAAAGGAAAAAACATTGAGATGGGCAGAAATAAATGGCTACTGGTTAGATGCCGGTACATTTGATACACTATTAATGGCCAACAATTACTGGGCGAAGAAAGCACAATAGTTGAAATCGGTTAGAATCAGTTATAATCTGTTTTGAATCAGTTGATTAAGTTTTTCTTTCGCTGATTTCAACTGACTTTGACTGATTATAACTAGTTATAACTGAAAATATGGATACAACACAACTACTACTTACCGTCGTCTTAACCGTCATAACTATCTTACTCATAATTGTAGGAATACAGCTGATCTTCGTACTGCGTGAGGCACGAAGGATACTCGTTCGAGTCAGCGGCGTGATTTCCTCTTTTGAAGCGACAGGCGCCGGACTTACTCACGGCCTTGGCGAACTGCAAGGATTTGTCGGGGGCTTACGAAGTGTATTCAAGATTATCGATTTACTTCAATCTCGTAAAAATGGCCGCACAAAGTAATCATTCTCCCTCGACCTTTTGGTTCGGATTTGCCCTTGGCACAATGGCCACAGGTCTGTCGCTCTATCTTTTTGGCACAAAAAAAGGCAGGACAACACTGAAGAAAATCATGGAACTTACGGAAAATCTCGAAGAAAATGCCTTCTCACTGTTTCAAGAGCTCGAAGAGCACGTAATGCCGTCAAAAGACGAAGGTGTCGCACTCTCTGAAAAAACAGGAGGGATCGAGTCGGTTATGCACAGAATGAAGAATCTGGGTCATGAGACAGAGAAGACCGCCAAACGCTTCTTCACAAAAGAATAACATCTACAATAATGATATTGACTTTTTACAAAGCTTTGTGTATAGTATACTAGTTTTTTCCCCGTGTTCTTTTTTTGGGGTTTTTATTTTTTTTACAGTAAATTTCTTTCTGGAAGATGTCTAAATCTGATAAACCCGCAATTTCGCCCCGCAAAACAATCAACCTGGGACAGGAAGATAAGCAGCTAGAAAGCTTCGACCTTATCGAGGTACAAAGAGAATCGTGGTCTACATTTATAAATGGTGATCTAAAACAGATCATAAGTGACTTCTTCCCCATCGACGATTACACCGGTAAAAAATTTTCACTCAGTTTTGAAGACCTCTATTTTGGCAAACCTCGCTATGATATCGATCTCTGCATAAAGAAAAAATTAACATACGATACTCCTCTTTATCTCACCCTAAGACTCACCAACAAAAAAACCGGCACCGAGCGAAAACAGGATGTTTACTTCTTTAATCTTCCCAAGATGACGAGCCGCGGGACTTTCATCATAAACGGTGTCGAACGCGCAATTATCAATCAAATCGTCCGCTCACCAGGTGTTTACTTTACAGCGGAAATTGACAAAGTCACCGGCCTCACTCTTTACAACGCCGAAATTCGTCCATATATTGGTGCGTGGCTTGATATAACCATCAACAAAAATAACTTCATAGAGATGAAGGTAAATAAAAAAAGAAAATTCCTCGCTACAGTCCTTCTGAAAGTGTTCGATGGTGAATCAAGCAGTCAAATCCTCTCATACTTTAATGACCTCGATAAGGAGCTTGTTGAAAAATATCTCGCCCCAACACTAAAGAAAGATCACACAAAAAAACGTGAGGAAGCTATCCTTGAGATCTATCGAAAGGTTCGCCCAGGTGAACCTCTCATTCTTGATAATGCCGTTGAGACACTCAATAATCTTTTCTTTAATCACAGGAGATATTCTCTTGCCAATGTTGGCCGGTACAAGATGAATAAAAAACTTGGTCTTGAAGCGCCAATCTCAAAGGAAAATCATCTAATCAATAAGACTGACGTCATCGAAACGATTAAGTACCTCCTCAATTTGACTCGTAAAAAGGGTACATTCGACGACATAGATCATTTAGGCAATCGCAGGCTTCGCACAGTCGGTGAACTCATCAGTATGTATGGAATCCGCGTCGGTATGGTGCGAGTTGAGCGTGAAATCAAAGAGCGGATGAGTCTTGTAACAAGCGACATGAATGTAACCCCCTCACAGATCGTAAACTCAAAACCTCTCATCGTGGCTGTTAATTCTTTTTATAGAACCAGCCAGCTTTCAACTATCGTCGATCAAACAAATCCATTATCAGAAGTGGATAACTTAAGAAGAATTACGGTCGGCGGACCGGGTGGTATTGAAAAAGAGCGCGCTTCATTTTCTATCCGAGACATTTCCTCATCTCAATACGGAAGAATTGATCCAATCCGTTCTCCTGAGGGTCAGAATATCGGCGTCGTAACCTATATGGCGTTGTACGCCCGAGTCAATAAATATGGATTCCTCGAAACCCCCTACAGAAAACTCATCAAAGAAACAAAGGGTGGAAAAATAAGCATCAAAGCTTCAAATGACATGTTCTATATTCAAGCAGATGACGAAGAGCAGTACTACATTGGAGCACATTCAACTACTTTTGAGGGTGACACCAAAGCGTATGTCGTTGCACGACACAAAGGAGACGTCACCGAAGTTCCTCTGGAAAAACTAGATCTTATTGACGTTTCTCCACGACAAGTGATCGGCGCTTCTGCAGCACTCATTCCGTTCCTGCAAAACGATGATGCAAGCCGCGCCCTAATGGGTACTCACATGCAATGTCAGGCTGTTCCTTTGGTCAAGCCAGGAGCTCCGATGGTTGGTACTGGTATGGAAAAGAAGATCGCCTCATCTCTTGCTCGAACAATTTTCGCAGAGGAAGATGGTGTCGTTGACTATGTTGATGGACAAAGAGTTGTTGTAAAAGGGAAAAGTGGTAAAAAATATGATTATTCACTTGAACGCTATATCAGAACAAATAAGGATGTTGTCTTCGATCAAAAACCTCGTATTGGACCAGGACAGAAACTAAAAAAAGGTGATCTACTCATTGATGGTCCATCGACTGAAAACGGCCAGTTGGCTCTCGGTCAGAATCTCGTTGTTGCCTACACTTCACTAAATGGCCTCGGATATGAGGACGGTTTTATCATCTCAGACAGACTCATTAAAGAAGATTTGCTCTCCTCCATCACGATGGAAGAGTTTATCGCCGACCTCGTCGACACAAAATTAGGATCAGAAGAACTGACACGCGACATACCAAATGTCCGTGAAGAAGTGCTCTCTAATCTTGACAAAGAAGGACTCGTTCTTAATGGAACCGAAGTTCACGGTGGCGATATTCTCGTAGGTAAAGTAGCTCCAAAGGGTGAAAAAGAATTAACCGCAGAAGAGCGTTTACTTCGCGCGATCTTCGGAGAAAAAGCTAAAGACGTAAAAGACACATCTCTTCGCGTTCCTTACGGTAAACGTGGCACCGTGGTAAATCTTGAGGTTATTGACTCAAAAAAAGATCCAAATGAACTTGAGCCAAGTGTTTTGAAAAGAATAATTGTCAATACAGCTCAGCTTCGAAAAATCTCCGTCGGAGACAAGCTCGCAGGTCGTCACGGAAACAAAGGTGTTATTTCAAAAATACTACCTCAGTGGGATATGCCATATCTTGAAGACGGCACTCCTGTTGACGTTATTTTGTCTCCGCTTTCCATTCTTTCGAGAATGAATTTGGGACAACTATTTGAAACGCTCATGGGCCTTATCGCACAACATTCTGATACTAATATCGCCGTTCCTGTTTTTGAAAAAATAAAAGAAGAAATACTAACCCATGAACTCAAGAGACTAGGTCTCCCACTGGATGGAAAAACAACTCTTTACGATGGACATACTGGTCAAGCCTTTGAAAAGAAAGTCATGGTCGGAGTTGGCTATATTCTCAAGCTCATCCACATGGTGGAGGACAAATTCCATGCGCGATCGGTCGGTCCTTACTCACTTGTCACTCAGCAACCATTATCTGGAAAGTCACAAATGGGAGGTCAGCGATTTGGAGAGATGGAGGTATGGGCACTCGAAGCACATCGTGTTCCCCATACTCTGCAGGAACTTCTAACCATAAAGAGCGACGACGTACGCGGACGGACAAAAGCCTTTGAATCAATCATTAAAAATATTGATATTCCACAGTCAAATGTGCCAGAATCATTCCATGTTTTGGTAAAGGAATTAAATGCACTGGGATTATCGATTGATTTCATTAAATAACTATGGATACACCTCAAACAACGCCCGTTGATTTTTCCGGTCTTCGCATTACTCTCGCTTCTCCTGAGGGAATCTTAAAATGGTCACACGGCGAGGTCACAAAACCAGAAACAATCAATTACCGCACATTCCGAGCTGAAAAAGATGGACTGTTTGATGAGCGAATTTTCGGACCGACAAAGGACTACGAATGTTACTGTGGTAAATACAAACGCATGCGCTACAAAGGTATCGTCTGCGATAGATGCGGTGTCGAAATCACCACATCCGCCGTCCGACGTGAGCGCATGGGCCACATCAAACTAGCTTCCCCTGTCGCCCATATTTGGTTTTTTAAGGGTCCATCATCAGTCTTAAGCACTATACTCGACGTTCCTCCACAGGCTCTTGAAAGAGTTATTTATTACGCGCTTTATCTCGTAAAGTCGGTCGACAAGGATAAACAAAAAGAATCAGCGGCCGGCATTGAAGAACTCAAGAAAGAAGAAATAAAGAAGCTTGAGGAGCAGTATAAAGTAGAAAAAGAAAAAGTAGAAATAACCATTGAAAAACAGAAGGATGATCTCCTTAAAAAAATCCCCAATCAAGAACAGCGTGATATTACCCAGCAGGAATTTGATCTAAAGAGCCGTGAACAGTTAAAAGCTCTTTCAGACAAATTCACAGAACAGAAATCCCAAAAATCAGCTTACTACGATAGGTTGATGAAAATCATTAAGTCTATTCGTCAGCTTGATACGCTCGAAGAAGATGATTTCCTGTTCTATCGAGAAAATGACGTTGACAGCGCAATACAAGTTGGAATGGGATCCGAAGTTGTATATGAGATGCTGTCTACTTTTGATGTTGCGAAAGAAGCTGCAGAGTGTCTCAAGGATTTAAATACTGCTAAAGGTGAGCGAAGGAACAAGCTTCTTAAAAAAATGCGTGTTGTAGAGTCTTTTATGAAGGCAACTATTGAACCTCGCTGGATGGTTCTTACTGTTCTTCCTGTTATTCCTCCAGATCTCCGGCCAGTTGTCCAACTTCCGGGAGGAAAATTTGCAACTTCAGATCTCAATGACTTTTATCGACGCGTCATCAATCGCAACAACAGACTTAAACAGCTTATGGATCTTGGTGCGCCGGAAATCATTTTAAGGAATGAAAAGCGCATGCTTCAAGAAGCCGTTGACTCTCTTATCGATCTTCAGAAGTCAAGAGGCAGACTCAGGACCCAGGGCGCCGCCGCTAAAGTTCAGAAATCGTTGTCGGATATTTTGCGAGGAAAACAAGGTCGTTTCCGCCAGAATCTTCTTGGAAAACGTGTTGACTATTCAGGCCGTTCAACCATTATCGTCGGACCAGAACTGAAAATAAATCAATGCGGTATCCCACGTGAAATGGCTATTGAACTATTTAAACCATTCCTTCTCCATCAGATCATCGTTCGTGGACTTGCGCCAAATATTAAAAGTGCAAAGAACTATCTTGAGAAAAAAGAACCTATTGTCTATGACATCCTTGAAGAGATCACTAAGGATCATCCGGTACTTTTGAATAGACCTCCAACACTGCATAAACTTTCTGTGCTGGGCTTTTATCCTGTCTTAACTGACGGAAATGCTATCAAACTCCACCCAACAGTCTGTCAGGGATACAACGCTGACTTCGACGGCGATGCAATGGGTGTATTTCTCCCCCTTGCCAAGAATGCAATCGACGAGGTGAAGACTCGCATGCTCCCGTATCACAATTTACTCAAGCCAGCCGACGGATCACCAATCGTTCTCCCAAACAAAGAAATGGCACTCGGTTGTTACTATCTCACAACGCTTGACGCCACATTCGACACCATGAAAGATGAAGAACTGAGAGCCTTCTCCGACGGCGAAGAGGCGATTAAAGTCTATCAACTCGGTCGGATTAAGCTTCGCCAACCGGCCATCGTGAAAATCGATGATACATTGCTACGTACATCAGTTGGTCGGATAATCTTTAATCAATCCCTTCCTAAAGCCCTTCAGTTTATTAATACGGAAGTAAAAGCAGCTGATTTAAAGAGCCTCGTAGTCGCCGCAATGAAAATATTCACCAATGAAGAGGTTGGCGCGCTTATTGACAAGGTAAAAGAAATTGGTTTCTGGGGCGCAACCGTATCCGGAGGGTTATCAGTGTCTGTATTTGACTGTGAGATCATACCGGAAAAATATCCAGAAGTAGCCGCAACCGAAAAAGAAGTAGCGAAGATTGAAAAAAATTATGAACAGGGCCTCCTTACGCTCGAAGAAAAAAAACGATATACGAATAAATTGTGGATTGATACAACTGAAAAATTGGCAGACATGACATGGGATAGGCTTGATCCAGAAAATCCGATCAAAATAAGTATCAAATCTGGAGGTCCCCGCGCGTCCCGCGAACAACTAAAACAGCTTTCGGCTATGAAAGGTCTCGTCGTTGATCCCTTGGGGAAGATCATCGAGATCCCGACAAAATCAAACTATCGTGAAGGACTATCTATCTTTGAATACGTCATTTCTGCACGCGGTGCGAGAAAAGGTCTTACTGACTCCGCTCTTAAAACCGCCGACGCCGGATATCTGACTCGACGTCTTGTCGATGTTTCCCATGATATGATCGTCCGCGAAGAAAACTGTGAGACAACTGAAGGATTAGTCATAAGCATAACCGACAGCCGTGGAGAACGATTTGAGGATCGTATTAAAGGAAGATATCTTTTGAAAGATGTTCACAACGACGCAAAAGAGTTAGTCATGAAAGCCGGTACGCTTTTAACTGAAGAACCGCTAGCCGAACTTGAGAAACAACAGATAAAAAGAGCCCACGTCAGGTCTGCATTATTCTGTAAATCAAAATACGGATGCTGCCAAATGTGTTATGGGGTGGATCTGTCGACCAACAAACTTGTTGAAGTCGGAGTACCCGTTGGCGTTATGGCAGCACAGTCAATTGGAGAACCAGGAACACAGTTGACCATGCGTGTCCGCCACTTTGGAGGTATTGTCATATCAGACGTGACTCAGGGTTTGCCGCGTGTCGAGGAACTATTTGAAACCCGTACACCAAAAGTCGTTTCCCCAATCGCTGAAATCGATGGTAAGGTTCAGATACAAGAAGACACAGAAAAAGAAACATATCATGTAAAGATCTCATCAATTGATAAGACACCTGCCCAAGAACAAGAATTTGTGATCCCCATGTCACAGAAATTGAAAGTAAAAGACGGCGAAAAGATATTAAGCGGCACTCCGCTTTCAGAAGGATATCTTAATGTTCACGATATTCTGACCATTAGAGGGTTACAAGCGGCGCAATTATATCTCCTCGACGAAGTTCAAAACGTATACGAGTCTCAAGGGATCGGCATCCATGATAAACATTTTGAGGTCATCATTCGTAAAATGAGTGATAAAGTAATCCTTGAGGATGAAGGCGATACGCTCTTCATAAAAGATGAGGTCGTGTCTAAAATGCGCTTTGAAGACGAAAATAAGAAGGTGCTCGCTCAGGGCGGTAAGCCTGCCGTCGGTAAAGTATCAATACTCGGGATTACGCGTGCTGCAATTTATACAGATTCGTGGTTGTCAGCCGCTTCATTTGAACAAACAACTAATGTCCTGTCGTCCGCGGCAATCAAAGGGCAGGTCGACTACTTGTTAGGACTGAAGGAAAATGTTATAATTGGACGGTTAATTCCAGTTACCCGTGAATTAATAGATCGTTACTACGGGGCTTTTGTAAACCGATATGCCAACAATCAACCAGCTGATCAAAAGGAAGCGGCACAGACGGATTAAAAAATCCAAATCTGCTGCTCTCAAAAGTTCTTTTAACGCGCTAAAGCGCCGGTATGTGCCGACAGATAATTCTATGAAAAGAGGAGTCTGTACTGTAGTGCGCACCATGACTCCAAGGAAACCAAACTCAGCGCTTCGAAAAGTCGCAAGAGTCAGACTTTCCAATAAGATGGAGGTCACCGCCTATATTCAGGGCATTGGTCACAATTTAGCGGAGCATTCAATCGTATTAGTCCGAGGTGGACGCGTGAAAGATCTTCCTGGCGTTAAGTATCATATCGTTCGTGGTAAGTTTGACACTGCAGGCGTTACGGGCAGAACAAAGTCTCGCTCGAAGTACGGCACAAAACGTCCTCAGGTCAAAGAATCATAATATCCTATGCCCCGTCATCCATATAAACGAACTAAATTTAAATTTGATCCTGTCTACAAAAGTGAAGAGGTGGCAAAACTTATAAACTATATAATGGTTGATGGTAAAAAAGATGTTGCGGCGGGTATTGTATATTCCGTACTTACGGGTTTTGAAAAAAAGAACGAAGATGGTCTACGTCTTCTCCAACAAGCTTTCGCAAATGTAGCGCCAACGTATGAAGTTAAGCCAAGAAGGCTCGGAGGTGCGTCCTATTTAGTACCTTCCGAAGTGCGACGCGAGCGAAAACTTTTTCTCGCCATGAACTGGATTATCGAAGGCGCTCGTGCCAGAAGTAATAAAGAGTTCCATAGTTTTGCTGATAAACTCGCGGCAGAATTATTGGATGCATCAAAAAATCAGGGAAGCGCCGTTTCCAAAAGACAACAAACAGAAAAGCTCGCGGAAGCAAACAAAGCTTTCTCTCATTTAAAGTGGTAATCCCCTATGGCACAGCAATCGATCGTCACAAAAAACAGAGTCGTTAGTACAGATAAAATCCGAAACGTTGGCATTATTGCGCACATCGACTCGGGTAAAACAACGACTACAGAACGCCTTCTTTTTTATACCGGCCGCAGCTATAAAATCGGCGACATTGACGATGGTAATACCCAAATGGACTGGATGCCTCAAGAACGTGAACGCGGCATTACGATCGTTTCCGCTGCGACAACTACATTTTGGAAAGGCACCCGCATAAATATTATTGATACCCCCGGACACGTAGATTTTACCGCGGAAGTCGAACGCTCATTACGAGTGCTCGACGGAGGCGTTGTTGTTTTTGACGCCGAAGAAGGTGTGCAGAGCCAGTCAGAAACAGTCTGGCGACAGGCCGATAAATACAAAGTTCCCCGCATCTGTTTCATTAACAAAATGGATAAGCTTGGCGCTGATTTTGATGCGACAGTTGGAGAGATTCGCGACAGACTAGGCGCGTCACCCGCTGTAATGGTATATCCGTTGGGCAAAGAACAGGAATTTAAAGGAGTTGTTGATCTTCTAACCCTTAAGACCTTAATCTGGGAAAAGGATAAACAGGGAATTGAATATGATGTCCTCGATGAGGTTCCAGCAGATATAAAAGAAAAAGTTATGGCTGCACGGGCACAACTTATTGAACACATCGCTGAGACAGACGATGCGCTTCTTGCTAAATACCTGAATGGCGAAGAAATTCCGGTCGTGGAATTAAAGAAAGCGCTTCGAAAAGCAGTAATTTCCTATAAACTCATTCCTATATACGCTGGCACTTCACTTCGTAACAAAGCAGTTCAGCCTATTCTTGACGCAATTGTCGACTATCTTCCCTCTCCAGAAGATCTAAAAGAAATAAGGGGTATAAATCCTAATACAAAAGCCGAAGAGGTTCGTCAACTCACAACGGAGGAGAAATTCTCTGCCTTGGCATTCAAAATTCAACTTGATCCGCATGTCGGAAAGCTTACCTATACCCGCATTTATTCTGGTGTCCTCCAGTCAGGTTCATATGTCTACAACATTAACGGAAACAAACAGGAGCGCGTGAGCCGTGTGCTATTGATGCATGCAAATCAGCGGGAAGAAATTGATAAGGCATATGCCGGAGAAATCGTCGCTCTCGTCGGTCCGAAAGATACAAAAACCGGAGATACGCTTTCTGATCCAAATAATCCCATTATCTTGGAACAGATAGTCTTTCCTGAACCAGTTATATCGCTTGCCATAGAACCAAAGACAAAGGCCGATCAGGAAAAACTATCTTACAGTTTACAAAGACTCGCAGAAGAAGACCCAACATTCAAAGTAAAGATAAACCAGGAAACGAATCAAACCATCATGTCGGGCATGGGAGAGCTTCATCTTGAGATTCTCGTTGACCGCATGAAACGCGAAATGGGCATGAATGTAAATGTCGGTAAACCACAGGTAGCATATAAGGAAACCATAACTAAAAAAGCTGACGAGGTTGAAGCAAAATATATCAAACAGACCGGAGGTCATGGTCAATACGGACATGCGGTCGTAAACATAGAACCATTGCCAAGAGGAGAGGGATTCAAATTCGTAAATAAAATCAAAGGAGGTTCGATCCCATCAGAGTTTATTCCTTCCATTCAAAAAGGTATAACAAACTCTCTCGACAAAGGGACACTCCTTGGGTTTCCCGTGGTTGATTTCCAGATAACCTTAGTTGAT
>Ga0247727_10005195_pt1 | contig 26724 bp, 25 predicted proteins | sample WisWelCaveWW1625_FD_202498 | JGI IMG/M metagenome (GOLD analysis project Ga0247727, IMG submission 202498) | Biofilm microbial communities from Wishing Well Cave, Virginia, United States - WW16-25 | ecosystem: Environmental > Aquatic > Deep subsurface > Groundwater > Cave microbial mat | place...
GAGGCGTGTCAGTGGGGAGGGGCGTGAAAGTAATCGTCGGCGACGCGGGAGGAGTTAATGTGTCGGTGAGGGGAATGCTTGTTGAGGAGTCAACAGGTTCGGGGGAGAAAGAAGCGGGTTCTCCTCCATTGCTTAAACCGCAGGACTGAGTCAACAGAATGAACAGGATGAGGAGATGAAGATGTTTGATTTTCATCTCCTCATTGTACTAAAATTTAATTCAGGATGTGATCATGTTTCTCGAATCACCGGCGAACCCAAGCAGGGATGTCATACCTTGCATCATAAGACTTCCTCCATACACGACCATGTAGAACTCCATGTCTCCGGTCATGATCGCGAGGTGGATGGTCCACACGATGGTTGCCGCGCCGAGCGCGACGAGGAATAAACTGCCCAGCGGTAAAACACCCGCCATGATGGATCGGATGCTCCCCAGAAAGGTCAGCGCGCCGATGAGGATGACGAACAGCGCGGCAAAGATTTTGGTCAACAGCCACCACGCCGCGGCTTGACGGATTTCACTGCCGGTGAGGCTTGCGGCAAGTAACAGCCCTGCCAGCAGTGAGTTGACCAGCGCAAGAAAGATGGAAATTGTTTTCATTCAGCACCTCCGTTTGAGATTTGCCCCAAGCATACGCTATGCAGACTCTCAGAGTCTATACAGAGGCTATCAATTTCTGTAAATGCCTTTCAGGAGGAAAAACTAAACACGAAGGACACAAAGTCCACGAAGGAAAACCCGTAAAATGAATGCATTTATCGTATTTTGCTTGAGAGGAGTTATCGCTGAATTGTGATTAGGACGTTGCCGAGTTGTTTTGTTCTGTCGGTACAGGAGCAAAACGTTTTTGTGACCCCAGCCAGAGATGCAGGGCGTAGAAACTGATCGTTGAGATCGCACAAAAGATTCCGCCAACGTACCACAAGAGATTCGGATCATAGTGATCGAGAATGAGACCTGCCGCGGCGGGACCGACCGTGGCGGGAATGTTCCAGGCGAGACCATAGACAGCCATATAGCGTCCGCGCATGTCTGCGGGGGCGAAATTGGCGGCTATTGCCTGGTTGGTGGGGAAGACGATCATCTCACCAATCGTGATGATGATGACTGCAAGGAGGAAGAGGGCAGTCCCTTCCACAAAACCGATCATGGTAAACCCGGCGATAAAGAAGAGCGTGCCGAACATCATCATCAGAAATGGAGGGTATTTGCGGATCGTGCGGCTGATCCAGAATTGAAAGATCACCACCTCCAAACCCGTGATGGATAACATCACACCGTAGGTTTTGGAACTTATGTTATGAATATCCCGCAGGTAGACGGGAAGGGAACTGTATTGTTGCTGGTACACGATCAGGGCGACCATCCCCGCAAGTGTAAAGCCCATGTACGCCAGGTCGCGTAATACGATGCGATAGCCTGCCACCGTTGTAAGCAGGGATTCGTTTTTCTTTTCCACATCCTGAGCTACAGGTTTGGTTTCGGGAAGTAAACGGAACAGGATAATGGCAACGACCATGCTCAGGATCGCGTCAATGATGAACAAAGCCAGGAACGAGCGAGCCGCTATCAGTCCGCCAAGAGCCGTGCCGAAAATCCAGGCGTAGTTGAAGGCGACGCGCGTGATCCCAAATCCCTCTTGACGTTTGGACTCAGGCAGAATATCCGCCATCATCGCATCCTGTGCGGGACCTGCCACCTTTGAAAGCAGACCCACGAAAACGACCAGGATATAAAGGGTTTTCACATCTGATGCAAAACCCAAAAGGAGACTGCTCAACGCGCTGAACACGAGACCGAACAGAATCAAACGCCTGCGCCCGAACTTATCTGTGAGCGCGCCGCCGATGACACTGCCGACCAGCCCGAATAGGGACGACATTCCGATCAGGATCCCTGCCTGCGTCATGCCGACACTGAATTTTTGTGTGATGTACAAGGCGAAAAATGGAAATAGTAACGTGCCGCCGATGGCGTCAATGAAGAGTGTGCCAACGATGACCCAGAAAAGAGGAGGGAAGTCGTTGTATGTTTTTTTGAGGCTGTTCAGCATGGGCACCTTGATGGAAAAGGATTGAAGATTGCTTTTCCTACCTGCAATCTATTTGAGAATGATAATCCAATTTGAGGAGAGTTCAATCGTTAAAACTGAAAAGCAATGGAATTTAGACCCATGTCCTGCTCGAAGCAGCCTGCAAAAGGAGGTATGTCATGCTGAGGGGCGGTTTTGCCCCGAAGCATCTCTACAACAACGTGCGAGACTCTTCGGCCGCTGAAGAACGCTCCCTCCCATCGTCCCGATGTCATTCGGGAGAGAGACATAATTCTGGGCTTTGAGAAAGCCATAGAATGTTGCGTTTTGCCGCTCTTTGGGGTGAGCGGATGTGATATACTAAGACAGTCTTATAACAGGTTAAGTGCGCTTAACGCCGTCAACCCCATTATGGGTTGACGGCTAATTTTTTCGATGTGGTTGTTCTTCTGAGGAGACAGATATGGCATTCAAAATTGGCGACAATGTGGTTCATCCGCAGTATGGGGTGGGGCGGGTGGCTAACCTGGAGGAACGCGAATTTGAGCCAGGGGTGATGCGGCAGTATTATGAAGTTTCCATTCCGGGCGGCAGTACCGTGTGGGTGCCTTTGGAACAGCAAACGTTTGGGTTGCGCAAAGTGACCGTGAAAAGCGAAATTGCCCGTTGCCGAAAGATTCTTGGGTCTCATCCCTCGCCTCTCTCTGAGGATACACGCTCGCGTCAAGCGGACCTGGCAGCCCGCCTCAAGCAGGGGACGATCACTGCCCACTGTGAAGTTGTCCGCGATCTGTATGCGTATGGCGAGAACAAGTCGTTGAATGGGACGATCGCGGCATTCTTCCGCGCGACACAGGAAGTGCTCTGCCAGGAATGGGCGATGGTGGAAGGGATGACTGTTTCAGAAGCCCTGCGCGAGATCGGTCTCCTGCTCGAAAAAAGCAGGCTCACCGTGAGCGAGTCAACGGCGTAGTTGAGCCCGTTCCACTGAGCACAAAAATTAAAAAAAGAGCCCCGCTACGGCGGGGCTGGTCTTTTGAGCATAAGCGAATTTCAAAGCAGACTTCATGGTTGGCATTTTGACGCCGAGCTGTTTAAGGATCGCCATCGGCTGGTTGCAGAACCCATAAAGCAGGGTGGATATTCATAAAGGGCTACTTCACCGGAAGTTTGACTCCGAGTTGGCCTAGAATTTCCTGTAGCCCAGCGCCTTCAGTCGGTTCAACAACCCATGAGGAGACCTTTTGATCCCTGACTGTTATTTTATTTTTTTCCCTGGCGGTTGAAAATTTCTTATGTGTCGCGGAGATCACGCCCATGCCCAAGCCGGTGAGATCGATTGCGCCGCGATTGTCCCCGCTCATTTGTGATGTGGTATTGACGATATCGCCTTTTGCGCTATCCACCTTGAAATTGTAGTTCAGACCCGTGAATGCCATCAGCAGGCTGGTGCCCATTTTCAGCCAGGTTTTTCCGCTGATCGGTCTGCGGACCAGCCCCTTGAATCGAAAATCGTCCGAGAGGAATGTCTTTGCCTTGGCGAAATCACCACTCTGGACTGAATCCATGAGAGCTTGAACGGTTTCCTGCGAATTCATGATGTTTTCCTTTACTACTCATTGGTTCTGAGCCAATGTTCCCAATGGAACGCCTTCCGTTTTTTCCCCATTAATGAACAGATCGTCTATGTATCGTGTGCTTTGTAATAAAAAGTACCCTCGTCCCAGGTGGAACAAGGGTACAAGTGATGCGTTGTTCTTGTACTACGATTATCCGACGCGCGGCTTGGCGATATTGACCTTGAGCTTATTCTCAGCCATGGCGTAGTCGTTGAACATGCTGATCGCCTTATCGGCATCAGCCTGCGTGGGCATCGATACAAAAGCGAAGCCTTTCGACATGCCGGTACCCTTGTCTTTGACGAGATCCACCGAAGTGACCGTTCCGGCTTGCGCGAACAAGGTATTGATTTCATCCTGCGTGGTCGACTTGGCAAGATTCCCTACGTAAATTCTAACATCCATTGTATTTCTTCTTTCTACCCTAAAGGGCACATATCCGGCATAGCCGGAAATAAAATGACCGCCAGCCCTATAAAAGGGTCGGCGGCCAAGGGGTGCGACAGAGATCCAGTTATGTATTACGCATTCAGTGTAGCACAGTTTCCGCCTACAGACGGATGAGTATTTGGCGGCGCGTACCCCCCTCTCCATGAGGGAGAGGGCCGGGGTGAGGGAGAATCCCCACCCAATCCACTCATCCCTGCGCGCGGACACAAACGCAAACATAATGTGTCTTGTGCAACCAACCCGCCTGCCCATAAATGGGACAGGCTCAAAGCGGAAGCCCTCACGGGCTGACTCGCGAGGGCGCTTTAGCGTCCTTTAGCCTTGAGCCCGATGGTTTACCGTCGGGCGTCTCACCCCACCCAAACCACTCATCCCTGCGCACAGAAATCAAAACCCCGCCGTGAGGCGGGGTAAATTATTAATACTACCAATCATCTTCATCATCAACATCATAAAAACCTGCCTGTTCCTCAGTTTGCTTTCGGTTTTGTTTTGGAGTGATTTCCTCGATAATCTTTTCAGGGTTATTTGTATATTCGGTAGCGAATTCAACTAATTCTTTGAGGTTATTAAATTTCCTGTGAATTAAATTTCCAGTTTCAATCTCAAGAGTAATTTCAAATCTTTCTGTTCCGGGGTTCTTCGTTGAGGTTTTCTTCTTTGCAGCCATAGCCTGACTCCTGACAAATCTTTGCTGATATATTTCGTTCCGAGCATTTTGTCTGATGATAGGGTAAATAGAAATCCTAAGCCTCATTTTGTAAAGAAGCTCTTTTGCTTCACAGTAAATTCCTTTACGCCTTCAAAAAACGTATCCAACTCATTATAATTTTTGAAAATATATTCTTCTTGAACACTATGAAATGGATTCTTTTTTACCTCGCGAAGAAATCTTGATCTGTTGCTTTCTTCCGCCACAATAAACATCTTTATTCGTAATTTATGAACTTGGTAAAGCCGCAACAAACCTTTAGTGATGTCGGTAGTGTGTTCAACTTCAAATCCATGCGTTGGAAAACCTTCATCATCAAACCAAATAACATCAATAAATCTTGCTGAATCGATATGCATCGATGGTATTCCGCTTTCAGGGAATTCATTCTCTGAACACAATTCCCCCAAATTTCCATAAATGCTTTGTTTTGATTGATCTGGTGTATATGTTCGATATCCTAAATAGCTTCCAATAAGAATTAGCTTGGCTTGTAAGTCCGCGTGAGTAATACTCTTCTTTGAATCGACTTCTATATTTATTATACGGCTAATTTGTTCCAGCCGATGCAAGTCTTGAGAGTCAGATACTTTTATTTCGCCAACCTTGTTTAGATATATGTCGGGAGCCTCTTCAATAAACATGCCATCTTCTGTCACTGTGGTATGAAATTGTTTTCCTTTTTGTTTTGTAGAAGAAAATTTCTTGAAGTTTGCGACAAGCTGAGATAGGGAGCCAACACATAAGTCTATTCGACTTCGAAATTTTTTCGCTATTACAAATGCGCCCTCTCTTGAATACCCCTCCAATTCATTCAAGTTTGTTTCAGTAATTCCATGCCAATCCCCTGTTCCACCAAAGACATAGTAAATCATGCCCTTTTCGTCAATGTATAATTTCTTACCTGACTTGTACGGTAGAAGCTTTGTCTTCTGAATTTTTTCCAGTTCTTCTATAACAAGTTGCCTATCGCTTGCCAAAAATTTTTCTGTTGTCATAATTCAATTTTACCCCAATGTAGTGAATAGCCTGGTTGTTCTATATAGTGAGGAACCGAAATAATTGACATCCTCCTCCTTTTTTGCTACACTTCGATTTGTCAGACAACTATACAAATCTCTAGTCTCCAGTCTCCAATTACGAATTACCAATTCTCCAGCCTCCCCCATGCCCACCCTCCTCATCAAAAACGCCCACCTCCTCACCATGGATGACCATCAACGGGAAATTCCCGGCGGTGGTCTTTTTATTCGCCGCGGCCTGATCGAAGAGGTCGGGCCCATGTCCGAGCTTCCCAAAACCGCCGACGAAGTCCTCGACCTCAAAGGTCATGTCGTCCTGCCGGGTCTCGTCAACACGCACCATCACTTCTACCAAACCCTCACGCGCGCCGTCCCTGCCGCGCAGGACGCCAACCTCTTCAACTGGCTCAAGACCCTCTATCCCATCTGGGCTCGCCTCACGCCCCACGATATTTTTACCTCGACTCAAACCGCACTGGCGGAACTTGCTTTATCTGGATGTACCACGGCTTCCGACCATCTCTACCTTTTTCCAAACGGTTCAAAACTGGACGATGAAATTGCCGCGGCTTCCGAGATCGGACTCCGCATCCATGCCTCGCGCGGCTCGATGAGCCTCGGCGAATCGAAAGGCGGACTCCCGCCCGATAGCGTGGTGGATGACGAAGACTCCATCCTCAAAGACTCGCAACGTCTCATCGAAAAATATCACGACCCGAAACTCGGCTCGATGGTACAAATTGTTCTCGCGCCCTGTTCGCCATTCAGCGTCACAACCGACTTGATGAAACAATCCGCCAAACTCGCGCGTGAATATGGAGTCCATCTCCATACCCATCTCGCCGAAACCGAAGATGAAGAACAATTCTGCCTGCAAAAATTCGGACATCGTCCCGTTGGGTACATGCAGGAAGTGGACTGGGTCGGCGACGACGTTTGGTTCGCTCATGCTGTATGGGTGAATGATGAAGAAATAAAAGTCTTTGCCAAACACAACTGCGGCGTGGCGCACTGTCCCACCTCCAATATGCGGCTGGCTTCCGGCATCGCACCGATCAAGGAATATCGCAAGGCTGGCGTCAACGTCGGTCTCGGCGTGGACGGCTCCGCCTCCAACGACGGCTCGCATCTCCTAGCCGAAGTCCGCAACGCGATGTTACTCTCGCGTGTCAAAGAAGGCATTACTGGTTTCTCCAGTTCAGAGTCCCCCTCTCCCAGCGGGAGAGGGGTTAGGGGTGAGGGAGAAGGTCAAGGGGTGAGGGCGTTAATGACCGCCCGCGAAGCCCTCTACCTCGGCACACGCGGCGGCGCGGCCGTTCTTGGACGAAAAGACATCGGCTCCCTCGCCCCTGGCAAATGCGCCGACTTCTTTGCCGTCAACTTGAACAAACTTGGTTTCGCTGGAATGCACGACCCCGTTTCGGCGATTGTCTTTGGTCAACCTGTCAATGCCGATTACACCGTCGTTGGCGGAAAATTCATCGTCAAAGAAGGACAGCTGGTCACCGTGGATGAACACAAGTTAGTAGAGAAACATAATAAGGCAGCAAAAAGATTACTTTCCTAATCCGTTGGTCGAGTAGTCCTAAAGGGACATACCGAAACCCGCTGCTTTGTAAGTGCAAGTGTGACATGATCAGAAACTTATCCGACGCCTTTGCAATTATCTGTTTCGGCTGGCCCGCGATTATTGCCTCCATCCTGCTGGCGATCGCCGGTCTGCTTATGAAGAAACCCAGGCTGTTGGTCATCGCCGGCGTCGTATTTTTACCTTTTACGTATTATCTCAGCAATGGTTTGCGCAACCCGCTGGTGATCATGCCTTTCTTGCTATTCGCTTCGGCATTTGCGATCCGCCGCCAGAATACTCGTTTGGCATGGCTGTTGCTCGCGCCGTTGCTCATTGTTACACTATGGCTTGCTTTTGTTGTTCTGACCCAATAAATAAGTGATTACGAAGTTTTATGTCTTCTCACGCATGACGAAATTTGATTTCATTTTTGTATTGGAGTAATAATGGCAAACTTTCCATTTCAACGATTGCAAACCGATCTTGCCAAGTTGATCGAGCGCACGCCTGCGGGTCAACGTTTGTTAAACGAACCCGACCTGGCAAAACAAATGGGCGTATCGCGCGCTACTCTGCGCGAAGCAATGCGCTCGTTTGAAACCCAGGGCATCATTCGCCGCCGCCAGGGTTCAGGCACGTATGTGGTTGGCAAAGTCCCTGTGATTGACGCGGGGCTTGAAGTGCTGGAGAGTCTCGAGACGATGGCGAGCCGCATGAAATTGGAGATCACAGTCCGTGACCTGCACGTCGAGCTCATCCATGCGGATAAAGAGTCAGCGACAGGTCTCGGTGTTGATGGAGATACCCGCCTCACACGTATCCGGCGCGTGATGCGCGTCGATGGGCGCCCCGCCGCGTATCTGATTGATACCCTGCCCGAATCGATTCTCAAACCGGATGATCTGCCTGCCGATTTTCACGGCTCGGTCCTGGACTTTTTGATTGGTCGCGGCGACAAATTGAGTGTCTCCCGTGCAGTGATCGGCGCCACTAACGCGCCATCCGAAGTAGCCAAGCCGCTCGAAATCCAACGCGATGATGTGTTACTTCGCTTCGAATCCCGGTTATTGAATTCTAAAGGCGATGTCGTGGATTATTCGTTGAGTTATTTTATCCCCGGGTATTTCCATTTCCACGTCAACCGCCGCGTGGGAAGTGCGTAGCCACAGAGCGCACAGAGGTGAAAGCCCTTTGTCTTTTCCTTCGTGTCCGTTGTGTCCTTTGTGGTTAAAAAATTAAGGAGTAACCATGTCAGATAAACTGTCTGAAATACAAAAGCGTGTCAACAACTCACGTGAAGATATGATTCAATTCATGCTCGAGATTTGCGAGATACCCAGCATGGACTCGAAGATTGGTCCCGTTGGCGAACGCGTGCAGGCCGAGATGAAAAAACTTGGCTTCGACGAAGTCCGCTTCGACAAGATGGGCAACACCATCGGGCGCATCGGGGACGGCAAGCGCGTCATTGTTTATGATTCGCATATTGATACCGTTGGCGTGGGTGATCCCGCCTCCTGGAGTTGGGATCCATTCAAAGGCAAGATCGAAGATGGAGTCCTCTTTGCGCGCGGCGCGTGCGACGAAAAAGGATCAACGCCTGGAATGATCTATGGTTTGGCAATGGCGCGTGATCTCGGTCTGCTCGATGGCTGGACCGCGTATTACTTTGGAAACATGGAAGAGTGGTGTGATGGTATCGCTCCCAACACATTCGTTGAAGTTGACCCGAAAGTGAAACCTGATTTTGTTGTCATCGGTGAGCCAACCAAGATGCTTACGTATCGCGGGCATAAGGGTCGCCTTGAAATGAAGATCACATCAAAGGGACGAAGCGCGCACGCCGCATCAAATCATCTGGGCGATAACGCGATCTACAAGTTGCTTCCCATCATCGCAGGTATTCGCGACCTCGAGCCTCAACTCGGCGATCATGAATTTTTAGGTCACGGAAAAATTACAGTTTCAGATATGCATGTCAAAACTCCATCTATCAATGCTGTTCCTGACGAGGCTGTGATTTTTATTGATCGCAGAATGACGTTTGGTGAAACGAAGGAGCAGGTTCGGGCGCAGGTCGAAGCGTTGATTCCAAAAGAACATCGCGACACTGTCAAACTCGAAGAACTCTTTTACGACGACCCATCCTATACTGGATTCGTTTTTCCGTTTGATAAATATTTCCCCGCCTGGGCATTGGATGAAGATCACGCGCTCGTTCGCGCGGGACAGCTGGCGCGTGAACAAATCGGTTTGTCCTCCGCCCCCAGCGGCAAGTGGAACTTCTCCACCAATGGCATCTACTGGGCAGGCAAAGCGGGAATCCCCTCGATCGGCTTTGGTCCCGGCGATGAAGAGACGGCACATACCGTGAACGATTCTGTTTCATTGGAAGATATGGTGAAGGCGACAGAGTTTTACGCAATATTACCATCCCTAATAAAATAATCTATTCATAGGAGACGAAAATGCAAACAAACTTTCGTGGACGCGACTTTATTGGTGATTTGGATTTTACCAAGGAGGAAGTCGAAACTGTTTTAGATGTAGCTTGGGATTTGAAACGCAAGCGCGCACTGGGCGAACCACACGCGTTACTGCGTGACAAAGTCCTTGCCATGTTATTCTTCTTTACATCCACACGCACGCGCGGATCATTCGAAGCGGGCATGGCGCAACTCGGCGGTCATGCCGCGTTCATTGATAGTGAAACCACTCAGATTTCACACGGCGATACTGCCAAAGAGATCGGCGAAATCTTCGGTCGTTACTTCGACGGCATCGCCATCCGTCAATGCGACTGGCAATATGGAAATCAGTACATCAATGATGTCGCCAAAGCCAGCCGTGCGCCAATCCTCAACATGCAATGCGATGTGTATCATCCCTTCCAGTGTTTGGCAGATATTATGACCGTCATTGAGAAGAAAGGACGCGACTTGAAGAAAAAGAAAGTCGTTGTTTCATGGGCGTATGCCGCATCGTACAGTAAGCCAATCTCGGTGCCGCAATCCCTGATTCTGCAAATGACCCGCTTTGGCTGTGACGTGGTGCTGGCGCATCCGCCCGAATTCAAATTGATGCCAGATATTATGGGACAAGCAAAGGACAACGCGAAGAAATACGGCGTTGGTTTCGACGTTACTGATAACATGGACGAAGCCTTCAAGGATGCGGATGTGGTCTATCCCAAATCGTGGGGACCCTTGTTGACAACGACAGGTAAAGAGGATGGCAAGGCATTGATTGATAAGTACAAGTCATGGATCACCGACGAACGCCGCATGGGATTAACGAAAGAAGACTCGATCTACATGCACTGTCTCCCCGCCGACCGCGGACTCGAAGTCACCGACGGCGTGATTGATGGCAAACATTCGGTTGTCTACGATGAAGCCGAGAATCGCCTGCACGCGCAGAAGGCTGTGATGGCGTTGACGATGAGTTAGTTTGATAGTCACATAGTCGGACGGTCTGTAAAATATCTGACTATGTGACTGCAGGGTAAACCACTAACAGACCAGAAGACTAGGAGACTATATGACTAAACTCGCAGTCGTCGCCATCGGCGGGAACGCCCTCATTAAAGACGACAAACATGTGTCCGTTGAAGATCAAGAAGCCGCGCTTCGTGAAACCGCTGTTCATCTTGCGGATATGATCGAAGCGGGCTGGGATTTGGCAATCGGTCATGGCAACGGACCTCAAGTTGGGTTCATCCTGCGCCGTTCAGAGATCGCGGCGAAAGTGGAGGGGATGCACGAAGTTCCGCTCGATGTGTGTGGCGCGGACTCACAAGGCGCGATTGGGTACGAACTACAACAAGCATTGCGGAACGAATTCTTCAAGCGCAAAATCAACAAAAAAGCCTGTACGATTGTCACTCAAGTGCTGGTTGATAAAGAAGACTCTGCATTCAAAAAGCCAACGAAGCCGATTGGTTCGTTCATGGATGAAGCCGAAGCGAAGCGACGCGAAAAGGAGATGGGCTGGTCCGTCGTTGAGGATGCAGGACGCGGCTGGAGAAGAGTCGTCGCGTCCCCGTTGCCGAAAGAAATCGTCGAACTGGATGCAGTCAAGTTGTTGCTTGCCGCGGGGCAGGTCGTCATCACAGTGGGCGGCGGAGGCATTCCGGTTGTGGATCGCGGCGATGGTGAACTGATTGGCACGGCGGCAGTCATTGATAAAGATTTTGCGTCATCACTGTTGGCAAGTTCCATCAACGCCGACAAGTTAATCATCGCGACGGCTGTTGAAAAAGTGGCGATCAACTTTGGTAAACCCGATCAGGAATGGCTCGATCAGATGACACTTGCCGAAGCGAAGGCATATCTCGACGAAGGAAAACATTTTGCCAAAGGTTCGATGGCGCCGAAGATTCAAGCCGCGATCATGTATCTGGAAAACGGGGGAGAAGTTGCATTGATCACCAACCCCGAAAATATCGGGCGCGCGCTAAAGGGTGAAACAGGGACGAAGATAGTTAGATAGTTTCATGGTTGGATAGTTTTTTAGTTGGGTAGTTGTTCGGTGTTTGAGCAACTACCCATTGTTTTATATCGTGAAGTACAATCCAACCCCGATGGCTATTTCTCCGAGAGTTCTCCTTAGCATTGATTACGAACCCGTCTTCGCGTTGTTCCGCCATTACGATCACATCACGGATGTGAAAACGCGTCGCGACATGGATAACGGATTCACATCCCGCGCGCTCAATCCCATCCTTGAACAACTAGGCGATTCAAAAGCCAGCATTTTCCTTGTGGGAGAAATAGCAGAATGGTATCCCGACGTGCCGCAAAAAATTGTTGCGGCTGGTCACGAACTCGGATTGCACTGCCAGTTCCATCGTCCGCTCGTGAAGGTGAATCAACTCGCGGATGATTTGCGTGCTTCATCTGCGTGGTGCAAACAATATCATGTGCACGGTTACCGCGCGCCAATGATCGGCATCAGCGAAGAGGCGTACCCACTACTCGAATCGTTTGGGTTTAGGTACAGTTCATCCATTTACGCACCTGCGGGGACGCTGTTGAAAAAGGGGAATGTTTGGGAGATTCCTGTCAGCACGTGGCGCGCACGCGACGCGCACGAAAATTTTGTCGCGCCGCGCGACTTCTCCTTCAAACTTCTTTTAGGCGGCGAGTTCCCGTACGGATCGAGTTTCAGCATCGGATTGATGGCGCGCCGAATCCTTTCCATCATCGAAGACGAACTCAAACGCGGACATTCCCCCGTTATCATCATGCATCCCTACGAGTTGGTGAATCCCGGCTCCTCCGCCCGCCTCACGCGTGACTTGATGCGGAATCCCCTCTTCATCCCTTTCCTCTGGGACAAGTCTCCGTTTTTGCGAGATTTGCTCAAGAGTTTCCCCACTTCATCGTTACAATCCTATCTCGACGAAGCCGTTGCCTTGAATGAAAAATCTTGAAATACGAAAGTTATCTCCCGAAACTGCTCTGAGCCTGCCAGAGTCGCTTTCCTCCGCCGCGACGTTCACCGCGCTGGATTCGTGGACTCAATTGGTTCGGGAAATCTACGGCTACGAAATGTATCGTTTTGAAGCGGTGCAAGATAATGAAGTAGCTGGCATCCTTGCTCTCACACATGTTCGGCATCCCATCTTCGGAAATTATCTCGCGACATCTCCTTTCGGTTCATTCGGAGGGTTTGCGTTTTCCTCCGTCGAAGCGCGCGACGCGCTCTTAAAGGAAGCACAGAATCTTGCTATTGAGTTGAAAGTTGAATATGCCGTCATCCGTTTTATCGAGGAAGGTAATACCTCTCCATCATCGTGGCTCCAAAACCCGATTTATTCCACCTACCTCATTGACCTTCCATCAAACCCCGAAGACCTAATGAAAGAGTTTGGTCATCAGCATCGCAAGCACACGCGGCAATCGCTGAGGAAGGGATTCAAAGTCCAGTTTGGTCATCTGGAATTGCTGGACGAAACCTACGAAGCGCTCGCGCGCAGTATGCACGAACTCGGCTCGCCGTATCACTCAAAAAAATATTTGCAGAGGATGGCATCTCTATTGGGTGAAAATCTTGAATTCGTCCTGATAAAAGATGTGAAAGATTCTCTTGTTGGGAGTGCTGTCCTTGCATATCGCGGAACGACTGCCACGAATTTACATGCGAACATCCTCCACAAGTATCGTTCTGATTATGCGGGTGAATGTCTGTACTGGAGCATCCTTGAGCATTATTGCCAAAAGGGAATGAAGGTCTGTGACATGGGTCGCAGTTTGAACGGCTCAGGCAATGAGACATTCAAGATGAAATGGAAGCCGCGCAAAGTTCCGTTGGCGTATTGGCATTACCTGCCCAAAGGCGGGCGCATCCCTGAGTTGAACCAGAAAAGTCCGAAGTTCCAACTGGCGATTTGGATGTGGAAGAGATTGCCTGTGTTTATGGTGCAGGCATTCGGTCCGTATTTGATTCGCGGGATTGTGTGAAAGGTAGATTTCCGTGGAATATTCACTGCATCCCATCCATAAAATTGACCCAGCTTTGATCGCTCCGATGGCGAAACTTCACGAGTCCGCGTTGCACGGGTTGCTCTCCGAAATGGGATTCCCCTTCGTATACCGTTATTTTCAACTCGCCGTGCAGGACCCGTCGTCGATTGGGTTCTATGCGCTTTCGGAAACCGGTGACTTAATTGGTTATGTCACTGGCATTCCCAGGCCCGGTGAACTGAATTCGCGAATGACGAGACCGCTTACCTGGTTTGCCTGGCAATGCCTGCGTTTATTGTTCAGCCATCCGCGGGTGTTGTGGCAGGCTGTTGTTTCATCCCTCACCCTGTCGAAACAGATATCCGACGAAACAGGATCGATCGAAGTGGTGTACATGAGCGTGGATCCCAAGGCGCGCGGTCATGGGCTGGGGCGCATCCTGATGCAGGCATTTCACGATGCCAGCCGCGAGGCTGGATATACGCGCGTAACAGGCAGCCAGGAACTTGATAATAAAGTGGGTATTGACCTGTTGTATTCGATGGGCTATCGGGTGAAATATTTTTTTCGTGAGGGCGGGTACGATCGCCAGCGCATTGAGTTGATTCTATGAAGTTATAATCAGTTCAATTAATGACGCTTCCACAGAGATTCTCCATGCAACCGTTGTTTGTGAAATTCAAGGAAATCAGATCCTCACACTGGGCGGTTCCCGCCATGCTGTTGGGAGTATCTTTCCTCGCCTATGGTTTACTCTTCTGGCGTCACGGCTTTTACTGGGACGACCTGCCCATATCGTGGATTCGCTACGAGTTGGGGCGCGAAGCGCTGACGAGATATTTCTACACAGCGCGCCCTGTGTGGGCAGTGTTGTATCAAATCACAACAAGTTTTCTTCCGCCTACCCCAATGGCATGGCAGGTATTCTCGATTCTCTGGCGATGGGCGGGAGCGGTGTTGTTGTGGCAACTCGTGCGCGACCTGTGGAGTGACCGCGAGACAATGGCTTTACTCGTTGCGTTGTTGTTTTTGCTCTATCCCGGTTTCAATTTGCAGTGGGCTTCGTTCCTTACAACACATTTTTGGATCGTCGTCTGTTTTTTCTTCGCATCGTTTCTTTTGACCTTGCGAGCGATGAGGTCGCCAACGCGTTACTGGTTATTCACTGGCATCGCGTTGATTCTCTCCGCGCTGAATCTATGGATGCTCGAATATTTTTATTCGCTTGAACTGGTTCGCGTCGTGGTTATCTTTTATGCGTTGTGGCGATCCGCGCAGGGTGAAAAGATAGTTCGCGTGACGCAGCGCGCGTTTTTACAATGGCTTCCTTACTTGCTGGTCCTCATCGCCAATGTTTTATATCGGATGTTCGTGTTTACAAATGAGGCGTATGGAAATGTATTGTTCTCCGAATTGCGCGCGAACCCGTTGCACGCGATGATCGGGCTTGTGCGAAACATGCTTTCAGACCTGTGGCTGGTATCTGTGCAGGCGTTCGGAACCATCTTCATTTTCCCGAATGCCGCACTCGATGGTCCGCTCACGACCTTGATGTATGTCGCAGTGGTTATCGTCGTTGGCGTATTGGTTTTCATCTTCTTCACCAAAACAAATCATCAAATTGAAAAACGATCCGCATACTGGGCAATCGGCATTGGATTCATTGCCATGCTTCTGGGTGGCGGTCCATACTGGTTGGCAAATCTCGACATCAGCCTGTCGTTCCCTGCGAGTCGTTTTACGATGTCGTTCATGTTCGGCGTGAGTTTGCTCATCGCAGGGTTGTTTGAATTATTTCCGTCAAAGATTCGCATCGCGCTCACCTTTGCAGTTGTTGCATTGTCTGCGGCGCGGCAGGTGATGATCGGCGATTCGTTCCTGCGCGATTGGCAATTGCAAAAGAATCTATTCTGGCAAATGGTTTGGCGCGCGCCTGCGCTTCAACCCGACACGCTCGTATTGATGAACGAGGAACTTTCGTATTACGCCGATAACTCCATCAGCGCGGCGGTGAACTGGATGTATGATTCCAATGCATCGGCAGACGATATCAACTACGTTCTCTTTTATCCCATCAACCGTTTGAATGGCTCATTGTCTTCCCTCGCACCGAACACGCCTGTTCGCTACAGTTACATCGCGGGCGAGTTCAACGGGAGCACATCGCAGACTCTCGCGTTTTATTATGACCCGCCATACTGCCTCCGCCTGCTCGATCCTGATCTGGACTCAAACAACCGCTTCATTCTGGACGGTAGCCTGATGCGCGAAGCCTCTGCCTTATCCAACGCGGACAGGATTCTGCGCGAGCCTGCCGCGACCATGCCCGAGTTTTACAATCCCGAACCTCAACACGGATGGTGTTATTACTTCCAGAAAGCCGAACTCGCGCGTCAATTCGGCGAATGGGATGAAGTGAATAATCTTGCCGAAGCCGCGTTCAAACTGGATGAGCATTTCAACAACCCAGTTGAACTCTTCGTTTTCATCGAAGGCTACGCCCATACAGGATATTGGGATGAAGCGATCAAATTATCCAATGAAGCTCGTCAGGTTTCAAAGAGTTATGTTGACCCGTTGCTGTGCAAGTTGTGGAAACGAATCGAAACAGAGACCGAATCAAATGAAATGAGAAGCGAGGCTTTGAACGAAGTCTTCGAGTTGACAGGGTGCGGTCAATGAAGCGTTTCCTTCCACACGCTGTTCTTCTGCTTGTTGCCACCCTCACCTACGGACTGCTACTCCCGCAACTCGGCTTTTACTGGGACGACCTGCCCATCTCGTGGATTCGCTACCAACTCGGCTCCGAAGCACTGACGGAATACTTTTCCACGAACCGCCCCGTGTGGGGTATGTTGTATCAAATCACGACGAGTGTAATTCCGCATGAACCGATGTATTGGCAAATCTTCGCGCTATTTTGGAGATGGCTGGGCGCGGTGGTTGTCTTTGCCATTGTGGAAAAATTATGGAAAGATAAACCGCGCTTTGCGTTTGGCGTTGCGCTTCTCTTCCTTATATATCCCGGATTCAACCAGCAGTGGTCGGCGTTTCTATACAGTCACTTTTTCATCGTGCTATTTTTCTTTTTATATTCACATCTGTTGATGCTGCGCGCCATGGACGAGCCCAACCGTTACTGGCGCTTAACTGCGTGGGGCATCCTCTTCTCAGCACTCAATTTGTGGATGATGGAATATTTCTACGTGCTGGAGTTGATGCGTGTGGGAGTTATCCTCACCGCGTTGCGCGGCGAGACGATGAGTCTGCGTGAGCACGTTGTAAAAACTTTCAAGATATGGATACCTTATCTGGTAGTTTTCGTTCTGGCAGTTCTCTCACGGCTGTTTATCTTCAACAATCAAATTTACGGCATCGGGCTGGGAGATCAGTTGAAGGCCGCGCCGCTGGAGACGATCATCGCGCTGGCTCGAAACATTCGCTTTACACTGATTCTTGTACTCCGCGATGCATGGTTGCAGGTGATCCAATTACCAGACGCGGTTTTACTCGGTTCGGATATCAACATTTATTATGGTGTTCTGGTTTGTGTTTTTGTTCTCGTACTTGCGGGTATTTTCCTCCTTCCCAAAGACAGGCAGTTCATGGAAGTGAGCCGCCTTGAAAATGTATTGTCGTCTATGCGAGAGGGAGAGCCTGCGGAGCAGGTAACGATGGTCCCGTTGTGGAGGAGATTGCTTCGTCGCTTCGCGGCTCGCAATGACGATGCGATCTGGGCAATCGGGCTTGGATTGTTCGCGGTGTTGCTTTCCGGTTGGCCCTTTTGGTTGATCGGTTTCATGCCATCGCTTGCCTGGCCCGCAAGCCGATTCACCCTGCCGTTCATGCTGGGGGCGGGGTTGATCGTGGCGGGCGTGGGCTTGTTAATCCCTTTGCAGACTCTTCGCTATATCTTAATCGCGGTCCTCATCGGTTTTGCCGCGGGGAGGCAGTTCCTGTGGTCGAATGAATACAAGCAGGATTGGGAGACTCAAAAAGATTTATTTTGGCAGATGACATGGCGCGCGCCAGGCATACAACCTGATACTGCCATCATCATGAACGAAGGCGCGCTGAAATATTATGCCGATAATTCGCTCAGCCCGGTTGTCAATTGGGTCTATGCGCCCGACAATCACAGCGATCATATTGACTACGTGTTGTTGTACCCAACCTCGCGCCTGCGAAGCGACGCGCTCCCCAAACTCGAACCTGACCTGCCCATCTTCACCAACTACCTCGCTGGAACATTTAATGGAAACACATCGCAAGTGTTGGCGATTTATTTCGCACCGCCCGGATGTTTGCGGATTCTCGATCCTGACATTGACCGCGTCAATCGTTTGATACCCGAGCAAAGCCTGATGCGATTCGCTTCGCGTCTCTCGAATCACGAGTTGATCTTGCCTGAGGAAACTTCGCGGATGCCCAACCCATATTCTCCCGAGCCGGAACATGGGTTTTGTTATTACTTCCAGAAGGCGGAACTGGCGCGTCAATTTGATGACTGGGATGAGGTTGCAGAGTTGGGTGACATCGCGCTCACGATAGAGAATCACCCCATTGACCCGGCGGAACGGTTTGTATTCATTGAAGGATATGCCCACATTGGGGAGTGGGAGCGCGTCATCGAGTTATCGAAACAATCGTATGATGTTTCGCCAGATGTTTTGGGAGAGATGCTGTGTCGGCTGTGGGAACGCGTCAAAGCAGAAACAACTTCGAGTGAAGAACGAAGCGAGGCGATAGCCAAAGTCCAGAGTATGTTCGGTTGTAGTCCATGAGAATCGTCCTTGATTAAGCTCCCGTTTGGCTCTACAATAGGTGTTGAGATAACGGCTGTCTTACAATCGAATAGATGACTTGGAAAGGAGGCTGACTGGTACGGGAAGAAATCACCCTTTCGCTTGTGTTTCTTATTCAATTTTACAAAAAGGAGTAGAGAAATGCGTAAATCACTTTTGCAGGTTTTTGTTTTGCTGACAGTTCTTTCGCTGGTTCTGTCAGCTTGTGGAGCGCCAGCCACAGAAGCGCCCGCTGCCGCTTCAGAAGCACCCGCTGCCGCTTCAGAAGCACCCGCGGCTGCTACGGAAGCACCCGTTGCTACAGAAGCGCCCGCCGCCACAGAAGCACCGGCCTCTGGTCTCCAGATCCCGGAAGTTGAAGATGGTAAGTTTAATGTCGCGATGGTCTTGATCGGACCGCATAACGATGGTGGTTGGTCACAAGCACATTATGAGGGTCTGCTTTACATCGAAGCGAATGTGCCCAATACACACGTGGCTTATATTGAACTTGTGCCTGAAGGCGCAGATTCTGAGCAGGTGTTCCGCTCTCTGGCTCGCAAGGGCTTCGACCTGATCTTCGGCACATCCTTCGGCTACATGGACCCGATGGAAGTGGTCGCGGGCGAGTTCCCGGATTCGATGTTCATTCATCTCACCGGCATCAAATCCAATTTCACGAACTTTGGCAACTTGATGGGCGCGATGGAGAATATGAAGTTCCTGGCTGGTATGCTGGCTGGCGCGCGCGCCAAGGCGGATGGCGAGACCAAACTCGGCTATATGGCGACCTTCCCGATCCCTGAGGAAATTCGTTTGGGTAACGCCATTGCTTTGGGCATGAGGAAGACCTGCCCTGAGTGTACGTTGGATGTACGCTGGATCAACACCTGGCACGATCCCATCATCGAAAAGGAAGCCGCCGCCTCTTTGTTTGACGCTGGCGCGTATGTCGTCTTCACTGGCGCGGACACCCCAGCTGTTGCCGATGTAGCGCAGGAAAAAGGCAAATATGGCGTGACCTACGATTGGTACGGTTCATGCAAAGTGGATGCCTGTCTCACTGCCCCGTACTGGCTTTGGGGCACTGAGTATGCCCGAATTACCGAAGGCATCATTGCTGGTACCTATGTGCCTGGATATGATTACTTCGATTCGGAAACTGGTGCGCTCGGCTTGTATGGCTTCATGGAAGGCGAGTCGTTGACTCCGGGACTTGCGAGTCTTGACCCCGCTGTAATTCAGGAAGTCCGCGATATCCTTGCTCAAATGGAAGCCGGCACATTCACCCGTTTCGATGTGTTCACCGGACCCATCAATGACAACAAGGGTAATGTAGTCCTGCCTGAGGGTCAAAGCCTTGAGCAGGTTGACCTGGACGCCTTCCCTGAATTCGGCCTGCCGTGCAGTATCTCTGTCTGCATGAAGTGGTGGGCTGAAGGAATCACCGCTGAGTTGCCAGAGTAAGAGTAGTTTGATGAATGGGGCAGGGCCGAATTGTCCTGCCCCATTTTTGTATCATGTTATCTCTCGCGCTGAGCGGAAGAGCTGAGTGCAAGCCGAAGCTCTGTAACGAAGCGCACTTGTTGACGGCGCTTCGTCTACGCTCCGCTCAGCGCGAGAGAAAATAGAGGAGGCACACCTTGACCGAATCAACACCCTCCAATTTGATCGTGGAAATGAAAGGCATTGTCAAGCGCTTCCCTGGCGTGCTTGCCAATGACCACGTTGATTTTGAATTACGCGCGGGGGAAATCCATGCCTTGCTGGGGGAGAATGGCGCGGGCAAGAGCACGTTGATGAACGTGCTGGCTGGTTTATATAAGCAGGATGCAGGAATTATTAAAGTAAAAGGCAACCCCGTTGTGTTTTCCTCGCCGCGGGATGCCATCAACGCGGGGATCGGCATGGTGCACCAGCACTTCATGCTCGTCCCTTCGCAGACCGTGACCGAGAATATTTTGCTCGGACTCGACGAGCCGCGTTTTTTCATGCGTTTGAGTGAGTATGATAAAAAGATCGCGGATCTCGGTGATCAATTCGGACTCAAGGTGGATCCACGTGCGAAGATATGGCAACTCTCTGTGGGAGAGCAACAGCGCGTGGAGTTGTTGAAGATGCTCTATCGCGGCGCGAATGTGCTCATCATGGACGAGCCGACGGCGGTCCTTGCGCCGACGGAGATTGATGGATTATTCGAGACGTTGCGTTCGATGGTTGCACAGGGCAAGTCTGTAATTTTTATCAGCCATAAATTACAGGAGGTAACTGCGATTGCAGACCGCGTCAGTGTCTTGCGGCGCGGAGTGGCAACTGCTTCAGGTGTCGAATCAAAAGGCGTGACGCGGCAGGAATTGGCGCGTTTAATGGTGGGACGTGATGTTGTATTTTTCGTGGATAAGAAACCTGTCAAACCGGGCAAGCTGGTTTTGGATGTCAAAGATGTTTATGCTGAGAATGACAAAGGTCTGCCATCCCTGCGCGGACTATCGTTCAACGTGCGAGAGGGCGAGATCGTTGGCGTGGCGGGCGTGGCCGGCAATGGACAAAACGAGCTTTCACAAGTGATCACGGGTCTGCGGAAATGCAATCAGGGCACGGTGACGTTAAATGGCGATATGGTCAGCAACCGCGATACGTTGTTTGGCATTCAGCATGGCATGTCTTACGTCCCCGAAGATCGCACGCATGTTGGCTCTGCGCCAAATTTGAGCATCACCGATAACGTCATCATGAAGAATTATCGCAAGCCGCCGATTTCAAAACGCGGCATATTGGATATGCCCGCCGCCGCAAAATTTGCGGATGAGCTCAAGCAGGCATACGACATTATCGTACCGAGCGTCAACACTCCAGTTCGACTCTTATCAGGTGGAAATTTACAACGCGTGATCCTGGCGCGTGAAATATCGGGGCGTCCCAACTTCATGGTGGCGGTTCAACCTACCCGTGGGCTGGATGTGGGTGCGATAGAAGGAGTCCACCGCCTGTTGTTGACTCAGCGCGAAGCGGGCGCGGCGGTATTGCTGGTCTCTGAAGAGTTGGAGGAGTTACTCGGGTTGAGTGACCGCGTCTACGTGATTTACGAGGGAAAAATTATGGGCGAGGTAAAGGTTGATTCGGGCGAACCAAGCCAAAGTCAGATTGATGCGATTGGCTTAATGATGACGGGCACACCGTTGGAACAAATCCAGCAAGAGGGAGTCGCGGCACATGGCTGAATCCACTTTGACAAAAAAACGCGCGGCGTGGCGAGTCAAACTCGAGCCGCGGCTTGAAGAACCATCCGCAAAACATTCGCTGTTGGTCACTTTGGGCGCGGTGGTCGTTGCGTTGATATTGGGCGGGGTCGTGATCGCGCTGGTGGGCGGCAACCCGATCCTTACGTATATTTATATTGCGCGCGCGTCGTTCGGAAGCCTCGGTGTGCTTTCGGATACGATCGTGAAAGCGACGCCGATCATTTTGACCGCGCTGGCTTGTTCGATTGCGTTCCGCATGAAGTTGTGGAATATCGGCGCAGAGGGACAGTTCATCATGGGCGCGTGGGGCGCGAGCGCGGTAGTGCTTGCGCCGATGTTGCCCGCCGAGACATCGCGCTGGTTGTTCATCCCTGCGATGGCGCTGGCTGGACTCGGCATGGGCGCGGCGTGGGGATTCATCCCCGGCTATCTCAAGGCGAAGTTCAATGTGAACGAGATCATCAGTTCATTGATGTTGAATTATATTGCGATTTCATGGGTGAACTTTTGGATCTTTGGCGTATGGAGCGAAGGCGGATTCCAGATGAGTCCAAAGTTTCCCGTAGGCGCATCGTTGCCGCGTCTTTCGGATTATGCTGAGGGCATCCCTTTCCTGCGCGGTCTGACAACGCACGGCGGTTTGTTGTTCGGAATCGCCGCGGCAATTATTTTATGGTTTATCGTGTATCGAAGCCGCTGGGGATATGAGATCCGTTTGATTGGCGACAACCCCCAAGCCGCGAAGTATGCGGGCGTTAGCATTATCCGCAATACGATCCTTGTGATGGCGCTTTCGGGCGCGCTGGCGGGTCTCGGTGGGATGAGTGAAGTGACGGGTGTTGTGCGCCGCTTGCAGACATCGCCCATCAATGCAGGGTATGGTTTTACGGGTATCATCGTTGCGTGGCTGGCGAAGTTGAATCCGCTGGTGATCATCATTGTTTCAATTTTGTTCGGCGCGTTGATCCTGGCTGGTCGTGAAATTCAACCATCAGGCATACCGAAAATGATCCAAGGCATTATTTTGGTTTGTCTCATCGCGAGTGATTTCCTTTTGCGTTATCGCGTGCGTATCGTGAAAGGTGTAGAGGAATAATAATTTCACCACAAAGGAGACAAAGGGTCACGAAGGAAAAAACCAAAAAACCTTTGTGTACCTTTGTGACCCTTTGTGGTTAAAAATTATTGAGGAATTAACTTATGGATCCCATCATCATTCTTCAAGCAGGCGTTGCAACCGGGACGGTTCTACTCTTTGCCACATTGGGTGAACTGTTCGCCGAACGTTCCGGCGTTTTGAATCTCGGCGTGGAAGGCATGATGCTGATCGGCGCGATGACCGCCTTTAGTGTGACCATTGCCACAGGCAATCCGTGGATCGGTTTGCTCGCCGCGATGTTCGTAGCGGGTCTTACCAGCCAAATCCACGCGTTTATTGTCATCACCCTCCAAGCCGATCAAGTCGTCAGTGGACTCGCCCTCACGTTCGTTGGCACGGGCATCAGCCTTGTGTTGGGTGAAGGCTTGAGCAAGGCTGGCACCGTTTCGCTCATGCCGAACTTCTCCATTCCGCTCCTTTCACAAATTCCATTTCTTGGTCCGATCTTTTTCATGAATCAAAGCGTATTGGTTTACATTGGTTACCTGATGGTTCCGCTGGCGTGGTACTACATCAACCGCACGCGCCCGGGTCTGCATTTGCGCGCGGTGGGTGAGTATCCCTCCGCGGCGGATGCGCTTGGCATCAACGTATTTCGACTCCGCTATCTGTATGTCTTTGTCGGCGGTATGCTCGCAGGATTGGGCGGTGCGGCGTTGAGTCTCGCGATTTCGCCGGGCTGGTTCAGCGAATTGACGACCAATGGTCAGGGTTGGATCGCGGTCGGTCTCGTGATCTTCGCGCAATGGGATCCCGTCCGCGCCATGATCGGTTCATTTGCCTTCGGCGCGTTACGCCGCCTCATTCTTGATATACAAGGTCCGCTCACGTTGCTCGGCTTTGATAATCCGTTTTACTACAACTCGTATCTCGGATTCTTTTTACAAATGCTCCCGTATGCGTTCACGATTATCGTACTGGTGATCGGCTCGCGCGAAGCCATCCGCAGGCGCCTGGGTGCGCCTGCCGCGTTGGGTGAGCCGTACATCCGCGGTGAACGCGGAAAGTAGTTTTTTTACCGCGAAGCACGCAAAGGTCGCGAAGATTTAAAAGATTTTCTTTGCGTTCTTAGCGCTCTTCGCGGTGGATATTTTAACCATGACGCTCTGGCAAAATTATCTCCGACCCAAAACCCTCTCCGAAGCCATGGATGCGTTCGCGCACGCGCCGCGCCCATTGATTCCCATCGCAGGCGGAACAGATTTGTTGCTCGATCTCGAACAAGGCAGGCATTCCCCTGTCCAAACTTTAATTGATGTGACTTCCATTGCAGAGTTGACTCTCCTCGAATTAAGAGGGGACGAACTCTTCATCGGCGCCTCCGTCCCAGTCAACCGCATCGTTCTGGACCCGTTAGCTGGCGCGCACGCCCAGGCATTGACTGAAGCCTGCGAGTTGATCGCGGGTCCCCAAGTCCGCAATGTAGCGACCCTCGGAGGCAACGTCGCCCACGCCCTCCCCGCCGCCGATGGGACGATTGCATTGCTCGCGTTGGATGCACAGGCAGAAATTGCCTCTCTCGCGCTGAGCGGAGCGAACGATAGTGAGCGCAGTCGAAGCGCAGGTGGTGTAAATACGCGTCGTATTCCATTCAAAGATTTATTTCTCGGTCCTGGAAAGTCATCACTCAAACATGGCGAAGAATTGATTGTCGGTTTCTACTTGCCACTTACAAAAAATAATCAAGCCTCCTGCTTCAAACGGATTATGCGTCCGCAAGGCGTAGCATTGCCGATCATCAATGTCGCTGTTTGGCTTGAACGCGAAAAAGATATGGTCAAAGATATTTGCATCGCTGTTGGTCCCGGCGGCGCGACTCCCTTCCGTGCCACTCAAGCTGAAGATACCTTACGCGGTCAACCTCTCAACGAAACAACATTTGAACCTGCCCTTGAGGCATTGCTCGCGCAAACCAATTTCCGCACCAGCGCGCGCAGAGCAAGTGCTGATTATCGTCGTCATATTGTCAGCGGCTTGTTCAAAGATACGCTTGAGGCCGCGTGGTCAAGAGCAGGCTAACCACTGAGACACGGAGACACTGAGTTTTTTAAAGAAAGCCTTTCTCCGTGTTTCAGTGTCTCCGTGGTGAAAAAAGAAAGGATTGAACAATGCAACGTAATTTTCCTGTCCCGCAGAACAAACATGTTATTCCGTTGTTGGAAAAGGAATTAACCGATAAGATCATCGGTGCAGCTATCGAGGTTCATAAGATACTTGGACCTGGATTGCTTGAGTCTTCCTATCAAGTGTGCATGGAACATGAAAGCACATTGCAAAAGCTACCTTTTGAACATCTGGTGGATTTGCCGCTGAATTACAAGGGGCTTGATCTGGATGCTGGTTATGTGATTGACCTTGTCTATGACAAACGTGTAATTGTCGAACTAAAAGCCGTGGAGCGGGTGATTCCCGTTCACGAAGCGCAATTATTGACCTATATGAAGCTCACAGGAATTCGCGTTGGTCTCTTGATTAACTTCAACGTTCCAGTTCTCAAAGACGGTATCTATCGCCGAGTTCTCTGACCCCAAGCGAATAAGAATTTAAAAAACTCCGTGTCTCCGTGTCTCCGTGGTTCAACTCTTTTGAGGTGACTTATGAACGCTCAACTCTCCCTTACCATTAACGGACAATCCCACACACTCCCTCCCATTGCGGGCGAGACCCTCTCAACCATCCTCCGTGAAAGACTGCGCCTCACAGGGACAAAAATCGGCTGTGACGAAGCCGAATGCGGCGCGTGTACTGTCCTTGTGGATGGCGAGCCTGTGGACTCGTGCATCTATCCCGCCGAGCGCGCGGATGGGAAGATGGTTGTGACAATTGAAGGACTTGCGGAGGAATTTACCGCTAAGGATTTAAAGAAAGAAGAAAGAGGAAAGAATCTTACCGACCTTCGCGGTTCAATGAGTCTTCACCCTCTGCAGGAAGCCTTCGTAGAACACGGCGCTGTCCAATGTGGATTTTGTATCCCTGGGCAGATTATGACAGCGTATGCGTTGCTCGAACGGAATCCGAATCCGTCGAAGGATGAGATTCGTTTTGCGCTGAAGGATACGCTTTGTCGTTGCGCTGGGTATCCTGCGATTGAGAATTCCATCCTCGCCGCGGCGGAGTCGTTGCGGACGGGTGAGCCTGTCAGGAAGCCAAACATCCCTGATTCGATTCATGTGCATAAATCCGTTGGGCATACACATCTGCGGCCCGATGGGATCGAGAAGGTCAATGGCAAAGCAATTTACACGGATGATCTTGTGTTCGATGGCATTTTGTATGCAAAGGTCAGGCGCGCGATGGTGCCGCACGCATTCTTGAAGAAATTGGATATCTCAAAAGCAAAAGCATTGAAAGGTGTAGTAGCGGTTCTCACTGCTGAAGATATTCCTGGCGAACACAATCATGGACTAGTCATCTATGACTGGCCCGTGATTGTCGGTGTTGGGGAACGCGTCAGATATGTGGGAGACGCGATTGCTGTCGTTGCCGCGAAAAGTCAAGAAGTGGCAGAGCAGGCTTCGGCGTTGATTGAAGCGGAGTTCGACCTCCAGACAGTTATCACAAATCCAATTCAAGCGCGCGAGGAAGGCGTCCCACAAATCCATGAAAAAGGAAATTTGCTCAAGCATATCAAGGTGCGCAAGGGCGATATGGAGAAAGGTTTTG
>Ga0247727_10005196_pt1 | contig 26723 bp, 15 predicted proteins | sample WisWelCaveWW1625_FD_202498 | JGI IMG/M metagenome (GOLD analysis project Ga0247727, IMG submission 202498) | Biofilm microbial communities from Wishing Well Cave, Virginia, United States - WW16-25 | ecosystem: Environmental > Aquatic > Deep subsurface > Groundwater > Cave microbial mat | place...
CCACTTCCGAGGCCGGCTCGTTCTCGGCCCCGCTGCTCGATCCGGTCGAGTACCGCGTCGAAGTGGAAGCGCAGGGCTTCAAGAAAACCGTTGTCGAGAAAGTCAAGGTCGACACCGCCACCACCGCGACCGTCAATCTGACGCTCGAGCCGGGTCCGGTGGCGACTCAGGTAACCGTGTCGATCGAGGCGCCGCTGGTCAACCTCGAAGCCGGCGTCGCCGGCCACACCATCACCGAACGCCAGATCGTCGACATGCCGCTCAACAACCGCAGCGTTCTCGACCTGGCCCTGACAGTCGCCAACGTCACCGGCGACGCCGGGAACGAAGACCCGGATCTGTCGTCCGAGATTCCCTCGCCGGGGTTCAATCTCAACGTCAACGGCGGACGGGCCGGAAGCACCTCGATCCTGGCCGACGGCGCCAACAACACCGGGGTCGGCCTGGGCCGCGCCGTGGTCACCTTCTCGCCCGACTCAGTGCAAGAATTCACCGTGCAGACGTCCAACTTTTCGGCCGAATACGGACGGACCGGCGGCGGCGTCATCAACATGACCACCAAATCGGGCACCAACCGGTACAGCGGCACGCTCTCCTGGTTCAACCGCAACCCGATGCTCAACGCCGCCCCGTTCACCACCGCCACGGTCAACCGGCCGCAGTCCAATCGCCGGCTGAATCAGTTTGGCGCCATCGTCGGCGGGCCCATTGTCGCGCCCAAGCTCTACGACGGCCACAACCGCACCTTCTTCTTCGTGGCTTACGAGCCTCGCTATAACTCCGACAACAGCCCCTCGGACTCCCTGCTGCCGACCGAAGCCATGCGCCGCGGCGATTTTAGCAATGTCGTGCCAATACCCGGCGGTTACACCACGGCCGATGTCGCCGCCCGCTTCGGAATCGCTCCGACCGGCGACGCCACGCTCTACAACCAGTTCGAGCAGGTCGGCAGCCAGCTCCGCAGAATCACCCTTCCCGCCGGGGAAACCTATCAGCCGTTCCCCGGCAACCGCATCCCGACCGCCATGCTCGACCCGATCAGCCAGGAAGTTCTCAAGTACCTGCCGCAGGCGCGCGACTACTTCCTCGATACCGGCGGGGCCTTGCGGAACTACGCCACCACCAGTTTCGTCAGGAGCCGCGAGCTGCGGCTGACCACGAAGTTCGATCACCACCTCACGACCAAGAATCGCGCCAGCTTTCGCTACACCCAGGTGCCGATCCGCGGCGACCGCGGGCGGGGCGACTTCCAGATCGGCCGCGACGAGGTCAACTCCGGGGGCACCGACTATAGCTGGTCGAGGCAGATGCTGCTCAACGACACGCACGTGCTCTCGGCCGGGGCGGTGAACGATCTCCGCCTCAACTATACCTACGGACGGTTCAGCCGCACGCTCCCGCCGACGTTCGACGCGCTCACCGGGCGCAACTGGTCGCGCGAGCTGGGGCTGCCGAGCGTCACCCAGGGCGGCATCTCCGAATTCGTCACCGGTCTCGGCACGGTCGGCTGGACGCAGTCGCAGCAAAACGAAAACGTCGAGCACAGCTTCAATCTCGCCGACAATCTTTCCCTGGTGCGCGGCCGCCAGGTCTGGAAGTTCGGCGCCGATCTCAGCCACATGCGCCTGAAGACGATCCCGATGTATGGCGCGCCGGGCGGCCGCTACGAGTTCACCCAGACCGGCCCCCTCACCCAGAGTCTCCAGACCGCCGGCACCGGGGGCATTCCGTTCGCCGGGTTTCTGCTCGGCATTTACGACCGCGTCGATCTGCGGGACGCCCTTATCCCCTACTACTACCGATGGAGCGCCGCGGCGTTCTTCGCGCAAAACGACTGGAAGGTCCGCCCCAACCTGACCCTCAACCTCGGCCTGCGCTACACCGTGCAGTTGCCGCGAACCGAGAAATTCAACCGCCAGGGCGCTTTCTTGCCGGGGCTGGCCAAAGATTTCGCGCTGGCGCAGCCGGTAACCCTGCCGGACGGCCGTGTGCTCACTTCCGCGCTGGTCCCGCCGTTCGGCTTTTCCGGACGAGGCGGACGGCCCCGCTCGATCTTCCCCATGGACTGGATGGGCTTCGAGCCGCGCTTCGGCTTCGCCTGGACGCCCCGGCTCTCCTGGAACCAGGCCGGACGCTTTGTCATCCGCGGGGGCTACGGCCTCTCGCACGTCCCGCTCACCGGCATGGGACGGAATCCCACGCCCGACTTCGGCGCCACCTCGCAGTACCGCTTCAATTCCCGCCAGACCGATCCGAACTTCATCGCGCGGCTCTGCTGCAATCCGCCGCGGGTGGTCGGCAAGTCGCCCGAGGAAGCGCTGGGCATCCCCGAGGATGGCCTGGTCTACCTCCCCGGCATCAACTGGAGCGGCATCGCCAACTCGGTTTCCGAGAACGCGCGCGTGCCGCACGTGCAGTCCTGGAGCCTGTCGCTTTCCTATCAGCTTCCCGGCGATACGGTGATCGAAGGGGCCTACACCGGGAGCAAGGGAACGCGCCTCTTCCTTCCTCCCATCAATACCAACCCGACGCCGTTCGCGCTCGCCGAATCGTACTTCATGGCCGGACTCGATCCCCAGGCCGACGTCAACGATCCGCTGGGCCGGCGGAACTCCGACGGGGCCGTGGTCCGCTTCGACCAGGGGAGTCTCGGCACCAGGTACATGGGATTCACGTCCTTGAACCAAATGTTCGACGCCTCCGCCAACAGCATCCGCCACGCCGCCTACGTCCGCGTGCAGCGCCGCCCCAGAAACGGGCTCCTGCTTACCGCGAACTACACCTTTGGGAAAGGGATCGATGAGGCTTCCGACGCCGGCGGCATCCGGTTCGTGGACTTCAACCTGCGATCCAGCGGCCACATCATTTTCGGCGCGCCGCGATCGAGCGACCGTTCGGTGTCGACGTTCGACATCAAGCACGCCTTCAGCTCGACGTTCAGTTACCAGTTGCCCTTCGGCCGCGGCCGCTCGTTCCTGGCGCAGGCGCCGCGAGTGATCCTGCCCCTCGTCAGCGGCTGGAATCTCAGCGGCATTGCCCGCGTTCAGGGCGGCACGCCGCTGGTCGTCGTCCTGCGCGACGGCAACCGCCTGGCCGACGGCAACCAGCGCACCATTCGTCCGGACATCGTGCCGGGAGTCCCGCTGCGCAACCCCCGGTGGAGCCGTAATTGCCCGGTGGGCCAGCAGTGCGAGCCCTTCTTCAACCCGGCGGCCTTCATGCGGCCGGCGAAAGGGACGCTCGGGAATGGACCTCGCACGCTCGACGGGGCGCGCTGGCCGACTCAGCAGTTCTTCGACTTCTCGGTCCAGAAAAACTTTCCGCTCGGCGAGCAGCGCTCGCGCTACCTGCAACTGCGCGTGGATTTCATCAACGCCTTCAACCACCCGGTTTTTCGCTACGGGAGAAGCTCGGATGCCGGCGAGATCTTCACGCTCCCCGCCGAGGGGGAGATGAGCGTGAACGAATACAACGCCTGGGCGAACTTCAACGGCAGACCCTCGAACGCCACGGCGGCCGGCGCGGCTCTGCGGGCGCAGATCAACCAGACCGTCATCAACGGCCGCATCCCAGGCACGCAGGCGCTGCGGCCGGATTTCTTCTCCGTGCGCCTCCCGGAGGGCTTTCACTCCCTCAACGCGAATTCCTTCGACGTCACCACGCCGGAGGGATTCAAGCAGTATCGCATGCGCGGGGCCTACACCCCGGATCGCTGGGGGTTTCTGGGCTCGCTGCCGAATCCGCGCTACATCCAGCTCGCCCTGAAGATTTACTTTTGATAGTATGGGGCGATCTGTCAGGGGGACAATTCTTATGCTGAGGTCTTTGATTTTCGGCATTGCCACGCTGGTGTTTTGTGTTTCCGCCGCCGCCCAGACGGCGACCGGCGTCATCCAGGGGCGCGTGACGGACGCCACGGGCGCGGTTGTGCCCGACGCTAAGGTCACCATCCAAAGCGACCGCACCGGTATCCGGCAGGAGCTCACGACGAACGCGGAAGGCTTCTTCCTGAAACCCTATCTGCTGCCGGGCGAGTACCGCGTCACGGTCGAGAAGGCCGGCTTTCAGAAGTACGTGGCGGGCGACATCCGGCTCAGCGTGCAGCAGACCATCGCGCTCGAGATTCCGTTGCAGGTCGGCGAGATCACCACCGCCGTCGAGGTCACCGCGGGCGCCGTGCAGTTGACGACCTCCACCTCCTCGGTGGCCACCGTCATCACCAACAAGGCGATGCTCGATCTTCCCCTGAACGGCCGCAACGCGTACGCGCTGGCGAACGGCGTGCCAGGAGTGATTCCCGGAGGCGGCTCGACGCCCTGGATCAGCGGCGGCCGCAACGCCTCGAGCGAAATCACCATTGACGGCACCTCGGTCATCCTGCCGGAAAACAACGTCAGCATCAACGAGACGGGCTACCGGCCGATCCTGGACAGCATCGAGGAGGTGACCGTGATCACCAACTCCATGGCGGCGGAATTGGGCCGCACGGGCGGCGGCGTGATCACCGTGGCCACCCGCTCGGGAACCAACACGCTGCACGGCTCGGTCTTCGAGTTCCTGCGCAACAGCAAGATGGACGCGAATTCCTGGAACAACAACCGCAACGGCGTGAAGCTCGCCCAGTTCCAGCGCAACCAGTTCGGCGTGACCGTCGGCGGGCCGATATATATTCCCAAGGTGTACGACGGCAGAAACCGGAGCTTCTTTTTCTTCGCCGAGGAGAGCACCCGCACCCGGAATTTCGCCAGCACCAACCCCACCGTGCCCATCGACGCCTGGAGAAACGGCGACTTCTCGGACCTGCGGAACGGCAACGGCCAGTTCATCACGATTTACGACCCCCTGAACGCCGCCGCCGACGCCTCCGGCGCCTGGATCCGGCAGCCGTTTGACCGCAACCAGATCCCCCGGGAGCGCATGGACGCCTTCGGCCTCAACCTGCTGCAATACTGGCCGCGGCCGAACGCGGCGCCGGTCAACGCCTTCACGCACCAGCAAAACTACTACAACACCGGCAAGACCAAGAGCAGCGACAACCGCTTCGACTCCCGCCTGGACCACAACTTCACCGACCGCTTCCGGCTGTGGACGCGCGGGTCGTACTCGGACAACCCCGGCGTGCCTTTTAACGGGTTCGGCAACATCGGGACCTCGGTCGGCGATGGACCGGGCTTCGGCACCAACTACAACGTCGCGCTCAACACGGTTTACACGATGAACCCCACGACCATCCTGAGCTTCAACTACGGGTTCGCCCGGAGGGTTTTTCACCGCGACCCCTTTTCCCTGGGCTTGGACCTTCGGACACTCGGCTTGACGCAGGCGGTCTACAACGCAGCGGCTGCGCAGAACCTGGAGTTCCCGAGAATCGAGATGGGCGGCAACACGCTGGTCGCCGCGCTGGGACAGGCCACCTTCACGACGCTGCGGATCCAATCCTATGGCCACGACATGCGGGCCGACGCGACCAAGGTTTTTTCAAAGCACACGCTCAAATTCGGCATGGAGTACCGCAAGCTGTTCCTGAACTTCACGCAGCACGGCCAGCCATCCGGGCAGTTCGATTTCAACAGCACGGCCTGGACGCAGCGCGTCGCCGGCGCGTCGACCTCGACCACGCAGGGAAGCGGGTTTGCGTCGATGCTTCTGGGGATGCCGAACGGCGGCACGATCTCGCACACCTTCGATACGGCGACCGCCAGCTCCTACTGGGGCTTGTTCCTGCAGGACGACTGGAAGGTGACGCGGAAGCTGACCCTCAACATGGGTCTGCGGTGGGACGTCGATGTTCCACGAACGGAACGCTACAACCGCCTCAGCTACTTCGACCTCAACGCGCCGTCGCCGATCGCCGGAAAGGTGCCCGGCTACGAAAACCTGGTCGGCGCCATGCGATTCGTGACGCCGGAAAATCGCCGGCAGACGCCGACGGATCTCAACAATTGGGGGCCGCGATTCGGTTTTGCCTATCAGATTACGACCAAGACGGTGCTCCGCGCCGCCTACGGCATCCTGTATTCCGGCTCGGTGATGCAGGCGGCGGGCACCTCGGGAAGCTCGGGAACCCAGGGATTCCAAAGCTCCACCGGTCTGAACGCTACGTTCGACAATTTCCGAACCGTGGCGGCGACCATGAGGAACCCGTTTCCGAGCGGCTTCAACCTGCCCCTGGGCGCCAACGATACGCCGATCAGCGGCGCCTCCACGCAGCTCGGCCTCGGCATCAGCGACAGCTTCTTTATTGACTACCGGAACCCGGTGATCCAGGAGTGGAACGCCACGTTGCAGCGCGAATTGGGCCGCGGGTTCGTCATCGAGGCCGGTTACCTGGCGAGCAAAGGGAATCACCTGATCGACGGGGAAAGCAACATGACCTACAACCAGTTGCCGGCCTCGTTCTTCGCGCTGGGCACGCAGCTCACCCAGTCGGTCGCCAATCCGTTCCGCCCCTACATCGCGAACACGACGTCGTCGCTCGCCCAGCCGACCGTGCTGCGCTCGCAACTGCTGCGGCCCTATCCGCAATACACAATCGTGAATGGGTTCCGGAAGCCGCAGGCCAACTCCCTCTACCACGCCTTCACGCTGCGCGTGGAGAAGCGGTTCCGCGACGGGATCAACCTGCTGATGAGCTACACCGGCGGCAAGCTGATCGATGACGCCTCGCAGACCGTGACGTTTCTGGGGGCGGCGGGCGCGAAGCAGGACTTCTACAACCGCAAGGCGGAGCGGTCCATCTCGGCGCAGGACGTCTCGAGCCGCCTGGTCATCAGCGCCAACTATGAGCTGCCCTTCGGCAAGAACCGGAAGTACTTGTCCTCCGCCCCGGCGGCTCTGGACTGGGTCCTCGGCGGCTGGCAGTTGAACGGGATCGCCGCCTTGCAGACCGGCACGCCGTTGCAGATCAGCAACGGCGGCAACAACACCAACCTCGGCTCGCCCGGCCAGCGGCCCAACAACAACGGCTCGTCGGGGAAGAAGAGCGGAGAAATCGACCAGCGGCTCAACGCCTATTTCGATCCGTCGGTTTTCTCGCAGGCTCCTATCTTCACGTTCGGGAACACCTCGCGGACGTCGCCGGTTCTCCGCCCGCCTTCGGCACACAGCCTGGATGCTTCGCTGTTCAAAAACTTCCGCGTCAACGAGAGGTTCACGGCGCAGTTGCGCACGGAGTGGTTCAACGCCCTCAACCACCCGACGTGGGCTTCGCCGGGAACCAACGTCACCGCCGTATCCGGCTTCGGGGTGATCACCACCGCCGGCGGCTCGCGGCAGATCCAGATGGCGCTGAAGCTGATGTTTTGATACCCGCGGCGCGGGCACGGCGGTGTGGTTGGAAGCGCGGCGATTCGTCCAGGAGCAACGCCTCGCCTCCGGTGCGTAGACGGCTCGCGCGACGAGGTCGCCGGTCCGCGCATCCAGATGGGATTTCATTTCTTCGCGCATCTGCTGTTCGATCGCCCGGCGGACGAGCGAAGCGCCTTCGCCCGGCGGGAGTGAGTGTGTAGAACTTCGCACGCCGGTTGTTCTCCGATTGACGCCACTCGGCGGAAATCAGACCCTGGGACTCCAGCCGATACAGCGCCGGATAGGGAGCGCCCTGCTCAATCAGCAGGCTGCTGCCTGAGGTCTGCTGACTGAGAATGTACTACGGGCCGGCCCGCAGCGCGAAGATGTAGCCCGGCCGGGACTGCGATCAGGGCTTTGCGGGCGACGGGGCGGGGCAAGATGGTAGAGTAATAACCGAGGGGTCTTCCACATGCCCAGCAGCGTCCCTCACAAGGCCAGTGAACTCGCGCCTGACGTTCGGCAGGCCGTGGAGAGCCTGCTTGGCCGCCCACTGCAGCCGGAAGAGCACGTCAGCGTAATGGTCTATCTCCCCCACAAAGCTCCTACCGGCCCCGAGCGAGCGGAACTGGCGCACCGCTTGAAGGAGCGGATGGATAAGACTGCGGCAAAGGTGAAGAACGTCCCGGAGTCCGAACTTGACGAACTGATCGACGAGGCGGTTGATCATGTTCGGCATCATCTTTCGTGAGGATCGTCCTCGATACGGGGGTCCTGGTACGGGCCAACGCGAAATCCAAAGGACCTGCTCGTGAAGTTCTCTTGGCCATCGTCAATGGACCCCACGAACTGATCGCTTCGGCGTTCCTGCTGAATGAGACCGAGCGTGTTCTCTTAAGGTCAACCGCGATCCACCAGTGGTATCGTAAGCGATGCTGCAGTGATATCGTGAGAGTCCGGCGAGTCCTTCGGTATCATGCTCAACCTCCACAACCACACCGCAAGTCGCGAAACCGCTCTCGACTAGCAACTTGGAAAGCCGCCGCTCCCGCTTGGCGGAATACGTCAGGAGGACGAAGGCCATGAGAAGGACTATGAGCCAACCCTCCTGAGACGCCCACATCAAGACAAGGAACATCGCCGCCATCAACAGGAAGAGATGGCCCCTTCCTCTGCCAAGCGCCCCTTCGATGAAACTTGTGTGCCGAGCAAGCCTGCGCGGGGTTGGGCAGTCAAGCTCGGGCTCCAGGTTCCACGGGCGGATCTGAGCTGGCGGCTCAGACAGCCCCAGGGTCAAGAACGACCCTTCTCGCTTAGCTACATTGAACCTACTTTTCAGACCGGATCGTACCACACTTGGGTTCTGCTCATGCCGGCGCACAGGACGGAATCCCATCAGGGCTTTGCGGGCGGCTTGAGGAACTCCGCGGGCGAGAGGGCCCGGCGGGTGAACCGCGCCAGGCTGACGGCGCCCTTGAAATAGAACACCTTGTTGATCCGTACCCCGACCGATGTGTGACCGGCTCCGTGCGGGGCCAGGTGCAGTTGGCCCGCGCCTTCCTGAACGCCGTCCACGTAATTTCGGAACTCCGTGCCGTCGTAGACACTCGCGACGTGGTGCCAGACGCCGAGGGGATGCAGCGCCTTGCGGTTCATCAAAGCCTTGCTCGCGGTTCCCGACTGGTTGTAGCTGTCGAGGAACCACTGATCGCCGGCGACGCGGATTTCGAACAGCATCCGGTTGTCGGTGTCGGCGCCGGTCTGGGGATCGCGCTCGCTCAGATGGAACCAACGCTGCTCGGTCTGGCCGCCGTCGGGCCGGAAGACGGCTTCCCAGGAAAACGTCCTGGCGCCCGCCAGCGGGTGGTGGTCGATGAACAGCGCGTCATCGACGCCGTCGAACTCCACGGCCTTGCCCAGGGGCGAGTCGATGATCCGCGGCTGGCCCAGAACGGTGGTCTTGTGACCGCCGATGTTGTCGAGCCGGTCGAACCTCCAGACGGCAGTGTCGCCAGAACTGAGATAGGCGACCAGGTTTTCCAGGTCGGGTTTCGAAAGCGAAGCGTAAGCCGGCATTACCGATTGTCGGGGCAACTGGATTCTCTGGAGCTCGCTTTTCAGGAACGACCGCAAGTCGTCGCCCAGGTCGCGCAGGTGGACGGAGTATTCGTCCTCGTTGAGGTGGATTCCGGTGATTTCCTTGCCGGCCGCGGTGACGACCGTGACCGTACGGTAGTCGAGCGGGATATCCGCGTGGGGGCTGACGATGGACTCGCGCAGGTGCCGCACCGCGCGCTTGCCGCCGATGCCGGTCAGGTCCGGTCCCAAGAAACCACCGGGCCCGTCGATGGTGTGGCACTGCGCGCAGGCGTTCTTCTGGTAGACCACGGCGCCGGCCGCGGCGTCGCCGGTGATGGGATCATCCGACGCTCCCTGGCGGCCCAATTGCTTCACCCAGGCGGCCAGGCGCCAGATCTCGAGGTCGGGGAGATTGAACGCGCCGGGCATTTCGGTATTGGGGATACCGTTACGGATCACCAGGAACAGCTCGCGGTCGGATCCGCCGTGGCGGAAGCGGCCGGTGTCGAGAGTCGACCCGCGCCCGCCCTCGCCGCTCTGGCCGTGGCAATGGCCGCAGCGGCCCAAGTAGAGCCGCCGGCCGGCCTCGAGGTCCGCGGCCGAGGCATGCGGGTTGGTCTCCGGGAGGTCCGCCAGGACTCGCGGCTGCCGCCCCGGCCGCTGCGCCGGCAGGGCAAGCGCGCACAGCATCCCGGCGATCCGGAGTATCTTACTCATATTTACTCAGTCGAGCCCGAAGGCGATCAGCAGGTCTCCGATCGCAATCGTGATGATCTGCTTTCCGCGGCTCAGAAACGAAATGGGGCTGGCATGCACGCGTTCGCCGCCGTTGAAACGCCACAGCTCCTTGCCGGTGCGCGCATCCAGGGCGTAGAAGTTGCCGCTCGGCGTGGCCGAGAAGACCAAGTTTCCCGCCGTGGACAGAACGCCGGCCCAGGGCGGCGAAAGTATGCGGTGCTCCCACTGGATTTCTCCGGTCTCCGGGGTCATGGCGATCAGCTTGCCCCAGCTCTCTTCGGGGCGGAAGCGCGTTCCGCCGCCCCCGCCGCCGAAAAAAGGCTCGCCGGGCCGGAACTCGGGAGCGTCGGTTTTGAAATACCGGCGGCGCTCCTCGCGCGCGTTGAAGTAGAGGAGCCGCGTCGCGGGATGGTAGCTCGGCGACATCCAGTTGTTGGCGCCGTCGACGCCGGGCCAGATGGAATCGTTGCCTTCCGTCGTCGGCTCCTGCCCCGGATTCAGAACCGGGCGGCCCTTCTTGTCGATCTCCTTCGCCCAGGTCTGCTTGACGAAAGGTTTGGCGAGCAGGAACTCGCCGGTCTCGCGGTCGAGCACGTAATAGAAGCCGTTGCGGCTGGGCACGACGACCAGTTTGCGGCGGCGCCCGCCGAGCGTCGAATCGAGCAGCACCGGAACCTGTGTGGCGTCCCAGTCGCGCGTGTCGTGCGGAGTGAATTGGAAATACCATCGCAGCTTGCCGGTGTCGGGATCGAGCGCCAGCAGCGAGCAGGAGTACAGGTTGTCGCCGGGACGGACGTCGCCGTTGTAATCGGGACCGGGATTGCCGGTGCCCCAATAGAGGAGGTTCAGCTCCGGATCGTAGGAGCCGGTGGTCCAGGTGGAGGCGCCGCCGTGCCGCCACGAATCGCCGCCCCAGGTTTCCGAGCCCGCCTCGCCCGGCGCCGGCACGGTCCAGAAACGCCAGGCGCGCTCGCCCGTCTTGGCGTCGTAAGCGTCGAGGAAGCCGCGTATGCCTCCCTCGGCGCCGGCGATGCCCACGATCACCTTGTCCTTGACGGCCAGCGGCGCGGCGGTGGCCGAGTAGTTGAGCGCGGGATCGGCGATGTCTTTCTTCCACAGCTGGCGGCCGGAGCGGGCGTCGAGCGCGATCAGTTTCGCGTCGAGCGTCGTCAGGTAGAGCGTCGAGCCGAGGATGGCGAGGCCGCGGTTGACTTCGCCGCAGCAGGTGTAGACTCGCGCGGACAGGCGGTATTCGAAGGTCCACAGCGCGCGCCCGGTTTCGGCGTCCAGGGCGATGACGTCGCTCGGCGGCCGCGTCACGTACATGACGCCGTCCACCACGATCGGCGTGGTCTCGACCTTGGGACGGTGCATCTGGTAGATCCACTTGACGCGCAGCCGATGGACGTTGTCGGCGGTGATCTGATTCAGGCTGCTGTAGTGATGACTGCGATAATCGCCGCCGTAGGTCAGCCAGTTGCCCGGCTCCTGCGTCGCTTTGAGCAGCCGGTCATAAGTGATCGGCAGGCCCTGTCCCAGGATCGGTCCGGCGAGCGAAAGCGCGGCCAGGAAAAGCCTAAGTCGCCTGGCCGAGCTACGGTCGCGACGCGAGTGTGCGGCGTTTGACAACTTTCGAGTATGACATGATGGGAGGCCGAGGGTCACGCCGCAAGTTGCCAGGGGTGCGCGACTAAAAGTGACGGTCCTAGACTAGTGTAGTGTCCAACAAATAGCTGGACATTCGGGCGGGACTGCTTCTTAATGAATCATGCCCCGCTCCACGCCGCTAGTCGTATCTGAAGATCAGCAGAACCCAAATCGAGCAGTGGTTGGCGGCGTTGGGAACGCCCCAACAAGTGGCCCTTCGCAGCCGCATCGTTCTGGCGGCCGGGCACGGCGAATCCGAGGCGGCCATCGCCTCCCAGATGTCTGGAGAGCGTAGCGAGGGATCTGCTTTTCGCCCTGCGCGGGAGGCTCAAACGCCCAGCTTGTCGCGCGAGTAAGCGAGGCACTTCTTGATGTTCTCTTCCTCGAGTCGCCCCCGCGCCGCGCGATCGAGGCCCTCTACTCTGGGCAGAGGCCGCGCGCCCCTGCGCTGGCGCGCCAGCGTCAGCATGCGCGCCAGGTATCGGCCGTTCCGCTCCGGAAAGGTGACCCAATACTTATCCGTCAGGCACGGCACTGGCAGCGGATCGCGCGTAATCATCTCGAGCGAAAACTTCACCGCCGGCCGGTGTTTCCGAAGCGTGGCGAAGATTTTCGGGAGGTCGAGCAGGCCGTCGCCCAACGGTACTTCCGAGAGCAGAAAGCCCTCTGGGTATTCCTCAACCCCCATGTCTTTGATGTGCGTGGAGTGGGCGTAAGGGGCCAGGCGTTCCACGACCTCCATGGGATCGTCGAGCAAGGCGATGTTGTTGCCGGTGTCGAGGCACACGCCCAGCTTGTCGCTGCCGTAGCGCCGGATCATTTCGACGAACTCGTCGACCGTCCAGTCCTTGTGATTCTCGACCGCCAGCGGCAGCTTGTGGCGCTCGAAAATGGGGATGGCCCGCTCGATGACGACGTGGGAGTCGGCCGCGAATTTCTTCCACTGCTCGAGCGAATCGAACGTCTCGTAGCGCCGCCCGCCGAGCATGGCGCACCGCATGCAGAGCGCGCCGGCCTGTTTCGCGGCCTTCACGGCGGCCTCCACGCGTTCTGGCTCGCCCCGCAGACCGCCGATCGCTTCGATGTACATGCCATACTTCTCGGCGCGCCCCCGCAAGTCGGCGAGGAACGACGGATCTGTCGACGTAATACCTGTCTGAATCCCCCCCGCCCCCAGCGCGCGGCAGTGCTCCAGGTAGTCGATGGCGTCCTTGGCTCGAAACACGGAAAAGGAGGGACCGGCGATTCCCATGCCGCTCGAAACCGCCGCCCGCGCCACGGCCGCGCCCAGAGTGGAGGATAGGAATTGTCGCCGGGTCATAGCTGAAATCCGCTCACGGGGTCCAATGATATCATGGGGATGTTCTCTGCGCCGCCGCGCGCGCCACCCCGTCCCGGAGCTCCGCCCCCGCGGTTGACAAGAGAGTTGCCGTATGACCATAATCATGGTCATAATGGCTGGGGGGCGACCGTTCGCACTGGTCTACGACCCGGAAGTCAAGTCGCACCTGCGAGCGATCGATCCCAAGTACCGCGGCCTTATCCGAATGGCAATCGAAGAACAGTTGCGGTTCGAGCCGGACAAAGAAGCGCGCAACCGAAAACCGCTGCAGCGCCCCGTGGCGTTCGAAGCGGCGTGGGAGCTTCGGTGCGGCCCGGACAACCGCTTCCGCGTCTTCTACGCCGTGAGCCACCAGCGCCAGGAAGTGCAAATTCTGGCGATCGGGACCAAGGAGCGAAACCGGCTGACGGTCGGCAGGGAGGAGATCAAACTATGAAGATCGCTTCGGTAGCGGATATCAAGGCACATTTTAGCGCCTACCTCAGAGCCGCCGTGCGCGGTCCGGTGGTCGTCACTCGGAGCGGCAAAGCAGTGGGAGTCTTGCTCGCGATCGACGACGAAGAGGAGCTGGAACGCGTGGTCTTGGCCTATTCTCCGCGGCTGCGGGCAATCCTGGATGCCGCTCGGCAACGGGTTCGGGCTGGGGCCGCCATTCGCCACGAGGACTTGTGGAGGGAGTTAGAAAGCGGCAACGAGCGTCAGAGCCGCCGCGCGCCCGGCGTCAGAGATTCAAGCTCTTCACCACGCCGTCCCAGGGCTTGCGATACGGCCGGACCAGCATCGCCGCGGCCCTCGGATCGCCGATGATCGTTTCCTTCTGCGGATCCCATTCCACGCTGCGGCCCACGCGCAGCGAGATGTTGGCGAGGTGCGTCGCGGTCGCCACGCGATGTCCTTCCTCGATTTCGCAGAACGGGAGCTGGCGAGACTTGATCGAATCCAGCCAGTCGCGGGCGTTCATAGCCAGGGTGTCCTCGATCTCCCCGCCCAGCTTGATGGCCTCCGCGCGCGGGCTGGGGCGCGTGATCGTATAGACCGGCCCGCCCACCGGATGCCCGCTGAAGCGCGGGATGGAGTTGACCGCATCGCCGGTCGATTCGGGAAACACTTCGCCGCCGATCGCCATGGCGCCATTCGTGCCGTAGAGCGTCACGCCCGACGTGCCGGCGTCGCGGCGCGCGTTCGCCTCGCGGATGCTGTAGATGGCGGTGAAGCCGGGGTAGGTGAAAATGGCGTCCTGGGTGTCGGGCGTTTCGCCGTCGTCATCATCGAGACACAGGCGGCCGCCGGCCGAGTAGACCAGCGTGGGCGCGTTGACGTTCATCACGTAGTGCATCTGGTCCATGTGGTGCGCGGCCAGGTTGGTCATCTGCCCGCCCGAGTAATCCCAAAACCAGCGGAAATGGTAGAGCGAGCGGTGATTCGTGTAGGGCCTCTGCGGCGCCGGCCCCAGCCACATCTCATAGTCGAGCTCGGAGGGCGGATCGGCCACCCGCGTCTTGCCGAAGCCCGGCATGATGTTGCGCACCGAGCCCATGCGCACGGAGTGGACGCGGCCGAGCTTGCCGCTGGCGACGATCTCCCGCGTCGCCCGGACACGGCTGCCGTGACGCCGCTGCGTGCCGACAGCCACCATCCGCCGATACTTGCGCGCGGCCTTCACCATCCAGCGGCCTTCGGCCACGAAGACGGTCAAGGGTTTCTCGACATAGACGTCTTTTTCCGCGGCGCAGGCCAGGATGGTTTGCAGCGCGTGCCAGTGGTCCGGCGTAGATATTACCACACCCTGGAGGTCCTTGTTCTCGTACATCTTGCGGAAATCCGAGTAGCCCTTGGCGTTCGGATTCCCCATGAAGGCCAGGCCCTCCTCCAGGCGCGGCTTGTAGACTTCGCAGAGGGCCGCCAGATCGGCGTCTTTTTGCTTCTTGAAATCGGCGACGTGCTGCTTGCCGATCAAGCCGAAGCCGACGAATCCGAGCTGGATGCGCTCATTGGCGCCGAGGATGCGCTGGTAGGAGGCGGCCGTCACGGTCGTCGTGAGAAAGCCGCGCCGCGTCGTTCGAGCGTTCGGGATTGTGGTGCTCTGCATCGGGGTCAGGACCGCGCCGGGCTGACGCCGACGCCGGCGAAAACGCGCTCCAAGGGGAGCTCGAACCCGGGAAGCAGCTCGCCGCCGTCCAGCGCGGCGTTCTCCACGAGGACGCGCGCGTTGCCGGCGCGATCGTAAACGTGAACGACGCGCTCGCGGGGGAAGGCGACCCAAACCAGTTGGGCGCCGTGCTTCAGGTAGGCTCGCACCTTGTGTTCCAGGTCCGCCGCCGACTCGGAAGAAACCACCTCGATGGCCAGGTCCGGGGCTCCCTGAAAATTTTTCCCTGGCTCGGCCTGCCGCAGCCGCGCCAGCAAGAGCAGCGATACGTCGGGAATCATCGAGTCGGTTTCGCTCAACACGAACATCGTTTCGGACAGGACCCTCCCGATCGGATTACCCAGCAGGTACGCAACCAGTTCGTGGACAAAGTTGGACTTCACGATCTCGTGCTCGACATGTGCGGCTCCCATCTCGAAAACCACTCCTTCCCAGAGCTCCCGTTTGACCCCGGGCTTTTCCGGAAGCTCGAGGAATTCCGCTACGGTGAGGGGGCTGGCCGTGACGCTCATGAAAGTATTGTACCGCGCTAACCCTTCTTCAGAAAACCGCGCGTCTCCAGCCACTCGCGAAAACGCGCCGTCCAGCCCGAGACGGCGCCGCGATTCGATTCGCGCATCCCAAACCCGTGTCCCGCGCCGGCGTAGACGTGCAGCTCCGCCGACGCGCCGGCTCGCTTGAGAGCGAGATACAGCTCCGGCAGGCCTTGCGAGATGTTCTGGCGATCGTTCTCGCCGCAAACCAGAAAGGCCGGCGGCGTTTCCTTGGAGAGCGGCATGTCGCGCGGGATGGCCGGATAGATCAGCGCCTGAAACGCCGGCCGGGAGCTCTCGCGATCCACCGCGTCCGCCGCGCCGCCGATGCCCGCGTCATGGCGAACGGCGGCGAGCGCGGCCAGCTCCCCGCCGGCCGAAAAGCCCATTACTCCTATACGCTCCTTATCAATACCCCACGCGGAGGCGCGGCTCTTCACCAGCCGGATGGCGCGCTGCGTATCCGCCAGGGCGTGCCCCTCGATGGTGTAGGCGGAGTCCTTCTCGCGCGCCAGCCGGTACTTGAGCACAAAGCCCGCGACGCCGCGATCGCTCAGCCATCTCGCGACGTTGTGCCCTTCGTGGTCGGTCCAGAGCTCGCGGTGCCCGCCGCCGGGCGCGATGACCACCGCGGCGCCGGTGGCGGCCTCGCCCGTCGGAAGATACACCGTGACGGAAGGCTTGTGAACGCTCGACACCACGCGCTCGCCGCTCGGGCTCAGCCGGACCGTCTCGTCTGCCGCCTTGCCATCCGAACCCGGCGGTCCATTGAGCCAGAGCGGCACGACGGACGGTTCAGCGGCCGCGGCCCCGATGCCGCATACCAACACCAACGACATAAAAAGCACGACGGTGTGGAGGCTGTGGATGACGCGCATGTCTTGAATTGTACCTTGCCGACGGTTAAGTCAGCGTCCCCAGGAAGATCACGGCTGGCGCACCCAGATGGGGCTCGACCAGGCGACGTTGCCGTCCTGCTGCGCCACGCGCACGTAGTAGTAATGCTCGCCAGGCGGCCGCTTCTCGTCGCGGTAGACGAACTCGGCGCTCTCGCCGCGCCCCGGGACGGAGTGCAGGTAGGTGTTATCCCGCAGCACGTCGATCTTCGCCAGCGGCCCCGTTCCGATCACCTTCACGAGCAGCAGCGGGTCGCGCCGCCGCGCCGTGACCACGTCGCCTTGCAGATAAACCTGGTCGCCGTCCTGGAGGCGGAGGTCGAGGACGATGTTGCTGGTCGCCCCGTAGGTATGGCGGCGACGCATGGCGTCCACCAGTCCCTCGCGCGTGAAGTTCTCGGCGATGACGCAGGCGTACGAAGTATGCGTCGAGACGTGATCCGAGCTGGCCTGCACGCCCAGCTTGTAGCCCTTGGCCCAGGCGTTCCAGACGAACCCCAGCGGCCGGTAGCCGCCGGCCCACAGATCGGTGCGCTTCTCAGTCGGGGCGAGCGGCGCGCCTTCGTGCTCGGCCGAGGTTCGCGCGCCCTGGAAAATCTCGACGATCGGCTCGAGCTCCGGATCATTGTCGCGCCAGTCGGTTCCCATCCCGGTGTGCGAGGTGTGCGACGTGGCGATGCCGTTGAACTTCTTCAAGTACGGATACAGAATCGGACCGCTGGAGCCCTTCGGCTCGCCGGGCGCGTTCGGCAGCGTGCGCACGCCGCGTTTCGTGAAGATCAGGTTGCGGTGGCCGTTGGGATACGCCACGCTGCGCTCGTAGCCGTAGAGCGTCGTGAAGAAGCCGGGCACGTGGAACATGTCCTCGGACTTTTCGACGCGCCACCAGCTGTATTCCTGATTGTTTCCGGAATGATGGTCGGTGACGAGGAAGTAGTCCATGTTGGCGGCGTCGAGCATGTAGCGGTAGGCGTCCCAGAGGTTGCCGTCGCCGGCGCCGTCGAGCGATATGTCAGTATGACGATGCATGTCGCCGCGGTAGATCTTGTAGGTCTTGCCGCCGGCGCTGATCGTATGGTTGCGCAAGGCGGCGATCTGGGCCTTCTCGCGCGGCTCGGGCGGCCGGGCCGCCGGCGGCTCGGTCGACCGCGCGCCGAGTTGCGCCGGCGTCGTCGCCTCGGCCGAAAGCCCCGCCACGAGCACGTCGTTGTTCTGCGGCGGGTGGCCGAAATTCGGCCCGCCGTGGAGGCGGCGGTCCGTCACCCAGGCCGCCCAGACGCGGCCGCTCGGGTCGGCGGCGGCCTCAAACGGGCCCTCGTTGCGTCCGACGCTTTCCGGCAGCGTCACCGGCGGCGACCAGCGGTCCCCGGCGTAATACGACGCCAGCACTTCCCACTTGCCGCCCGCCGCCCACAGCGTCTGCGGCAGCATCGCCGAGGTGCGCGGGCGGAAGAAAGCCCACATGCGCCCTTTGCCGTCGGCCAGGAGCCGCGGTGTGTGCACGTAGCGCCGCATCCCCGGAGGAACGGTGTCGTTCAGATCGCTGAGAGGCTCGAGCCACTTGCCGCCCGCGTAAACCGCCACGCGAACGCGCCGCGACTGGTAGAGGCCCGCGCCGCCTTTGCCTAGCAGGAATGCATTGTCCTTGCCCCAGTTTTCCTCGGCCTCGTCGTAGGCCAGCCACAGCCGGTCCTGCTCGTCGACGGCGAGGCTGGGGTGGGCGTGAAACCGCGGCGAATCGGTCGCGCGCACCCATTCGCCGGGCTTGCCGCCTCGCACCGGTCGCAGCAGTATGTTGTAGCTTCCCGTGGCGTAACTGTCCCAGGCGACCCAGACTGTGCCGGAACGGTCCGCCGCCACCGACGGGCTCCAGTCGTTGGCCCGCGCGTCCTTCTTCGGATCGCTCAAGTTGATCTCCGGGCCCCAGCGATCGCCGTCGAGCGATCTCAGGAAAACGTCGGCGCCGCGGCCGCGGAACGATTGCCACGCCAGGTGCAGATTGCCGCGCGCGTCGGCGGCCAGGCGGTGGAACAGGTTGCTGCCGCGGCCGCTGGTGAGAGGCTCGACGCGGGACCAGCTCTTGCCGTCGTAACTGCGCGCCATCAAGTGCCAGTCGGTTTCACGGCGCTCCGACCAGACGACCCAGACGCGGCCGCGGCCGTCGACCGCCGCCGCCGTCGCAAAATAGTCGCCCGGTTTCTCGCTGGCCTTCACCGGCTCGCCGCCGGCGCGCTTCAGAAAGATCTCCTCGTTTTCGCTGCGGTAGCCGGCCCACGCGATCCACGCGGTCCCGGCTTTGTCCACGGCCAGCGACGGATAGTCGTCCTCGTAATCCGGGCCGGTGATCTGCTCGACGACCGGGACGCGGAAGACCTCCACGCGCGAAGCCAGCAAGTGCAGCGGAGCGGATTCCGGCACGTCGGCCGGGCGGAACTCGAACTCCCCTTGCGCGGTTTTCACGCGCATCACGGCGTCTTCCGGGGCCTCGTAGGAGACGGTCACGCCGACCGTCAGTACTCGCGATACATTCGGATACGGCAGCTCGTTGGGGTGCAGGCCGCCGGCCATCACCGGCCAGTCGGTCGTCGCGGCCTGCCAGCTTTGGTCGGCGTTCAAGCTGTCCTTCTCGGTGAAATGATGGCCGCGGACTTTCACGATCTTTCCGGCCGAGAGCGACGCCGCGCCGTCCCAACGCGTGGCCGCGCCGTCCTTGATTCCGAACGTGATGGTCAAGGCGCGCGTCGACGCCGCCGGCGGCTCCGCCTGCGGGCTTCGCGCCTGCCGCGCCGCCACAAACGCCGCCAGCCCGCCGGCAATCGCCACCGCCGCCACCCAGACTCGCATCGTGGACTCCTTTTGGCTTGCAAGTATAACACCGCAAAGGAGGATTCCCGCTTGGCGGGGCAAACAATGTGGGTTATAATGTTTGAATAATGCGTCCGCATCGAGGGATCGGTGTGGGGATTTGTCTGGCGGCGGTTTTGTCGGCCGCCGACGCCCCGACCGCGCCGTCCGGCGCCGGGCGACGACTCACCGTGAGCGTCGACGCGCGCACCGGCCGGCTGGTGCGCGTTCCGGCGAGCCGCTTCGCCCGCGCCGTTCCCGAGAAAGTGGTCGAAGCCCGCGAGATCCAATCCGCCACGCCGCGCCAAGAGGCGCCGCGGTCCGCCAACGCCGTGCCGCAGCGCTCGCTCGACGAGCTGATCGAGCGCGTCGCCCAGCAGTACGGCATCCGGCCGAGCTTCGTGCACGCCGTGATCAAGGCCGAAAGCAACTACAACCCGCGAGCCGTGTCCCACAAGGGGGCGCTCGGGCTGATGCAGCTGATGCCGCGAACGGCGCTGCGCCTGGGCGTGAACCCGTTCGACCCGGCGCAGAACGTCGAGGGCGGCGTACGGTATTTGCGCTACCTGTTGGATACCTACAACAGCGATGCGAGGCTGTCGCTGGCCGCCTACAACGCCGGGCCGGCGGCGGTCGACCGATACGGCAGCGTCCCGCCCTACCCCGAGACGCGGCAGTTCGTGAATCGCGTGAGCCGTTTGTATAATTCCTACAATCAGCAGCCGCCGGCGGCGCGGTTTACGGCCGCGCCCAAAAAGCTGGCCGGCCCGCGGATTTATTACACGCGCGATTCCTCCGGATTCATACGCTACACCACCGAACCGCAATAGGCGAGGTGCGCCGCGGGATCCTCCGGCGGCGGTGGCTCGCCGGCGCGCTGGCGGCGGGCTTGGCCGCGACGGCCGGAGCCGCCACCGCCCCGCGGGAGCTGGCGCTCAAGTATTACGAGGAGGCAATCGCCGAGCGCGAGCGCGTCGGCGGCGCGCCCGTCGAGCAGCAGGACGCCGCCGCTTATCAGAAAGTCGTCAACGCCTTCCGGCGCGTCTACACCACCTCGCCCCAAAGCTCGCGGGCCGACGACAGCCTGCTCGCCGTCGCCGAGATCTACGCGCTGATGAGCGAGCGCTTCGGCCCGGAGCCCTACCGGAGCAAGGCCGCCGCCGCTTGCCGCTTTCTGATCCGCCAGTACCCCCACAGCCGCCTGGGGGAGACGGCCCGCCAGGCGCTCGAAGCGCTGGAAACCCCACCGGCGCCAGCAGCGGCCCCGGCTGCCGCCCGGCAATCGCCGTCGCGGGTCACCGGCCTGCGCTACTGGTCGTTTCCGGGTTTTACGCGCGTCGTGGTGACGCTGGACTCCGAGGTGACGCCGCGCGGCGAGCGCATCGCCAGTCCCGAAAGGTATTACGTCGACCTACCAGGCGCGAAGCTGACCCCGGAACTGCAAGGCAAGACATTTCCCGTTGACGATGTTTTCGTCAAGCGGATCCGCGCGGCGCAGACGCAGCTCGACGTGGCGCGCGTGGTGCTGGATCTGAACGGCGACGTGGAGCACGCCGTCACCACGCTGGCCGACCCGCCGCGCGTCGAAATCGAGGTCCGCAAGAAGACGCCCGCCGCGGCGGCCTCGGTCGCGCTGCCGCCGCCCCAGGCGGCGCAGCCGGACAGCCGCGGCGAGCGCAACCTGATCCGCGCGCTGGGCCTCAAGGTAGGGCGAATAGTCATTGACCCGGGCCACGGCGGCCACGACACCGGCACGATCGGTCCCACCGGACTCACCGAAAAGGAGCTGACTCTCGACGTGGCCACGCGCCTCGGCGAGCTGATCGCCGGGCGCACCGGCGCCGAGGTGGTCTTCACGCGCACCGACGACTCCTTCGTGGGGCTCGAGGAGCGCACCGGCCTGGCCAACGAGAAACGGGCCGACCTGTTCCTGTCGATCCACGCCAACTCCTCGCGCCTGCGAACGGCGCGGGGCATCGAGACCTACTATCTGAATCTTACCTCGGACAACGATGCGCTAGAGGTGGCCGCCCGCGAGAACGCCGCCGCCCAGAAGTCCATCCACGAGCTCCAGGGGCTGATCTCGAAGATCACGCTGACGGAAAAGATCGCCGAATCGCGGGAGTTCGCCGGGCAGGTGCAGCGCGCGCTGCACGCCTCGCTGGCGCGCGAGAACCGCACGCTGCGCAACCGCGGCGTGCGCCAGGCGCCGTTCGTCGTGCTCATCGGCGCGCGCATGCCGTCGGTGCTCGCCGAGATCAGCTTCCTGAGCAACCCGCGCGACGAGAAGCTGCTGAAGACCCCCGCCTGGCGCCAGAGAATCGCCGAAGCCCTCTACGAAGGGCTGAGCGCGTACTCCCGCTCGCTGAGCCAGATGCAAGTGGCCGCCCGGTAAGAACCCTTGAAGCCGCCGATGCACGCCGATGGGGAAGGAAGTTATCGGCGTCCATCGGCGGTTTCATGATGTTCCGGCCCGCTCCACCTCGACCAGCGTGCTGTAAAACGTCGCGCCGGCGCCCAGGTCGGTGAGCCGCTGCGAGGTCAGCGCGTTGACGTTGCGGCCGCCGGGCGATCGCTTGTTCCAGCGCACCGACTCGGCGCACACCACGCCGCGCGCCACCGTCGCGCCCACCGACGCCAGCAGCCGGCAACTGCCGCGGTCGTTGTAGACGCGCACCGCGTCGCCTTCGCGGATGCCGCGGGCGACGGCGTCTTCGGGATGCAGCTCCAGGCGCGAGCCGGCGGCGGCTCCGCCGGCCATGTTGCTGAACGTGGAGTTCACCAGCTCGGCCGCTTTCGGGGTAATCAGCTCCAGCGGGAACTTCTCTTGCAGCCGCGCCGCGCCCCGCCGCGATTCGACGGGAGGCTCGTAGCCGGGCAGGGGATCGATTCCCTTCTCGGCCAGTGAATCGGCGCGCAGCTCGCACTTGCCCGACGGCGTCTCGAAGCCGCCCTCGGCGAACGGCAGGAACGGCTCGCCCGGGGCCGAAACGGCCAGCCGCACGGAGCGCTCGCGGTCGAGCTGCTCGAGCGTGATCCCCTTCACGAAGGGGTGCGGGGAGTCGAGCAGCGTCCGGATCATGTCGTCTTCGGTGTCGTCGAAGCAGGGGTCGGTGAACCCTATGCGCCGCGCCAGCCGGCGGAACAGCTCGACGTTCGAGACGGCCTCGCCCAGCGGCGCGATCGCCGGACGCGCCAGTTGCAGATAGTAGTGGCCATAGGCAAAGTAGAGATCGGTGTGCTCGAGAAACGTCGTGGCCGGCAGCAGGATATCGGCGTAGTCGGCCGTATCGGTCTGGAACTGCTCGCTGACCACGGTGAAGAGATCTTCGCGCTGCAAGCCCTGGAGCACGCGGTTCTGGTCGGGGGCGATCGCCGCCGGATTCGAGTTGTAGACGAACAGCGCCTGGACGGGCGGCGATTCAAGCTCGGTAAGCGCCTGGCCCAGCTCCGTCATGTTGACCGTGCGGGGGGCGCGCGCGAGCGGCGAGCGCAGTGCCAGCTCCGGCATCTCGAGCCGGTCGCGCCGCAGACGGAAGCCGCCGCTGGTCGAGAGCTGCAGCCCGCCGCCGGGTTCGCGCCACGATCCGGTCACTGCCGGCAGCATGGCGATCGTCCGCACCGCCATCCCGCCGCGCTCGCTGCGCTGCAGGCCGTAGTTCAGGCGGATCACCGCCGGCCGCACGGTGGCGTATTCGCGCGCCAGCCGCGCGACGTCCTCGGCCGCGATTCCGGTCAGCCCGGCGACGCGCTGCGGCGGGTATTCCTTGACGCGCTCGCGCAGGTCCTCGAAGCCGACGGTGTGGCTCGAGACGTAATCGGCGTCGTGCAGCCCCTCGCCGAGGATGACGTGCAGCATGCCGAGCGCCAGCGCCAGGTCGCTGCCCGGGTGGATCGGGATGTGCCAGTCGGCCAGGCGTCCGGTGCGGTTCAGGTGCGGATCGATGACGTAAAACTTCGCGCCGTTGCGCCGCGCCTCGACGACGAACGGCCAGAGGTGGACGTTGGTGCCCAGGATGTTGGCGCCCCAGGCCAGTATCAGCTTGGATTGACGGAACTGCTCGGGCTCGGTGCCCAGGCGCGCCCCCTGGGTCGCAGTTAGACCTGCGGAGCCGGCTTCCGAGCAAATCGTGCGGGCCAGCAGCGAGGCGCCGAGGCGGTGAAAGAACCGCCGGTCCATGCCGGCGCCGTTGAGATACCCCATGGTCCCGCCGTAGCTGTAGGGTAGAACCGCCTCCGGCCCGAACTCGGCGGCGATCTTCGACAGCCGAGCGGCCACCGTGTCGAGGGCTTCGTCCCAGCCGATGCGCTCGAAGCGGCCTTCTCCCTTGGCCCCGGCGCGGCGCATGGGATGGAGCAGGCGCTCGGGCGAGTACACCCGGTCCAGGTATTGCGCCACCTTGCCGCACAGGAATCCGCGCGTCACCGGGTGGCCGGCATCGCCGCGGATTCGCGCCGCGCGGCCGTCCTCGACCTCGACCTGGATCGAGCAAGCGTCGGGGCAGTCGTGGGAACAGACCGTGTAGCGAGTCTCGCGCATGCCGGTGTCGATCTTTCATGATATCGTACCGTGATGCGCACTTTTCCGCTAGCTATCGTACTCGCCGCGGCGCCGCTGTGGGGCGCCGGGGAGCTCTCCAACCGCCGCGCGCCGGGCTTCTCGCTCCCGGACATGACTATGAAGCAGCACGACCTGGCGGACTACCGCGGCAAGGTCGTGGTGCTCGAGATCATGCTCACCACCTGCCCGCACTGCCTGAAGTTCGCCGATATTCTCGAGGAGGTCGCCAAGAAATACGCCGGGCGGGTGCAGGTTCTTTCGATCGTCAACCCGCCGGACAACACCACCACGGTCGCCAGGTTCGTCAAGGAGCGCAAGCTCTCCTACCCGGTGCTCTTCGATTGCGGGCAAGCCGCCGGCTCCTACGTGCTGGCGACGCCGCAGAAACCCACCATCAGCATCCCGCACGTCTTCTTGATCGATCCGAATGGCGTCATCAAGAACGACTTCTCGTACAGCGTGATGACGTCGAACATTTTCGACGGGCGGGGGCTGTTCGCCGAACTGGACAAGCTGCTGAATCCGGCGCCGCCAGCGAAGAAGAAGTAAGGCGGGAAACCCAACGGGTGGCGAGCCGCTTCCGTCCGCGCGCCTAGGGCGCCTCGGGAACAATCTTGATGAGCGTAGACTGCCGGTCGAGTGCGCGCCCCCCGTAGTAACCCAGGGTCCCAGCGGCAGCCCCGGTAACGAAGGGCACCCACCCGGCTTCACCCGACTCAACGCCGTACTTCACAGAGACAAGTAAGACGCCCGCGGCCAAACCTGCAATAACGCCAACTACCGAACCGATGACGCGCCCACGCACACGGCGCAGCATCTTCAGCTCAACTGTGGAAACCGACGATCGGGGAATCGACGCCTGCCCCTTCGCGTAAACCTGTCGATTCGAAGTTTTCTTAACCTGGATGGCGAGCTCATCGGGTCTGACCGCTATAACCTCTCCCTGGATACGCACGCCGTTGGGCAGGAGGAGGGCGACCTCCTCACCCGCGATCCTCGGAGCAAGTTCGCTCCAGCGGAGCTCGATCTGCTTGGGCCCGGCCGCAGAGAGCGTGCCCTGGCCCAGGGCCATCAAGCTTACCAGTAGAAAAGCGACGTATGTCATGTACCTCCCCACGTGTCAACCCCGCAGCACGGCTTTCGGCGCCTCCGGGCTTGCCATTAAGGATACCGCTAACGACTGGCGGCGGGCCGCGGCGGCCAGCAGCAGGCAGCCGGCCGCGCCGATCCCGCTAAGTATTAACCCTATATAGACGGACCACGGCCGGTAGATCATCTCGATGCGGTGGGCGCCGGGTCCGACTACGACCGCCCGCAGCGCGCCGTAGGCCGCGAACAGCTCGGCGGGCGCGCCGTCGACGCGCGCCGTCCAGCCTGGGAACATCGCATCGCCGAACACCACCATCCCGCCGCAGGTTGTGTCGACGCGCGCTTCCACCCGGTGGAGGTCCTGCCCGAGCCATTCGACTTCCTCTTTCCCCTGGCACGGCTCGAATCGCGGCGCCGGCTGCGGGCCGGCGAGCAGAAACGCCTCCCGCCGCGGATCGAACTCCGGGGACTGCATCACCGGCGCGGCGTCCTGCCAGCTTGCCAGCTCCCGAACCTGCCGCACCATCCACACGCGCGGATGCGCGTCGGGGTTCTGGAAGACTTTCAAGCCGCCGGGTTCCGCGTAGACCTCGATCTGCTTCGGGCGCGTCCTCTCTCGCGCTACTACATACACCGAATTCAACACCAGCGACGAGCGGGACCAGTCGAGCCCGATGAAATCGAACAGGTCGGCGCTGATTCCGGCCAGGTAGCCGCCGATCGCGTCCATCGACTCCCAGTCGCCGATGTTGTAAGGGACGGCGTTCTCGTGGACATCCACGCGGAACGGCCTCGGCCGCGAGCGCAGGAACTGCTTGAGACCCTGGTGCTGGCTCAACTGGTCGAGGTGCGTCGGGGTTTCGGCGTTGGTGCGGGGCAGGATCAGGGTGGCTGTGGCGAAGTGCAGCTCGAGGAGCAGCAGCGCGAGCACGCCGGCCTGAACGGTCCGCTGGCCGGCGAGCCGCCGGAAAGCCGCGTGGAGCAGCGCGGCGAGCAGCAGTGCGACGGTCGCGCTAAATATCAGGGTGGCGGTTCGGGAGGACGCCGGGGCGCCGCCGGAGGCCAGCAGCATCTGCGCCGCCCACCCCAGGCCTCCGGCCACCAGCAGGCCTTTCACGAGCAGGCGCCTCCAGGCCACCTCGCGGAACAAGGCGTCGGCCCCGAAAGCCGCGGCCACGATCAGCCCGAATTGCAGGATCAGCACCGCGTAGGCCGGGCTTCGTCCTTTGTTGAGGAACGGCACGGCCTGGTAGAGCCATCCATGGTACAAGGAATACCATCCTACGCCGTAAGCCAGCCCGGCGAGCGCCAGGCCGGCATGCAGCCGGAGCCGGCGATTCTGCCAGCCGGCGGCTACGCCGAGCAATGCGAGGCTCACCGTCGTCAGGCCTATGAACGGATGCGACGTCTCGCCCTCGATCGGCACGGCCAGCCCCAGCAGCTCGAGGGGCATCATCCCGAGCTCCTTCTGCGCGATGTAAGGGATCTTCTGATTCAGCCGGACGGGCGATTCCAGATTCACCCAGCGGTAGGCCCGCGAGCCGTACTCCCAGGCCGG
>Ga0247727_10005197_pt1 | contig 26717 bp, 24 predicted proteins | sample WisWelCaveWW1625_FD_202498 | JGI IMG/M metagenome (GOLD analysis project Ga0247727, IMG submission 202498) | Biofilm microbial communities from Wishing Well Cave, Virginia, United States - WW16-25 | ecosystem: Environmental > Aquatic > Deep subsurface > Groundwater > Cave microbial mat | place...
ATCGAGGCGCTGATCGCCGAGTTCGCCAGTCACAGCCCGGGATCTGAGGATGATCTGCTCGTTGTCGATAGCACGCCGATCGAGTGCGGCCGCTCGCTCGAGACGATGCGCCGAAGCGCGCTGGGTGACGCCGCCGACTACGGCTACTGCGCCAGTCACAGCCGCTTCTTCTGGGGGTTCCGGCTGCACGGGCTGTTCGCGCTGGACGGCACCCCGCGGGCACTGGCGCTCACCTCGCCCAAGACCGGTGAACGCGATGTCTGCCTGAACATGCTGGCCCGCGTCACGCGCACCGGCCCGCTGACGATCGTCGGCGACAAGGGCTACGCCGGCCGCGAGTTCGAAGCCCAGGCCGCGCAGCTGGGCGCGCTCATCGTCCGCCCACGCCGCAAAGACGAACCCGGCCGCGGACCGCACCTGGCCCCGATCCGCCAGCGTGTGGAAAGCATCTTCTGGACCGGCAAAGACATGCTCGGCCTCGAAAACCACCGCGCCCGCCAGCTGCACACCCTGCGCGCACGGCTCGCCGCCAAGTTCCTCGCCCTGGCAGCCGCGATCGCGCTCAACCACCGCCTCGGCCGCCCACCACGCAACCTCACCGCCTACTACGCCTAACCAACCCGTGGAACGACTCATCTAGTAGACCGGGGTTCGAGCCCGCAGATTCCGCGGGTGGTGCCGGGATCAGTCGTCGGCCCCCCGCTCAGCTCCGAGTCGTACGGCGGGTGTGCTCCGAGATCGTCGCGCCATGTATTCCGATTCGGTCGGAGTCACTATTCCGGATCGGTCGGCTAGATGTTGTAGCTTCCGCCTGTGGAGCTGTTCGCCCGTGGCATCGAGAGTGAGCTGCGCGACATCCTCTCGGTGAGTCGCGCTGCGGCGATCACGGGCCCGCGGCAGGCGGGGAAGAGCACGCTCGCGAGGCAGCTGCAGCGGGCTGGGATCGTCCCGAACTACTTCAGCCTCGACGACGAGGCGACGAGAACCGCGGCGCTTGCCGATCCGGACGGGTTCGCGCTCTCGCTGCCGCGTCCGGCCGTGATCGACGAGGTGCAGCGCGCACCCGATCTCATGCTGGCCATCAAGCAGATCCTCGATCAGGACCACCGCCCCGGCCAGTTCCTCTTGACTGGCTCGGCTGATCTCGTGACGGCCCGCGTCGTGGCCGATGCGCTTCCCGGGCGCGTCGAGTACGTCAACCTCTGGCCGCTCGCGCAGGCGGAGGTCACCGGGCGCCTCGCGTCGGTCGTCGACGCGCTGCTAGCAGGCGTCCCGCCAAAGGTCGTGGACGCGCCAAAGGGCCGCGACTGCCGAGGTGGTCGTCGCGGGAGGGTTCCCGGATGCGCTGCGCCGCACAGCCCGACAGCGGTCGCGGTACTTCCGGTCTTACGTGCAGACCGTGCTCGGCCGTGACCTGCCGGAGATCGGCCAGGTCCGCGTTGACGCATCGAAGCTCGAGCAGATGCTGCGGCTGCTGGCTGCCCGCACGAGCGGCCTTGTCAACTACTCGGCGCTGGGGCGTGAGCTTGCGCTCGACGACAAGACCGTCAAGGCGCACATGGAGCTGCTCAGGCAGCTCTTCCTCATCTACCGGTTGTCGCCGTGGTCGGTGAACCTTGGTGCCCGGCAGGTCAAGACACCAAAGCTGCTGCTGGCCGACAGCGGGATGGCTGCGGCGTTCGTCGGGGCCGACGCGGCGCGGTACGCCGCCACCGACCAGGGGGGTCTCGCGGGCATGCTGCTCGAAACGTTCGTGGTCATGGAGCTCGTCAAGCAGGCCACGTGGAGCGCCGCCGCCGTGGAGCTCTACTTCTACCGCGACACCGAGAAGCGCGAGGTCGATGTTGTGATCGAGTCGGCAGCGGGCGACGTCGCGGCGATCGAGACGAAAGCGGGCGCGAACGTCACCAGCTCGGACATCCGCGGCCTGGAGCTCCTGCGCACCAAACTCGGCGCCAGATTCAAGGCCGGGATCGTCGTGTACTCGGGCGAGCACACGTTGCCGATGGGCGACCGCATTTGGGCGCTCCCGCTCGCGGGGCTATGGCAGTGAGGATCGGCGTATCGGCCGGGGGGGCTCTGCAGCGAGGTTCGGCCCCGCCGCGGCCGAGCTGCGATCGAATCGAGACGAACTCGATTGCTGCGCAGGGTGTGCCGGTTTCGAGTCCGGTACCGCAGTGGCCCCCGGGGGTGCGGCGGCTGCGCCGATGATCAGCGCGGCGAGCTCCGCCGCGCCGGTCGTCGACGACCGCATGTCGCCTGTGATCAGGCGGCTGAGGGGTTCGCTGCCGCGCTGGTGCGCCGCGCCGGCTCGAGCAGACGCTCGGCCGCGATGCCGAACCCGATCGCGATACTGGCCCAGATGGTGGCGTTGATGCCGAGCGACGCCAGGCGGAAGCGATAGAGCGTGTCCGCCGGGAACCCTTGGGGGATCTCGCTGACTGTCGGGAGGATCAGCTGCGCCCCGACGACGACCACGATGAACAGCCCGGCAGCCAGGAGCGAGGCGTTCCAGCCTCCGCGCTGCGGAAGTAGCTGGCGCCGCAGACGGGCGGCGGCCGGCGCGGAGAGGACGGTGATGGCGATCATCGTCACGTACAGCAGCGTGCGCTCCGTGATCGTGTTGGGGTCGCCCGTCGCCGGCGGGTTCGGCGGGTACTTGGTGAACGGGATGAGCGTGACGGTCACGAACGCGGCGAGGCCGAGCAGCGCTGCGGTGCCGCGCGCGCGGAAGGCCGACATGCGGCCATACGCATAGGCGAAGACCAGGGAGAAGATCCCACCGAGGGCGATGCCCATGACCGTCATGCCGGCTAACAGGCCGATGCCGCGCTGGGTGCCGCGCGTGATGACTTCCGCTTCGACCTCGCCGGCGCCGTGGCTATGCGCCGCGGAGCCGTGGCTATGCGCCTCGGAAACCATCTCCTCGAAGTCGATGGCCTTCTGGACGTGCGGCTCACCGAAGTACTTGGCAAAGCCGAAGGCGAGCAGACCGGCAACGAGGCCGACCAGCATGCCCCGCACGAGCAAGGGGCGGATCATGTCGCTCCGCCTAGTGGCAGGGGAACCCGAGCAGGTGCCGGGCGTCGTGGACGAACTCGTGGATGTTCGTCCCCGAGAAGACGGAGAGCATCCCCTGCTCGCTGCCGACGAAGTAGACGAGCACAAAGCCCAGGACGCCGATGAAGACGGCGTACGGCATCAGCTCGCGTCGGGAAACGATCGGTGCGGGCGGGGCGAGGATGCCGCGCTCAAGGCTCATATCCGACATTGGAGCAACTCCTTCCGGGATCACGCGTCCCACGTAGAACGGTTGGCGCGCGGACGGAAGAGTGTCTGGCTGACGGGTCTGCCCCCGATCACAGTGGCGCGACCGCGCCGGTCTCTCACCGGCTTCCTCGCTCCATCACGCGTTCGCGGTCGAGCATATAGGAGCCGGGGGTCCGAGGGGCGACGACCGTGAGTATGCTGCTTCGCTCTAGCGCGCTGGCGACAGGAACCCGGTCGGAGTCCGGGACGGTCGCGCCACTGTAGCCGGGGTCACCCCGCGAGTCAGGAACTCGAGCCGGCGTGGAACCCACTGGACGGAACGCGTAATTCCCAGGAGGTGCCCGAGTGCCCGCAGGCCACATGCCGGACCCCGTGGTCGACGCCTGCCCTGGGCTGCTGCGCCTCCACGAGGCCGGTGACGGGCTCCTCGCGCGCGTCCGGCTCCCGGGCGGCCGTCTCGACGTGCGCGCGGCCCGCGCGGTCGCGGAGCTCGCCGCCTCGGGCAATGGCATCGTCGAGCTGACATCGCGCGCGAACCTCCAGGTCCGCGGCCTCACCGACGCCGCGCTTGCGGAACGTCTCCTCACGGCGGCAGGCCTGCTCCGCTCCCCGGCCCACGACCGGGTGCGCAACATCGTCGCGAGCCCGCTGGCCGGCCGGCTGGATGGCGCGGTCGCGGTCGATGCGATCGTCGACGAGCTCGACGACGCGATCTGCGCCGACCCGGCGCTAGCGGGGCTCCCCGGGCGTTTCCTGTTCGCGGTCGACGACGGCAGCCGCACGCAGGGCGTAGCTGACCCGGACGTCGAGCTCGACGTGCGCAACGACCGTCTCGTGCTCGCGGGCGCGCGGACCGATCTGCCCGGCACTCCGCATTACGCGGTCGCCGCCGCGCGCGCGTTCCTGGCGATCGCCGCGGGCGCGTGGCGGATCGCCGACATCGACGGCGGTGCCGCACGAATTGCCGAGAGCCTCGGCGGCGGTGCCGGTGAGCGCCTCCCGGGCCGCGGCTCGGTGGTCAGCGCCGGCGTCCAGCGCCAGCAGGACGGTCGCCACGCGGTCACCGCGCTCGCCCCGCTGCAGCGCTTCGATCCCGCCGCCCTGAGCGGTGACGCACGCGTCGGCGCCGGCCGCACGGTGACGATCGTCGACAGCACCGATCCCGAGGCCGCCGCGCGCGAGTTGCGCGCCGCCGGCCTGCTCACCGAGCCCGGCAGCGGCTGGACCGACCTCACCGCCTGCTCCGGGCTCGGCGCCTGCGCGCGCGCCCGAGGCGACGTCCGCGCCGCCGCCCGCCGCCGCGCGGCGGTACGCGAAGCAGGCGCGCGGCGCGAGCACTGGGCGGCGTGCGAACGTGAATGCGGTCGCCCGGCTGGTGACGCGGTCGTCGTCACCGCGACGGACGCCGGCACTCGCGTCGGCGGCCGGTTCCTCCCAGCCCTGGACGACGCCGTCGCGGAGCTGAGCGCGTGAGCAGCTACGTCCGCGACGGCGCTGAGATCTACCGCCAGTCATTCGCGATCATCCGCGCCGAGGCCGACCTCGCCGGGCTGGACCCGATCCTCGAGCGCGTCGTCGTCCGGATGATCCACGCGTGCGGGATGACCGACCTCCCGCGTGACGTCGTCGCCTCCCCCGGCGTCGGCGCCGCCGGCGCCGCGGCGCTTCAGGCCGGCGCGCCGATCCTGTGCGACACGATGATGGTCGCCTCCGGCGTGACCCGGTCGCGGCTTCCGGCGGACAACGCGGTGCTGTGCACGCTGCAGGATCCGCGCGTGCCCGGGCTCGCCGCGGAGCTCGGGACGACGCGCTCAGCCGCGGCGATGGAGCTGTGGCGCGAGCATCTGGCCGGTGCGGTCGTCGTCGTCGGCAACGCGCCGACCGCGCTGTTTCGCCTGCTCGAGCTCCTCGACGCCGGCGCGCCTGCCCCCGCCGCGGTGATCGGCGTGCCCGTCGGGTTCGTCGGTGCCGCCGAGTCGAAGGACGCGCTGGCCGCCTACGGAAGCGGTCTGGAGCACGTAATCGTGAGCGGTCGGCGCGGTGGCAGCGCGATGGCGGCGGCCGCTGTCAACGCCTTGGCGAGCGCAGCGGAATGAGCGTCGGGCGGCTCTTTGGCGTCGGCGTCGGCCCCGGCGATCCCGACCTGATGACCATCAAGGCGCGGCGCCTGATCGAGGCGGCGGACGTCATCGCCTACCCGATGGCCCGCCGCGGGGCCGGCGGCGTCGCGCGCGGGATCGCCGCGCCGTTCCTGCGCGAGGACCACATCCTGGTGGCGATGACCTACCCGATCACGGTGGAGGAGACCAACCACCCGGGTGGCTATGAGGCCGCGGTCCGTGAGTTCTACGACGAGTCCGCCGAGCAGATCGCCGCCCATCTCGACGCCGGCCGCGACGTCGTCGTCCTGTGCGAGGGCGACCCGTTCTTCTACGGCTCGTACATGTACCTGCACGAGCGGCTCGCGCACCGGTACAGCACGGAGGTGGTGCCGGGCGTGACGTCGTTCAGCGCCGCCGCCGCCGCAGCCGGCCGCCCGCTGGTCAAGCGCGACGACGTGCTCACGATCCTGCCGGGCACGCTCCCGACCGACGTCCTTGCCGCCCGGCTGAGCACGAGCGACGCCGCCGTCGTGATGAAGCTCGGGCGCAACTTCGCCAGCGTGCGCGCCGCCGCCGACGCCGCCGGTGTCGCCGAGCGCGGCATCTACGTCGAGCGCGCCAGCAGCGACCGCGAGCGCATCGCACCGCTAGCCGGGGTCGACGAGAAGGTCCCGTACATGTCGCTCGTGCTCGTGCCGACCCAGCTCGGCGCGGAGCGCGTCGCCGGGAGCGGATCGGTGGCGGTCGTCGGGCTCGGCCCCGCTGGGCCGAGCTGGACGACTCCGGAGGCGCAGGCCGAGCTCGCGGCCGCCGACACGCTCATCGGCTACGCCACCTACCTCGCGCGCGTGCCAGAGCGCCCTGACCAGGAGCGCCACGCGACCGACAACCGCGTCGAAGCCGAGCGCGCGCGCCACGCGCTGAAGCTCGCCGCCGGCGGCCGGCGCGTCGCCGTCGTCTCCTCCGGCGACCCGGGCATCTTCGCGATGGCGGCCGCGGTCCTCGAGGTCCAGGAGGCCGAGGCCGACCTCGCCCACGTCGAGGTCCGGATCGTCCCGGGGCTTTCGGCGATGCAGGCCGCGGCGTCCCGTGTCGGCGCGCCGCTCGGGCATGACTTCTGCGTGGTGTCCCTCTCCGACCAGCTGAAGCCATGGGACGTCGTCGAGCGCCGGCTCGATGCCGCGGGCGCCGCTGACCTCGTGCTCGCGCTCTACAACCCGGCGTCGAAGACACGGCGCGAGCAGCTGCGCGCGGCGATCGGCGTGGTCCGTCGCCACCGCACGGCCGAGACCCCCGTCGTCGTCGCGCGAGCGATCGGAGCGCCGGAGGAGCAGGTGACGGTGACGACGCTCGGCGACGTCGATCTCGACACGGTCGACATGCGCACGCTGCTGATCATCGGCTCATCGACGACGCGCTCGTTCCAGAACGGCTCGGCGACGCCGCGCGTGTACACGCCGCGGCGCTACCCGGCCTGACGCGCGACCCACTCCGCCGCGGCAGCGACGTCGGGCACGACATCCGCGGCGACGGTCGGCGGCCGGCGCACGACGATCACCGGCAGCGCGCGTTCCCGCGCGGCGTCGAGCTTGGCGACGGTGAGCCGCCCGCCGCTGTCCTTGGTCACGACGACGTCGAGGCGGTGGGCGTCGATCAAGGCGAGCTCGCCGGCCAGCGTGTAGGGGCCGCGGTCGAGGAGGACTTCGCCGCGCGGCGGCAGCGCGGTCTGGGGCGGGTCGACACAGCGGATGAGGAAGAACCGGTCGGCCAAGCCCGCGAAGCTCGCGAGGCCCTGGCGCCCGGTGGTGAGGAAGACGCGGGTGCCGAGCCCGGTGATCGCGGCCGCGGCTTCGTCGAGGTCGGCGACCCAGTGCCAGTCGTCGCCGTCGCGCGGCGTCCATCCCGGGCGCTGAAGGCGCAGCAGCGGGACGCCGGCGGTTCGCGTCGCGGCGAGCGCCGACTCCGAGATGCGCTCGGCGAACGGGTGGGTTGCGTCGACGACCGCTGTGATCGCCTCGGTCATGATCCAGTGCGCGAGGTTGAGTGGTCCGCCGAAGCCGCCGACGCGCACCTCGCCCGCCGGGAGTCGCGGCCTGGCGACGGCGCCTGCGAGCGTGCTCGTCACACGGGCGCCGTCCTGCGTGAGCGTGTCGGCGAGCGCGCGGGCTTCCGAGGTTCCGCCGAGGATCAGGACGTGGGTCACGCCGGTGAGAGGGCGCCGAAGGTCGCGGCGGGGACGCCGAGGTTGAACGTCGCGATGGGAACGCCGGCCGCGCGGGCTGCCGCGGTCAGGCGGCCGACTAGCCCGAGGCCGGTGGCGTCCGCCGGGCAGGCGACTGCGCCGTCGCCGAAGAACCGGACGCGCCGGTGAGTCATGGCCGCTCCCGGGCGCGGGAGTAGAGGTGGCTGTCGCGGAAGCCCTCGGCGGCGAGCGCCGGGCCGACGATGATCGTGGCGGTGCGGCGGATGCGCGCGGCCTGCGCGCCGGCAGCGATGTCGGACAGGGTGCCGCGGACCACCTGCTCGTCGGGCCAGCTCGCGCGCGCGACGACTGCGGCCGGGCAGTCGGCGCCATAGTGCTCGGTCAGCGTCTGCGCGATCTCCTCGATCGCCTGCGCGCCGAGGTGGACGACGAGCGTCGCGCCGTGTGTGGCCAGGCCGGCGAGATCCTCCCCGGGAGGCATGGCGGATGCGCGGCGCCCGTAGCGCGTCAGGATCACCGTCTGGGCGACCTCGGGGATCGTGAGCTCGCGCCGCAGGGCTGCAGCCGCCGCGGCGAACGCGGGGACGCCGGGCGTCACATCCCACGGGATCCCCACGGCGTCGAGGCGCCGCATCTGTTCCGCGCAGGCGCTGTAGATCGAGATGTCGCCGGAATGCAGGCGGGCGATGTCCTCCCCGCGTTCGTCCGCGGCGGTCAGCTCGCCGAGGATCTGGTCGAGGTCGAGGTTCTGGGTGTCGACGAGCCGCGTGCCGGGCGAGGCGTGGGCGAGGATCTGCGGCGGGACGAGCGCGCCGGCGTAGAGGCAGACCGGAGACTGCGCGATCAGCTGTTGCGCGCGCAGGGTGAGCAGGTCCGGCGCGCCGGGACCAGCGCCGATGAAGTGCACGGTCATGGCTTGCGGACGCTCCATTGGACGAGCGCCATCTGCGGGCGCCAGCCGGTGAAGCCGCCGATCGGCGCGGCGTGGGCGATGTCGATGCGCACGAGGTCGCCGCCCAGCCGCTCGCGGGCGGCGACGGCGACCTGCTCGCTCTCGAGCGTCACCGCGTTGGCAACCAGGCGGCCGGCGGGCGCCAGCGCGTCCCAGCACGCGTCGAGCACGCCAGGGGCCGTCAGCCCGCCGCCGATGAAGATGGCGTCGGGCGGCTCGAGCCCGACGAGCGCATCGGGCGCCTCGCCGCGCACCAGCTCGAGGTGCGGCACGCCGAGCGTGGTCGCGTTGCGCATGACGCGGTCGGCACGGTCATCGCGGGGCTCGACTGCGATGGCCCGCGCCGTCGGTTCGGCGCGCAGCCATTCGATGCCGATGGATCCGCTACCCGCGCCGACGTCCCACAACAGCGCGCGGGGCGCCGGGCCGAGCGCCGCGAGCGTGATCGCGCGTACGGGGCGCTTGGTCAGCTGGCCGTCGTGCTCGTAGGCGTCATCGGGCAGCCCGGGGCTGCGCTGGTGCAGGGGCGTGCCGGCGGCGGCTGCGCACTCGATCGCGACGACGTGCAGCGGGTCGGCCGCGGCATCGTAGTCGTCAGCCGTCGCGTCCACGCGACGCTCGCCGGCGGCGCCGAGTTGCTCGAGGACGGTGAGGCGGCTCGGGCCGTAGCCGCGGTCGCGCAGGACGGCGGCGATCCGCGCCGCGCCGTCGGCGCCGGTGACGTAGGCGACGATCCGCCGGCGGGGCTGCAGCAGCGCGGCGACGGCGTCGGCGGGCCGGGCGACGGCGCTCACGAGGTCGACGTCCGCGGCCGGCCAGGCGAGCCGCGCGCAGGCCAGCGCGAAGGCCGAGGGGTGCGGGATGACGGTGAGCGACGCGCCACGGCGGGCGAGCGTCGCGCCGATGCCGTGGAGCATCGGGTCGCCGCTGGCCAGGACGCACGTCGTCCCGCAGTCCCGGGCTAGGAGCTCGTCGAGCAGGGGCTGAAGCGGCGACGGCCACCGGCGGCGCGGCGGCGCATCGTCGGGCAGCAGCGCGAGCTGGCGCTCGGAGCCGATGACCTCGTCCGCGCCGAGGACGGCGCGGCGGGCGCTCGCGCCGAGGCCGTCCCAGCCGTCTGCGCCGATGCCGACTACCACGATCACGCGGGAACTCCGATGGCGGCGGCGAGCGCGTCGGCGAGCCGCTCGTTGGCGTCGGGGTCGCGTGCGGTCAGCCGCAGGTGGCAGGCGCCGAGGCCGGGAAACGAGGCCGCCGGGCGCACGGCGATGCCGCGGTCGCGCAGGCGCGCCGTGACGGCGGGTCCGTCGGCGACCTCGACCAGGCAGAAGTTCGCGGCGCCGCGCCAGGTGCGAACGCCGTCGATCGCGGCGAGCCGGTGCGCGAGGTCGGCGCGCTCCGCGTCTGCGCGCCGCGCGATCGCAGCGAGCTCGGCAGGCGCCGTCGCGGCGGCCTGCAGCGCGGCGAGCGCGAGGGTGTTTGCCGACCACGGCGGTCGCACGTCGCGCAGCCGGTCGGCCAATCGCGGCGGGGCGAGCGCGTAACCGACGCGCAGCCCGGGGATCGAGAGGATCTTGGTCAGGCTGCGCACGACGATCACGTCGTCCAGCGGCTCGTCGGCGAGCGACCCGGGCTCGCCGGGCACGAGGCCCATGAACGCCTCGTCGACGACGACCACGCGTCCGGGCCGCCGCAGGGCCAGGATCGCGGTGGCGGGATCGAGAGTCCCGCTCGGCGATGCGGGGTTCCCGACGACGACGAGGTCGGCCGCGTCAGGGACGGCGGAGGGGTCGAGGGCGAAGTCGGCGTCTGGGTCGCGCAGGACGCGGGTGACCGGGATGCCGTGGGCGCGCAGGCCGGCTTCGGACTCGGTGAACGCCGGATGCACGCAGGCGGCGAGCTTCGGCCGCAGCGCGGGGCCGAGCAACCAGAGCGCCTCGACCGCGCCGTTGGCCGCGACCACCTCGTCGGCGCCGCGCGCGTGCAGTGCGGCGACCGCGGTGACCGCGGCGCTGTCATCCGGGTAGCGGTCGGCGTTCTCCAGGGCGCCGACCAGCGCGGCGCGCAGCCACGGGGGCGGACCGCCGGCGACGACGTTGACGGCGTGGTCGGCGTCGCCGGGCCGCACGTCCCTGTCGCCGTGATGGCGCAGCCGGGCGGAGATCGCGGTCGGGCGACCGCGGAGCACCGTGGGATGGCCCGCCACGACGTGGATCAGCTCGTCCGCCGCGGCGGCGAGTCGCTGGGTCGCCTCGCCGAGCAGGTCCAGCCACGCGCGCGGGGCGGCGTCGGCAGGCAGCACGCCGCTTCCCGCGTCCTCGGCGACGACGATCACGGCAGCGTCCGCGGCGATCGCCGCGGCGACGCCTGCATGGATCGTTTCGGCGGCCACGGCCACCGGCGCGCCGCCAAACACCCCGGCGCGATGCATCACGCCCGCGATCCACACGCCCAGCCCATCGACGAGCGCGCACTCCGCGCCGCCGCCGAGCGCTGCGGCGAGGTCGTCGCCGGCCACGACCGTCTCCCACTGGGGCGGCCGGCGGCCGGCGTGGGCGGCGATGCGGTCCGCCATCCCCGCGTCCGTCGGATCGGCGGTCGCCACGTAGCGGACGCGGGCGCCCGCTGCGATCGCGAGGCGCTCGGCGTGCGCGCTCTTCCCCGATCGCGTGCCGCCGATGACCAGGGTCAGGGTCATGCGAGCGCGCGGGGGGCGACCGCCGCGGCGGCAAAGCGGGACGCGATCTCCGGGTGCGCGGCCCAGTGGACGTGGAGGTAGCCGGCCTGGACGCTGCCGTGGACGACGCCGTCGGGCCGGGACGTGCCGCGCGCGCTCAGCGTCCACGCCGGCGGCAGCGGGTCGTCGACCGGCTCGACGACCGAGTAGTGAAACTCGTGGCCGCGCAGCGCCGTCCCGGCGCCGAGCCATGGCGTGGCGCTGGCCGCGACGGCTTCGCGGTAGCCCAGCCACAGCCGCTTGCCCATGCGCCCGCTGATCGCCAGCACGCCGCACATCGCGCGGCCGTCGAGCTCGCGGGCGAGGTAGAGCAGCCCGCCGCACTCGGCGAGGATCGGCCGGCCATCGGCGGCGAACCGGGCGACGGCGGCGCGCATCGGCGCGTTGGCCTCCAGATCAGCGCCGAAGATCTCCGGGAAGCCGCCGGCGAGCACCAGCGCGTCGGCCCCGTCGGGGAGCGTCTCGTCGACGGTGGGGTCGAAGCCGACGAGTTCAGCGCCGGCGCCGGCGAGCAGCTCGAAGTTCTCCTCGTAGTGAAAGGAGAAGGCAGGGCCGCGGGCGATCGCGATGCGGGCGGGCGCTGTGGCATCGGCGGCGGGCGACCAGGCCGGCCCACTGTCGGTGGGGGCGGCGCGCGCGAGGCGGGCGACGGCGTCGAGGTCGACGTAGCGGGTGACGGCGGCGGCGAGTGCTTCGAGCGCCGCCTGCGCGCGGGCGCTGCGCTCGACCGCGGGTACGAGGCCGAGATGGCGCTCGGGGGTGGCGATCCGCTCGTCGCGGCGCAGCGCGCCGAGCACCGGGACGCCGAGCTCGCCGACGGCGTCGCGCAGAAGCTCCTCGTGGACGTCGGACCCGACCCGGTTGAAGATGACGCCGGCGATGTCGATGTCAGGGTCGAATGTCCGATACCCGTGAACGATCGCGGCGGCCGAGCGCGCCATCGACGCCGCGTCGACGATCAGCAGCACGGGCGCGCGCAACAGCTTGGCGACGTGCCCGGTCGAGGCGAGCTCCCCGCGTCCCGATGCGCCGTCGAACAGGCCCATCACGCCCTCGATGACGGCGATGTCGGCGCCCGACGAGCCGTGGCGGACCAGCGGCGCGATGAGGTCGGGCCCGGACAGGAAGGCATCGAGGTTGCGCCCCGGCCGTCCCGACGCGGCGGCGTGGTAGCTGGGGTCGATGTAGTCCGGTCCGACCTTGAAGCCCTGCACGGTGTGGCCGGCGGCGCGCAGTGCGCCGATCAGCCCGCAGGCGACGGTCGTCTTGCCTGCCCCGGAGCTGGTGCCGGCGACGACGATGCGCGGGATCATCGCTGCCACCTGATGAGCGGGACGGGATCGGAATCGTGCTCGCCGGTCAGCGGGTCGCAGCCGTGGTCGGCGGTGATCGTGAGCGAGTCCGCGGTTTCGGCGAGCGGCGCCAGAAGCTCGCGGTCGATGCGCTCGAGCACGGCGACTTTGCCGTCGGGGTCGCGGTCGTGGGCGGCCTCGTCGGGCGCGCCGACGTGGATCACCACACGGGCGGCGTCGGCGGCGCGGGCCGCGGCCAGCTTCGCGGCGAGGTCGGTGTCCGATCGGCCGGTCGCGCCGGCCGGGGTGACGACGCGCGCCCCCAACAGCTGCGCCAGCCCCGCCGCGCCGCCGGGGGCGGCGACGACGCATGTGTCGTCAGACAGCACGCGCGGCGGGATGATCCCGCGCGGCCACGCCCGGACGTTGGCCGGCAGGAGGGGCAGCGGGCCCTGGACAAGCAGCCGGTGGCCGCCGATCCGCCGCGTGCGACGCGGCCCGCCGGGCGCCTGTCGGCTCGCGATCCGGTGAATCGCGCATTCGACGTCGGCGCCCGAGCCACGGCGCCCGTCCTCGGCGAAGACGTCGACGCGCCACCAGTCGTCGCCGGGGATGCCGCGCGCGACGGCTTCGAGAGCGGCGCGATCGATCGGCGCGGTCGGAGTCCACCCGAGGATCACCGGGATCGCCGACTCGCTGCCGGGTTCCATGCCGGGCGGAGTCCAGCGGACCTGTTCGACGGTGCCCGCGGCGGCGATCCGGTCGTAGGCGGGCATGTTCGCGCGCGCCAGGCTGGCCGCGCCCGGATCGGTTGCGCCGTCGAGGATGACCAGGACGTCTACCACTCGATGCCCTGCTGGCCGCGTATTCCCTGCGCCATCGGGTGCTTGACGAGCGTCACCTCGGAGACGAGGTCGGCGGCGTCCATAAGCTCCTGCGGCGCGTCGCGTCCGGTGATCACGATGTGCTGGAAGCCCGACCGGTTGACGAGTACGTCGACCACCTCGGCGGTGTCGATCCAGCCCCACTTCATGGGGTACGTGAACTCGTCCAGGACGAGGAACTCGTAGCGCTCCTCGGCGATGAACGCCTTCACCTGCTCCCATCCGGCGCGCGCGAGGTCGGCGGACTCGACGAGATCCTTGGAGATCCACGACCAGCCGTCGCCCATCTTCATCCAGTCGATGCCGCCGAGTTTCTCGGCGGCCTTGCTCTCGCCGACCTTCCACTTGCTCGACTTGACGAACTGCACGACGCCGCAGCGGTAGTCGCGGTTCCACGCGCGCAGCAGCGTCCCGAAGGCGGAGGTGCTCTTGCCCTTGCCCTTGCCCGTGATGACGATCAGCAGCGGCTTGTCGCGCGGCTTGCGGCGCTTGGGCTCCGCGCTGCCCTTGTCCTGCGGCGTGTGCGGGATGTCGGCGTCGGCGTGGCGGGCGAGCTGCTCGCCGGTGGGCTCGGTGGTCATGCGGCGCTCCTCAGGTCGGGCGGGACGAGTCGGGTGAGATCGGCGCCGGCGGCCGTGGCGAGCTCGACGGCGAGGCCGAGGCGGACGCCGCCCTCCTCGAGGTCGACGACGACCGTCCGATCGGCGAGACAGACGATGCGGTGCAGTGCGAGTCGCGCGCGCCCTTCCGAGTCGGCGGCGCGGCCGTCGGTGAGCAGCACGGCGACCTTCGCGCGCCCTGCGTGCCTGGGGTGGTGGCACAGCTCCGCCAGCAGCGCGGCGCCGTGCTCGATGCCCGCCGCCAGGGGCGTGCGACCGCCCGCAGGCAGCGCGCTGATCGCTGCCGCGGCCTGCTCGAGCGGCACGCCGGGTGCGACGAGCGTCCGCGCGCCGTCACCGCCGAAGCCGACGACGGCGACGACGTCGCGCCGCGCATGGGCCCGGCGCAACGTGACCTCGAGCGCGCCCTTGACGCGGGCGAGCCGCGCCCGCGCGGCCATCGACCCGCTCATGTCGACGACGAGACAGAGCAGGGCGCCGCGCCCGCCGCCGTTGATCGCGGTTTGCGGCCGCGCGTCGCCGCGCAGCGCGGCGAGGATCGTCGGCAGGACGGCGATCGGATCCTCCCCCACCGCTGGCCGGGCGTCGAGGCGGGCCAGCGCTCCGCCGTGCGACCGGCCACCGACCGGCAGGTCGGCCGGCGCGCCGCGGCGGCGCGCGCGCGGGACGACCAGCGCGAGCTCGGGGACGCGCGCGGGGAGCGCCTGCGGCGCCCGCGGCGGCGCCGGCGGCGTGGTGGGCTCGGGCAGCGGCGGTGGAACGAGGTCCGGCGACGGCGCCCAGCCGGCCGCTGTCTCCGGCGACGGAGCGGCGTTCTCGGCCGGCGGCGCGTCGCGCTCCTCGGGGCTGTCGAGGGCGTCGTCGATCGCCGGGTCGCGTCCTCCTCCGGGCGGCGGGGCGAGCGGGTCGCGGCGCAGGCGGTGGCGCAGCGCGAGGTGCGCGGCGCGCTCGACGTGCTCGTCCGCGACGTGCGACGCGTCGTCGAGCGCCGCCAGTGCCCGCGCGGCGTGCGCGCAGACGAGGTCGCCGCGGATGCCGTCGAGGTCGAGCTCGGTGCAGACGGCCGAGATCCGCAGCAGCTCGCGGTCGGCGATCCGGACGCCGCCGATGCGCTCGCGGGCGCCGGCGATGCGCGCGGCGAGGGCAGCTTCCGCGCCGGCCCACTCGCCGGCGAACGCCACCGGGTCGGCGTCGTAGGCCAGGCGGCGCTTGACGATCTGCACGCGCGTCGCGGCGTCGCGCGCACCGCGGATCTCGACGCCGAGCCCGAAGCGGTCCAGCAGCTGCGGGCGCAGCTCGCCCTCCTCGGGGTTCATCGTCCCGACGAGCAGGAAGCGCGCGGCCTGGACGACGGAGACGCCGTCGCGCTCGATGGTCACCTCACCGCGGGCGGCGGCGTCCAGCAGCGTGTCGACCAGGTGATCCGGCAGCAGGTTGACCTCGTCGACGTAGAGCACGCCGCCGTCGGCGCGGTGCAGCAGCCCGGGGTCGATGCGGTGCTCGCCCTCGAGCGCCGCGCGCACGTCGAGCGTCCCGACGAGGCGGTCGAGCGTCGCGCCGAGTGGCAGGTCGATCAGCGGCGCGTGCGGCCCGAGCATCGGCGCGAGCGCGCGCACGGCGGTCGACTTCGCGGTCCCGCGCTCGCCGCGGACGAGCACGCCGCCGACGACCGGCGCGACGGCGCAGACCAGCAGGGCCTCGACGAGGTCCTCCTGGCCGACGATCGCCGACAGCGGATACGCGGGCTGGGCGCTCATCAGGCGCGGGCTCCTTCGAGCTCGTCCTCGAGCGCGAGGTAGCGCGTCTTGATGGCGCTCAGCATCTCCTCCGGCGGCTCCGCCCAGAGCCCCCGCTGCCCGGCCTCGATCAGCCGCTCGGCGATGCTCCGCGCCGCCCACGGGTTGGCCTGGTCCATGAACGCGGCGACGTCCTCGTCGAGCAGATAGCGCTCGGCGACCTGCTGGTACATCCAGTCCGAGGCGACGCCGGTCGTGGCGTCGTAGCCGAACAGGTAGTCGACCGTCGCCGCCAGCTCCGCCGCGCCCTTGAAGCCGTGACGGACCATCGACCCGATCCAGTGCGGGTTCGCGACCCGCGCGCGGAAGATCCGGCGCGTCTCCTCGGCGAGCGTGCGGACTTTGACCTTCGCTGGGTCCGCGCTGTCGCCGAGGTAGGCCGCCGGCTCGACGCCGCGCAGCGCGCGGACGGTCGCGACCATGCCGCCGTGGTACTGGTAGTAGTCGTCGCTGTCGAGGTGGTCGTGCTCGCGCGAGTCGACGTTCTTGACGGCGACGTCGATCTGCTCGAAGCACGCGCGCATCGCCTCGCCGGCGGCCGCGCCGCGCAGACCGCGACCGTAGGCGAACCCGCCCCACGCCTCGTAGACCGCGGCGAGGTCCTTGTCGTCGCGCCAGTCCCGGGTCTCGAGCAGCTGGATCAGCCCGGCGCCATAGGTCCCGGGCTTGGAGCCGAAGATCCGGGTTGTCGCCCGTCGCCAGGCTCTGGCCTCGTCGAGCTCGCCGGCCAGCCGAGCGGCCTCGGCGCGGGCGTGCTTGGCGACGAAGTTCTGCTCGTCGGTCTCGTCGAGCCCCGCCACCGCGGCGACGGCGTCGTCGAGCAGGCCGATCAGGTGCGGGAACGCGTCGCGGAAGAAGCCGGAGATCCGCAGCGTGACGTCGATCCGCGGGCGCCCGAGCTCCTCGATGCTGATGACCTCGATGCCGGTGACGCGCCGCGACGCGGCGTGCCAGGTCGGCCGCACGCCGAGCAGCGCGAGCACCTCCGCGACGTCGTCGCCCTGCGTGCGCATCGCCGCCGTCCCCCACGCGACGAGCCCGACCATCTCGGGCAGCGCGCCGGTGTCGGCGACGTGGCGCTCGAGAACGGCGTCGGCAAGGCGGACGCCGGTGGCGAACGACAGCTCCGACGGCAGCGCGCGCGGGTCGACGGTGTAGAAGTTGCGCCCCGTCGGCAGGACGTCGAGGCGGCCGCGGGTCGGCGCGCCGGACGGCCCGGCGGGGATGTGGTGGCCGCGCAGGGCGCCGAGCACGTTCGCCATCTCGTCACCGGTCTGCAGCAGTCGCGGGACGACCTCCTCGGCGGCGAAGCGCAGTGCGGTGGCGGCGCCCACATCGGCGACCCCGAGCACCGACGCGCACACCTCGTCGACGACCGCCGGCTCCCAGTCGTGCTCCGACAGCGCGGTCAGCAGCGCGTCCTGCGCTTCCTGGAGGCGGTCCAGCAGGTCGCTGCCGCGGTATGCGGTCCCGGGGAAGCGGGCGATGAGCGCTGTGCTGTCGGCTTCCGGCACCCGCGCGCCCGGGTTCTCCACGAGCGCCGGCTCGTCGAGTCCGTACGCCGCGGCGATCGCCCGCCGCAGACCGGCGACGCCCCCGCTGCCGTGCCGCGCGATCGCCGCGACCAGGCCGCGCAGCTGCGGGCCGGCGGGCACCTGGCCGAGGATGTGCAGGCCATCCTTGATCTGGACGTCCTTGACCTCGCAGAGGTAGCCGTCGAGGTGCTCGACGAGGGCCCCCGCGTCGTCGGGCTCGCCGTCGTCGATGCCGAGATCCTCCTGCAGGTTGGCCTTCTGGATCGCGGTCCAGATCTGCGCGCCGAGGCCCGGCAGCTTCGACGGGTCGAGCACTTCCAGGCGCGCGTACTCGTCCATCAGCGCCTCCAGGTCGGCGAGCTCGTCGTAGCTCTCGGCGCGCATCATCGGCGGGACCAGGTGGTCGACGACGACGGCGTGCGCGCGGCGCTTGGCCTGCGCGCCCTCGCCCGGGTCGTTGACGACGAACGGGTAGACGAGCGGCATGTCGCCGAGCGCGGCGTCCGGCGCGCACGCCGCGCTCAGCGCGAGCATCTTGCCGGGCAGCCATTCGAGCGTCCCGTGCTTGCCGAGGTGGACGATCGCGTCAGCGCCCCAGTGGTGGTCGAGCCAGCGGTACGCCGCCATGTAGTGATGTGCCGGGGCCAGTTGTGGGTCGTGGTAGATGCCGACCTGATCCTCGCCGTAGCCGCGCGGCGGCTGGATCAGGATCACGACGTCGCCCAGCTCCAGGCCGGCGATCACCATGTCGTCGCCGTCGCGGTAGCGGTCGCCCGGCGCCTCGCCCCACTGCTCGACCATCGAGTCACGCAGGGCCGCGTCGAGCGTGCCGTACCAGTCGAGATAGTCGCTGCACGCGATCCGCAGCGGCGCCGCGGCGAGGATCTCGTCGGTGAGGAACTCCGGATCGTGGCCGCCCGCGGCGATCAGCGCGTGCATCAACGCGTCGCCGTCCTCGGGGATGTCGCGGACGTCGACGCCGTCGGCCTTCAGCCGGCGCAGCAGCGCGACGGCACTGGCCGGCGTGTCGAGCCCGACGGCCATTCCGATCCGCGCGTGCTTGGTCGGGAACGCGGTGAGGACGATCGCGATCTTGCGCCGCGCGTTCGGATCGCGCAGGCGCGCGTGGCGCAAGACGAGCCGCGCGAGCCGGTCGCAGCGCTCGGCGTCGGCGACGTAGCACGGGACCGCGACGCCGACCGGTGAGTCCTCCACTTCGCTCTCCTTGAAGCAGATCGGGCCCCCGATGATGCGGCCGTCGAACTCCGGGATCGCGACCTGCGTCGCCGCGTCGATCGGCAGCAGCCCCTCGCCGCCCTCGAGCCAGCGCGCGCGCGACATCGTCACGGTCAACGCCTGTACGACGGGAACGTCGAGCGCCTCGATCGCTGAGGAGTCCCAGCGCATCTGGTCCTCCTCGCCGGACGCGGCGTCGCCGGCGCCCGAGCCTCCGGTCGCGAGCATCGTGGTGATCAGCGCGGCGACGCGACCGTCGATCAGCTCCAGCGCGGCGACGCGACCGGTCGCGCTGTCGCGGCGAAGCGTGTAGCTCCAAATCGGCAGTGGGTGCCCGCCGGCCCGCTCGATCGCCGCGCAGAGGCCGTCGATGAAGTCAGTGTTCCCGGTGAGACGGTGCGAGCGGTAGAAGGCGATGGCGACGACGGGCTTGGCCTCGTCGCGACCCGCCAGCGCCTCGTCGATGCTGACGTCACCGCGGCCGGGCAGGTAGATGCCGAGCTGCTCGACCGACTTGGGCTCATCGAAGCCGAAGCCCTCCATCAGGAAGGTGTCGGCGAGGAAGCGCAGCATCTGCTCGACGTTGTCGACGTCGCCGCTCAGCAGGTACTCGCCGACCTGGGCGACCGCCCCGGCGGGCGCCGTCGACAGCGCGGTCATCTCGGCGTCCGGCGTCGCCTCGCCGCCGAGCGCGATTAGCGCGATGCCCTCCGCTCGGCACCGCTCCGCGAGGCGATCGACGCCGCCCTGCCAGCCACGCCGTCCGCCAAGGACGCGGATCACGACGACGCGCGCGCCGTCGAGAACATGATCGAGGAACGGCTCGATGTCGGGCGTGCCCTTCGGGTTGGCGCAGCGGACGGCGGGAAACGCGTCGGGCAGGCGGCGGACGGCCGCGGCGGTCGCGAGGATCTCGGTGTCGGCCGTGGTGATGAACCTCAACATGGGTCAGGCGCGCTCCAGGAGCAGGTCGGGGAGTCCGGCGGGGACGCCGCCGCGGATGAGTGCGCTGATGCGCTCGGTGTCGGCGTGCGCCTCGACGAGATCGCCGAGCGCGTCGAGCTGACGCTCGCGTTCAGCGGCGAAGGACGTATCGGCAGCCGGCTCGAACGCGATCTCGCGGGTCGCCGCGACCCAGCGCAGCAGCGCGCGGCGGGCGTCGTCGTGCTCCAGCAGCCCGTGCCAAGAGGTGCCGAGCGTCGCGCCGACGACGCAACCCTCGACGGGGTCGCTGATCAGCGGCGTCCCGCCATGGACGACCGGCCGCCCGTGGCGGATCTCGTAGCCGCCGACCGCGCTCTGCAGGACGTCGCTGTGGCCTGTGACGTTCGCAAGGATCTTGGCGGCGGCGAACGTCGTCGTGATCGGCAGCAGGCCGAGCGCGTCGACCGCGCCGGCCTGCGACTCGACGTCGTCCTCGATGTGGGCGCCGAGCATCTGGTAGCCGCCGCAGATCCCGAGGATCGGGTCACCGGCCTGTGCGCGCGCGACCAGCGCGCTGTCGAGGCCATCGGCCCGCAGCCGCGCGAGGTCCTCGACGGTCGCCTTCGTGCCCGGCAGGACGACGAGGTCGGCCCGCGCGATGTCGACCGGCGAGCGCGTGAAGCGGACGCGGACCCCCGGCTCGCGTGCCAGCGCGTCGAGGTCAGTGAAGTTGCTCATCCAGCGCAAGCGCACGACGGCCACGTCCAGCGACCCGCTCGCGCCACCGACGTCGACCGGGGCCGCGGCGACCGCCAGCGAATCCTCGGCGTCGACGAAGCGCTCCTCGACGAACGGCAGGACGCCGAGCACCGGGCGCCCGGTCAGGGCCGTGACCTGCTCCAGACCGGGTGCGAGGATCGACTCGTCGCCGCGGAACTTGTTGATCAGGAAGCCGGCGACGTGGCGCTGGTCGGCCGGCTCGAGGGCGGCGACCGTCCCGAGCAGCGACGCGAAGACGCCGCCGCGGTCGATGTCCCCCACGAGCAGCACCGGCAGGTTCGCCGCGCGCGCGAGGCCCATGTTGGTCAGGTCGGCGGCTCGCAGGTTGATCTCGGCCGGGCTGCCCGCGCCCTCGCAGACGACGACGTCGTAGCGCTCGCGCAGGTCGACCAAAGCCGCGGCGACGATCGGGCGCAGCTCATCCTTGAGGCCCTGGTAGCTGCGCGCGTCGGCGTCCGCGTACGGGCGGCCCATGACGATCACCTGGCTGTGGCTGTTGCCGGCCGGCTTGATGAGAATCGGGTTCATCGCAACCTCGGGCTCGACCCCGGCAGCGGCGGCCTGCATCGCCTGCGCGCGCCCGATCTCGAAGCCCCCGCGCGCGACGACCGAGTTCAGGGCCATGTTCTGCGCCTTGAACGGCGCCACGCGGACCCCGCTGCGCGCCAGCCAGCGGCAGATGCCGGCCGTCACGACGGACTTCCCGGCGTCCGAATGCGTGCCTGCGACCAGCAGTGAGCCCTTCATCGCGCCACCACAGCGGCGCAGAGCGCGGCCAGCGCGCCGACCTTCAGCGACAGCCGGGCGGCCCGCTCGACGTCGCCCTGACCGGGCGCCGCGCCGCTGCCGAGCACGGACCGATCCTCGACGCGGCCGCCGTAGGCCAGCGGCCCGCCGAGACGCAGCCCGAGCGCGCCGGCGAAAGCGGCCTCCACGCGCCCGGCGTTCGGGCTCGGGTGCCTGGCGCCGTCGGCCAGCGCGGTGCGGATCGTCGCCACCGGCGCCCCACTGGCGACCGCGGTCAGCGCGACCGTGGCCCGCGCAACCGGCCAGTTCAACGCGTCGTCGAGCCGCGCGGCAGCCCAGCCGAAGCGCGCGTAACGCTCGCTGCGATGCCCGACCATTGCGTCGAGCGTGTTCGCCGCGCGGTACGCCGCGGCGCCGGCCGGACCGGCGACCGCGCCCCAGAAGAGCGGGCCGACGACCGCGTCGGCGGTGTTCTCGGCCAGCGACTCGACCGTCGCGCGGCGCAGGCCGGCGGCGTCGAGGTCGTCGGGATCCCGGCCGCAGAGCCATGGCAGCTGATCGCGCGCGCCCGCGATGTCGTCGGCGTCGACGAGGCGCCCGATGCGCCGTCCGACGCGGACGAGCGAGCGGCCGCCGAGCGACGCCCACAGCACGACGGCCAGCACCGGCGCCCGTCGCGTGCGCCGCGCGACCAGCTCGACCGCGCCCGCCGCGGCGCCGACAAGCCCGGCCGCGTAGGCGGCGCCGCGCGCGCGGCTCGGCGCGTAGGTCGCCCGTTCGGCGGCGGCGGCGATGTGCCCGAACCCGGCGACTGGGTGCAGCCTCACGGGGTCGCCCAGCAGCGCGTCGGCGACGTATCCGGCGGCGATTGCGCTCATGCGTTGAACCGCGCCACGGTCCAGCGGCCGTCATGGGCGTGCATCTCGGACTTCGACAGCGGCGCGACGTCGACACGCCAGAACGCCTCGAGTGGGGCGCCGAGCGCGTGGACCACGGCCGCTTTGATGACCCCGCCGTGAGTGATCACCGCGTCGGCGCCCTCGGCGATCGCCTCGCCGTCGAGCCAATCGCCGACGCGACGGGCGAAGGCGCGCAGGCTCTCGCCGCCGTGCGGCGTGGCATCCGGGTCGGCCATCCATGCCGCCATGTCGTCGTCGGCGACCTTGGACAACGTCCGCCCGGCCCACGTTCCGAAGTTACTCTCGGCCAGCGCCGGCTCGACGCGGTCGACGGTCAGCCCGGCTGCCTGCGCCGTCTGCGCGCACCGCAACGCGGGGCTGCTGATGACGCCATAGCCGCGGGGAACGCTGAGCTGCGCCGCCTCGTTCCGGCCGCGCGCGTCGAGCGGCTCGTCAGCCGGGAACGCGAAGTCACGGGTGGCGCCCGTCGCCGCGTGGCGGACGAGGAGCAGTCGTCTCACGATCCGCCACGGGGCACTGTGGTACCTCCACGGGATCCAGCGTCCCGCACTCCGAAGGGTTCCGCGGCGATTGAGTCCCTGACTCTCGGTTGTCCGATCACAGTGGCGCGACCGCTCCGGACTCTCACCGGATTCCTCGCACCGCCACGCTTGCACGGGATCGTATCGTTGCCCGCGATGAGCATCGCGCGGCCATCGACTCCCGAGGGCTTCGACGCCTCCCGCGCGGCCGAGCGCGCGGTCGACCCGACGGGGTGGTCATACGACGACGCCGAGCGCGCTGCCGTCCACCGGGTGATCGCCGAACGGCGCGACATCCGCCGCTTCCGCCCCGATCCGATCCCCGCTGACGTCCTCGAGCGGATCCTCGCGGCGGCCCACCGGGCGCCGTCGGTCGGGCTGATGCAGCCGTGGCGCTTCCTCGTCGTCTCCGGCGACGCGACCCGCCTCGGCGTGCGTCGCCTCGCCCAGCGGGAGCGCCTGCGGCAGGCCGACCGGTTCACCGAACGCGCCGGCCACTTCCTCGACCAGAAGATCGAGGGGATCTTCGAGGCGCCGCTCGGGGTGGTCGTCTGCTGTGACCACGGCGACCCCGAGACCGAGGTGCTCGGCCGCGGGACGATCCCCGAGACGGACATCTACAGCACGGCCTGCGCGATCGAGAACCTGTGGCTCGCCGCCCGCGCCGAAGGCGTCGGCGTCGGCTGGGTCAGCTTCTACCGCCCGCAGGACCTGCGAGCGCTGCTCGGGATCCCCAACCGCGTCGACCCGATCGCCTACCTCTGCCTCGGCTGGCCCGACGAACGACCGGTGCGCCCCGGTCTCGAGGCCGCCGGCTGGTCCTCGCGGATGCCGCTCGACGCCGTCGTGATGCGCGAGCGCTGGCAGGGCGAGACCGGCGAGGCGGCAGAGGTCTCCGCGACCGTCCCCGATCGCGCCGGCGCGATCGCCGCCCGCGACCGCCTCGACGCGCTCGTCAAGCCCGCCGGGAGCCTTGGCGCGCTCGAGCCGCTGATCGAGCGCTGGGCCGGCGTCACCGGTTCCGCCCCACCCGCTCGGCCCCGTGCGGGCGTCCTGGTCTGCGCCGCCGACCACGGCCACGTTGCCCGCGGCACGAGCCTCTTCGACGCCGAGGTCTCCGCCCAGGTCGCCGCCGCCTCAGCGCGTGGCGACACGGCTGTCGGCGTCCTCGCCCGCCAGGGCGGCCACGCGCTGCTCGTCGCCGACCTCGGCCTGATCGGCGCGACGCCCGACGGCGTGCGCGACGCCAAGATCGCTCCAGGCACAGCCGACTTCGGCGCCGGCCCGGCGCTGACCGCCGAGCAGGTCGACGCCGCGCTCGCCACCGGCGCGACGCTCGCCGCCGATTTGATCGACGGCGGCGTCGACTGCCTCGTCCTCGGCGAGATCGGGATCGGAAACACCACGACGACGGCCGCGCTCATCGGCACGCTCACCGGCGCCCGTCCTGCTGTGACCGTTGGCCGCGGGACCGGCGTCGACGCCGCCGGCCTGGAGCGAAAGCGCGCCGTCGTCGCCGATGCGCTGGATCGCCACGGCGCACCGCTCCCGGTGACCGACGCACTCCGCGCGGTCGGCGGCCTGGAGCTCACCGCGCTGACCGGCGCGATGCTCGAAGCGACCCGGCGCCGCATTCCGGTAATCCTCGACGGCTACGCGGTCACCGCCGCCGCGCTTGCCGCCGTCGCACTCGACCCCGGCGTCGCCGAGGTCGTCTTCGCCAGCCACCGTTCGGCGGAGCCCGGCCACACGCTCGCACTCGTCGAGCTCGGCCTCGAGCCGCTCCTCGATCTGCGGATGCGCCTCGGCGAGGCGTCGGGCGGACTGCTCGCGCTGCCGATCATCGGCGCCGCCGGCGCGCTGCATCGCGAGATGTCGACGTTCGCAGAGGCCGGCGTCACGCCGCGCGGGTAAAGCGTGCGCAGCGCGCTGCTCGCCATCTCATTTCTCACCGTGCTGCCGGTCCGGCTGCGCGGTGAAGTCCCGCACCTCGGCGCCGCGGCGGGGTGGTTCCCTGTCGTCGGTGCCGCGATCGGCGCGCTGGCCGGAGGGATTCGCGCAGCCTTCGACCCGCTGGTTGGCCCTGGCGCCGCGTCGATCCTCGCCGTCGCCACCCTGATCGTCGTGACCGGCGCGCTGCACCAGGACGGGTTGGCCGACTGCGCCGACGGGCTCGGCGTCCGCGGGGACCGCGAGCGCCGCCTGACCGTCATGCGCGACTCGTCGATCGGCACGTTCGGCGCCCTCGCCCTGCTGATCTGGGTGCTGCTCGTCGCCCAAGCGCTCGCCGAATTGTCGTGCGGCGATGCAGTGCTCGCGCTGATCGCGGCATGTGCAGCGGCCCGCGGCGCCGCCGTCGTGCATGCCGCGCGGGTCGGCCCAGCGCGCCCGGACGGGCTCGGGGCTGGCTTCGTCGTCGCGCGGGGCGCGACCGCCGCCGCGACCGCCGCCTCCATCGCCGCGCTCGCGCTCTGCCTGCCGCTCGACGCGGCCGCCGCCGCTGTGGCCGCCGTCGCGCTCGTGGCCATCGGCTCCTCCGAAATGGCGAGGCGCACCCTCGGCGGGCGCACCGGCGACACCCTCGGCGCATGCGTCGCCCTCGCCGAGGCCGCCGCGCTACTCGTCGCGCTCGGCTTCCAAGGGTCGTCGTAGGACGTACGAGTCCATGATCCAACCTTTGCGCTCACGCGCCGCCCCGCGCTTCTCCTCGATCTCGCCCATCACTGCCTCGGACAGCGGCCCCGACACGAGTACCTCGTCGGGCGTCCCGAGGTAGGCCCCCCAGAAGATCTCGAGGTCCTCTCCCGCGAATCCCCGGTATGCGGCACTCGCGTCGAGCATCACGACGACATCGGTCGCGCCCGCTGGCCATCCCTCGCGCAACAGCCGTCCCGGCGTGATCAGCACCGCGCCGCCGACGCGGTTCAGCGGGATCCGATGCTGCGCCGCGAGCACCTGGATGCTGCTGATACCCGGGATGACGTCGAAGTCGATGCCGATCTCGCCGAGGATCGCGATCGTGCTGTCGTACAACGCCGGGTCGCCCCACACGAGGAAGCCGCCCGTCTCGCCCGCGCCGAGCTCGTCGCGAAGCGCAGCCCCCCAGAGCGCCCGACGCTCGTCGCGCCAGGCGTCGACCGCGCCCCTGTACGCCGGCGTCGCGCGGTCGCGCACGGCGTCCGCGACGCTGACGATCCGCTGCTCCGCGGTCGCGTGGCGCGCGCAGATCTCGCGCCGCAGCGCGGCCATCTCGTCCCGCGGACCCGGCTTCTCCACGACGAACAGCACGTCGCACTCGCCGATCGCACGGATCGCCTGCAGCGTCATGTGCTCAGGGTCTCCGGCGCCGATGCCGATTGCCAGGACGCGCATTCGGCGGCCGACCCTAGACCTTCATCCGGCCTGTCACGCCGGAGGTCGCGGGTTCGAGTCCCGTCGCTCCCGTCCCATGAAGGTCCTGCTAGCGCGCGGTCTTCGGTCGTTTCGGGGTCGATCCAGACTGCCGGACACCCACCGCGGGTACCGCAGGCGGGTACCGCATGGGTGCCGAGATGTCTCTCGCCGAGCTCGTTTGTGGGCGGCCCTGCGAACGCCCGGACGGGGGCCTTTCGGCGGTGGAGCCGCGCGTGGAGGTGCACGGCGACGGTAGAGGGAGCGAAACACGGCTTCCGAGCGGCGAGACGCGCCAAGGATTCCGCCCAGGACGCTTGCGGCTTGAAACCCTCGTTAGCGATGCTCGATGCCGGCCTCGCTCCGGAGTGCATGCCGTATGTGCTCGCGTGCCGACGCCACCGCTTCGCGCCAGGGATTGGGCGACCAGAACGGCTCTCGCTCTTGATCGAGCGGCGGTCTGAGCTGACCGCCGACCGCGCGCTCAAGCGTCGCGAGCGAAGCCGAGGGTGTCGCATACGCGCGGATCTCGATGCTCGCCACCATCCATTCGGTCAGCCGGACCTCATCGGCAGCTACGAACGCAAAGTTCGCGGTCGCGGTCATGAGCTGCTTGCGAGTTGGGTTGCTGATGCGTGACGGCCGCGGAACCGCAGACAGCCCGAGCAAGGCGCCGAATGTCTGAGAACGATGGTCTGAACTGGCCCCACTGCGATGGCTTGAACTGGCCCCACCTCCGTCCGATCGTGGCCTGACGGTTGGCGCTCATCGCGAGCGCTGAGCGGAGGCCGGAAGAGGTGGGATCCAG
>Ga0247727_10005198_pt1 | contig 26712 bp, 20 predicted proteins | sample WisWelCaveWW1625_FD_202498 | JGI IMG/M metagenome (GOLD analysis project Ga0247727, IMG submission 202498) | Biofilm microbial communities from Wishing Well Cave, Virginia, United States - WW16-25 | ecosystem: Environmental > Aquatic > Deep subsurface > Groundwater > Cave microbial mat | place...
ACAGCGCACGTTGCGGATTCGATTCCCCCATCATCGGCAGATCCTCCTGCCGAGTATCCTACGCGATTCTAGACTGATTTTGTCAGCAGCCTGTTAGAGGTGTGCGACAGATGTGCCAGTCGTCGCTGAAGATCGGACACCGAACTGGGAAGACAAGTGTTGGTACCGGATAGCGAGGGGGAAAACGGGGTTACCGCTCCGATGCGGGATCATCATCCAGGTCACGTGTCGTCTTTAGATTTGCAAGTTCTAGGAATCGAAAAGCCATTGATAGGGTTTCTTCCGTTTGCCCCTCCACTCTGCGCATCGACGCCCAAGCCGAACGCTGCGAAAGCTCCCCAGAGAAGACAGGCATCCTCTCCACCATGATGTTCCTCGGCCGTCTTCAGGATTGCGTCGCGCATATCTGTAAAGGAAGGCTCGCAAGGCGCGTACTTAAGCCCTTCGGTGACGTAGAGCAAGGCGCGCTGGTTCCCATAACCACCCGTGGCATGGTGCAGGTTCGCCGAGAATCCATGTTTCCCTACCAGCGCCCAATACATCTCCCACGTGGCTTGAGCCCAGATTTCTCCTACGTCGTGCCGCAGGCCGCCAGCATCAGCGACATTCTCGTATGTGTAGTCATTGATCGCAGGATCGGTGCTGTACGGCTTCCGCCGAATCCCCGCTCCGTTCGGAGGCTGACCGGAGTAGTAGGTTCCCATCCCCCGTGCATCGCCCGGTCGGTCGGCCGCGCGGGCGGTATACACCAAAGCGAACCAATCGCTCAGACCTTCGTCCGGTGTCTGCAAGTTGTTCAGGCACCTTACATTGGACTTCCCCCCTACCAATCGATGGGAGACCCCATGCGCGTACTCATGAACGATCACGTTGGCATCGAGGGCTGCGGCACGCTGCTGGGAAGGCGGTAAGCTAGGTCTAGGAAGGAGAAAAATAGCGTTACCGCCGAACCCCGACCCAAACGGACAGGATGGTTCAGGTACTCCATCTGGGCAGATAGCTATAAAAGGACCGATGATACTGGGATCGAGGTTCGCATAAATGGACATGCGGTCCCCTTCCTTCCCGCCTCTCCCATAATTGTTCTGCTGAAAATTCCCGGAAGCTTCATCAAAACCGTATTGGTACTGCACATCATGCATCAAGTTGACCCAATAGAATGCATTGGCCGCCAAGGCTTCCGCGCTGTCAAAGGGCTGGGCGAAACTCCGCAAAGGAAAATCGCAGAGCGGATCCCGTTGTTGTTCCGGGCCGGTAGTCCAAGAACACTCCGGGATGGAGGGTGGGATGGGAGGGAGGGGCCAACCCGGGAAGAACCTCCCCACTCCCGCCGCGGCATTATTACCTTGCAATTGCAGGGTGTCAGGACCGGGGACTCCGTTGAGATCGTGCCATCCGTAAGGCGATGCGACTGCATTCTCTGGATTGCGAGCCAGGGTTCGTGCATCCGCCGGAGGTTGCGGCACAACATCGTTCGGACTCTCAATAGGCCTCTCGTAGACACGATAGACGGCATCATGCGTCCAGTTAATTCGAGTCCAAACTTTTCCCGTACCCGCGTCCACCGTCAAATCGAAAACATGCCACCCTGCCGGAGGCGCAATCTGAAAATTCCAGACCAAACGCGCTTCCGGCGGCACAGGCAGCCACATCAACTGCGCCACAATTTCCCCCGCCGAAATCCCTGGAGCAGTCAGATGAGACAACTGCTGCTTAGAAGTCGTCTTTGAAAGCACACGCGGTGCTTCACGTACCACAAGACCTAGATGATCCGCTGCGGCAATCACCGCCTGCGAGGCATCGATAGCCGGAATCACGCTGTTCACCGAGGCGGCAAGCTTCGGGAAAAACACGTTGTTGACACTGATAATCTGACCTGCGCGATTGACATTGATGTGAAGCTGCCCGTTGTAAACGGGAATGGCTTGGTGCCGCTGCCTCAGGTAGAAGTGAGTTGCACCACTGAGACGAGAAGGAACAATATCGGTTACTTCAAAATCCTCGATGTCTTTCGCTTCTAACCCCAATAAATCGAGATGCGAGGCTAGAAAATCCACCGCCACATCGAAAGCACTCGCTGAGGAGGGATTCGTTAGATAGCCCAAACGGCTGTGGAGCGTGCGCGTGACGCCGGTCTCTGTGTCGAACTCCGCTACTAGCTCCTCTTGAGCTTGTGATTGGAATGCCTCCAGCGCTGAGCGCTGTGCTTGCAAAGGAGGCATGGGAGGCCCAGACCGCTCCAAGCGAGCATCGTAGTTCCCCGCTACCGGCGCTCTCGGTGGAGAATCGCAGGCAGAGACGAGAATCAAGGAAAAGAATAAAAGGCTGGCCCCAGAAAGCGCTCCACAATGGTTCTCGGCCATTTCGTTCCGCCCAACAAGAACAGCAGCTGTGCTTTGCAGTTTATACAGCGACACGGCTTACAAATCATTGACACGACCTGGAAACAGGGGTATCTCGCGGGATTCCGCGTTGTTCTGCGTTTTATCTTACTCCGCTTCCAGCAACCGACTGTGGCGGCGTCCATAGAGGAAGTAGATGAAAATGCCCGCGACGAGCCATACCACGAAGCGGATCCATGTTGCACCCGGGAGACTCAGCATCATGTAGATGCACGCCGCCGCCGCCGCGAGCGGAACCCAGGGCACCCACGGGCAGCGGAAGGGACGCCGCAAATCCGGGGCGACGCGGCGCAGCACGATCACGCCGATCGATACCAGCACGAAGGCGAAAAGTGTTCCGATGCTCACGAGCTCGGCGAGGGCCTTGAGCGGTGCCACGGCGGCGATCAGCGCTACGGCGGCGCCGACCAGCATGGTGGAGACGTGCGGCGTGCGGAAGCGCGGGTGGATGCGGCCGAAGAACGGCGGCAACAGACCGTCGCGCGACATCGCGAAGAAGATGCGCGATTGGCCGAGCAGCAGGACGAGCAGCACGCTCGGCAGTCCCACGATCGCGCCGAGCGAAATCAGATTCGCCGCGAAATCAAAGTCGACACTTCGAAAGGCGGCCGCGAGCGGTGCCGCGCGGTCGATCTCGGAGAGCGGCACCATGCCGGTCACGATCGCTGACACGGCGATGTAGAGTAGTGTGCAGATGGCCAGCGAACCCAGAATACCGATCGGCATATCGCGCTCGGGGTGCCGCGATTCCTCGGCGGCGGTGGTAACCGAATCGAAACCGATGTAGGCGAAAAAGACGAGTGCGGCACCCGCCATGATGCCGTTCCAACCGAAGGGCGCGAAGGGTTGCCAGTTGGGCGGGTCCACGTAGCCAAAGCCGGCTGCGATCACGAACAACACCACGCCGAGCTTGAGTGCGACGATGATGCTGTTGAAACGCGCGCTCTCGCGGATCCCGAGCACGAGGAGCGCGGTAATGGCCAGGATGATTCCGAAGGCAGGGAGGTTCACGATTGCGCCAGTAGCTTCGGTGGGTGCATAGGCCAACGCGTGTGGCAGCGACCATCCCATTCCCTCCAGCATGACGCGCACGTAACCCGACCAACCGCTCGCGACCGTGGAAGCGGCCACCGCGTACTCGAGCACGAGATCCCAACCGATCACCCAGGCGACGAGCTCGCCGAGTGTGGCGTAGGCGTAGCTGTAGGCGCTCCCTGAAATCGGGATCAGGGTGGCGAACTCGGCGTAGCAGAGGCCCGCGAGCGCACAGGCGACCCCGGCTACGACGAAGGACGCCACCACGGCCGGGCCCGCGTGATCCACCGCGGCAACTCCACTGAGCACGAAGATGCCCGTTCCGATGATGCCGCCGATGCCGAGCAGCACGAGATCGAGCGGACCGAGCGCGCGGCGCAACGCGTGCTTGCCGCTGCCTTCGGCCTCGGCGATGAAGCGAGCCAGAGATTTGCGTAGAAAATAGGTCGACATGGATTTCCTCCGTTCGTTCAGATTGGCCGTCCCCGTTTGAGGCCCGTTTTAACCGAAACGCAGCGCACCTCTACGGAGATTCGAAAATTCGCGCGATTCTCACGAAAGGGGGCATGGAGAACATCGAAGCGACGACATAAACAATTCTTGGAGGAGCTTCGATGTTCTCCATGCCCCCTTTCGTGAGAGCACTAGAATTTTGTCGAACTGAAGTTAACAACATGTGCGCCGGTGCGCGGCTCGGTGTTCCAGGGCAGCGCGGGCTCCAGCCGGAGTGCGTCCGATGGAGCCGAGGCCCAAGAAACCGCGCACAAAGTTCATCAGGGCCGAGAGAAATCGCGCGCTCATGTTTAAACTACCTGAACGGCCGCAGTCTGGCCCGGCGGGCGCAGCGTCCGCCACCACACGCGCGCGGCGTCGAGCACCACAACCGCGACGAGCAACATGAAGAGCGCGGTCACCGCGGCGTCGAGCCGGGCGTTAAAGATCAAGACCTGTATTTCGCCAATTTTTTCCGGAGGAACCGTGCCCGCCGCAAGTTTGGCGGCGAGGTCGTTCGCCTGCGCGAGAAAGCCGATGCGCGGGTGGGGATGCCAGATCTTTTGAACACCCGCGGTCAGTGTGACGGAGAGCAGCCAACCGAGCGGCAGCGCGGTCGTGATCGCGTAGCGCGGCCGGGCCGACTTCACCAGCAGCGTCGTGCCGAGGGCGAGCGCGGTGGCGGCCAACAGTTGGTTCGCGATGCCGAAGAGCGGCCACAAACTGTTGATGCCGCCGAGTGGATCGACCACACCCTGGTAGAGGAAGTAACCCCAACCCGCGACGATGAGCCCCGAGGCGAGCAGGTTCGCCGGCAGTGACGCCGTGCGCCCGAGCGGCGCCCACAGGTTGCCCAGCAGATCCTGCACCATGAAGCGGCCGACGCGCGTGCCGGCGTCGAGCGTGGTCAAGATGAAGAGCGCCTCGAACATGATGGCGAAGTGGTACCAGAGCGCTTTCACGGTTTCGCCGCCGAGCACGCGCGAGAAGATCTCCGCCATACCCACCGCTAAACTCGGTGCTCCTCCCGTGCGCGAGAGCAGTGAGTGCTCGCCGATTTGACGCGTGAGCAGGTCGAAGGCGGTGGCATCCAACGCGAAGCCCCAACCGCGGATCGTCTCGGCCGCCTGCGCAACCGTGGCACCGATCAGCGCAGCAGGGGAGTTGATCGCGAAATAAACCCCTGGATCCATCACGGCCGCGGAGAGCAAGGCCATGAGGCCGACGAAAGATTCCATCAACATGGCGCCGTAGCCGATCACGCGCGCATCCGTCTCGCGGTCGAGGAGCTTCGGCGTGGTGCCGCTCGCGATCAACGAGTGAAAACCGGAGATGGCGCCGCAGGCGATCGTGATGAAACAAAACGGGAAAATCTTGCCAGCGAAAATGGGGCCGCTGCCGTCAATGAACTGGGTGAGCGCGGGCAGCTTCACGGGCGGGTGCGCCGCGACCAAACCCACGGCGAGCAGAAACACCGTGCCGATCTTGATGAAGGCCGAGAGGTAATCGCGCGGCGCCAGCAGAAGCCAAACCGGGAGCACGCTCGCGAGGAAGCCGTAGCTGATGATGGCGAGCGCGAGCGTGCGCTTGTCCAGATCGAAGAAGACGCGCAGCGCGGCGCTTTCATCCACCCAGCGTCCCGCGAAGACGGCGGCGATCACGAGCACGAGTCCGAAAACCGTTGCTTCGAGCACGCGGCCGGGCCGCACGCGCACCATGTAAAGGCCCATGGCGACGGCGATCGGGATCGTGGCTGCGACCGTCGAAGTGGCCCACGGGCTTCCGAACATCGCGTTTACGACGACGAGGCCGAGTACGCCGATCAGGATCACCATGATCGCCAGCACGCCGACCAGCGCCGCCGCTCCGCCGATCGGGCCGATCTCCTCGCGCACCAATTGGCCCAGGCTCTTGCCGTTGCGCCGCAGCGAGCCGACGAGGATGGTGAAATCCTGCACCGCCCCGCCGAGCACCACGCCGATCAGGATGTAGAGCGTTCCGGGTAGATAACCGAATTGCGCCGCGAGAATGGGGCCCACCAGCGGACCGGGTCCGGCGATTGCCGCGAAGTGATGTCCGAAGACCACCCAGCGGTTAGTTGGAATGAAGTCCACGCCATCGCGCAGTCGGTGCGCCGGGGTTGGAGCGGAGGCATCGAGGTGGAAGACGCGCCGCGCAAGGAAGCGCGAATAGAAACGGAAACCGATGGTGTAAAGCGAGACCGCCGCGACCAGAAACCAGAGGCTCGAGATCTCTTCACCGCGCGAGAGGGCTACGACGGCGAGCGCAGCGGCACCGGCGAGCGCGAAGGCGATCCAGCCCAGGGCGCGAAAGAGCTTCATGCTGCCGGCATTCTAAACAGTGCCTGGTGGTGCCGTCGAGCCCGAACCGCCGAGAGCCATTGGGTGTGGCTCGGGGGATTGTGGGCGGGGGACTCCGGCCCTGCGCATCTCGTTCTTGGCTGGCCGGAGCCAGAACCGCGCAGTAGCTTACCCTTGCTGGCGAGCTGCGAGGGAATTGTCCCATTTGTAGGCCGACCGAGGTTGTGGATGAGCTCCGACATCACCCTGTGTTGTTCATCTTGGTCGTATCACCGCTCGTTTGAGGCAGGCCAGTTTACACTTCCCGACTGGATCCGCTTCTGCCGCAGCGAATTGGAATTGGAAGCCATTGAAATCGAAAGCGGCCATTTCCCCGCCACGACTTCCAAAGCGCTCACCGAAATCCGCAAGCTGATTGAAGATAATCAACTGAGCTTGGCCGATGTAACGACTTTCAATGACTTTGGTTTTGTAGCGGACGAACAGAACCGCAGCGAGCTCGACAAGGTTTTTCACTGGATCGATATAGCGCGCGAGCTCGGTTCTTCTCTGTTGCGCGTTTTTGCCGGTTGGCCCAAAGGTCAGCGCGAACTCCAGTGGAATAATATGCTGGACTATCTACGCCGCGCGGCAAATTATGCGGGGGAGCGCGGCATCACACTTGTGCTCGAAAACCACAACCACGGTGGTTTCATCCGCACCGCGGAAGACGCCTTGTGCGCCCTGCAAGCCGTGGCCTCCCCCTTTCTGCGTCTCAACCTCGACACCGGGAATTATATTGACGGCATGGTTTCGATCGAAAAGACGGTGCATCTGGCCCGGCACGTACACGCCAAGCTCCTGCAACTCGACGGCGCCGGCCGGGAAATCCACATCGACCACGCGCGCGTTCTGGAACTGCTGCGCAGAGCGGGGTATCGCGGTTTCTTTTCTGCGGAATACGAGGGCGACGAGGCCGAGCAGAGTGCTGTGCCGCGCGGCCTGCGCTACCTGCGCAACGTGCTGTCGGAGAAAGCCTAGAGCGAAAGGTCGCGGCTTGTCTCCAGCGCGAGGTAGGCTTCTGAATCCAGCAGATCGTCGAGGCTCGCAAACGAATTTGGAATTTCGTAGACGGGCAGACCACGGCGGCGCGCGGCGTCAGCGATCGCGCGCGCGACCTCGCTCGAAGCCTTGACGAAGGCGCGGATTTCGCTTTCGCCGCAGCCCTGCAGGCGCTCCGTGAAGCCGCGCGCCGCCATGCGTTTGATGCAGGTTTCCGTATCGCACGACACGTGGACCAGCGCATCGGGAAAAGCCCAGTGGCTGAGGAATCGCTCGAGATCGATTCGCGCAACACCGCGGAGATGCGCTGTCGCAGCCGTATCCTGATGAGAAGTGCGGGCTGAGTGCTGCTCCGGACTGGCGAACAGGTTCATGGCGCGGTGGGCGATGCCTTCTTCCCAGAAGAAGTAGTCGAAGTGCAGCGTGCGGTTGCGCGCCATTTGATAGAAGAGCACGGCTTGCTCCACCCAGTACTGAATGAGCTCTGCATCCTCGGGATTCGTGCGCCGCAGCTCCGCCAGGCGTGCGCGATAGAGCGCGAAACCCCGCCGGTAGTTCAGGGCGAAGCGCCCTACGAGGTAGGGTGTCTGGTATTTTTCATAGGCGTGCGTACGTCGACTATAAAGTTTGTAAGGACTCCACCAGCGCAACAGGCTGTCGATGGCCCCCGTACTCATATACAGCTTGCGCAATTCCTTGGGTGTGGGGCAGCGCAGGCCCGCGCGCAGGGCGGCGCTGCGCAGGTGTTCCGATACCGTGCTCTTGCCGCCGCCGGGCGGGCCGGTGAACTCGATGATGCACGCTGTGGCGGGTTTGGTGAGGGGCGGCATGTAGGTTTCGACGCTGGGTGATGCGGTGGATCGCGTCTCTGCCTGCGGCTCGCTCACGCTTCCGAGCGGCTGCGGCGCAGATCGTTTTCCAGCAGCCGGCTCGAGATATCGATGTCGGTGGTCAGAGGGATTGCGCTGCCGGAGACCATGGAGCGCTGGGCGGCGTCCAGCACCTGGAGTACACGCAGGCCGTTCACGCCGTCGGTGCGCGGTGACCGGCGTGTTTCGATGCTCTCGAGGAAGGCCCGGCATGCGAGGTGCAGCGGTTCATCCGCGGCGTAGTCTACGCGCGTGCCCTCGCCGCGCACGGGGATCGCTTGCCCCTGTTCCCAGACGACGCGCCGGTCGTAGAGCGTGAGTTCCTTGTGGATATCATCGAAACAGGCCATGCGCTCCGAACCGATCACGATCAGCTTCTGTTCTTTGAACGGGTGCAGCCAGGAGACGAAGATGTGGGCGCGCGCGCCGTTGTCGAAGAGGAGTTGGGTCAGCGTGATGTCGGCGGTGTTCGGCTGTAGGTACGCGCCGCCAGTGGCGACCACCTGACAGGGCATGGCACCCAAGAGACGCAGAATCACCGAGATGTCGTGTGGGGCGAAGGACCACAGCGCATTCTCTTCGCTGCGCACCTGGCCCAGGTTCAGGCGGTTGGAAATCGCATAATAAACTTTGCCCAGCGCTCCGGTCTCGATCAGTTCACGCAATTTCAGGATGGCCGGGTGATATTCGAGCAGATGCCCAACCATGAGGATGCGTTCCTCGGCCTGGGCGCGCGCTACTAGGTCCATCGCCTCGCGCAGATTGGTGGTTAGGGGTTTCTCGACGAAAACGTCCTTGCCCGCTTCCAAGGCGCGGCGCGCGATGGCGTAATGGGTCTCCGCGGGTGTGGCCACGACCACGCCGCGGATCGCCGGGTCGTTCAGCGCCGCGGCTTCGGATTCGGAGACCGGAATGTCATGCGCAAGTTCGCGCGCGCGCTGACGGCCGGCGGGCGAGGCGTCGACCACGGTCCCCAGGGCTTTCTCCTGCGCGAAGACGCGCACATGGTTGGCTCCCCAGCGCCCGCACCCGATCACTGCAACCTGCGTGTTGGTCACGTTTTTCTCCATTAGGGGACCTAACCCGGGCTAATCCGGATTAAAGCGGTGACGGGAGCGATCCTAAAACGCTGTCCCGTGAGGGTCAAGCGTGTCCCGGCCGAGCGGCGGATTCTGTAAGGTATGGGCCTTTCTAGCCCGCTTTTTTACCAGGGTGCGTCGCGCGAGGTCGCTCATCTCCGCGGTCGCAGTGGTTGCCCTGCTGAGAAAGGCGGTAGGCACGGAGAGGGTGTTTTGGGTCTAGGGAGCCGCATCGGAGAGTTTTCACTGCGCGTCTTGCTGGCGGGGGCCTTGCTCTGGATCTGCGAGGTGCTGTGGCTCGTTGAACTGCGCGATCCGCTCGATACGGGCAAGCTCCTCACGATCGCTGCCTTTCTCGCGAGCGCGGTATTCGTCGCCGAAGTGCTGGTGTGTAGTATCTACACCGCTTCAACGCGCTTCGGACGCTTTGCTCCTCCTTTGATCTTTGCTCTCCTGGCAATTCCGCTGGCACCGCTCGCCGCGCATTCGCTCTTTTCCGGTGGTTTCATTTCCCACGTGGGTTGGGTCGGTTACCTCAAGCTCGCTTTCTCCGCCGTCCTGGTTTTCGGGGTGGCCGCGGCGGCGTGGTGTTTTGAGAAACTCATACGCCGGGCCACCTCGCCGGCGGCACCGCTGCTCGGAGCCGTTGCCGCCCTTGCTGTCCTCGCGTTGAGTTATCTCGATACACATTTTCAGGTCGGTCTTTATCCCGCGGGCCACTTATTACTCGGTGCTGCGACCCTCTACTGCGCCGCGTTGGCGGCCCACCTTTTGGTGCGCCAGCCGCCGCTGCCGGCGGTGGTGGCGGGGCTGCTGCTCGCCGGTGTCTTGGCCGCGCCGCTCTCGGCGGTGTCGGCGTGGAATTCCGTGCGCACGCTGGCCCTGGTGAATAATTCCAACGCCCTGATGCCCAAGCTGCGCGAAAGCGTGGTCGCTGCGCACCGCTTTATCAGTGCTGGCGCATCGGATGAGGAGTTCGCTCTTCCGGAAGTGGATCCCGAGGAGTTCCGCCTGCACCCGACGCAGCACCCCTCGCTTGCCGCCGTGCGCGGCCGCATCCGCCACGTGGTGTTCGTGCTGGTGGACGCCATGCGCGAGGATCACATCGGCCGCGTGCGCGACGGTGAAAGCCTGACGCCGTTCTTGGACCAATTTGTCGAGCAGACAGTGCGCTTCCGTACCGTTTACTCGCCTAGCGACCGCACGGGGCAGTCGATGCCGTCGCTGATGACTTCGCTGCCCTTTCCCGTGGCCCACCGCTTGTCTTCCTTTGGGATTTCGATGCGCACCTGGATCGATGCTCTGCGGGAAGCGGGCTTTCTGACCTTCGCCAACGGCAACTGCGATTACGTGAACCGCAAATACTCTCACATGAAGATGAATTGGTGCTACGGGGCCGAAGTGACGCCGGAAGATCCCGGCAACAGTGACGTGGGTTTTCTCGCTCAAGTGCTCGACTTCGTCCGCAGCCACAAGGACGAGCGCCTTGCCGTTTTTACTCATTGGGAAAGTCTGCACGTCAACGAAAACTACGAGGATGTCCGGCGCGTGTACGAAGACATGGTGAAAAAGAGCGATGGTCTGCTGGCCGAGTTGGTGGCGGGTCTGAAGAGCGAGGGCGTTTATGACGAGACGCTCTTCGTTCTCACGGCCGACCACGGCTATTCCCTCGGCGATTCCAACCGCTTTTTCAGCAACCAGTGCTGCATTGAAGAACAGATGCGCGTGCCGCTGCTCTTCGTGGTTCCGGGCATGGAACCCCAGTCCATTGCGACGACCATCGCCGGCACGGATATCGTCCCCACGCTTTTGGATTGGGTAGCGCCCGAGGCGGATCTGGTGCTCGGCGGGCGCAGCTTGCTTCCGCTCATCCTGAACGGCGGTCTGCCCGCCATCTCGGCGCCGCAGCTTCAAGGTGCCGCCGCTCCCCAACGCGCTGACTATGCCTTCGCGGCGTCCAAGAACCTCAGCATGTTGCGGCGGGGACCTGTGAAGCTGGTGGACAACATCGAGCAGGATTCCACGCTGGCCTACGACCTCGTGCAGGATCCACGTGAGATGGAACCGATCCGCGATGACGACGTCCTGGATCCGCTCGCGGTGTTGTTGGAGGAGGAATACGCGCGCCACGCCCGTCTGCTCGGCGTGTTGGTGGGCCGAGCGCATCCAGGCGTGCCGCCGGCCCTGCTCGCTCAGTTACTGAAGGAAGGTCTTGAGGAAGAGGACATCGCGCCGCTTTTGACTTCGTTTTGGGAATATCCCTCGCCTGCGCGCCGCGAGATCCTGCGCACGGTGGCGGTGCGTCGCCTGCGCGGCGTCCATCACTTGCTCGACGCGGTCGAGCATGGCGAGAGCTGGGAGGAGGACGATCAGCTCCTGCTCGTCATGCGCGCCTGGGCCGGCAGTGAACGCGGCTGCGCTGCGCTGGAAACGCACTACACACAGCTCTCCCCCGTGGCCTTGGACTGGCTGGCTCAAGTGCTCGAGACCTTCAATGAGCGCTGTGCACATGGACTGGCACCGCTCCTCATGGTGGATGCGGAGAAGGTGCTGAGTGCGCGACCACCGTCGGTGGATCTCGCGGCCCAGCGCGCTGTGCTGACTCTCTACGGTTTGGTGATCGGGTTGGAGCGCGAAGCGCCGCGCGAAGCCAAGCACCTGTTGCTGCGTGCCTACGCGCTCTACTACAAAGAAGGCCGTCGTTACAGCCTGCCGAGCTGGCGCCTCAGCTACATTAATCTGAAGCGCCTACTCACGGCCCTCTCCCGTTCCGTCGGGCCCAACGAGTTCGATCTTTTGCTTGAGCTGCCTTGGGACACCAACGCGGCGAACGCTTTGACGGAGGCTTGCCTCTTGCTCGATGATGCCGGCTGCCGAGGCACTCTCCTGCGCGTATTGGAAGAACGCGAGGGAGAGCACGAATTCGAGGTGCTGCTCGTCAATTTCGAAGACTATCCCGACAAGCAGTTCCGACGCGAAGCCAACGTGCGCATCCAGGCCAAGTATCCGCGCTTGCGCGCGCTCAACTAGTCCGGATGATTCATCAAGCTCCTTGATGAATCACCCGGATACCAAGAGGCACGTGCGGTCGATGTCGACTCAAGAATTGGTCCATGACGCAGAGAACCGGGAGCTGAGCGCGGACGTTCGCGAAGCCACGGCGGCGGTGCGCGGTGGCCTGCTCCTGATCGCGGCCAAAATTGTGCACGTCGTCGCCGGATTCGGTTTGTATTTTTTCCTTCTCATGTTTTTCACACGCACGCTCGGTGAGATCGCCGGCACGGTGGCCTTTGGCGTGTGGGGTACGACGTTTTCCATCATCAACCCGCTCAACATGACCTTCGCCGCGGGTACGCTGCAGCTCGTCTCTCGCTTGGCGGCGAGCCGGGGTGCTCAGTTCGAGGGTATCTTTCGAGAGGTGCGCCGGGCGCAGGTGCTTTTGGTGGCCGCCTGCTTTGTCGTTTTTGAGCTCAGCGCGCCGCTGATTGCCGCTCGGCTCCTGAACGACGCGAGCTACACGCCTTATCTGCGCCTGGGAGCCTGCATTCCCGTCTTTTACGCGTTGCGCGCGCTGTACCAGGGTTACTTGAACGGCGTGCGGCGTTTCAGCGCCCAGGCCTGGCTCGACATCGGGGCTTCGAGCTTCCGCATGCTCTTCGTGCTCATCGCCGCGGCGCTCGGTTTCGGCGCGTTGGGGGGCGTCGTCGGTTTTGTCGCTTCAGCGGTGCTGATGTGGGCCGTGGCCGCGTTGTGGATCCGGCCACAACAGGCGGCGGCGGCCGCGCCCATTGGCTTGCGGCAGCTATACGGCTTCCAGGCCAAGGTCATGTTGCTCACGCTCGCGACCTATGCCCTAACCAGCGTGGATCTGATCGCGGTGAAGGCGCTGGCGGCGGCGGATCCCAGCGTTGCGGACCGCTACGCGGGTTACTACACGGCGGCGCAGCGCTTGGGGCAGGTGCCGATGAGCCTCGTGGTCGCGCTCATCTACGTCATGTTCCCCTACGTGGCGAAAGGCGGCGACGACGGGCGAGCACCCGAGATTTCCGGCGTGATTCGCCAAGGCCTGCGCACGATGCTCTTGCTCTTGGTTCCCGTGACGGCCGTGCTGGCGGCCAATTCTTTGGAGACGTTGTCTCTGGTTTTCAGTTCCATTCCGCGCACGCTGGCGGAGGCCGGTGATCCTCCCGATCTGGCTTCCGCGCCCTTCGTTTATTTGGCCGTGGCTTACAGCGCCTACGCGCTGTTACTCGCGGGTGGCACACTGCTCACGGCCGGCGGGCGACCCGGGGTTTCGCTGTGGATCATGCTCGGCACTCTTGGTTTCTGTGCACTCGCGGCGCGCCTGCTCACGCCGGAGCTTGGCCCGCCGGGCGCGGCGTTGTCTGTGGCCGTTGGTTTCAGCATGGGTTTCGTCGCGAGCGCTGTTTTCCTCTTGCGCTTCCACGGGGCGTGTCTGCCCTGGAAGAGCGCGGGGCGGATCTTGTTGTGCGGGGCGCTGGTGTACGCGGTGGGCCTCGCGCTGCCGACGCGGGGAATTCGGCTCGTGCTTGAGGACGTTTGTTTACTCGGACTTTTCGGCGTGCTGATTCTCCTGCTGCGCGAGACTTCGTTGCGCGAATTTCTGGACGTCGGACGCGCGCTGCTCGGCCGTTCCAAAACCCGCTGACTCAAAGTTGAATCCTGATCCCCATGGAACAATCGCCTAGTTCGCATTTCTCATCGACACGCGCCGTAAAACCGCGAAGATTCGCGAGCCGCAGCAGCGGCTTGGCCCAAAACGCGCCGGACAATCACAGCGTTCCGGCCAAGCGCATCGTGGTGCGGGAGCGCGCAAAATCCCGCGAGCTGTGGATCGACGGCACCTTCGCCTCGCTCTACCGGCCGGGCAGTCCCGCGACGGGCGGCGTGTGGGATGCCCTGGCGGCGCCGCTCTTGCTCTTGCCGCCGAAACGCCGCCGCAGCGTGCTGTTGCTCGGTTTCGGGGCCGGCAGCGCGGCGCGCCTCGCGCGCGCACTCGCTCCGGAAGCGCACATCGTGGGCGTTGATGCCGATCCCGACGTATTGGCCGTGGCCGAGCGCGAGTTTGCGCTCGCCGATCTGCGCCTCGAGCTCGTGTGTGCCTACGCGCGCCAGTTTCTTTTGCGCACGCGCCGGCGCTTCGATTTCATCATGGAAGACGTCTTCGTCGGTTCGGGGCGCGCTTTGCACAAGCCGGACTGGCTGCCGGAGCCCGGTTTGCAACTCGCCGCGCGCCGCCTGCGCCGCGGGGGAATCCTCGCTGTCAACGCCATCGACGAGACTGCCGCCGTGCGTCGCAGCCTACGCGCGTTGTTCCCGGCTGTGCTCCAGATCCATGTTAAAGATTACGACAACCAGATTTTGGTCGGCGGTCCGATCCAGCTTTCGGCGTCTGCATTGCGCGTCTCCATCGCGCGACACCCCGCGCTCAGGCAGAGCGCTAAATGCTTGCATTTACACGTGTCGTTTTGACCCGCTCAGCGATGCTCAATCGAGTCGCGCAAAGTAGATGTCGGCGAAGTAACAATCCCGCCTTTGCAAATAAACAAGAGGGATGAGGGTTCGGAAAAGTCCGATCCCGCACCACCTCTTTGTCACTTTTGATCCGCGATTTAATAGGCCGGTCGACCGCTGACATTAGCTGTGCAGGATAAATACCCTGGGCTACAAGTACATGATCTGGATACATTTTGATCGCAAGCTAGACCCCAACGCGCCCCGGTTTTGCGCTCCCAGCCTCCGATCGCCACTGCTTCGGCAATATCCGCATAGGTGCTGTATTCAAACCCACCCTTCCTACAATCCGCGTCGGTTACCGGATAGCTTCCCGATCTGGACCCCCAACTCGACACTGTGTAATCGACGCACTGAGGTGCATCATAAGGATAAAAAGCACGGTTTCATCTCAATGGATCTGATCGAGGGACAGTCTGAAGTTCGCCCTTTACCGATACCGATGTTTTTGGCGACCCGAACCATTCAAAAAGCGCTCAGCGGAAGAAGCCCTGGCAGCAAATCGTGAGTTTCCTCGCCGCGTTATTGGCGAGTATCGGATTCACAGCGGCTGGAAAGTGGCGGAGAGGGAGGGATTCGAACCCTCGGTACCCTTGCGGGTACACCTGATTTCGAGTCAGGCCCGTTCAACCGGGCTCCGGCACCTCTCCGCGCGGCGTGGCGGCGACAGCGCCCTAATGATGAAGGATGAGCTCGCCGCGCGCGGAAACGTAACGCATCGCGTTCCCGACGGCGGCTCATTGCACGGACGGCAACGGAGCGTCGAGGCTGGAGGTAGGACATCCGCGGGAGGCGGATGTCCTACCTCCAGCCCGTGCATCGTTACTACCAGTGCGGTAGCGCCGTCGCGCGTGCTACTGTGCGCCCCCGCGTGGCACGGGATGACCTCATTCAGGCGGCAGGCACGGTCGAGAAGATTCTCGGCGGGGGCCGCTATCAGATTGCCTTGGAATCGGGACAGATGGTGACGGCCCAGCTCTCGGGTCGCATGCGGCGTTTCCGCATCCGCGTGATCCCGGGAGACCGCGTCCAGGTTGGCCTATCTCCCTACGATCCCAGCCATGGTTTCATCACCTTCCGCCTGCGAGAGGGCGAAGAGCCCAATCTTTCCTGAAAACCATGGCGCACTGCTTGGACGCCTTTTTCCTGCGCTCCGTTCAGCGTTGGGATCGCCTGCGTTTGCTGCGCCGACGGGCGCGCTTTCCCGGTCTCGCGATCGATCCACAGGCCAGCAGCAATCTCGCCGCCGCGCGCTTTGTGATGGAGCCAGGGGCCGAACTGTGCATCGGCCCCGGCGTGGTGACCGAGCGCGTGGCCGGCGCCCTGCGCTTTGTGCTCGAAGCGGGGGCGCGAGTCGAAATTGGCGCGGGGACCTGGCTTTGCACCGACCTGGCACCGGTGTGTATCCGCGCCTTTGCGGGGGCGCGGATCGTGATCGGGGCGGGAAGTTTTCTGAACGGCTGTCACGTGAGCGCCAAGCGCGAGGTCGCGCTGGGGCGCCGTTGTTTTGTAGGTCCACAGGTGCGCATCTTCGACGCCGACCAGCACGATCTCGATGCCGAACGCAGCGAGCGCATTGCCCCCGTGCGTATCGGAGACTATGTTTGGCTCGCGAGCAGCGCTCTTGTCCTGCGCGGGGTCACCATCGGAGACCACAGCATCGTGGGTGCGATGTCGCTGGTGACCCGGGACCTCCCCCCGCACAGCCTTGCCTACGGCCAGCCGGCCCAGCCGCGCGGGGCGGTGGGCGATCGGTCTCAGGCGCGCTAAGAAGCGTCTCCCGCGCGGTTCGGAGTGCGGCCGGGGCTTTTCTGCAAGTGCTGCGGCGGTTCTCGGAAGATCGAGCGGCATCGGCTAAAAAAGCGTGTTGGTGCCTCAACGAAGGGTTGCTGCACGCCGATGAAAGAGCACTCGCCGGGTGGTCTCCGCTCGGCGGAGCGAGGATACGACCATGCTTCAGGATTTGTCGCGTCTACGCAACATCGGGATCAGCGCCCATATCGATTCGGGCAAGACCACGCTCACCGAGCGCATCCTTTTCTACACCCAGCGCATCCACAAGATCCGCGAGGTGAAGGGCAAGGACGAGCAGGGCGCCACCATGGATTACATGGAGCTCGAGAAGGAGCGCGGCATCACGATCACTTCGGCCGCGACCTACTGCGAGTGGAACAAGCACCACATCAACATCATCGATACGCCGGGGCACGTGGATTTTACGATCGAGGTGGAGCGCTCGCTGCGGGTATTGGACGGCGCCATCCTGGTGCTGTGCGGTGTGGCCGGCGTGCAGTCCCAATCGCTCACCGTCGATCGCCAGATGCGCCGCTACAAAGTCCCGCGTCTCGCCTTCGTGAACAAGCTCGACCGCTCCGGCGCCAATCCTTTCCGCGTGTCGGAGCAGTTGCGCGACAAGCTCGGCCACAACGCCGTGATGATGCAGATCCCGATCGGTTTGGAGGCCCAGCACGCGGGCGTGATCGATCTCATCCGCATGCAGGCCTACGCCTTCGACGGCGATAACGGCGAGAACGTGCGGGCCTACGAGATGCCCGCCGAGCTGCGCCACGACGCCGAGGCGGCGCGCGAGAAGATGCTCGACGCCGTCTCCATGTTCTCGGACGATCTCACCGAAGCGATCCTCGAGGGCGTGGTGACGGAGGAGTTGATCTACGACGCGGTGCGCCGCGGCACGCTCTCGCTCGATCTGACGCCCGTTTTCATGGGCTCGGCTTACAAGAACAAGGGCGTGCAGCCGCTGCTCGACGCCGTGACGCGCTACCTGCCGAGTCCCCTCGATATCACAAACAGCGCGGTCGATCTCTCGAACAACGAGGCGCCCATTACCCTCAGCGCGGACCCGCAGAAGCCGCTGGTCGCGCTCGCCTTCAAGCTGGAGGACGGCCGCTACGGCCAGCTCACCTACCTGCGCGTCTACCAGGGCACGCTCGCCAAGGGCAGCTCCATCGCGAACAGTCGCACCAAACGGCGGCACAAGGTGGGGCGGCTCGTGCGCATGCACGCGGATCAGATGGAGGAGATTCAGGACTCCGGAGCGGGCGACATCGTCGCCATGTTCGGCATCGACTGTGCATCGGGCGATACCTTCACCGATGAATCGATTCAAGTTTCGATGACCTCGATGCACGTGCCCGAGCCGGTGATCTCGCTGGCCATCAAGCCGGTGGACTCCAAATCCGAGATCAACATGAGCAAGGCGCTCGCGCGCTTCACGCGCGAGGATCCCACCTTCCGCGCCGGGGCCGATCCCGAGAGCGGCGAAACCGTGATCTCCGGCATGGGCGAGCTGCACCTCGATATCTACATCGAGCGCATGAAGCGCGAGTACGGCGCCGAGGTGCGCAGCGGCGCGCCCCAGGTGGCTTACCGTGAAACCATCTCTCAGCGCGCCGAGTACAACTACACCCACAAGAAACAGTCCGGCGGCGCCGGGCAGTACGGCCGCGTCGCGGGCTACGTGGAGCCGCTATCGGACGGGGAAGATTTCGAGTTCGTGAACGAAATCCGCGGCGGTGCAATTCCGTCGGAGTTCATTCCTTCCGTGGAGAAAGGCGTGCGCACGGCCATCGAGAAGGGCAAGCTCATTGGCTTCCCCGTGATCGGCGTGCGTTTCGTGCTGAACGATGGTCAGGCCCACTCGGTGGATTCTTCGGATATCGCCTTCCAGATCGCGGGGCGACAAGCCTTCCGCCAAGCTTGTGCCCACGCGAGGCCGATTGTGCTCGAGCCCGTGATGAAACTCGCCGTGGAGAGTCCGACGGAGTTCCACGGTGCGGTGCTCAAATCCGTGATGCAGCGGCGCGGAAACGTGATCGGCACGACAGAGGAGGCGGGCTTCTGCCGCGTGGAGGCGGAGGTGCCGCTGGCGGAGATGTTTGGTTACGCCACCGACCTGCGCTCCAGCACCCAAGGGAAAGCGGAATTCACTATGGAGTTCGCGCGCTATCTGCCGGCGCCTTCAGAAGTGCAAAAAACACTCGTCGAGAAGTACGCCGGTCGGGTAAAAGGAGAGGAAGAGTAGGTTTCGTTCCGACTCACCCCACGAGAGGCGCGGACCTGTACGCCAGTCCGCTGCCGAGGAGACCTCCCGTCATGTACAAACAATTCCTCACCGCACGCAGCCCGCTCCGCCTGCTCGAAAAGGGACTGCACGGAGGATTGGGTCGGGGCAATTTAGGCCTGGTGGTTGCGGGCCGCGGCGTTGGAAAAACCCCCGTACTGGTGGGCTTCGCTTTGGATGAGCTCCTGCGCGAAGGCCGCGTGCTCCACATTTCCTTCGACCAAAGCGTCGCCCACGTGAGGGATTACTACAACACGGTCTTTAGTGATCTCGCCCACTCGGTACACCTCGAGGATGCGGCGCGCATTCACGCCGATATCGACCGCCAGCGCGGCATCCGCGCTTACCCGGGCATGCCTTTCTCTACCGGCAAACTGCGCGAAGCGGTGAAGCTCGAGGGAGAGACCTGCGCACAACCCACGCTGCTGGTGATCGAAGGCATTCAGATGAACGGCGATCTGCGGGAAGAACTCGCGGACTTGAAGGCGCTGGCGCAGGAGCTCTCCGCCGAGGTGTGGCTTTCCGCTGCGAATTCCGGTGAACACGTCGGCGGAATTCCCTCAGACGTCGCGCCGGTGAAGGATTTTCTGAGCGTGATTCTGGCCCTCGAACCCGCAAGCGACTGCGTGCGCTTGCGCGCACTCAAGGATCACGAGAATCCAGACGTCACGAGCCTGCACGTGGCCCTCGATCCGCGCACCTTGCTCTTGACGCGTAACTAACGGGAATTTTCTGGCAGTGTCTGCGAACGACGGCGATGAAGAACGCTCCCGCGCGCGGGAAGCGAGTTTGCCGGGAGACGAGCGCCGCCAAACGCCCGATCGGCGCGCTAAGCCCACGGGAGTTTGGGGAGGGCTATCGGGGCCGCGCCGACGGGCCGGTGGCCGTCGCAGCGAGGAGCGCAAGCGCATCTATGTCGATCGTTACCAGCGCAGAGACGTTCTGCTGATGTTCGGCATCTTCGGGCTGAATTTGATCGACGCCTATCTGACGCTCGACTATATCCGCCGCGGTGGCACGGAGGCCAATCCGTTCATGGACGCGCTGCTACGTGCTTCACACCACTACTTTCTCTACGAGAAGTGCATCGTTGTGGCAATTTGTCTGCTTGTGCTCGTGGTCCATCGCACGTTTCCCCTGGCGCGCTTCGGTTTATGGGGACTTTTGGTCGTGTACGGCTTGCTGTTCTTTTACCACGTCTATCTTCAGGTGATGGTGCGCACGGCGATCTGACGAGAGGCGCGCTGGGGGAAAGTCGAAGCGACGACCTAATCCATCCTCTCCCCCCCCCTACAGCTTACCTGCGAGGAGCTTCGACCTTCCCCAGCGCACCTCTCGTTAATCCGGCTGAGGTAAGTTCTGCAGTACGGAGAGCTTGTCACGGTACGGGGAGCGCAGCGCGTTGGCTTCGGCGGGTGTAAAGCCCAATTCTTCGGCGATGTTCGCGATCTCGCCGCTCTCGATGGAGGAGATCGAACCGTCGGCGGCTGCCACGGCGTAGAGACATTGAAGCAGGCGCACGCGCTGTTCGGGCGTGCTGTTGCACCGGAACTCGCGCGTGACCACGTAGTTTTCGGTTCCGCCGAGCAGGCGAGCCTGGGATTTCGCGATCTCGACGACCAGGCTGGCTTCGCCCGCGTCGAGTCCGCCGATTTCACGCGCGATGTCCTGCATGATTTCCGTCTCGGCGTCGTCGATGCGCAGGTCGGCGTGGGCCGCCCGCGCCAGCACGAAGGCGAAGGCGGCCAGGTACTTGGCCTTTTCCGGTGTGAGGCGCTCAAGTTTTTCGGCGATGCGGCGCACCGTCTGCGTTTCCGCGGATGCGTGCTTCGCCGCCGTGTTGCCGATGCCGAGAAAGCGCAGGAGCGAGGTCATGCTGCGAGCATGGCGCAGCCCTCTGTGCGCGACCAGTGTGCTGGTGGCCTGCCTGTCTAACCGGGCACTACTGCGGTCGTGGATTTGCGCAGTCTCGCCGACGCGCCTTGGTGAGAGAGACGATGACGGACGCGATCTGGTCTTTCGGTCCGCTCGGGCTGTCGCACTTGTTGCTTCTCGATAAGAGAGATAGCCATAGGCCGGATATGGCAATTTGTCTCAATAATTCTCGTTCTTAACCCTGTAGTCTCATAGTTGAATTTTTTCCTTTCATTGGGAATACTCGGCTGCGTTTCCGGGGGGACAAACGCGCGGTGAGAAAGCTGACCGTACGCGAGGCGGCTGCACTGCTCTTCGCTTCTGAAAAGAGCGTTTACCGCTGGATTCAACAGGGCCGTCTTCCGGCCTATCGAGTGAATGACCAGTACCGGATCAATCGGGCGGAGCTCCTGGAGTGGGCGACCGCTCACAAGATCCAGACGTCGCCTGAGATTTTCGCGGAGCCGGAGAGCGAAGCCGGGCCGCCGCCCACGCTCGAGGACGCGCTGCGCGCCGGAGGTATCCACTACCGAGTCGGTGGCCAGGACAAGGCTTCTGTTCTCCGCGCTGTGGTCGACGTCATGCCTCTTCCCGATGACGTCGATCGCGAGTTCCTCTACCAGGTTCTCCTGGCGCGCGAGGCGTTGGGGTCGACGGGAATCGGAGACGGCATCGCGATTCCCCACGTGCGCAATCCCATCGTGCTGCACCTCTCGCGCCCGACCGTGACGTTGTGTTTTCTCGAGCGACCCGTCGATTTCGGTGCCTTGGATGGTCAGCCGGTTGCCACGCTGTTCACACTCATCAGCCCGACTGTCCGGGCGCATCTGCACTTGTTGTCACGTCTCTCATTCAGCCTTCGCGATCCGAGGTTTAAGGCGGCGCTCCGGACGCAGGCGTCTCGTGAAGAGATCTTCGACGCGTTGCACGCAGCCGAAGCCGCGGTGACTGCGTCTCAACCACCGCGTCCAAGCGCGGGCCGCAACTGACGCCACGAGGAGGAACAACGCGATTCACACATGGCTCGAGCGAACGACGTGCGGGTGGCCCGGATGACGTGCCTGGACTTGAGCCTCGTCGCGCTCCTGCTGACGGCGCTGAGCGGAGTACCGGGCCTCGCTCTCGGGCGCCGCTCCTGCGTGGGTCAAAACCTTGCGAATGGCCTGTTGATTGCGGGTGCGCTCTTGGGCGCAGGGACGGCGCTCGTTGCCTTGCTGGGAGGTACGATCGAGACGTCTACCTTCGTGGGGATGCTCCCTGCGTTGCCGCTGCACTTGCGGCTCGATCCGCTGGCCGCCTTCTTCTTGGTGCCCGTGTACGTGCTGGGCGCCGCCGGCTCGCTCTATGGCATCCGCTACTGGAAGCAAGCCGAACATCCTGAGAACGGTCGCAAGCTGCGCTTGTGCTTCGGTCTCCTGATCGCATCCCTCGCCGGAGTCGTGCTCGCGGCGGACGGTGTGGCCTTTCTGTTTGCATGGGAGATCATGGCGCTCTCGGCGTTTCTGCTCGTCACTACCGAGGACGAGAGGGTCGAGGTGCGGCAGGCCGGTTGGGTCTATCTGGTTTCGACGCACGTGGCCACCCTGGTTCTGTTCGCGTTCTTCGGTCTCTGGTGGGCGACCACCGGCTCGCTGGAATTCCGCCCGTTGCCGAGTGGCGCAAGTACGCCGGGCGTCACAATCAGTTTGTTTCTACTGGCTTTGCTGGGTTTTGGCCTGAAGGCGGGAATCGTACCTCTGCACTTCTGGCTGCCCGCTGCTCACGCCAACGCTCCTTCCCACGTTTCTGCTTTGCTCTCCGGCGTGGTTCTGAAAATGGGAATCTACGGACTGCTGAGAATTCTGATGTTGCTGCCTACACCGCCGCCAGCCGTCGGGATGCTGTTGCTCGGCGTCGGCGCCGGCAGCGCGCTCTACGGCGTTCTCTTCGCGCTTGGCCAGCACGATTTCAAGCGCCTGCTCGCCTATCACAGCGTCGAGAACATCGGAATCATCGTGATGGGTTTGGGTCTGGCCCTGATCGGTGTCAGCGCGCAGCAACCGGCTTGGGCCGCTCTCGGTTTGGGCGGTTGTCTGCTCCACGTCTGGAACCATGCGTTCTTCAAGGCACTGCTCTTTCTGGCCGCTGGATCCGTGATCCACAGCGTCGGTACGCGGGAGATCGATCGTCTCGGTGGGCTCGCCGTGCCGATGGCTCGCACCGCCACGCTGTTTGCGATCGGCGCCACGGCGATCTGCGGTTTGCCGCCGCTCAACGGCTTTGTGAGCGAGCTGTTGATTTACGTTGGCCTGCTGCGTATCAGCGGAGACGGCACTGCCGGCCTGTGGTCCGTGGCGCCGCTGGCCGTTCCTATGCTCGCAATGGCCGGCGCGTTGGCAATCGCCTGCTTCGTGAAAGTGTTCGGTAGCGTGTTTCTCGGGCCGCAGCGTTCCGCGGACGCCGCGCGGGCGCACGAATCATCGCCCAGCATGCTGCTCGCGATGAGTCTGCTGGCGTTGGGTTGCATCGGGATCGGTGCGTTGCCCGTTCTCTTGATGCCTGCCCTCGACCGCGTCGTCCAGACATGGGTGCGATTGGATTCTCCGCCGCCGGTTCTTGCCCAACTCATGCCGTGGTACCCGATCATGGGAATGAACGCTGTGCTTGTCGTCGGCGTTCTTGGAGCTGTTCTGTTCGTTCGCAAGCGTTCCCGGCGCAGGGCTCAGGCGCAGACGGTCACCTGGGATTGCGGATATTCGCAACCTCGTTCGACGATGGCGTACACGGCGTCTTCCTTCGCCCAAATTCTCGTAGGGCTCTACGGCTGGCTGCTGCGGCCGCGTTCCCAAAGCGCCCTCTGCAAAGAGTTGTTCCCGCCGGCAAGGAGTTTTCATACGGCCGTTCCCGAACAGGTGCTGGATAACGTTCTCACTCCTTTCTGGGCGGGTCTGCGACGGGCGCTGTTTCCTTTCCGGGCGTTCCAACACGGCCGCATCCAGCAATACCTGATGTACGTCTTACTGACGCTCTGCATTCTGCTCGTGTCGTTGTTCCCGATCGATGAGATCTTGGCGCGGTTCCTTAAATGGTGAGTCTGGAGGTGCCGCGGTGAGTGACGTTTCTACACTCTTCGTTCATTTCAGCCTGCTTTTGCTCGCGCCGCCCCTGTTGTTGGGCGTGATCAACAAGACCAAGGCGTGGTTCGCGGGGAGACAAGGTCCTCCGTTGCTCCAGGTGTATTACGACCTTTTTCGCTTGTTTCGAAAAGAGATGGTCTTCAGTCGAACCACGACCTGGGTGTTCCGCGCGGGGCCGGTGGTTAGCATGAGCGCTATTTTGCTGGCGGGGGCCTTGGTTCCCTTCGGCGCTTTCACTGCTCCTGTGCATTTCACGGGCGATCTCGTGCTGTTCGCGTACCTGATGGCTCTCGCTCGAACCGCAACATCGGGAGCTCTTGATCGTGCCGGCCTCCTTCTCAACCGTGGTGACGGGATTCCTCCTGCTCACAACCCGCGTCAAGGCGATCACCCAGGCGATCGGCTACCTCGTGCTCGAAAACGGGATCTTCATCTTCGGCATGTTGCTCGTTGCAGCCATGCCCTTTCTGGTCGAGATCGGAGTGTTGCTCGATCTATTCGTGGGCATCTTCGTGGTGAGCATCATCATTCACCACATCAACCGCGAGTTCGCGTCCCTTGACACGCGCCGCTTGACCTCGTTGAAGGAGTGACTCGGTGTTGCTGCTCGCGCTGATCGTTTTGCCCGTGCTGGCTGCGGGAGTAGCGGCGGTGCTCGCGCCCATGCACACCTGGAAGCCCGACGCGTACGGAGAGGCGCCCGGCGTCGTGGGGGCGCTCTTGGCCGGTGGGCTCACGAACTGCGCTTTTCTCGCTCTCCTGCGCGTTTTTCACATCTGCCGGGCTGCTCATGAAAGTGAGTATGCCGGCCGGTTGCTGATTCTCTTCGGTCTGCTTTCGATCGCCGTGGCTGCCGTCTTCATGGTGGGTCAACGGGACTTCAAGCGCATGCTGGCCTACTCGAGCATCGAGCACATGGGGATCTTGGTGCTGGGCGTTGGTTTAGGAGGGGAGGGGGTTTTCGCCGCTTTGCTGCACATGTTGAACAACGGCCTCACGAAAGGGGTGTTGTTCCTCTCCGCCGCCAACATTCACCGCGCCTTCGACAGCAAGTCGATCGACCAAGTACGAGGCGCGATGCGCAGGGTGCCCTTCTCAGGGACACTCTTTTTGTTCGGGTTCTTCGCGATCACCGGTTCGCCGCCCTTCGGGCCCTTCGTGAGCGAGTTTCTGATCTTGAGTCGGGCCTTCGCGGCGGATCGCTTCCTCGTCGGCGGGGGCGTTCTTCTGTTGTTGCTGGTGGTGTTCGTGGGGATGGGTCGGACGGTCCTGACGATGCTGCAGGGTCCGCCCTCTCCCGAGGCCGAGCGAACGAGTTACCGCGATGGTTGGTTCACCGGCTTGCCGGTGGTGTTCTCGCTGGCGATCGTTCTGATGCTCGGGCTGCACATCCCATCCCCTCTTGTGAGCTTGCTGCAAGAGGCGGCTGCGTTTCTGGAGACGGTCCCGTGAGCTGGAACGAGCACGGGGCGCACTTTGCGGTGAGCGGAAACGGACGGGCGATCGCGCGCTCCGCCGTGCCGCAGCTCCCGCCGGGCGAATTCTTGAGTGCCATCCCGCAAGCCATCGAGGCCGGCCTGCGGGTTGCGGCCTTCTTCGGCACGGCGGGTTCGGAATCCACTGCGGTGGATTTAATGGTCGTGCTGGCGGACGATCGGCAGACGCGGCTCTACTTGGGTCAGACCCGCGTGCGCGGCGATGCGTTCGAAGCGCTCACGCCCGTCTGTCCGCAGGTGCATCTGTTCGAGCGGGAGATTGCGGAGCAGTTTGGCCTGCGCGCCGTCGACCATCCGTGGTTCAAGCCGGTTCGTTACCACCGATCCTATCGGCGCGGCTATGAGGCCTTTCCTGGATCCGCTGGCGAAGGTCCCGCGATCGGAGTGACGGATTTCTACCGGGTGGAGGGTGACGAGGTGCACGAGGTGGCCGTCGGCCCCGTCCATGCCGGGATCATCGAACCCGGGCATTTCCGCTTTCAGTGCCACGGTGAGGACGTCTTTCATCTCGAAATTTCGCTCGGCTATCAGCACCGCGGCGTTGAAAACGCGTTGAGCGGGGGACCCAACCAACGCTCGATCCACTACGCGGAGACGCTGGCAGGCGATACCAGCGTCGGGCACGCCACGGCGTACTGCCAGGTGCTGGAAGCGCTCGCAAAGTGCCAGAAGACGCCGCGGGCGCAAGCCCTGCGCGGGATCGCGCTCGAGCTCGAACGCTTGGCGAACCACGTAGGAGACCTCGGTGCACTCTCGAACGACGTCGCGTTCCTGCCGACGGCTGCCTACTGCGGGCGGCTGCGCGGCGACTTCTTGAACATGACGGCGACGTTGTGCGGCAGCCGTTTTGGGCGCGGCATGATCCGGCCCGGCGGCGTCGGTTTCGACGTCGACGAAGCGATGGTTGTAGATCTTTTGAAGCGCTTGGACGCCGCCGAGCGCGACACCGCGATTGCTGTGGAACTTCTCTGGGATACGGCGTCGGTGATGGCGCGCTTCGAAGACACCGGTTCGGTCGCGAGGGAGGTGGCCGAGGCGTTGGGCCTAGTGGGGCCTGCCGCGCGCGCTTGCGGGCTGCCGCGCGACGTACGTCACGATCATCCGTCCGGCGTTTTCCGCTTCACTCATATCCCTGTTTCCACCTGGAACACGGGCGATGTGTTCGCGCGCGCGTACGTGCGTTGGCTCGAAGTGCAGCGGTCGATTGACTTCCCAAGAGCTGGGATATAAGCCATCGGCTTTAGCCGATTTGCTTTTAGCATGTAGCATGGAGTCCCGAGGGGGCATTCATGCGCGAGTATTTGCACCGAGGCCACACGGTCACGGATGTG
>Ga0247727_10005199_pt1 | contig 26711 bp, 18 predicted proteins | sample WisWelCaveWW1625_FD_202498 | JGI IMG/M metagenome (GOLD analysis project Ga0247727, IMG submission 202498) | Biofilm microbial communities from Wishing Well Cave, Virginia, United States - WW16-25 | ecosystem: Environmental > Aquatic > Deep subsurface > Groundwater > Cave microbial mat | place...
ATGTCCCCGTAGTCCCGAAGCGCACGTCCGATTTTATCTTCCTGCGATTCATCGGTCATCCCGAACTCGATCACAACCTGGCATTGATTGACGAATGGGTGGATTATCTCGTCCCTGAAATGCAATCCGGCGCGGACGCGTTCATCTTTTGCCATTCGCCCGATAACATCAGCGCGCCCGATATCTGCCGTGAGCTTCACCGGCGCATATCAAACAGGATGGACATTCCGCCTTTGCCGTGGGACAAGATCGAGCCGGACGCTCCCGAACAACCGGGTTTGTTTTGATCCATGTGAAGAGCAGTCTTGCGCTTCAAATTCGATTGTTCACTCGTTGCTTCCGTTGGTAGAAAGTTTTCTTTTTACTTTCAAGACGGCGATTTTCGTTGAGTGATTGAATGGGCTTGAATCAGTAATAGGCTTCCCGACCGTGTTGTAACCCGCGCAGTCCTCCGGCGCGGGGATCAATTCTCCAATTCTCAAATATCCATCTTTGCCTAATTCTTCGAGCGTTTGCATGTATTCCTTCCCGCTGACGTAGAGCGCGTTATTGATCGCCACAAGACAACCGCCGTCGTTGATCAGCGGGCGGACTTTGTTGATCAATCTCGCGCTTTCGTTGACCTGATCGACTCGACCTTTGGCTGTGGTCGAAAAGAACGGCGGATCGAGAATGACGCAATCGAAATATTGTTGTGTATTTTTGAATCTGGCGACAGCGGGGAAAAAATCCTGCGTGACGAAATCCTGTTTGCGAATGGGGAGGTTGTTGAGCGAATAAGAATCCTTGGCGAGATTCAGGAACGCGCGGTTGCGATCGGTTTGAACGACGCGGCTCGCGCCGCCCGCCATTGCCGCGACTCCCAGACTGCCTGTATATGCAAATGTATTCAACACGGATTTGCCGCGCATGTTTTCGATGAGCCATTTGCGAAGTTCGCGCGTGTCGAGGTAGAAACTCGCGTCCTGGTTCATTATCAAGTCGAGGGCGTGCCACACTCCATGCTCTTTGATTTTGCGGTCGGGTTGATCGCCGAATATAAGTTGACCGAGTTTTTCTTCTTGTGTTGTGCCGTTTCGGGTTTTCAAAACTCCAGCGCGTAGCCATTTAAGAGAATCTTGCAGGTAAACAATGGACTCCTCAATAAGCGTTTGGTTTTGGGTTGGATCGCCCGCGTAGTTGTGGATGAGGAGCGTCCGCGCGTAAACATCCAATACCAGATCGGGATCGCCCTCGAAGAATCCGTTGAAAAGGCGAAAGGCGGATTCATGCCTGGAGTCGAACAAGGCAGAACGGGATTCGATTGCCTGTTTCAGCAATTCGATTATTTGCGTTGTGGACATTCTTATTTGAGTTGATTCTCCAACCAGTTATTGATAACCGCCAGCGACTCTTCGCTGATCTGATGTCCCATATCGAACTCACGGTATTCGAGATTGACCTCAAGTCCTTGAAGCGAGTCGCGACTGCGGCGCGCCCATTCCACGGGGAGCAATGGGTCCTGAATGCCGTGCGTGAGGATGAACGGTTTGCCTTTGACGCCCGCTGTATCAATCTGCAAGCCCGATTCGTGCGGGATGTATCCCGATTGCGCGACGACGCCCGCGACGCGCTGAGGTTTGGTCAATGCGTACGACATCGAAACAATGCTTCCCTGACTGAACCCAAGCAGATAAAGTTTGTTCTCATCAACAGGATAGTTCGCGATGATCTCGCCAATGAATGTGTCCACTGTGTCAAGCGCGTCGGCGAGGCGGGCGGGATCGGGTTTGCCGATTTGCGTGATCTGAAACCACTCAAAAGAGTCGGGGCCGAGCGAGAAGGTCCCGCGCGGGCTGATCCATAAAAAATTTTGCGGCAGGTATGGCGCGAGACCAAGGAGATCGCGCTCGTTACTGCCGCGTCCGTGCAGGGCGAGGATGGTTGGGTAAACAGGATCAGGCTGAGGCGGGGAGGATGAAGCGGGGAAGCGCGTCAGATGGTGAAGCGATAGTTTCATGCAGTCTCCGCAGTAAGAAACCGACTGCTTGGGCGTCAGGTCTTTAAGCCGTCGGTTCGGGATTAAGGGCGAATGAGAATTTCCGGTTTGTATTGTACCCTTAACTTTTTTGGGGTACACTTTTTGCGTATCCATATATGCAGGTTTGCGAGGTGACTTATGTCTATTGAATTGAAGCCAAATGGGGGTCAGAATCCGCTGAAAAAGATGAACCGGGAAGATAAGGCGCAAAAGCATCGCGCGGCGTATAGCGCGCAAAATTCCAGCAGCGTATATGGCGCCGTGGGCTGGATGACCGGGTTGTTGATCACGCTCATTTTATCCGCCATTCTTGCCTTCATTGTCGCGAACGTGAATGTATCGCGTTCCGCCCGCGAGCAGATTCTCGCCGTTGGCATTGCCGTGATCTGGTGGTTTAACCCGCTCTCGCTGGGCGGGCTGGGATACATTATTAGCAACGCCCGTGTCTGGCGGTTCTGGACGATCCTCGCGGCGTTGGTGTGGCTAGCCATAAATGTACTGGTCACTTTCTCGATTGTCTCTGAGACAGCGCGCGCGCAAGTGATAGACGGCCTGATCGTTTTAGGGATTGCCTTGCTGGGATTATGGTTCCTTTACATTCAATTCCGCGTATTCTACTGGGCGGCGACTGGAAAACCGGGGCGCTTCTTCTTTGGACTTTTGGGCTGGGTGACGCTCAACGGAATCGTCTACTGGGCGATCATCAGCCCCGATGTTTTGGGAGTGGTTCTATTTGTGCTGAGGTACGCATTCCAGATCGCGTTTGCCATTGGGTTTGCGGTGATCCAGTTTGTGGCGATCTTTTGGTTTATGTCGCAAACGCGCGTGGTGGTGATCCTGCCGGGCGATCCCAAGCAGATCACCTTCGACGATTACAAGGGTCAGCCGAACTTGTTGAAAATGGTGCGCCAGTGGATCTCCCTGCTTTCGGACCGTGAGCAATTTCAAAGGATGGGCGGTCAGTTTATCAATGGATTGTTATTGTACGGCGAACCCGGCACCGGTAAGACGCTGTTGGCAAAAGCCATGGCGGGCGAGGCGGGGATCGCTTTTATTTCCATTGAAGGCTCCGGTTTTCGCGGCATGTTTTGGGGGATAGATACGCTCAGGATGATTCAATTTGTCCGCAGGGCGCGCAGGCTGGCGCGTGAATATGGCTCGTGCATCGCCTACATTGACGAGATCGACGCAGTGGGCATGTCGCGCGGCGGCGTGATGGGCGGCGGCGGCATGATGGGCATGGGTATGGGCGCAGGCTCGGGCGCGTTGACCCGCCTGCTCTATGAGATGGACGGCATCGGCGAACAGACGCGCTGGGAGAAACTGCGCGCCCGTTGGTATCAGCTTCGCAAAAAACCATTGCCGCCGCGTGATTGGCATATCCTGTTCATGGGTTCCACGAATCGTCCCGATGTGCTTGATCCCGCGCTCACTCGTCCGGGTCGTTTCGATAGAACGATCGTGGTCAACAAACCGGATCGCACTGGGCGCCGCGAGATCGTGAAATATTATCTCGGCAAGATCAAAACTGACGAGACTGTGGACGTGGAAGCGATCATCAGCGATACCGCTTGGGCGACCCCGGCGAGGATCATGTCCGCGATCTCGAAGGATGCGGTGCGACTCGCCTTGTTCGATGGTCGCGAGAGCGTCTCGCAGGAGGATATTGAACTGGCGTTTCAGGAACAGGCATTGGGGCTTGAGAATCCAATCGAAGAGATGGAGGAAGATCAGCGCCGGCAGGTGGCTTACCATGAAGCCGGTCACGCGGTGATTCAATACCATCTCCGCCCTGAAGAGCGGATTGTGCGCGTGAGCATCATCCGCCGTTCGAGCGCGTTGGGGTATGTTTTGCCGGTGCCAAATTACGATATGTACGCCGAGCCGTTGCGAAACTTTGTGGCGGATATTTTGGTTTCGATGGCGGGGCATGTGTCAACCAAATTATTCCTCGGCGAATATTGGACCGGCGCCACAGGCGATTTTGGAAATGTGCGCGGCCGCATCTGGCAGTTGGCTCACTTCGGTTACTTCGGTCCGCCGCTGGATATGCACGAAGGCGTGGGCGAAGGCTTGATGAACAGGCGGAATGAAATCATCGAAGGCTTTTGGAAAAGACTGGAGGAGAAGACCGCTGAAATCCTCGCGGCGCACGCCTCCGAGGTTCATGCAGTGGCTCAAGCCTTGTTGGAAATGGGCGACATGACTGGCAAGCAGTGTATCGCAATCATGCATTCAGCCGCCAGCGAAGACTCTCATGTTGACAGCGAGAATTTGCTGAAGTCATTGGTCGAGGAAACAATCGTAAGCGGCAAAAATAGTAAAAATGGCAGCGGCGAAAACGGAGGGGTTCATGGCGGCGAACTGCAAAAGAAGATCAAATCCAAATCTGCCGTAAAAACAAACAAGTAAAACAACGCTGGCTGGAGGAAACTCCAGCCAGCGTTTTCTGCGCCCGGCAAAAATCTATTATTAATTCAAGTCGCTGCCTGTGGACTTTGACGCGCTCTTTCAACCGTGATTTCTAACGCAAAGTCGCCAAGACGCGAAGGGTTAAATCTTTTTCTCTGCGGCTTTGCGTCCTGGCATTAAATTTTTCGCGAATTCCGCAAAGCGGCAACTTGGGTTTATTACTTCCACGACCAGACTGCGATGTATCCTTCCGCCAGCAGGCGCGGCTGCAAATTTCCGGAGGCAGACGCAATGGCGATGGCGGGACTTCCCTGGCTGTCCATGAATGAAAGGACGAGGCTGTTATCGTCCGGCGACCAGATGGTCAGCGACTGATGATATTGATCGAAGTAGGGCAGGATGTTCGCGAATTGCTGCGTGGGCGTATATGTGTACAACTCGCGGCTCTCGCCGCTCTTTACATCCAATATGCTGAGTTGAACCTCGAATTGCGACGAGGCGCCGGAGGAATTTTGGGAGCTATCCGGCGGGAGTTGAAAGTATGCGATCTTCTCCCCGCTCGGCGACCAGAAGAACGCAATGACGCTCTGACCCACCGATATTTTTTCCGCGGTCTGCATATCCACAACGTTCAGTTCGCCCACCACGCCCGCGCTCATGGCTTGCGTCCCGTCAATGTACGCGATCTGCGCGCTGTCTTCCGACCAGGCAAAGGCGGCGTTGACCTCAAAAGTCCCAAGCGTTTTCTGATAAACCCCGGCGCCGTCGGTGAGGATGATCTCATTATTGCTGTCGCCCACACGCGTAAGCGCGATATGGCTTCCGTCTGGCGACCAGGCTGGGGCTTGGAATGAAGCGGGCGCCGCGTCGAGGCTGTCCTCTATGATCTCCCCGCCAGGGTCTTGAAGTTGGATAAAGGAGAGGTGTTCCGGCGCGCTGGCGTTCGATCCGCCCCCGGCATGAGTGATCAGCGCGCGTCCATTGGGCGCCCACGACCAGTAATATGGCATACCGACATCGAGAATCGTACGCTCGCCTCCGCCGGACGGGACGCTTTGCAGGATGATGTTTTGTCCGGTCGCCGCCGAACTGATGAAACTCAAATTCTCCTTATCCGGCGACCAGTATAGATAAATCGGGGCTTCGGTCGCGTGGGCGAAGACTTCCGCCGCCGAGCCTTTCTCCACATTTGCGATCAGGATGTTGTTTACGTTTGTTTTGCCGTCGAAGTTTTCGCCTACAAACGCAATGTGCGCGCTGTCCTTTGACCAGGTGAGGGCGCGATAATATAAATATGGCTCGTTGGCGTTCTGACCGAAAAACGCGTCCTTGGTGAATTGCTTCTTTTTCCCGCCGCCCTGATCCGAAACATAAAGATTGCCGTCAATGCCGACGTACGCGATCAACCCGGACTTGCGTTCGAGCAGGGGTTGGAGCTGGCTTTGCGGAACCCGGACGCCCTGCGGCAAACAGGCTGAGATCACGAAGGAGATCGCTATCAGGAAAATTATCTTTTTCATTTTTGCTCATCCAGGATTTCAACGGCTTTATCGAGGACAGGATCGGAATTGGGATGGACTTTGTCCCAGCCCGCGTCCAGCGCGACATCCGGCTTGATCCCCTTGCCTCCAAGCTCGCTCCCGTCCGACAATCTGAACGAGGCAGTCTCGATAAAGATGCGCGAACCGTCCGGCAGGTAAAACACGTCTGTCGCTTCAATCGAGCCGGAGGTCGCGCCGCCTATAATAATCGCTCTGTCCCCGGCTTGAAGGCTTGCCGCCAGGATTTCGGGGGAGCCGGTTGTGTTCGAGCCGATCAGAATAATCAGCGGGACAGATTGCGAACTGAGATAATCCTCCCCCTTAATGGCGACAGCCTCGGTTTGATCGGCGCGGTTATAGAATTCGCCCGCATTGCCGTCGAAGAAGAGCGCAAATAAATCTCCGAGCGGCCAGCCGTTGGACGAACTGGCGACGCGCAGGTCGAGGATCAAGCCTTCCATTTTTTGGTTGCTGGTAAACGTTTGCAGGCTGGCGCGCACGTCATTCGTCATGTCCGCATAATTGATGGGCGGGAAGAGGATGTAACCGTATTGCGTTCCCTTGATCTGATACGCTTCGAGTTTGCCGCCGCTGGCGAGTTTGCCGCGCGTCACTTCGACTGTCCGTTCGGCTTTGCCCGGCGATCTGACGTCGAGTGTTACCGTGCTTCCGGCGGGACCGCGCACACGGTTCACAACGCTCAGACCTTCCTCCAGCAAAACCGGATTCCCGTCAATCGCGTAAATGCTGTCGTGAGGTTTCAAGCCGGCTTTTTCAGCGGGCGAATCTTCGATTACATCCAGGATGACAATGTGCGGCTCTTCCTTTTCCTGAAAGCCTATGATCGCGCCGATGCCTTCATAAGTGGAAAAGTCTCCCGTGTCCGCCTCGAGGCGCTCGGAGCGCGATTGATACGCCAGCGCGCCGATGGGCAATTCCGCTCCAAGTTCGCGCAGCAGATCGCTGAATTGATCGTTGTCCAGCCCGGCTTCGATTTTGGTCGTGTATTGATCGTGGAGCGAGTCCCAGTCCACGCCCGCCGAGTCATAATGAATGTAGTTCTTCTCCAGGAGCGTCCATAGCGCTTCAAAGGAGCGCGTATGGCGTTCCTGCGCGCTGTAATTGGGTCCGTAGTCCTCCTGGACCGCCTGCTCGACCTGCTCCAGCAGGCCGGCGCAAGCCGAAAGCAGGAGGCTCCCAAGCAACAGCATGGAAAGTATAAAAGGATGTTTTCTAATTTTCATATTCATGGCTGGCCTCGTTTCGTGATTATCATCCATAATAATAAAAACTACATGAAAGCGCCATCCCCATATTATTTATAGATGTGTCCGCGCGGCGCGTCCTTACGCGCTATTTGATCTTCCGAATGTTCCTTGGATTGAAGACGGATATTTGCGACATGCCCAAAATGACCCGCGCCCCCGCTTCGAACCGCACCCAGTAAAAACTGCGATGTTCGGAATACGGATCGATCTTGAAGATCACGCCCGCGTGCCAGCCCTCCTTGTCGCCGAACTTCGCGTCGAAATAAACTTCAACCTGGTCGCCGACCTGAAACTTCTCCGCCATCAACGCCTGCGGCTTGCGAGCCAATATGCCCCGCCGCCGACGACCATTGTGATGGCGCCGTTGATCGCCCACTGCGGATCGCCGGTCATGTAACTGCCGGGTAAAATATTGACGCCCTGTAAAAAGAAGATCAGCCCCGCAAGAAATACTAAAATGCCGACGACGGAAATAACAGTTTTCATATCTTCTCTTTGGATTTGTTTTGTGAATATACTCTTCCTGGTTTGTTCTCTACATTCCAAATCAGCGCCTGATCTTGCAGTTAAGTCCTGGCCCCTTCGCCTAGATGCCTTTCTTTACCGCTGGAGTTTCCTATTGATAATTCACACATTCCAATCCATCCTTCAACTCCTTCACTGTGTGATCTCGTTCCAAGGAGTAAGGAGCGCTTTCTAGAATGCGATCCAACGCGCTGCAAAGACTGGGCTCCAACCCTGCAGTTACTTTATTTGCGCTTTTGGTTAGCGATATTACTTGCGTCCAGTCGCCCGTATGGGCAAATCCTTCAATGAAAGGGAGGTATTCAAAGCCATTACCTGCCCGCTCCCCCTTTAACTCTGCCTCCCTCCATAAAACTATAATTTCGCCCCATTGCCGGAACTGGCGCGCCAGATCCGCCTTTTCGAAATAATAGCACCAGCCAAAATCCTTTTGTTCGCCATATATAGCTTTGGGCAGACTTGATTCGGTCTTTGTGTTTTGTTGGATCAGGTCTATATTTGAGCCAGCGCTGAGGCGGCGCATGTCTTCACTTACGAGGCGAAGGTTTATATCCTGCGGCTGGAGGATCCACAAACATCGGTTTAATTCCGGATTGAAGGAGAGAAGCAGTATTTGCCTGCTATTCCCGGTAAATCTCATGGAAAGTTTCTGGTATTCAAGCGGCGCGCCCTGCAACAGTTCTCCGATGTCAGGGTTGGTGTAATAGAACGGGAAATACCAGTAGGGAGGCGTTTTATCAATGTTTTCAGGTTGGTAGGAAGTGTTGATGGAGAAGGAAACGGCATACTCTCCCATTACCCCAAGAATTTCCTCATCTGTGAGAATGGATGTGCCGGGCATGATCTGCGGCGCGCGCCAGAGCAGTTGCCGGGAAAAGCGGATTTGCTTTTCCCAGGAATATTGAAACCCCTGTGTGTTCGCGAGGTGAAAGTTGACTGCCAAGGCTAAAATGATGGAGAGTATGAGGATTTTTTTCTTTCTCTCCGTGATGAGCCAGTCCATGAAGATAAAGGTGACCAAAGACGCCCCAAGAATCGCAGGGACGCCAAACCGTGAAGCTGAAAGTGGATTTTTACTTTCGCCAATGGAGCGCCCGATCAGCCATATAGGCAAGCCTCCCGTCAATAGGCCGGCGATTGCAAGAGTCAGGCTTCCCGATTTCCAATCGTCATTTGATTCTGCGGCGTTTGGCTGGAGTTTTGTCAAGTAAAAATATACGAGGCCAAAACCGATCAATGTCGCTCCAAGGCGGAATAGAGAGAAGAGCGACGAGAAATTCAAAAGCTCCACATCAGTTGCTTTTTGCCAGCCGATTGTGAGAACCGCAAACGCATCTTTCAGCGATGTATCCATTAAAAAGCCAATTGCTTTCAGCGGCTCGGTGAATAGTTGTTGAAGAATAACAGGCGAGTTGCGGGTGATTTCAGGTGGATTCTCATAAACTGCTACGCGCCAATAGGCGAAAGCGCCGATAACAAGAAGATAAGGCAGCCAATTAAAGAAAACCAGCTTCATTCTTTTTGAAAAAAACGATTCTTTACGTGAGACTAACATCCATAAGATCAATACTCGCGCAAATTCCAGTCCGGAAAAATATTCTCCTGTGAAAAGGTGAGCGGCTTCCAGTATCATTGCCAGAAGCGTGAAGGTAACAGCCTTATAGACGCCTTCCTGGGTTGCCCAAACCATCAACAAAAGGGAAAGGTTGAACGCCAGAAATCCAAACCAAATATGGGTGTACGCTATGGGGAATGGCTGGATCATGAAAAACGGGTAGACTGCAAATAACAACGATGCCTGGATAGTTTCAACCTTGCGATGGGGCCAAATTGCCCGGAGTAACATCCACAAGGCGGCGACAATTCCCCAGTGCATCAGCAGGGACATGATGTGCCACGCAATGGGTTTGAAACCCAATACGTTAAAACCGAGCATGTAAAGCCATGCCGCGTAAGGGCGGCTGTCGTATATCAACATTTCCTGCAAACTATTGACGCCCTTGATATTTGCATAAAAGACGTAAGCCCAGTCGTCCATGTAGTAACCGAGTCTTGGAATAACCAACCCAAAGCATATAACGCAGACAACAAGAAAAGCCAGTGGAGCGCTTTTTTCTGTAAAAGATAATTGTTTGAAATAGTTTCGTATCTTATTCATGCTGGAAATAATTATACAATTGTTTCCAATATCTTATCGAAACCTGAGCATAATCCATGGTCTTCTCAAAGTCGCCTGACAGATCGGCGGTTTTGGAACGCGAAAAGGGCGAATGGGCGAATTTCGCGAATTTCCACGGGTTTATTTGCGCCACTCGCAAATTCGCGGCATTTTCGTTGAGAATTTCCTGATTTTGAGAAAGCCTTGTCTGATCTCGGAATCTCCCCTCTGGCATTTCCCTCATTCGCGATATAATTAGAACACACGTTCCCCCAACCAGAAAAGACCCTAAAGGTTTCCTAAAACCTTTAGGGTCTGGATTAAATATCAACCATGAACTTCAACCTTCACGCGCCCTTTCAACCGATGGGCGACCAGCCCGAAGCCATCCGCGAACTTGTGGACGGCGTAAAGAATGGAATGAAACACCAGGTATTGCTCGGCGCGACCGGCACCGGCAAGACCTTCTCCATCGCGTCCGTGATCCAGGAAGTGCAGAAGCCCGCGTTGGTGATGGCGCACAACAAGACTCTCGCCGCGCAGTTGTATGCCGAGTTCAAGGAATTCTTCCCGGAGAACGCGGTCTCTTACTTCGTCTCCTACTATGATTATTATCAACCTGAGGCGTATGTCCCGCGTCACGATCTCTACATCGAAAAAGAGACCGATATCAACGAGGAGATTGAACGATTGCGCCTCGCGGCGACGACGGCCTTGATCTCCCGCCGGGATGTGATCATCGTCGCGTCAGTGTCGTGCATCTATGGTTTGGGTTCGCCGGAGGAATTCGGCAAAGGGACGGTGACTCTCAAAGTCGGCGAGATGTACCGGCGCAACGCGTTGTTGCGTCAATTGATTGAGTCGCAGTATCAGCGCAACGACATTGACTTGAAAACCGGAACCTTCCGCGTGCGCGGCGATACGCTGGAGATCATTCCGGCGTATGAGGAGAAGCGCGGCTATCGCGTCACATTCTTCGGCGATGAAGTGGAACGGATCATGCAGTTCAGCCCGTTGACTGGCGAGGTGTATGACGAGCCGAATGAAGTTTCGATTTACCCCGCCAAGCAATATCTCACCGCCAGCGATAAGATGAAAGACGCGATGGCGGATATCGAAGCGGAACTCGAAGATCGTTTGAAGTTATTCAAGGAGACCGGTAAATTGCTCGAAGCGCAACGACTCGAACAACGCGCCCGCTACGATTTGGAAATGTTGAAAGAGGTCGGATATTGTTCAGGCATCGAAAACTACTCGCGCCATTTGGATCGCCGCCCGGCCGGCACGCATCCGTGGACGTTGATTGACTTTTTGCCGAGCGATTATTTGCTGGTGATTGACGAGAGTCACATGACGATCCCGCAAATACGCGGCATGTACAACGGCGACCGCGCCCGCAAAGAGACTTTGGTCGAGTACGGATTCCGTTTGCCGAGCGCGATGGACAACCGCCCGTTGAAGTTCGACGAGTTCGAAGAGGTGATGGGGAACACGATCTATACCACCGCCACGCCGGGACCGTATGAGATGGGCAAAGCGGATCAAGTCGTCGAACAGATCATCCGCCCGACGGGACTCGTTGATCCCGAAGTGGAGGTCAGACCAACCAAAGGTCAGGTGGACGATCTGATCGGAGAGATCAGGCAGAGGGTCGAAAGAGGCGAGCGCGTCCTCGTCACGACTCTGACGAAGCGGATGGCGGAGGATCTATCCGAATATTTGCAGGAGTTGGGGACGAAGGTTCATTATCTTCATTCGGAGGTCGAGACTCTCGAACGCGTCGGCATCCTGCGCGATCTGCGGCTGGGTGTCTTCGACGTGATCGTAGGGATCAACCTCCTGCGCGAAGGACTCGATCTACCTGAAGTGTCGTTGGTTGCGATCCTCGACGCGGACAAGGAAGGATTCCTGCGATCGGAGACCGCGCTCATCCAAACGATCGGACGCGCGGCGCGTCACGTCAACGGACAGGTGATCATGTACGCGGACAGGATGACCGACTCGATGAAGCGCGCCATTGACGAGACGAATCGCCGCCGCGCCAAGCAGGTGAAATATAACAAAGAGAACGGCATCGTGCCGATCAGCATTCATAAGGCAATCCACGATCTGACCGAAGAATTGACGGCGAAAGCAGTGGCAGAGCCGAGAGGCGAATATCGCGTGAAGAGCGTTGGAGGCGTGCCGCGTAGTGAGTTGAGACAGATCGTCGTCGAAGTGGAAAGGCAAATGAAGGAAGCCGCGAAGAATTTGGAATTCGAGCGAGCAGCGGCGCTGCGCGATGAATTATATGAATTGAAGAATCTGCTCGCGGAAGATGAATCGCTCAAGCCGTGGGAGCGGATCAAGTTGCTGGCGGGGGAGGAGTAGCAATTCCGTGACTCGTCAATCTGCGATCCAATACTTACACAGCCATTTGGTTGCAGCGGAAAGATCAACGCCCTCGGTGAATCGGATCATGTCCGGTATCTGCTTCACATCAACGGTTGGTGAAGCAGTGAAGGACACATAAGCCACTGCAATAACCATGAGAAGAATCCAAAAGATATTGCGGTTCATGAGAGCCTCCTGTGTGGCATAGTTGCCTTCGATGCGCACAAAGTGGCTGGAGGAGGGAAATTACCAGTTGAAGACTATTTTAGCAACAAACGCTGGCAAAGAGCAATCGAGCGCATCGGCACGGTGAAAGAAGGAAGGCATGCTTCGCAATCACATGATCCTACCCGACGTAAGAACCAAATTGTGTTTTCTCTGTCATGCCGTTTTCACTTGCCCGACGTTGCGCCACCACCTGGCGGAGTACTATCAGGTGTTAACAAGAACCACGGCATTCGAGCTGCCGGGATTCCAGATGCGCCACCAAAAGGTAACGGAAAAGGCTCCGTACCACGAAGAGGTGGAGTTAGTGGGCGAACCTCAGAAATTCCCCTTTCAAGCAAACGCCGAGCATATTTAAGATAACCTTCTCCTTGTTCAACATAATAAATGCTTCGACGTGTTGGTGAACCATAAGCAGTATACAACGCTTGAGCGCCGCTTCCTCGCAATCCACGTTGCCACATAGGAGTTCGACCAGGGACTTCACCCGCTCTTACTTGTATCCAGGCGGAATTAGTTACTGCATCTATTTCTGGATTGAACACAACCCATTGGCCTTCACCTGGAATCTGGTAAACTAAAGAATCTAGCTGAACATTAGCATCCCGAAGCTCATCAGCATGAAGCCGTTGCACGCGTACATCGGCAATATCTCGACCGAGTTGTTCTGCCCTGTTAGCATTGCCTATGATCCTCTGATACCGCATTTGAGTTCGAATACCAGCCTCGCGAACGCTCAGTCGAACAGTCCACCAGCGGCCTGACCAAGTAGATGGATAGGAGATCGCCTCTAAAGCGCGAAAGCCTCCGCTTAATCCTGCTCCAAAGACATAGTCAGTAGCCATAGTTCCTGCACTGGGGGGATCAGCAAGTTCAGGAAAAATACCGCTAATGCCAGAACGCCAAACATAGCCGCTTGTTACACTCACAGTACCACCTAACACAAGAGTCTGACCAAGAGAAAGAGTACCGCCCGCTGCTATACCGGTACCTGCTGCTGTACCTCCAGCAGCAAGCGAACCGATCCCGACTGTAGCTAACACCGCCTCTCCAGCGAAACCCGTTGCTGCTCCTACAGCGGCTGAAGCACCTACTTGGGCAGGGCCACGCCAAAAAACCTGAGCCCCCTGATAACGTTCTGGATGCTCAATTGCATCGTGAGTGGTATATCCAACGCCAGCCAATACACCAATAATGAATAGCACAGCAATTATGGGCGCGATTTCGCCGCTAGGATCAATTAAATCAACCGGGTTGTGCCCGACGTATGCGTAAAGGTTAGCACTATTGCCGTTACCGCGTGGATCACGCTGCAGAAAGACACCAGTATTGGCATCGTAGACACGCGCCCGCGCATGATAAAGTCCATTGAGGCCCATTGAAAGATGCCCCCCGAAAATAGGCGCCATTCCAAAGCCGGAGACCATTCTTGGTGTAATTCCATCAGCAGCCCAAATGATGGGTGTGCCAAAAGGTGTATAGCTGTAACGTTCAATTGAATGCCCTGTATTGTCAGAAATTGCCAAAAGCGACAAGCGTGCATCCTGATGTCCCCAGCGTTCATTATTTTCACTTTGCGCGATAAGCTCATCCACATTGATCCCGAAGCATCGCTGACGCAATGGATCACCCGCTATCGTTTCATCTTGTAATGCCCGTGCACCGAGATGTCGGATTCTTGTAGGAGCGCTTGTTCCCAACGTTCGTAGGAATATGCGGCCAGCAGGATCATATTCTTGACGAAGGAGTATACTCGAATCCGCAACACTTCTGACCTCGACTAGGTGCCCCATGGCATCATAGGTGTATGTGTAGCGGTCATCTCTAGTGCGGCGACCGTCGAGATCGTGGCTTAATAGATATGTAGAACTTGTTAGAGGAGTTGTGCGTATCAGTTGAGTAATTTGATGCAGGTCATTAAGCGAATAAAGTTCAATGGTGGTACCAGCTGGTTCGATCAGAGTCTTTTGGCTGCGGGCGTCGGCGCGATTCAAGCTGTATTCGTAGTTCCGTTGGGCGGCAGGGCTTCCCAAAGAAAGCACATAGGCATCCGACTGTGCCTGTGTCGGCTGCGGAGGGGGCTCAGGCGCAGCGATACCTTCTGCGACTTTATGTAAACGAGAAAGCTGATCATATTCAAACAACGTTGACATTCCGGGAGCGGGCGCAACACGTAATACTCGCCGCCTGCCAGCCGCATCATAGACATATTGAACGAGGGCAAGAAGGTTATCATCCGCAGTTCGATGCTCAATGCCCGCAAGACGTCGCCCTCTATCGTATGAATACCGGGCTTTACAGCCGTTGCCTGAAACACGACGAAGCAGCCTTTGAGGGCCAACATATTCATATCTCGCCAACAATGCTCTAGGAGCAAGAGTTGGTCCAGTGAGTGGATTCAATGCGAGTTGATGCAGTGTAACCTGGTTAATTCGGCCAAGAGCATCCAATTGGTATCGATCCATTCGTCCATCGGGATAGGTAAGATCGGTTAGGCCGTTGATATCATCGTAAGTCAAACGGGCTGAACTGCCCGCCATGCTCTCGCTCAGTAAGCGGCCAAGTGGATCGTATTCAAGATCAAGCGTCATTCCCCCTTGGGTCGTTTGCACGGGTTTTCCCAACCCATCGCGTTGATATTCTAAATCTGGAAGTTCTACCACTCCGGGGCTAGCGATAAAATGCACTCTTTCAACCAAACCATCAGGTCCATAACTAAATTCACTTGCTGTATTGGAAGGCGCAATCTCACGCGTAAGCTGACCGGATGAATCGAAGAGGCGCACGCGCCCAGTACTATCGGGCATTATAATCTTACTCCACCGATCCTCCAGGTTATACTCATATTGAGTTTGTTTGCCCTCCGGATCAATATATTTTGTAACCCGACCTCCTAAATCCCTCTGCCAACGGTATTCAACTGGCAACGGCGGAACGCTAGTGAAGCCTCGTGCAAGGATGAGTAATCCTTCCATATCATAGTCGTACTCATTGCGGTTTCCCAGTGGACTGTTTACCGCTACCATTAAATCACGGTCATCATATTCGGAAGTCACAGTGTTGCCAAGGAGGTCGATAATACTCATTAAGCGGCTACGTGCATCGTATTGTATTTCAGTATGGTAGGTCTCTGGCATGGCAAGACCTGGACCAACTTCCGACTCATCTACGGCAACCAGGTTACCACGAGAGTCGAATGTGTAGCTGATTTGGTTGCCCAGCGGATCGATCGCGGTTCGCATCCGTCCCAAGGCATCGCAAGTAAAACGAACGCTGTTGCCTCGTTCATTCACAACTTGCCTGAGACAGGAATCGCGATCATACCAGAATGTACCGCTCAAGGGGCCTTGTGCACGACGGAGCAGCCGACCCCGTTCATCAAATTGATGATTAAGTTCTGAAAGCAATATAGGTGGTCGCCCTGGTCTTTGTACACCAATAGTTTCCACACGTTCGATTTGGTCGCGCTCACCGTAACGATAGATCACGCGTGTGCGTTCACCTTCGACACCAGGAAACACGACTTCGCGGAGACGGTCAAAAGAATCATAACGGTCTTCCATCTCTCGTCCGGCCGGATCGATAACACGAATTCGATTACCGTTTCGGTCATTAATAAACCGGATTGAACGTTCCTCAGGCGTTCCTACGAAAAGGGTTTGTCGCAGGAGCAAGTTGCGCTCATCGTATTCTAGGCGTATCACTCGACCAAGCGGATCAACAATCTCGCATGGGAAACCGTCGGCTGTGCGCTGAATTCGCCATCTACGCGGATGTGCTGTGTTGGCGCCATAAACTGCCGAGCGAATGTGTCCCAAAACGTCGAATTCAAATTCATGACGAATGAAAGGGTCCGCTATGACCCTATCTTGATAAGAGCCACGCGGTGTTTCCTGGCTTTTCAAGCGACCATCTCGCCCATAGTTATAAACTACCTCTCCACGCAATCCATCGCCCAGAGGTTTGCGCAAACGAATAAGTTGCCCTATGACATTGCGCTCGTATTCGGTTGCAGCACCCGAGGCGTCGGTTACTCCACTTAAATTGCCAAATTGATCATAGCCAAAATCCTGGGATTGATTTTCCATACCAACGCCAGCAACGGTGCGCTTAAGATATCCATTAGCAGGGCCATCAATATAGTATTCATAGGTAAAGAGATGATCTTCGCCGCTGCGTCGCTCAGTTAATTGACCAAAGTTATTGTACGTAAAATGCTCTTGACATTCCTGGGTACTTCCGTCAGGAAGCGTAGCCATCGGATGCTCAATACGAATCACGTCTCCACGATCAGTCGTTGTTTCTTCATAATCATAAATGAATGTCGTCACAGCCCTGCTCTCATCGCGCACCGCCTTCAATCTATGATAACGGGGTTCATAAGTAAAACGACCCATTTCACGCCCGGGCGCTGGCCGAGTTGGTGGCGCAGACAGGCTTATACGAAGCAAGTTAGCCCGCGCTCTCGGATCAGGGTTCTCATGATCGTAGTCATAAAGCACGCCAAGGCCATTGGGTTCGCGTTGCTCAATCAAATTTCCTTGCTCGTCATAGCGATAAACGCGCGCCACCAAGCGATAACTGCCATCGCGGACAAGACGAAACCGTTCATCCAAAAGATCGCCGCGATAATTAAAAGTATAGATATTAAGAAATCCCTGATACACAATCTCGACCCTTAACGCTGGAACGTTAATCGCCTCTGGCACACGTGGCACATATTGCAAACGCGTGGCGCTGAATGTCGCAACAAAGCCACTGAATTCCTGATAAACGACACGGGCAAAATCGTCTGTGTCAGGATTATCTCCATACCAGTTCTCAACCACCACTTGACCGGCGGGATCAATCACCTTTGTGAGATTGTGGAGTAAAGCCGGATGCGTGCGAAAGCGGTCGTATTCGTAGCAAGTCTTGAGTCCCTCGGGATACTCGGGAGTTGCAGGGGTAATGACAGCGACCAGATGCTCTATTTCATCATCATGAAAGTAGCGCCACAAACGGCCAGTATGATCGGTCACCTGCTCGAGAAGGCCGCAGTCCCCATACATGAATTTTATGAAACGGCCGGCATGATCTTCCACACGATCCAGCCGTCCCTCAGCGTCATACGATAGTAGATGAGCATTGCTGTGCCGGTCTTCAATACGAACGAGTGGAATTCGGTCGGGATAAGGCCAACCATCCGGACGCTCAAAAATTTGCTGCATCCCATCGCGATCTGTGAGCGTGTATCTTTCTATTTCTGTGGGAGAAGCTGGTCGATGCTCTAGCTGATTGAAAATACCTGCAAGCGGCTCAAAACCTCCTTCCGGATTTCGTTGATAAACATGCTCAGAAAGTTGGCCAGTCCATATTGCAACGCCCTCATCAAAGAGTTCACGCAGATATACGTTATAATTATGGTCCCAGTTATATCCCCAAGGTCCAAAATACACCGGACCACTACGATATAACCGGGTGAGTTGAAGGGGAAAACCTCGCGAGGGGATTTGCACCTCGGTTACACTTAGATAATATTCTCCAGAAAAAGCGTCTACAGGTTCAGCAGCCGGTAACACATTTTCACGGTCGCCATTGCCAAAATCCCAATGTGGAAGACCAGGTAAAGGCTCGTTTTGGATAACATCTTGAAGCGCATCGTTCAGTTGCCCAGGTGGAACTCCTTGGAAGGACAAAATTGCCCGTAAATCGTAGTCCGGCATTGGATTTCGAGGATCACAGTATTGCTGTGGCAACGGTCTGCCGTCAGACTCGCCGGGTGCAGTTGGCTCTCCGGACAATTGCCCTTGTGCTGATCCTTCAGGAGCACCCAATGTTTGTGTGGTTCCTTGACCTTCTGGTGCGGGTGTGTCAGAACCCGTGGTGCTTGGATCCTCAACAGGGGGAGGAGTCGTTGGCGTGGGCGGAGGAGGTATGCCGCCTGATCCGCCTCCAGTAGCTCTGCACTCTCGCTCCACTTCGTCGTAAGTCGCTCGAGTTTCACGATCGCCTTTCAGCCCTCGATTAGTTTCATCGTGGTATCTCGCAACAAAACGTAACGCTTGGCACGGGTCATTAGTAGACCACGTTTTATCTGGTCCCCCGAGATCAATGGACTCTCCTTCAAAATCGAAGTTGGCCGATGTATTTGAATAAAAGATATAGGGTGGAGGCATAATAAAGTCCCATTTTATGAATGCTCCCGGTACTTACATGGATGGCGGCTCCACAGGAAACCCTATCACCGCAGCCCGAAGGTATCTTCCTTCATCCTCGGTAATACCAAATTTGGCAGCTATTTCTTTGAGAGGAAGACTAAGTAACTGCTTACGCCCAATATCACCAGCACGGCCAATGACTTTATCTCTGATCGTCGGATCAACACCTGGTACCTTGCTGATGGTCATATTGTCGGGATGGTTTTCCTGAATTCTTCTAGCAATTCTATTTGCAAAAAACTCGGTTTCATAAAAATTCACCTTGCCATAGGGATACCTTTTCATTGAGCCTATAGATTGAACCATAGCATCACCGATTGCCCTTATCAGGCGATTATCCTCAAAGATTGCTTTGGCAGTCGCCTTTCCCGTATAAATCCTCGGTTTTCTGGAACCAAAAGGATCAAAAGGACCAATAGGTATCTTCTCATAAGGAACATAATCCGAAGGAACTTTTAATATCGGCGGTGTGCATCCCGAGCCGCAACATAGGCCGCGGCCAGTAAGCCAGAGATCGGTGACTTCGCTAACTATTTGCGGTTCTTCCGATATCAAATAAATACGCAACGGTAACAGAAAGAATCCATCTTCCATGTGGTCGTTATTCAACCAACCTGTTTCCCAAAATGCCCATGTTACGCGGCTCCAAACCTCTATTCTCCTATCAGTAACAGTTATTGTTGCAGCTTCAAATCGTTGTTCTTGCCACCGTTCAATAATATCAAACCCGCCAGGATTGACATACCCACTCCCAAAAGGGTGACTTCCGTCAGGCGCAACACCGGTACCACGAGTTCTATCTATTTTCCAGCCAGAAGGTACCTCAAAGTAATCCACCAACGGAACAGACACGGTTATATTGTCTTTGTTATTTGTTCTGTCGTTGTTCACGGCTCGGGCACGATTCTCATAGGTCCAAAATGTTTCGCTTGTTAAGGTCTCAAATTCGGCCTCTGTTACTAAATGTGCTGTTTCCAAATGTGCTTCTAAACAGAAGCTGTTCATAGTTTTCGGTCGGTTAACAACAAGAAAGACTTCTTGAATACCTTGAATCTGGATGGGACCATCCACGAATGTCAGATCATTAGTTATAGTACGCGGACGGGGGAGTATAAAGAAGACTGCACGATTCGTGCCCAAATGGTAAGAGATAAACTGATGATACATTTGTGTGAGTTGCGTTGTGAAGGAATAAGTCTCCCGCTTTTCTCTCGCATCATCTGTGGTTCTGATGTTTGCACGTTCTTGTTCCGTGATATCGCGTGTGCCCCATTGGCCCGAGACGCCACCACTTAGTCCAAATCCAGCGAAACTGAATCCGCCACTTCCTCCAGTGTCGATATCCAATTCTTCGTGGGTTTCAGTAGTTGTCGTTCCTTTACGCACATTAAGATTGGATAGTGAACGGGACGTCCTTTCTTTTGCCTCCGTTGCAATTTCATAGACTTCTCTTTTCTTGGGCTCAAAATCCATGAAAAAAGGATAGTCAGCAGGATTAGAAGTAACATCTGCCGGCGGCCCAAGCAAAACCTGAAGTAAAGCGCCATAGCAAGGAAAAGTCTCGAATTCAGATAGATCCTCAATTCTTTCAGGATCAGACCAATACGAGCCGAGCCTTTCCGGTGTTAATCCCAACTCTCTCGAGCTGGGTGAAAAATTTGTAATAGTGCAGACGATTTTAACATAAGTAATGATGCGATCCTCAAAAGTCTGGTTATCGGCGTCCGGCTCGTAATAGAAAGCCGCAATCGACGATCGCCATTTCGGCGGATACTCGGCGTCACAAACATTGCGATCGATCATATCATCACTGACACACAGCCGTTTCCACGGGATGTCAATGGGAAGTGAAAGTGTATTGATTGTCATTTTAGCTTCTCCTCTTTAGGGGCTGTAGATTTGCGCTGTCAACTACAGTTGTGCCCAATAGCAGTAGTTGTCTTGAATTGGGCGCGAGTCGGATTGACCACTGGAGAGCAGGTTTGCCTTTCCTTAGATGCGCCACCATTCTTTACTTTGCGAACTGATATAAAACAAAGCAAAACCAATACTGCTGGTTTTGCTTTGTTGTTACCAAGTCCATCTATGTTACATGAATGTCAAAACTTGGTCTGATGAACCATACACTACAAATCGGGTAAACTTTGTAAAACTATCTTAGCACTTTCTAACCAAAATTTCAAGCCCTTTTTCAATGGTTTCCGTAAGATAAACGGCGGTGAGTCTAATTTCCCACTCCGAGCTGCGATTTCGCACGAAATCTTTTTGCCTGTGTCCTAACAAAATTCTCGGTTGACAGCGTATTACTTTCCAATAAAATACACCAGCCTTCAGTAGGATAGCGCTGTCCCCCTGGGTAAAAATCTAATTCAAAAAAGGAAAGAAAATTGTGAGTATCAAATTTAGTGTTGTAGAGAGGGGCAACCCCAGTAATCCCGAAGCCCCCAAGAAGTTCTACCCGTCCATCCAGTCCAGCGGACGGATGACGGTGCGTGAACTGGCAGAACAAGCCTCGCAGATGTCCACCCTAAGCACGACGGACGTTGTGGCGGCTATCGAAAGTTTCCTGACCATCGTGCCGCGCGAATTAGCCAAGGGCAACATCGTGGAACTGGGCGATTTCGGCAACTTCTGGCTTCGGTCCAGCGCGGAAGGGACCGAAACTGCCGCAGACGTGCGCGGCAATCAGGTTACCAGCATCCTGCCGCGTTTTATCCCCGGTAAGGAGTTCAGGCGCATGCTGGATTTCGCCGAGTTCGAAAAAGTCCCCTAATTAGGGAGGGAACACATCCTGATGTGTTGACAAAAACATAGTGATGTTTTCACAAAAACATAGTGAAGTCTTTCGAAAGACTTCACTATGTTTTTTTATTGACACACTCAGGTTACAGTCACTTTGCCCCCTTCGGGGACGCTCCGCAAAAGGGTAGAATGCAGACTTCCGAAGTCTATGAGACTTCGGAAGTCTTTGTTGATACTTATTCCTTCGCCGTTTTGCTGATTTCCCATACGCAGGCTGGCGCGCCCATTGCGCGACATTCAACTTCTTCGACTTCAAACTCCTTCCCGGTTAACCACGTAGAACTTTCTTTTAGCGTGCCAATCCAACTCCAGCAAATGTGGGCATCGGATTCTTTACCGGCGCACAGCGGACAGCCTTCGGCAATGTAAGCCCATTTGTCTCCTCGATCTTCGATTCTCAAATTGATTTCATGCCCGCCCTCGGTGTAGATCTTTCGAAAGCCATCCTGTATACTTTCCAAGCCCGTCTTGACCTGGGATGCCAACGGCATGAGTTTGACGGCAGTCCGGGCCGCGATATTGAATATCGCGCCCTGCTTTTCAATCGCATATTTGGCTGAGATCCGTCCAATGCGAATTACCACGCTCTTTCCCGCCCGCCCGTAAAATTTCAACACTCCGGCGCACAGGTTGGCATAATCCCCGCATGAAATCGCCTGACTGAGTTTTAGATTCTCAGGTGGATAATTTTCAACAAACCTCTCAAGGTCATTTTCACGCAAGATGATCCCCAATCCTTGCTTGCCCACCACTTCTTCAGCCGCCATGAGAGCCCAGCGCATATAGGCGTCTGTTGTTGGTAGGTCGGCTACCGGGTCATGCTGGGTCTTGTTTTTGATTTCCATGGCTTCCTCCTATGCTAATAAATTGGACAGATTTTGTATCGTTATATTAGCGCTTTCTCAGCCCGATTTCAAGCGCCATTTTCGAAAGAAGAGTTTTCGATATGCGGGCGGGGGATGGTTTGCTCAAACCGCGGCATGGGTAATGAATTGGGTTATGAATCAAACAACTTTGGCTGTTCCTTCTTTTCCTTCTTCGCCTTCTTGAAATTCAACCCGCCGCGCGCCATATCGGGATAACGCGGACCTTCCTTCCCGTCCAGCAAATCTTCGATTGTTAGTATTTGAATCTTGGGGAAGGCGCCGAACTGCGAATCGTAAAATCCCGCGCTGACGGCTTCCTTCTTCATCGGTTCCGTGGGATTTGCTAATGTGACGAACAAGCCGATCTGCGCGTCTTCGCGTTGAACGGTGGCAATCAAATCCTTGACCATCGCCACGCCGACGTTTTCCCCGCCCTTGACAGAGACGATCACTTTCTTTGCCGCGCCCTTGTCGTCCTGAAAGAAGATCAAGCCGTCAATGCCGGTATCCGCGCCCTTCTTTTTGCCTTGATAGGGTTGGGCGTCAACGAGCGCACAAGCCCAGTATTGAAATTCGTATTTATCGCGTGAGGCTAGATCACGCGCGCCATCCAAATCTTTTGGCGTGCCAAAGACTTTGAATTCAAGCGGCGGAGTTGAATCTACAAAGGCATCTTTCAAGCGTTTCTCGATGAGACTAATGGCGAGGTTGGTAATATCAACCCCGATCCATTGACGACCCAACTTCTGCGCGGCATGGACAGCCGTGCCGCACCCGCAAAACGGATCGAGTACCACATCGCCTGCATTGCTGGAGGCTTGAATGATACGTTCTAACAATGCAAGTGGTTTTTGAGTGGGGTAGCCGAGACGTTCAGCGGCTTGAGAATTTATTGGATTAATATCAATCCAAACGTTGCTCAAAAGATTTCCCGGCATCTCATCAAGATAACGCTTCAATCGTGGTCGTTTTGTTTTGTCATCTGGATACCAGATTTTTCCTTCTGCATCCAGTTTTGCCATCGTTTCTTTTGAGTATCTCCAGCCATTTGGTGGATATGGAAATCCTTTCCATTCGTACATCATGTTTGGGCGTGGATTAGGGCTGGTCATATCACTTAGCGTATACTGTCTTCCATCTGCATCTTTGTTTTTATATTTCGACTCGATGTGTTCTTCAGAATGCGGCATGTAGATTGGATTCCAAGTTAATGTATCTGACTTAGTGTAAAAGAAAATTGTGTCGCTAACCCGGCTCCAACTTTTGCTGTCACTATGCACATTGGTTCGCTGCCAAACAATTTCATTTTGGAAATGGTCCGCCCCAAAAATTGCGTCCATGACCAATTTCAAGTAATGGCTTGCTGTTGGGTCGCAGTGCAAATAGAGCGAGCCGGTTGGTTTGAGGACACGATGTAATTCAAGCAAGCGGTTCGACATCATTACGAGATAAGCCATCACATCGCTTTGGTTCAAAAACTTACGCATGGCGGCGATCATCTCGGATACATCCGTGTTAGGTTGATGAAGCAATTCGGCGTATTCGCGTTCGGCTTGCTCGCCCCATGTCCAAGAATCTTCGAAGGCGGTCACTTGCGCGTCGGAAGCGTGTCCCTTTGGGGTTTTGAATAGCACGTTGTAATCGCGCTTCGAGTTGAACGGCGGGTCGAGATAGATCAGGTCAACGGATTCGTCCGCGAGATGTTCGCGCAGGATGTCCAAATTGTCGCCGTAGTAGAGAGTGTTCATAGAGAATCCCTTTTCCCTGCAAATTATAAACCCGTTCGTGACGAAGTTTTTTTTGATCCCATGAAAATATCACAATTCAAACGTAAACATCGTTGGATCGGGAATTGATTCGATTCCATCAACAGACTTATACAACGCCATCGCCGCCGTGTTATGGCGCTCGGTAAGAACCCATGCCTCTTTGCATCCTGATTGCTTGGCTTCGTCCAACATCTGTTGCATGAGCCTTTTGCCAAGCCCTTGACCCTGATGCGTCGGCGCGACGCCTACTTCGTTGATCCACAATTCGGGCGCGGACTTGTCCGGGTGCAGGTAAACGACCGCGCTCACGAAACCGACTACAACACCATTGTCTATGGCAACGACAATTCTGTGACGCGGGTCGTTGAGAAATTCCCGCGCCGACGATGGGACAAGCGGATCGTCGAAAACATCCGGGGCGACATTGGAAAGATATTCAAAATCGTTTGGACCGAGAAGTTTGATTTCGAGCATAAGCCTTCTGCATCCGTCAATTCTCTTCGTCCATGCCAAGCGTCGTTTGCGCGCGTTCCAAAAGTTTGAAGTATTGTTCATCGAGCTGGGTCAGGCTGTTTTTGAGGCTGGCGATGATCTGCTCGGATATCGCCCGATCGGCGATGGTCTTTTCCGCCAGATCGCGATACGCCTGAATGTTGGCGACCAACATGCCCGTATCGTGCCGCGCCTCCGTGAAAATGCGCGGCAGTATGACGCGGTTGTCCGAAAGAAAGTCCATGAACGCTTTGTACTGTTGATTGAATTCGAGCAGGAGCGCGTCGAATTCCTTCCGCTTTGCGCCTTTGATCCCCGACGAAGCCATTTCTTCCATCTCGCGCGCCTGCCGCCTCAGGCGATGGATGTGAGATATGCAGACCTGGATGGCTTTGGATTGCTGGTCGTAGAGCGCGGACTTGCGGCGCGCCGTTTCCTGGGCTTGCAGTTTCAACTCCTCCAGAAGTTTTTCGTAGCGCAGATCAATGGCGCGGTCAATGCTTTTCTTGACGATGTAAATAATGCCAGCCGCGATCAGGCTGGAACTGAGCAGCGACGTTATTGCTGCCGTGAATATCGTTTGCAAGTCCATGCGTTTGCTCCCATTTTCCCAAAAGACGCCGCCTCAAACATTCAACGGAGGTTTTGTTCCCGGCGGGATCGGGGAAACGTAATTTGCCGCTCTTTTCTCCTCGTAATGAGTTGTCCGTTATGGAGCGTATTATATTCCCGCTGCGGCAAAATCAGAACATAATTCGCAGGGCGACCTCCTCCCAAGGATTGTTATTCCAAAGTTGCAGGGAGACCAAACCGTGACGGTAAAGTTGGATCAATGAAGTTGATGATTTGGGAAATCCTGCCGCGTTCGAAGATCAACGCTTGTAGCCCGAAGGCCTGGTATTGATTCTTTTCATCCCGTTGATAGAGCGCGAAGGCGGGCGATCCATTTGCCCTTGTCGGCAGGAGGCGCCAGCGATTCTTCGCCTTGCCCGCAAACATCCCATCCTCGCCGAAGAATGTGAGCGCGGAGAATTCTCCAATAGCGGCGTCGCCTTGATACCAGGATGGGGACGGCGGCATGGCGAGGATGGCATCCTGTTTGAGCAGCGCCACCAGGCCGTTCACATCGGCGGTTTCCCAGGCTTGCACATAATCGTCAAGAAGTCGTTTTGATTTTTCGTCGGCCGGAGCGCCTGTTGAAGTTTCGGGAACCTCCCCATGATAACGTTCGGTCAGAGTCTTGCGGGCGCGGTGGAGCGCGCTGTTCACGGATGAGACCGTGAGTTCGAGCGCTTCGGCTGTTTCGATGGCGGAGAAGTCAAGCACATCTCTCAGAATCAAAACTGCGCGTTGACGCGGCGGAAGAATCTGCAAGGCGGTTAGAAAAGATAACGAGACGCTTTCGGATTGTGTGTAGCGCGCCTCAGGGTTGACGGCGGATGCGTCCTCCAGCCATTCATCGGGGAAGGGTTCGAGCCAGGTCAGTTCGAGCGCGGGCGGCAGGATCGGCGCTTGAACGTCGGAGGCGGGAAAGACATTGAACGGCAGTAATCTCCGACTGCGTTTCGCGTCGAGGAAGTCCAGCGACGTGTTTGTGGCGATCTTGTACAGCCAGGATCGGAAGGAGGCGCGCCCTTCGTATGCCGTGATATGTCTCCATGCCTTCAGCATTGTCTCTTGTACCATGTCTTCTGCCTCCTGCAGGGAGCCGAGGATCCGATAGCAGTGGATTTGCAGTTCGCGGCGATACGGCTCGGTGAGTTCGCCAAAGCGCTGAGAGTCGCCGCCGCGCGCCGCGTGGAGGATTTCCGCTTCGTTTTGATGCATTGAATTTGGCATTTCGTCTCTTTGACGTATATAAGACGGTTTCTCGTACTCAAACTGCGCGGTGAGACCAGCCACAGAGCGCGCAGAGACCTTTGAAAAAATCTCCGATCTCTTTGTGTTCCCTTTGGCGGGTTTTGTTTCGAGCGCGCAGTTTTGAGGCGGAGCGCCGTCTAATAGAGTGTAATACCAATTCAAAAGGAGACGATCATGAATTACATAACGGTAGTACGCGC